>Ga0272448_1001213_pt1 | contig 35559 bp, 33 predicted proteins | sample YNPCB0191_FD_202220 | JGI IMG/M metagenome (GOLD analysis project Ga0272448, IMG submission 202220) | Hot spring sediment microbial communities from Yellowstone National Park, WY, United States - YNP-CB-019-1 | ecosystem: Environmental > Aquatic > Thermal springs > Hot (42-90C) > Sediment...
TACTTGCCATAGTTTGGGCAGCTTGGATTCCAGCGCCACTCATCGCCCCAGAAGCCACGTTCGGAATTGCCTCAAATTGCAGTGTTTCGGAGTCCACTATCACAAAGTATGGGCATCTGCCAAATCTCGGGTCTACCTGTGCGTCTAGACTGTTTGCTATAGCCGATACACATATCTTCATTTCAACAATCTCCTTGAAGCAACTTGCATTTTCACTCCTTGCTCTTCCTTATCAGCCTCGGTAGAAGAGTAGGGTCTGGAATTGTGCGCTCTTTCCATTTTTTCTTCTCCAAAATTTTCATGATTTCATCCTTCATGGTAACAGGAACATCTGTAAAGGTTCGGACGAAAAGGTTAATATCATCTGGCATTACGCCATAAAGACGTTTGTGCAGGTCAATGTAATGCGTCAACTTTATCGCTCTACCCTTTGAGGTGTCGTTGGGCCGCATGCAAAGTTTTGCAATCATAACCATGGCTTCTTCCTTGGTCTCAACTGCAGTAAATAGATGTTCTGGCGTGGGACCAACGTAAACGCGATCTCCAGTGCGGGCATCATAGACGTACCAGTCTTCCTCACGATCAGCCCTTCCTAAAAGCATACGTCTATACTTGGACCCGTGAGGCCCAACAATCACGGGCACGCCCAATCGCCAGAAGCCGCTCGCAATGGAAGCCGCCTTCTGCGACATAGCCCCCCATGCAACTCCCACTGCCCCTACACGATTAAGGACGTAATCTGCTATCTCCTCATAGTTAGCCCGCAATTTTCTTTTTGCGAATATACTCGCAATTTTGATGGCAGCCCCAGCTATGTGAGGATTTGAGACACATGAACCCACATTGACGATGCCGCCAGCATCAAACGCACCTGAATATTTCTCGTATATGGTCTTTCCCTCTTCATCCTTTATCATAGCCATGGACATAGCTGCGCACCCAGAAGTGACAACAATAAACCTACGTTTTGCAAATTCCTCAGCCATTTCTGCAACTTCTCTCCCACCCCGAGGATAGTTAGCACATCCCACTAAAGCAACCACTCCGGGAATTTCACCTAGTACTATAGGTCCGCCAACATTCCTTATCTCCACATCTTGGATTGCTCCTCGTCCAACACGCATCTTAAACTTCTCATTCCATAATTTTCCTTCTGCAGCTTTGACAATGAAGCTGTGTAATGCAAAATTATTTGGACAAGCGGAATCGCAACGAGCGCAACCAATGCAACTATCGAGAATTTCAGCCAGCGCGTTAAGGTCGCCCTTGGCCGCCGCTTTCATTGCCTCGGGTATAGGTTGATCATTTGGGCAAGCGCGTCTACACTCGTTGCACTGTGTACACTTTCGAGCAGCATCAATGATTTCTTCTATCTTTGGGATAACACTGAATTTATTTCGCTTTGAGGCGACCTTCATTACGGTTTCAACCGCAACCTGTCCAACTTTGTCAGGGTCAAGAATCAATACTCCAGGAACTTTTCCTTCAACCAAGTCGGATATTATGTTCTCTGAGGCACTTTCTGTTCTATTTTCAAGTCCCAAGCAGTTTTTCTCGCTTGAGGCAATTACTGGCGTTTTAACTTTTTGAGCTTCAACCAACGTATCTGCCCGAATACACTGTTCATCAACCACAATTAGATCGGCTAACCCGCTTCTGATGTAACGCAGTTGCCAAGATATGGGACCAACTATCTTCGCCATGGAGCTGTATCTGGTAATATCGTGGGCAGTACAGCATATTCCCGCGACTTCTACTTTGCCCAACAATCCTTTATCGGTTAGGTAATCGATTATCCCGACTGAAGAAGGAACATTATGACCAATAACTAAAATCGTGGGTTTGGAGATGTCTGCTATTCCAAAACCCAAATCTGTTAGCGGCGCTTCTGGATCAGCTTTTGGAAAACCGAGAACCGAAATTTGCGCTAAATCCGCAACTTCCATTCCTACTTGATCTACCATTCCAGCATGTAGAACTTTGGACTCGAAGTCGATGTTGCTTCCTTCTTGTCCAGTATGGGTTGCGGAGAGGAGATGTGTGACTTGCTCTTCGCAATAGTCAAGCGCGTCTTCCAAATCTTTTAGTTTTTGAGGTTTGATCCCACAAACCAGTCTAGTGACTGGAGCCTCTACTTCTACATTCAAACCTCCTACGTTAATGGAACTGTTTCTACCATATTTTTCAATGAGATGTTCCACCAAGTGCCTTGCATGCGCAACATGGGTTGCGGCTCCAATACAACAGGCAAGTAGGACTATGCGTGACTGCTGAGCTGACATGTTCAATCCACAAGCTCCACGTTTATCGCCTGTTAGGTCACACTTTCCAAAAGTGCAGAGACAGCATACATCACAGAATGGTAAGTAAAAGGGCTTATACCTTTGGAGAAGTTTAAAATCCCATTCTCTAAGGGTTGTTATGGACGGAAAGGGTGTAGGACCAACGGTTTCTTCCCATGTCTCCTCAATTATCCTGCCAATAGACACATCAAGATTCTTTATGACACCAACATCCGTTTTTAACTCGTCTATTTTTACACGCACACCTTTTTCGGGCAATCAAACTCCCCTCTCGAAATTTTTCAACAATTTTCTATTATGATCATATACACTTACTTGGAGAGGCATCTGACCTACAGCAAAATGGGTGGCACATGCAAGACACGGATCGTAAGCTCTAAAAGCCATCTCCACCATGTTAAGCAAACCTTGATTTACGTTGTTGCCATGGATTAATTGTCTAGCAGCGTCGCGAATTGACATGTCTATTGCAGCAGAATTGTTCGTTGTTGCAACAATCAAATTTACATCTTCAACTAAAGCATCTTTATCCAATAAATAATGATGAATCAGTGTGCCTCTGGCAGCTTCAACAATCCCCACGCCTTCACTTGGCTCGCCTGGTTTGTTACGTACTTCCTTACTTGTTACTTCAGGGTCTTTGCTTAACTCCACTGCATGTTCACTAGCATACAGTAGCTCTATCAGTCTTGCCCAGTGAAAAGCCAAGGTTGAATGAACTGGTTTTCCGCCTAAAGTCTTGTACATAAGTTCATATTCTTCTTGCGCAAATGGTGTCGCCATACCATTAGAAGCATTGAGTCTTCCAAGCGGTCCAACGCGATATATGCCGTTGCCGGGTCCGTCAATAAATCCTCTCCAGCCGATTTTCTTTAGATACGGGAATTTCACGTAAGTCCATTCTTCCACGTGCTCAGCGATATGGTTAAGGTAGTCTTTTGGTTCAAATTTTACGAATTCTTTACCAGACGGGTCGACGACGCGGACTTGGCCGTCGTAGAAGTTAACCTTGTTGTTTTCATCAACCAAGCCCATGTAGTAGGTTTTCAATGTGTAAGCGTCGCTTTTAATCAAGTCAACGTACTTGCTGTTTCCCAAGACAATGTCATGAAAGAGTTTCAACGAGAACTGAGCAAACTTTACAGAGGATTCTGCCATTTTCTCAATTTCTTGTCTTTCCTCTTCTTTCAAAGGTTTGGACATTCCACCCGGTAATCCGCAGACGGGGTGGGTGGCTTTTCCTCCGATTAACTCGGTTATTCTTTGTCCGTAGGCTCTATGCTTTATGACTTCTTTGCCTACGTCTAGTCCTGCCTTTTCAATAACGCCAATAATGTTTCTTTTTTCTGGCGGAGCATCCGGCCCAACCACAAAGTCTGGTCCACCCAGATAGTAGAAGTGAAGTATATGATCATAAATTATATAACCCATGTACATAAGCTCTCTGAGTTTTTTTGCTACTGAAGGCGGCTCAATATGAAAAGCAGCGTCCAGCGCCTTTGTAGAAGCGAAATGATGTGCCACGGGACAGACGCCACATATCCGGCTTGTCAACTGTGGCATGTCCTCAGCTTTTCTTCCGATACAAAATCTTTCAAATCCCCTCAGCTCAGGAATTTGGAAATAGGCGTTTTCCACGTTTCCTTCTTCATTTAAGAAAATTTCTATCTTGCCATGGCCTTCGAGCCGCGTGATCGGGTTTATTGTTATTGTTCTACTCATTTTCTGGTTCCCCGATCACTTAAATTTGATTTAATGGAGCCTTCAGATTGTTCATTGCGCTCTAAAAATTGTTCAATTTTCCCGACAATTTCCATAAAAGCCTTCGTTGCTGGAGAATCTGCATGCTCAACAATAAAAGATCTGCCCTTGTCTGCATCTTCACAAATCTTCTGGTCTATAGGTATGCTTCCCAAAAAGGGTATATCTAATTCTTCTGCTATCTTCTTTCCGCCGCCCGATTGAAATATGTCAACTCTCACTCCGCAATTTGGACAGACAAATCCACTCATGTTTTCCACTATGCCTATAATGGGCATTCCAAGTCGTTTAGCGAACGTGACAGCCTTCTTAACGACAATCTGGGAAACCTCAGAAGGAATTGTTACAATAATTACGCCGTCCATTTCTGGCAAAAGCTGGGCAACGCTTAATGGCTCATCTCCCGTACCCGGAGGCAAATCAATAAGTAGTAAATCCATTTCACCCCAAACAATGTCCGACAAAAACTGGCGTATCGCCGTCATCTTTAATGGACCCCGCCAAATAACAGGCGCATTTTCGTCAGGCAACAGGAAATCCATGGAAACAACTTTGATTCCCAAAGGACCAAAAGCTGGAAAAACCCCAGCCGGCCCAACTTGAAGCCTCTGACCCGTTAACCCCAACATTTTTGGCACGCTTGGTCCATGAATGTCTGCGTCTAAAACGCCAAGATGGTTAGCATGTCCATGCATAGCAAAAGCCATTGCAAGATTCACCGTAACCGTGCTTTTACCCACACCGCCCTTGCCGCTTATCACAGCAACTTTATGCTTAACTTTGCTCATTCTAGCCCTAAGATTCTGCTCTTGCTCTTGGATTTGTTTTCTCCTCTCATCGATTTCCTCAGTTTTACTGACCACTGTAAGCCACCGACTGGTATTTCGAAGATAGTTTGATACGTAAACCATATTAAATAGTTTATGTTTAAAAAATAAACTTAGTGACGGACATTTGGACGACATAGACAGAAAAATAATCTCTCAACTTCAGCTTGACGGACGAGCAACGCTTGAAGAGCTGGGAAAGATCACAGGGCTTTCAAACATGGGAGTAAAGAAAAGAGTCGCTAAACTATTTGAGAAAGGGATTCTGAAGATTTCGGCGTTAGTCAACATAGAAGAACTGAATCTTCAAGCAGCTGTTGTGCTCATCGAAATAGAAAGCTCTGAGGCAATGCAGAGGCTTCTTGACAGATTCAAAAACTGTCCCCGTGTGGTTCACATCTTTACTGCAATGGGCGGCTTCAACATAATTGCCGTCGTCATAGCAGAAGACCAAGATACTCTAGAAAGCATATCCGTAGAGAAATGCTCTTTAAGAAGCAGCGAAGGAATACGAAGATCCGAATTTTACCCAATCGGCAACATCCACTACTCACAGTTTCTACCTGTAAGAGAGTATCTCGCACGTAAAGGGATGACCCACACACCCTGCAATGTTGACTGCATTACCTGCAATAGATATAAAACGGAAAAATGCGTCGGATGCCCAGCCACAACCTATTATAGAGGCATACTTTAAAACCAAACAAAAATGTGAGTCTCTACGGTGCGTTAAAATGGATAGTAACAATATCTCGCTTAGAGAAGTTGATAGCGTAGAAATTGTAAGCTTGGTTGACAACTCTGTTGATTTTGCATCTTCAGTCGGAAGAAGAGATGTTGAACAAGTTCGGAAATGGGTAACGAAACGCCTAGGAGAAGAATGGATTAAAAAACATTTTCAGTATCCATTCGCAGAGCATGGATTTTCCATACTGATTCGCACTTTTGCAGATGAAAAAACCCACTACACTCTTTTTGACACGGGACTAGGCAGAACAAGCGTTGTAGATAACGCAAAAAGAATCGGATTAGACCTAACACAAGTTGAGGCTATCGCACTATCACATGGACATTACGACCACTTCGGCGGCTTGCAGAAAGTAGTTAAAGTGATTAACAGGAAAGACCTGCCTATCGTCGTACATGAGGACATGTTCAAAACCAGAGGCGTAGCCAACCCAGATGGAAGCATAAGAAAGTATCCCAACTTCCCCAAAGAAGACCAAGTCAAACCTGCCAAGTTTGTCAAAACAAAACAACCATACCCACTCGCAGAAAACACAGTACTAGTTACGGGAGAAATTCCTCGCAAAACAGACTTTGAAAAAGGTTATCCTCAACAACGCGTTTTTATTAATGGTCAATGGCAACCAGATCCGTGGGTTTGGGATGACAGAGCTCTTGTAATCAACGTTAAGCATAGAGGACTGATCATATTATCAGGTTGCGCTCATGCAGGCATCATTAACACCACGCTTTATGCTCAGCAAATCACGGGAATCACAAGGGTTCACGCCATACTCGGTGGTTTTCATCTGGCAGGAAAAGAATATGAACCGCGCATAAACCAAACACTAAAAGAACTAAAAAGAATAAACCCTAAACTGGTAGCGCCTTCACACTGCACAGGCTGGAGAGGAATCTACGCAATAGCCAAAACAATGCCAAACGCCTTCGTTTGTAACAGTGTTGGAAACCTCTACAAGCTCTAACCTCACAGACATAAGTGCAAACATGTTTCATGGCAACCTCCAAGCTTTGCTGCATCAGTTTGCAAAATTCTATGTTTTCCATTAATTGCTGTTAACCGAGTATTGCGAAAAAGCATCTCTCATCAGCTAAATTCTTTCAAAAGGGCAATGTGTTGAGTGTTGCAACGAATTGTTCTCTAAGAAATGCTGAAAAAGAAACTTTTTTCAAGGGTTTTTGTGGAAAACGGTGCTCCAATGAAAGGAAGCTTTCCCTTATAGCGAAGTTTATTTTTGGTTACTTGTATGGTAACTCTTATGGTGACATAATATTGCTTGAGCAAAGCCGTATGCTGAGCTTTTACGTATTGGAATATGTCCGTTTTTGGATACTGTCCTTTGCGGTGCTCGCCAAAGGATAGTGTCCTTTGTTAGCGGCAGAAAATTCTTGTGGTTTTCTGGCGAATGTCTAGTGACGTAGTAAAGTGACGTTTATGGCAGCGGGGGAAAAGCTTGGTCTTCCACAAGCGCTTTCCGGCGCATCTCGGCAAAAGCGAGTTAAAAAAGGGAAGTCCGCTGAACAAAGTGGCTCGCGCCAGGCCTCTATACGCTGCCCACAATGCACATCCCAACGTGTATGGAGGGATGGTCTTCGCAAAACCAGCAATGGCGAGGTGCAAAGGTGGCTATGTCGAAGTTGTGGTTTTAGATTCAGCGAGTCGACTGCGCACAGCCAAGTAAAGGTCAACGTCTTCGGCCAATTCTTTGAACAGTCTGACCCGCGACAGGACCTTCTGCAGTCGGATATCTTTCAAAGTGAGTTTTCCGTCGAGCCATCCTTGGAGAACTTTCCTCTCGAGGGGTGTGAAGATATAAGTTCTCATAACTCATCGGAACAGACTATCACGGAGAAAACTATATATGCCTTTTCAGACTATGATAGAGAATGCCGAGTATGCGTCTCGGAAGACGAGGCGAAAAACTTGGCCGAAGTGGAATCCCGAACTGGAGAGTGGGCTGCGGGAGCCACAGAGACAACCAAAGGCGAAATGAAAGGTAAAATAGTAGAGCTAGCTTGGTGGATGGAAAAGCAAGGCTACAGCGAAGAAACCATTAGACTTCACGTTTCAGTGTTGAGAACGTTGCTTGCAAGAGGTGCTAACTTATACAATCCGGATTCAGTCAAGGAAGTTATAGCTAAACAAGATTGGTCGGATACTAGAAGAAGAAACGTCATAAACGCTTACACTGTCTTCCTGAAACTAAATGGCTTGCAGTGGGAAAAGCCAAAGTGTAAGGTTGCTCAGAAAATTCCCTTCATTCCAACAGAGCAGGAGCTTGACGTTTTAATAGCAGGCTCTGGAAGGAAAACGTCTACATTTCTCCAGCTTCTCAAGGAGACGGCGATGAGGGCAGGCGAGGCAAGGAGACTTAAGTGGACAGATATAGACCTTGATAGACGTGTAATAACACTAAACAGCCCTGAAAAGGGTAGCAAACCACGTATGTGGAAAGTCACCGAAAAACTGATTGGAATGTTGAAGAACCTTCCGAGGGATAGTCAAAACGTCTTTGGCAACACTACTTATGATTCGTTGAAACAAACACTTCAACTGACAAGGAAGCGCTTGGCTAATAAGCTTCAAAACCCAAGGCTCTTAAGGATAACGTTCCACACCTTCAGACATTGGAAGGCAACAATGCTGTATCACCAGACGAAGGATCCCTACTACGTTAAAGAGTTCCTTGGACACAGAAGCATCAAAAACACTGAAATCTACATAACCGTCGAACGGACAATCTTTAGCGAATCAGGCGATGATGAATTCACAGTTAAAGTTGCCAACACCCCTGAAGAGATCAAAAACTTGCTTGAAGCAGGCTTTCAGTACATATGCGAAAAAGATGGACTGCTCTTCTTCAGAAAACGTAAATAGCCCGAAACGCTAAAAAATCTCCGAGGTTATTCCAAAATTAGCCGAGGTAGCTCAGCCTGGGAGAGCGCCCGGCTGAAGACCGGGTTGTCGCAGGTTCAAACCCTGCCCTCGGCATCTTCACGTAAACTAGAGTTTTTCAGGAATGCCTCATGCCTTTAAAACTATAACTGAATTATTCTTTTAGTAGATGTTTCTAGAAGAGTATTACATTGGTATTTATTTAATCGAAGAAATTCTTTAAAATTTAGGAGGGAGGAAGATATGCTGAAAAGAACAGTGTATGTAGTGTTATTTGCTGTGCTTGCCCTTTTTCTGACTATGCCATCAATCAAAGCAAATGGTCTAACGGGTGACTTAGATCATGACGGAAATGTCGATTTGAACGACGTACTCATTGCTGTGGAAGCCTTCGGAGCCCGTCCAGGACATGAAAGATGGAACTCAGAAGCAGACTTGAATGGCGACAGTGTAGTAAGCATGGCTGACATGATCATCTTAGTCAGTAATTTTGGCAATTAAATAACGTAAGATTTCAAAAGACTAACGCCTTTAACATCTCTTTCTGTCTTTATTTCTCTGCAAAGCGGGGAGCGTTTACTCCTTTATTTATGGCTAACGTTCACTGCAAAATTGAATGATATAACCCTATAATTTTCACAGAAAAATACCCGCGTTTGTTGGTGGGATAATTTTTTCTTATTTGGTTGCCGCAAGATAAACTCTACCATCAATGCTAGGCAAGTAGACTTAAAAATTCAAAATTTATACTAAAATATATGTAGAAAAAGAAATGAAGTTCGCTTATACAGGTATCCGAGTTAAGAACCTAGAGCGTTCTATTGACTTCTATACCAAAGCAATGGGTATGCAAGAAATCCAGAGAGGAAAAATGCGGGCAGGTGGTACGTTTGTAGAATTAAAAAGTAAGGGGTCGCAGCAAATGTTAGAACTAAACTATTATCCACCTAGAACGAAATATTACGAAGATTATGTAGAAGGTTCAGAATTAGATCACTTGGCTTTTTGGTGTAAGGATGTGCGAAGAAGCTACGAGAAAGTGCTTGCTGGTGGCGCGGCCTCTGCTATCGAACCGTGGGATGAGAATGGTTACACTTTAGCATTTGTTAGAGATCCTGATGGAATTTGGATTGAGTTGATTGGAAAGACCGTAAAGTTGACTTCAAATAAACCCGCTAAGAAACTTTAGGCGTATTTTTTATTTCTCTTTTAAGGTGTGTCTGCAGTTGTGGATGCGTGCCTTCCACTAATCGTTGTTCCTAATGCAGTTTACTTTTAGTGTGGCCGCTAGCTTTTGCAGGTCTTGTTTGTTCATCCATTCTGTTTTGAGGTACTGGCATATTCTTTCATCTGGTAATCCTATTCTTCGGGCTTCTTTCACTGCGTGGCGGTAAGCTTCAATCTCTGTTGGTCTGTCAATGTAGCTGTATCGTTCATCAAATAATTCGCGGCCTTGCAGGAATTGTCGCGTGTGGACTAGCTCATGGATTAAGTCTAAGTAAATGTCAATTTTATCTCCTTTGTTTAGATAGTTAGTGTTTATTATCAAGTGTCCATTTCTGCTGTCTACCCACATGTAGCCGCCTATCCACGTGAACTCAACCTTCAAGTTGCGAAGCACTTCCTGTTTTGTCGCCGAATATTTGTTTGACTGCTTCAACTTTTTCCATGCCTTTAAAGTAGTCAGTGAACGCGTATGTTGGGCGTCCAACACGTAAGATTCTGTCGAATCGAAGTTTTCGAATCAGACGCAGCATTCTTAGCATTAGCAGTTCGCGTGCATCCATCCGCGTCATCACTTTGGGATAATTCTCGTTTTGTAACCTAATAGTCTTTATTAATCATTTTGTGTAGATTAGTTGGGAAAGGGTGAAAATGCAAAATGAAAGCTTTTGACGCTGTTTCAGCGTATCGTTTTATGGAGAGGCTTGTCAAGGAAGTTGGAAATCGAGAATCAGGAACGGATAGAGAGCGCCAAGCAGCACATTTGATAAAGGCATGGTTTGAAGAGTTCGGGCTTGTTAATGTGAGGATGGAAGAGTTTGAGGTTCAGACAAGCCGCATTTTAAAGGAGGATGCTTTGCTTCCAGACAACACGCGACTTGCGTGTGCTGCAGTTGGAAATTCACTTTCAACTCCGTCGGAAGGTGTTGAAGGTGAAGTGATTATGTTAGAGTCCTTATCACCAGAAGCATTGAAGAAAATTGAAGATAAAATTGCTGTTTTGGGCATAGTTCCGTTTCAGAAAGATTTTGAAAAAATTTTGAAGGCTAAGCCTTTAGCTTTGATTTTTCCTTCTCGAACTCCGTTGGCTCCTACGATTTACCGTTCTGTTAGGGCTGAGTATGTTGAAAAGCGAAATGTTCCGGCAGTTTCAATGGCGTATGATGATGCGCTGAAGGTGTTGAAGGGTCCGCGGAGGCTTAGGATAATTACAGAAGTAGAGAAGGTAACTGCTAAAAGCCAAAATGTTCTGGGCGAAGTGCCGGGAGCTGTTGAAAGCGAAGACATACTTGTGGGCGGACACTATGACACGGTTAGAAATGTTTTGGGCGCTCACGATAATGCTGCTGGAACTGCTGTTGTGCTTGAGTTGGCAAGGATTTTTGCGCATGAAAAACTGAATCGTACACTGAGGGTTGCTGCTTTTGGTTCTGAAGAACTTGGACTGCGAGGCTCCTTCTATCACGCGGAAAACTCTGAGAACACTCAGAATCTCAAGCTTTGTCTCGACTTTGACGTTCATGGAATACTGCTTGGCGAGTTAAGCGCGGTTGTCCTTGGACCAGAAGAGGTGAAGTCACTGTTATCTTTTACAGCTAAGGAGCTTGGAATATCTCTTCGATTGAGTAGCGAGTTGGGAATGGGGGGTTCAGACCACATGCCCCTGGCCTTTTATGGCGTTCCTTCTGTTATGCTGTCACGTACTGGCGGAGCAGCCCAGATAATGCACACGGACCTTGAGGATTTGCGTTGGTGTGGTTCAGAGGCTTTTGCTCCTGTTGGTAAGCTGAGTCAAACACTTTTGGAGCGTTTGTTGAAGGCTGAAGAGTTGCCTTTTGAAAAGAAGATTCCAAACGAGATTGCTAAGGCTCTTGAGAAGAGATTTGAGGATTCGGGAATCAAAAGGAAGACTGCGTAAGAAGCGCAATAAGCGATTTAGAAATTTGATTAGAGTCGTTAGATTAGAAAGTAAATGAGTAACGCCATTGGAAATGTTACTATAAATGATGGAATTACGTACTTGTAGACTTTACCTAACGTGCATTTGAAATAGTCTGCTGTGAATGTGAAGCACAAGTGTGTTGGTGCAATTGTGTATCCGAGGTAAGCGCTGATGTAGATTAACGCCGCTACGCTTGGCGCGACAAGCGACGTTCCGCAAAGAATTGGAATGCTTATGGCAACTCCACTGACAGGCGAACCGGTTAAAACGCCTAAGATTGCTGGAATTGCTATTAGTAGTAGGATGCTGGTTGTGCCTCCTCCGTTTGTTACGAATGTTGAGAACACGTTGGAGATTTCCGGCGTCATCATGATTTTTCTTAGTAAGAATGCGCCGTAGGCTGCGGCTGTTATTCCGTAGATTCCCCAACTTTTGAATGGCTTCTTAAAGACTGTAAAATTCAGTTTTGAAATAACGATTAAAATTAGCAGCCCCACCAAAATTGCTATTACAGTGTGAAAACCTTCTAGAGCGACACCAACTGAGTCCATAGATATTGCAACAATTATCGTTGCTAGAATGGGACTGAAAGTGATGAGGAAAGTTTTGAAATTCGAATTTACTGTTTCTTCTTCGTTTGTTTTTTCTTCATTTTTGTATTTTGGGACTTTCCAGAAGCCTATTATGAATCCAATTATTATCATGACGAGAACTACGGGAATCTGCCGCAAAATTATCAACGGTATTGCTACTCCTGTGAGCGCGGCGGTTGTGATTATTGGTGGGCTTAAAGGATAAACGGGAAAAACAGTGTGCCGGAACCAAATGTTCACGTATGCTTTTCTGTCAGGCTTTAGCTTAAGTTTTTCAGCTTCTATATCAACAAGTGGCGCTGACATTAATGCTCCGCCGGCGACTGGCAAAAGTCCTATGACTGCAGGTAACACGCTTAGAACGATTTTTGGGTTCTTGATTAGATTGCCTATGCTTTCGCTTAGCTTGTTTATTATGCTGGTTTCTTTGTAGAGTTGGCTTAGCAGCATAATACCAAATGTTGCGAGTACGACTGAAATTGCTAGCGGGTCAGTGGTTGTCTGCCAAATTATCAGTGGAATCGCCGCCCAGTCGAGTGCAAGCAACGCCAAAAGTAAGGCTGTCACGTTTAAGGTTATTCCCAGATTTACACGCTTATACAATAAAGCAATGAGAAACCCTAATGAGACGATTATTGCGATTGCCGGTTCTAATAATCCCAAATTTTCTGCTCCTTTTTTGTGGCTTTGAGAAAAATTAGGATGTGATGGCATGCTCTTAATTCTTTTCCTTTGCTAATGAGGAAATCTTTTAAAATTCATAAGCGTGTTTTGCATGTTGATTGCCATGAAAAGAAAGGTTTTCGTTTCCGGTCCAATTCAAGGCATGGAAAAAGAACAGTCTTATAGAAATGTTATTCGTGAAATTTGTCTCAGGCACGGTTTTGAAGTTGTTGACCCTTGGGAACGCGAAAAAGTCATTTACAGCAGCACAGAAGATGGCTGGTGGAACAAGGTTCCAGCGGCTGACTTCATAAAAAGAGATTTAGAAGACATAGAAAAATGCGATGTTCTAATCGCGTATCTTCCTACACTTTCAGCTGGAACTTGCATGGAACTCTTCTACGCCAAACTTAAGGGCAAAAAAACGATATGCATATGCAAAATTGAGAATCCCAGCCCATGGATAACAGTTCACTCTGACATAACCCTAAAAGATATTGGAGAACTTGAAAAGGCGCTCAACCAAAAATTTTAACAAAAGGCTCATGTTTAATGGCAAATGTTCAGAAAAGGAAAATAAGCACCAAAACAAAATCTCATTACCAATTTGCGGTTGTAGTCTAGCCTGGTCTAGGACATCAGCCTGCCACGCTGACGACCCGGGTTCAAATCCCGGCAACCGCACCATACTAAGGTAAAATATGATTTTGAATTTACGTTTGTTGAATAGCCTATTTGTTGCTCTTTTCAGTCTTGTTTGTGCAAACAATAGTCGGTCTGATGCATGGTCTATCTTTTGGAAAATGAATTTTAACGTCTAAAATTTATGGAAATTTGCTTTTCTTATTTTAAATTTAATTTTAGCTGAGTGTTCATTCGTTGATGACCTGCATTTTTTCTATTTTTGCTGCCCATGGAATTACATGCGTGTTCTCTGAAAGTTCATCGCGAATCTCTTTTTCGATTTCCTTGTTGGCTTTTTCGGCACTTTCTTCCACAAGCAAGATTTCAATTAACGCCTTTTTCGTCATAGCCTTTCCACCTCCGTTGTATTTTGCGTTGAGAAGCAGTAGCATCCATTGGGGAGGTTTAAAAGGCTTTCTTCCACTATTTGAGCAGATACGTTTCTAATGATTCATTTTTGTTTCTTCATCATCTTTAAAGCATCACTTCTTCAATATCACTATTTAAAAAATTTTTGGATTTCTTTGTAAAGTGTGCAGATGTCTTTTACAATAAAGTCTGGTTTCTGCTGGCTTTCCGTGAGGTTTTCAAGCGAATAAAACTGTGAAGGAACAAAAACTGTTCTCATTCCAACAGCTTTTGCGCCTTTTATGTCTTCTAATGGGCTGTCTCCCACGTAAACAGTTTCTTCCGCTGTCACTCCAAGCCTTCTGATTGCTTCTTCAAAAATTTTCGTGTGAGGTTTGCGCCAACCAATAGCTTCCGAAACCAAAATTGCATTGAAAAACTTGTTTATGTCCAGTTTCCTTAACCCAGCATAAATTACTGGTGCGTAGGTAAAGTTTGAGATTAAACCAAGTTTATAGTCTCCGTAAACTTTACTAAGCATCTTTTTTGCGCATTGTCTAAGCTCAAAGGAATTCACGTAATCTTCAAAGAAGACATTAACGGCTACTTTTATGCGTGTGTCTTCTGGGCTTGTCTTAAATCCGAGAGTGTTCAGGGCTTCTGAAATCCACACGGCATTTGTCACTTCGACCAGTTTTTGGTAGCGTATGACGCGGTATTTTTCGTGCGCTTGACTGTAAGCTTCCAGAAAACTTTCAAGACTAACGCTGAATCCTGCTTCGGCGATTGCCTTATGCAACTTGACCTTCGAGTTTTCTAGGTTGTAGTTTTTAACATCTGTTAAGGTGCCGATGAAGTCAAAGATTATTGCTTTTGTAAGTGCCAAGCATTATTCCTCATTTGTTTTTTAGTTATTATTGATTCATTTTTGGAATGTTTATTTGAATATAATAAGATTTACGTACACGTTCAATTATCTGACATATTGAACTTCCATGTCCTTCAGAGATTACCTTCACGAGAAAGCGGAAGAATCAAGACACAACGAAACCCTATCTTACCTAATGTTTTTAGCAGGCGCCATATTTCTCGTAGGCGGTATTCTCGAAACCCTAAGCCTGACACCGCAGCCAAATTGGTTCCTTATTTTTCCCTACGTCATTGAACCGTTTGTGGGAGCAGTTTTAGGTCTATCACTGGTAATCAGCGGATTTTCCCTTATAATCTTTGGGATAATTGTTGGCTTAAACTACTCTCGCGAGAGAGGCTGGTACATGGAAGAACTGCGCAAAGCAAACTCTTTGGAAGAAACCATGATGCAAGAAAAATCACCGAAAACGGCACGCAAAAGGAAAAACAAAGCCCCATAAGCGATTTTTCGGCAAGCCTAGTTCAAACGTCTTTTCCATAGGTGGTTCCTAGAATAACTTAAATATCAAGTCTGATGGATGAAAAAGAAAAACAAAGAGGAGATGCCGGCTGAAAGTATATATCCTCTCAGCCATTCTAATTCTTTGTGTAATTCTGGTTCCAATCTTTGCGTATCTGCTGGGTGAATGGTACGCTTACTGGGGACACGCGCTCTTGGCAATAGTCTTTGGAGTTTTAGCAGTTCTGATAAAAACGCGTTACTATTGGGAGGAAGACTGATGAGCGCGCCTGTACCTGAAGCTTCTTCAGAAGTCGCGGCTGGTGTAATTGCAGCTATTGTCGCGTTTTTAACCACAAGTGTTCTTCTGGGCTTTTTCATGAGAAGGAAAGCTAAAAGTTTTGAAGAATGGCTAGTAGGACGTAGAGACATAGGTCCTTTCGTTACCGGTTTTGCTTTAATCGCTTCTTACTTGAGTGGCTGGGCAATTTTTGGAAACGCCGGGTTAGGATACGCTTACGGTTGGGCTGGCAGCTGGTTAATAGGCACAATGTGTATAATGGGCACCGCATTGTGCTTGGTTATTGGCTATCGAATGCGAAGATACGTAGCGCTTGGAGCGCGAACCGTTCCTGAAATGTTGCGTGTAAGGTTTGAAAGCAGATTTGTGCAAGCTTTAGCCGGATTTGCCATGATTATTCTCCTCATAGTGTATTGTGTGGGTCAGTACAAGGCTATGGCAACTGTCTGGACCGTAACGACAAACACGTCCTTCCACTGGAGCCTCGTGGCTACCGCCATCTTTGTTCTTGTTTACATTGCTGTTGGCGGTTACACTGGCACGCAGTGGGTCTCTTGTTTTCAAGGAATCCTTCTAACCGTGGTTGGTTGGATATTGGGCATGGCAGCGCTCGCTTGGGCAGGTGGACCAGCAAACATTGCAGACACTATTAGAATGCAAACTTTCACGAAACCCGGCGGCATTGAAACTTCAATACCTCTGAAAGATTACACTTTGCCTTTGCCTGCGCCTGAAGGCTTAGCTTTTGCAGGTGCGGATTGGGTTGGCGTTACCGCTGCGGTTTTAATGTTTCTTTTTATGGCTACGGGTTTTCCTCATAACATGGCGCGTTTTCTTGGCACTCGAAAAATTGGCAAGCGTGAATATTGGATGATGCTTCTAATACTAATCGTTGGTGGCTTGACGCCGCTCTGGATTGGTGTTGTCGGATTTGCTGCGAGAGCAGTTTGGGGAGACGCTTTAATGGCGGTGCAATATAAGCCCATGTATGGAGATTCAGCGGCAACATTCGTGAGCATAAGTATCGGCGGAGTTCCACTTGCTTCCTTATTTGCAGCTGGCGTTTTCGCGGCGTCTGTTGCAACTTTAGCTGGGATGGTTATGATTATGGCAACTAACGTCACAAGAGATTTCATTTACAATTTGCGTCCAACAGTTTCTTCAAGAAAACTTTTGTGGCTTACAAAAGCTATGCTTGTTCCGTTCATTGCCATACCCTTATGGTGGACTCTAACGTCGCCTCCGCCTATTCTTTCAGAGTTTATGGCTGGCTCCGCCGTGGCTCAGGCGGGGATTTTCTTTTTCGTCGTCGGCGTTTCAATGTATTGGAAGAGAGCCACAAAATGGGGCGCGATTGCCACAATAATTTATGGTTTGGTTTTGACTGTTTTGCATCCAAACGCGTATGGAAAAATTTTCGGCTTATATCATTGGGGCTATTGGGCGCTGGCTTTGATGTTGGGGTCTGCCGCGGTTTACTTTCTTGTAAGTTTAGCCACTAAGCCCCTTAACGAAGAAAAACTTGACACGCTTTTTCCGAAAAGAAAGAAGTAATTTACTGCAAAGCGTAGTTTGGAAACGCGTTTTCTGCAAATCTTAATTTCTACTTCGAAAACATTAATAGCTTTGAGAACACAGCAAAATGCCATGAAACAAGAAAACCTCATTAAACTGTTGAAAGAGTTAATTCGTAACTCAAAAAGGAGCGATAGAGAACTAGCTAAAGCCGTTAATTTATCGCAGCCAACTGTGACTAGACTTAGGAAACTCGCGGACAAATATGTTAGAAGCTACACGATTGTTCCGGAATTTGGCAAGATTGGCTACGAGCTTTTAGCGTTCACGTTCGTGAAAGCTAGAACTTATGAGAAAACTAAAGTTGAAGAGAACATTCGATTAGTGAAAGAATGGTACAAGAAGCATCCAATGTGATTTTTGCTTCCGATGGAGAAGGATTGGGAAAAGATGGTGTAATAGTTTCGGTTCACAAGAATTATTCCAAATATGCGGATTTCATGCGGGATTTCATATTAAACTTTACCGACTTTGCAAGTGATGTCCAATCTTTTCTCGTGAGTTTGAAAACAGGGATAATACTGAAACCTTTCGACTTGACATATCTCGCAGACGACATAAACAATTTTCAATAGCCCACATTCTTTTTATTTCAATTTGTTCTGGGTTTCATAATAGTTTTTGAGCAGTGCAAGAACACGTGTTGACCAATCATGCTGTCGGTGCCTCGTTCTCCGCCAGCTTTCTGAAAGAGGAAAATAAACTGACGTGTTTGCTCGAGGTCCGAAATCCCATAAGTCTTCATTATTCCTTTGTGTCCACAACCAGTCAATTATGTTCCTTGCAAATTTTCGCCAGCTTGGAAAGCAAGAAAGCAATTCAAGTGACGTGAAAAATCTGTCTAACATGCTGGGTGTAAAATGATTAGAAGGATTCGACAATTGAATTCCCAGATAGCCAATGCCATTCTTTTTGTGCCACACCCAATCTATAAGGGCGAATTCGAGAGTTTTTGGAAGCTTTGCGGCTCTTGAGCCAAGAAGAGTCAATTGATACTTGCCGTTAAGCATTAAATAGCTGTTTTTAACAGAAGCGCCAGTCAGCATCTGATGTGCGCGCATTTCTGCTTCCGTGTCGTATTTGCCTGAAGTGAATGTTTGCTTTGCGATTGTAGCCCACATTTCCCATGTTTTGTCAAGAGCCGTGTGAGTTGGGCATATTCTGGCTAAGGTTGCGGCGACAAAAAGCTGCTTACCTGTAGCCCAGCGGTTGTTTCGTTCTGGCGGGTCTGGAAATTCAAGTGACCCATCGAGTAAGCGTGAAAGATAGTTTATTGCGGCTTGGAAAATGGGGTCTGATGCTTCTAAGCCTAATGCTAAGCCTCTTTCAACTGCGGCTTCGGTGGTTAAGATTTTTCCTTTGGTTTTCATTGTTGAGTGGAATCTTCCCCAACTTCCATCTTCCTTCTGTTCTTTTTTAAGTTCCAGAACCCATCGGCTCTGTAACATTTCCTGCTTGGCACTTATAAGCTCGCCATTAGGAGGTGACAGTTTTAAGACATCACGTAAGAGGCGAAAACGAACGGCAGCGGCTGGATTTTCTTGTAGAATACGTTGTGCTGTTTCTTCAATTGACTCAAGTTCATTCAATGCGGTTCTTTCCTGCCATTTTGAGATGTTATTTTAAGCTCTTATATGTGCATTTCATGCTTTCGCCGTCTCTAACGCAAAGGTTCTTCCGAGAAAAGGCTAATCTCAATCTCATTCGATAGTTTGTGTTGGAGAGTGCTTTTGTGTTTTGTTAAAATCCTAAATATGGGTTTTCATAAGTGTTAAGGGTGATAATGGAGGTTTGAAAGATTGTCAGTAGCGCAGAGAAAATTCTTCGCTGAAGTCACAGCGTTAGTTGACAAGAGTGTGGTTGTAGCGACCACGACTGGAAAAACCTACAATGGAACATTAATCGGCATTAACCCTGACACTTTAAGCCTATGCCTAGGAGAAGCAAAGGACGAAACAGGAAAAGCACTGCATAGAGTTTTCCTAAACGGAGCTACGATAGCCCAAATTATAAGTGTGGAAAAACCCTTCGACATTAAAGCACTTGCAGACCGTTTGGAAAAGGTGTTCCCAACCATGGTGAGGCTTTACGAAGATAAAGGGTTCATTTGGGTTATGGACAAAGTCAAAGTTACAGAGAAGGGCGTTGTTGAAGGCTCTGGTCCAGCGGCTGAACGCGTGCAGAAAGTCTACGAGCAATTCATCAGTGATATTAAAGGATAACGCATGCAAAAATGACTCTTCATTCCTTCCTTTCTTATGTTTCTCTGGATAATAGATGAAGAATGATTATTATGGCTGATGAGCTAACTCAAACAGAAACCGAAAATAAGAATGATTTTCATAGGTTAGTTAGAGAATTCTTTCCTTACCCAGAATTTCGTCCCTTCCAACTTAAAGCAATAAAATTTGCTTTTGACATGATTAAAAATGGAAATGTAGGCTTGCTTTCCTCTCCATGCGGCACTGGAAAATCCATTTCAGTATTAACCGCTTTCTTGATGGCTAAAGAGTCCGATTCTTCAGTTGGCAAACTTCTCGCATTAACCAGAACCAGAAACCAACTTGAAATCTACTGCAGAGAACTTCAAAGCATTAAGAAACACTGCGGTACAAGCTTTGTTGCTTCAGTTTTTAAAAGCAAAAAAGAATTGTGCCCCCCCATTATAGAGAACCCAAAACTTAAGAACTTAAGCTATCGCGATTTTCTCTATTATTGCAAGGGCTTAAAGGAAGGCGCTTTCGAAAAGACATGCAAATACTACGACGGAACCTACAGCGATTGGAAACCAAGCTGGCGCGCCTTCAACGTTGTTAACAAAATTAAAGAAATAGGTCCATTAATGCCAGAGGAAGTCTACGAAATCTGCCAAAGCCAAGAACTCTGCCCTTACGAAGTGACAAAAATACTAACAAGACACGCTGACATAGTAATTGGCAATTACAATTACATTCTCGTAGACGCCATTAGAGGCTCAATCCTCGGCAAGGCTGGACTGCGAACAAAAGACATAAACTGCGTTTTCGACGAAGCCCACAGCTTACCCTATTATGCCGCGGGGATATTTTCAGACGAGTTGTCATCAATAAGTATTAGGCGAGCTTCGAAAGAGGTTAAAGATTTCGGTTTGGATGATTATGGCTTTTTGGATGCGTTATACACCGTGGTTGTTGAGTTTGGAAAAACAGTTTACAAGAACTACGGGTTAGATGTTGAACACGTTATTGACGCGGACAAATTAGCTAACACCTTATTAAAGAGTCTTCGAATCGAAACTGGCAAGCTGAAAGAATTTGTTTCTGAACTTCTAGAAAAAGGCGAGTATATAAGGCAAAAAAGGGCTGAGGTCGGCAAAAATCCAGTTTCTTATCTTTCCCGCTGTGCAAGTTTCTTGTTGAATTGGATTAAGCTTTCTGGTTCAGCTTATGTGCGATACGTAAAGGTTGAGCTTGACAGAGAAGGAAGAAGACACGTAAGGCTTGGAATTAAGTGTCTCGACCCTTCGGTTGCTGCAAGCGTCATCAACGAACTTCGTTCTGCCATATTAATGTCTGGAACGCTTTGGCACGCAAACTATTACATTGACGTGTTGGGCATTGACCGAAAACGTTGCAGAAACATGGAGCTTCCCAGCCCGTTTCCGCCAGAAAACAGGCTCATCTTAGTGGATAAGGCGGTTACTACACAGTTTGAAAAACGCAATGAAACGCAATGGAGGCGAATTGCAGAACATTTAACGCAGATAATCCAGCAAATCAACGGGCGAGTAGCCGTTTACTTTCCATCATATGAAATAATGCGCCAAATAGCTAAGACAGCAGAGTTTGATTCGCCTTTGGTTGTTGAAGAAAAAGGCACAAAAATTTTGGATGTGCTTCGTTTCTTAAAAACTAACCATGAATGCGTCGTGTTTGGTGTCGCCAGAGGCAAAATCAGCGAAGGCGTTGACATGTCAACTGAAGGAAGAAGCATGCTTTCTTCAGTCGTCATCGTTGGCTTGCCATACCCAAAAAGAACAGAACTTCAAGAAGCCCTCTACAAGTTTTTCAGAGAAAAATTCGGAGACAAAGCCCTAGAATACGCAAATGACATTCCATGCTTAAACGCTTTAGCACAATCCGCAGGGAGACTTTTGCGCAGTCCAGAAGATAAAGGCGTCATCGTCATAATGGATGGGCGGGCTGCCGGACGGTTTAGGCTGAAGCTTCCGAAGGAGTGGAGAGAAGAAATGAAGCCTCAAATGAGAATAGAGAGTATCCTCAGTAGAATTGAAGACTTTTACAACACTTTCTAAATTCTGCATTATTGTAAGTTTAGACGAACCAGCGGAATTTCTGCTCTTCCTTCTTTTGCGGTTCAACAACTGTTCTAATCAAACCGAAAGACTCCAATATTTTTTGAATCTTTTCCGCAGCCATATCCAACTTCGACAAGTCAACATTCATGTTCAAAGACTTGTTCACCATCGACAAAGCATAACGCGTAGCGTTAGCGTCCGGGTAAGTTCCCAGAGTTTCCACTAAAAGCGAGAAGCCCTTGAAACCCCTAAGTCCACCAAGCCCTACAAGGAGTCCGGCTATGCCAAATATTTGTCCAACCATCATTTTTGTTCCAAGGCTTAAGGCTTCTTTAACGGTTTCAGCGTCTGTGGCTGCACAGTAAACCTGCGGGACTTCTTTCACTTCGTCTTGTTTAAACCCGCCTAAAGTTACTAGAAAACGGCAACCCAACTCCTCTGCTATGTCCAGGACGCGTCCGCAAAGCTCGTATTGTCCAAAAGTTGTTAGCGCTTGCGTGTTGCCATACCATATTATTAAGTCTCGACCGCCACCTTCAGCTTTGTAGTAGTAAAGTTCATTTATTGGAGAGCGTGCGCCTCCTGTTTCGGTTGTGACAGCCAAGTCTTGAAATGAAGCTGATAGAATTTCAGCGAAAAGTTTGGCTTTTAACTCGCTGATTAAGTGCAAGGCGGCTATGTTGGCTACGAATCCTATGCCTGGCAAGCCCTCTATCAGAACCGGGTTGTTCAGTTTTGGTTTTTCGTAGATTTTAATTGTGCAAACCATGTTTTAGCCTCAGCCTGCCGTGAACAGGTAATCTAAACAAAATCATAATTATAAACATGTTCTACCCAATGCGACATTGCGTATAACCCATAATTGTTAAATAGACGACAGCCATTGTCGAAGGATGGCTGATTAGCTTGGCTAGGGGAAACGGGATTGAAACGCTTTATGAGTTATGGACGGGACATACTGCTTCTTTCCGTCGTCTTCTTAGTTTGCTCCTTAGCCCTTAACCTGATTAGCCCAATATGGCCAATTTACATCACTGAACTTAACGCGTCCATGACGGAACTCGGCTTTGTCTTCTCCATTTCAAACGCTTTTGCGGCTGGCGTGCAAATTCTCAGCGGCTTCTTATCAGACAAGTATGGCAGAAGGAAAATTCACGCTTTGGGAACGTTGCTGGCTGCTTTTCCGCCTTTGATGTACGCCTTAGCCAACAATTGGGTGGATTTGGTGCCTTGGGCGATGCTGAGTGGCTTCGCGACTGGTTTGTATATTCCGATTCGCTGGGCAATAGTGGCGGATGCTTCCGCAGATGGAGGAATGGCTTCGGCTTACGGGTGGACGAACATTTCTTGGCTGATAGGCTCGACTGTGGCTCCTTTTCTGGGTGGAATGGCTGCTGACGCTTTTGGCGTTCGTTTTCCTTTCTTTGCATGTTTCATTTTGATACTGGCTGTTTTTCCTTTGACGCTTCTGATGCGTGAGACTCGGAGAAAACCGCTGGCGAAAATTGAAAGCGTAGGTTATGTTGGCAGTCGTGTGGCTAGGAAATATTTGTTTGTGCTTGTCATGTTCTCGTTGATTAACATAATTCAAGGCGTCGGCATCGGCGTGACTGGACCGGTGATTTCAGTTTTTGCTAGGTTGAATTTTAACTTGGATTACACTTTCGTTGGAATATTGTATGCTGTCGGCTTTGGAGTCGCTTCTATCGTGGTGCAAATTCCCGGCGGCAAATGCAGCGACAGATTTGACCGAAGGAAGGTTATGTTTTGGACGTTTTTGGTTTCTTCTCCGTTTTTCTTGTTGTTTGCTTATTCGCGCAATTTTGCCGAGTTGGTTCTTTTCATGTTCTTGTCTAATGCGTTGTTGAATATGTCTTGGCCGGCTTTTCAGACTCTTATGATGGATTCTACACCGCAGTCAAGATGGGGTTTCGTTAATGGTGTTTCGGCGACAACGTTTTGGGTTGGATTAATGATTGGGAACGCTTTGAGCGGTGTTTTCTGGGATAATTTTGGTATGGTGGCGCCTTTTTACGCTTCTGCCATAACGATAGGAGCGTCTGCGATTTTGCCGCTTTTTCTTAAAGAAACTAGAAACAATAATGATGGTGCTACTAGAAAGTGAGTAGTTTCGCCTTTTCTAAGTCTCTGAGAAACTTTAGTGCGAGTTCTGGGCTGGTTTCGTTGTATTCTGCTGAAACTGCTGTTAGGATTTGGTGGGCGTTTCGTTTTCCATCAATGAAGTTTATTAGTTCGCCCATTTTCTTTGCGAATTGAGGGTCTTTCTCCCAGACTTCCTCGTACCACTCGTATTCTTTTTCTCCTAGCGCCTTCTTTAGTATGTCGAAGTTAAGTGTGCCTTTGAACAAGCGTTTTGGAACGAGTTTTTTGAGTTCTTTTTCTTGTTCTGTTTCTTCTATAGCGGCTGGGATGGTTAGGGCGGAAGTTTTGGCTATGAAGTTTAGTGTTGCTTCGATTTGCATGAGTTTTTGTTTGGCTTGTTTTGCAATATCCATGCATAACGTGTCAATGAACGTGGCTAATTCTGGGTTTTGTGCGAGTTTTTGGGTTGATTTGGTTGCTTCTTGTTCTCGCCAGACGATATGCTCTATTTTGTTTTTGTAGTATGCGGCTGTTTTTGCGAGTTCTTTGGCTAATTCTTCTGGTTTATCCTTTAGTTTTGGGTCTTCTTTTTTCTTGAACAGCGTCTCTGTTGCTTCTGTGGTTGCGTCTTCTAAGCGTGTGATTCCTTTTGATGCGGTTAACTGTGCTAGAAGGTAGGCGGTTTCGGCTGTGGCGTTTGCGAGTGTTAACGCGGCGACTGTGGTTATCCATCCTACGCGTTTGAGGCTGTCTTCGCTTACTTTGTCTGTTGTGTCCATGCTTGTGTGGTAGTAGAGGTCTGGCCATTGCAGTAGCATTACGCATGGTGCGTGTACGGTGGCTTCTGTGAATTCGGCGTGGTCGCTTCCTCCGCTGAAGGCTGTGGTTGCGTAGCGGAAGGTTGATGAGGAGCCGAAGGCTGTTGGCGAGTCGAATTCTTTTGTGGATTGTTCGATTAGAGAGTAAACGTAGTCATTTAAGTATGAGGGGCATGAGTCTGGTGTGCGGTCTAGGTTTAGTGTGGATTTGCAGAGTTCCTGGTTTTGTCCGACCATGTCTAGGTTTATGCCTGCGATGAAGCGGTTGAATGTGTTTTCGTGTTTGGATAGGTAGGCGACTGTGCCCAGTGTTTCGGGAACCCAGAAGAAGCGTATTGTTCTGTCTGGCTGTGGGATTTTGCCAGAGTTTACTAGTGCCATTATTGTGCGTGCGATTTCGATTAGTAAGCCGCTTCCTGAGGCGTTGTCGTTTGCGCTTTGTTTTGGGTGGCATAAATGCGCTATGAGGAAGATTTCTTCGTCTGGTTTTGACTTGCCCGGTATTGTGGCGGTTACCACATCTGAGTAGCCGCTGAAAAGTTGTGCGTCTACTTTTGCCTTAAGTTTCACGGTTTTGCCTTTTGCTAGTAGGGCGCGGAGCATGTTGCCTTGACGCTTGCTTAGGCTGAAGCCGAAGGTCACTTTGTCTATTTCTTCAGCTTTTGGCCATATGCCCTGATAGGCGTGGGCGTCTGGTATGTCTAGGCTTTCGCGGACTCCGGGCATTTCATATGTTAGCGTGTCTGTTATTACTGCTAAGGCGCCGCGTTTCCACACTGCTTCTTCGTGGACTTGGTGGGCTCTGCCTGTGGCGAGGACGAATTTGCCTTTTACGTCTTTGCCTTCGTAGTCTTTTGGTTTTGTTCCTTTGCCTACGTCTACGAGTTCTGCGGTTACGCCTTCGGGCGGCGTGGCTTTGCTGTACGTGTGTAGACATGTGGGCACGTCTTCGTAGCGAGCGATTAAGCGTTCTTCTGGTTCGGCGAGGTAGAGTTCTGCGCTTTTGGCTGTCCAGCCTACGGGCGAGGTGTGTGTCCAGTATTGGGTTTTGCCGTCTGCCGGGAACTGCTCGATTAACGCGTCTTTTAAGCCGATTTTTAACAGTTCGTTTCTGACGTATTCTGCGGCTTTGTGAAACATTGTGGAGCCTTGAATGCGATGAAAACGACAGATTTGCTCAACAAAACCCTTAGCAACAACACCAGACAACTCATCACGAACAAACCTATACAAACTCATCATCAAATCACGTACCTTTATGTGATTAGCATTATTTAGTGAACATTTTTAATAAGTCTATTTGCCTAGAAATTCTCTTGCCAATCTTTGAAACGCGCAGATTGGCTTCCCCCTAAAGAATGTTTTAAACCTGTCAAAAACTGATACTCATTAACTTTAGTTATGTGTAAACGCACAGTTAACCCCACATCACTTTCCTTGGTCACTTATAGTAAAAACTTTGTGGTTTAAGGTAAACAAATTTGAGAATGTGTTTATTTAGGTGGCCAAATTTTCTTGGTGAATTCGAGAAGTCTTATTGCAATATCTAAAAGAGAAAGACCTACTACTTTAGATCTAACCATTTCTGGAGTTACAACAAAATTTCTTCCTTCCAACTTTACAATCTGCGCAAAAATTCTAAGTAAAAGAGGTCTATGAACACGTTTTCTTAACCATTCTGCAACAATTTTTTCATCTTTAATCTCACGATTGCCAATTTTTATTAGAAAGTCAACCGCATCATTAGAAATTTCGAATTGATATCCATTAAAATAAAGAAAGAAAAAAGCTGCAAGTAATGCTGTACGTTTGTTTCCATCAGAAAAAGGATGAAACACCGCGATCGAGTACATTAGAGCGGCTGCTTTATCTATAACTGAGGGGAACGGCCTTAAACCATATATGTCAGTCATAGACCTATCTATGCTGCCTTGAACCATGCTCTTTTGCATATAACCGGCAGAAGCTCTAGGGTCATTTTGTAATACAAGAGCATGCAATAATTCGATGCATTCTTTGCTTAGACTAATTACCATAACAAAAAGATTAGGAAATAACAGTTTTAATAGTTTGCTAATTTTTCAAAGACTTCTTTGTTATTCTTTATGACCACATCTACGCATTTCTTGATGGTCTCGATTGAGACTGTTTTCTTTCTTTCGGACAAGGTAGTCCCTCCATTGTGCAACATAATTTACGTCAAACAGTTATTTAATCCTTGTTCTACGAGTAGAAGAGAAAATGATATAATTTATGAATTTTAACTACATTTTTTTGAATAAACCATATGCTATTAGAAATTATTTGACAAAGTTTATACTAATATAAGTGTGTGGCTTTTTGATAATCAATTTTACTTCTCGCTAAAATTTCTGAGTCTTTTTTTGGCGATTCGTATGCTTAAAAACATCAAGTCTTTAGGAGGACGATTAACGAATGAACTAAATCATGACATTTTTTATAAGCGTGTTTATCTGATTTTGTTTAGGTTTGATGATGAGTTTTGAGGTTAGGGAGCGGGATTTGCTTGCGAGGATTGGTAGGTTGAAGACTAAGAGTGGTGTTGTTGAGACTCCTTTGTTGTTTCCTGTTGTTAACCCCGCCATTCAGCCTATTCCGCCGAAAAAGATAATGACCGAGTTTGGCTTAGACGCGTTAATAACTAACGCTTACATTATCCGCCAGCGCTTTCAAAGCCAGCCTATAGAGCAAGGCTTACACAAATTCTTAGACTTTAACGGCACAATAATGACGGACTCTGGCGCTTACCAAATCCTCGTTTATGGCAACATAGACATCACGCAAGAAGAAATAGTCGCCTATCAAGAGCAGATAGACACGGACATCGCCACAATCTTGGACATTCCAACAGGCTGGAAAGTCACTAAGGCACATGCACAAAACACAGTAAAAGAAACACTAAAACGCGCCAAACAGCTTTTCAAAACAAAAACCCGAGACGACATCCTCTGGGTTGGTCCAGTCCAAGGCGGCAAACACCTAGACCTTGTGGCTAAATCTGCCCGCGAAATGAGCAAATTACCCTTTCAAATTCACGCTTTAGGCAGCCCAACCGAAGTCATGGAAACCTACCGCTTCGACGTGCTCGTAGACATGATAATGACAGCGAAAATGAACCTGCCCGCCGACAGACCCTTACACCTTTTCGGGGCTGGACACCCATTCATGTTCGCGTTAGCAATAGCCCTCGGATGCGACTTCTTTGATTCCGCAGCCTACGCCATATACGCCAGACAAAACCGCTACATGACAGAAAACGGCACGCACCGCCTAAACGAACTAGACTATTTCCCATGCACATGCCCAAAATGCGCATACACGACGCCAAAACAAGTGCTGCAACAACCGCAAAAAGAAAGAGAAGTCTTCCTTGCAGAGCACAATCTCTACGTCTGCGCGGCAGAACTGAAACGCGTAAAACAAGCCATAAAAGACGGACGCCTCTGGGAGCACCTTGAAATGCGAGCCCACGCCCACCCATCATTGCTACAAGCATTAAAACAATTAAAGAAATATGAAGACTTCATCGAAAAACACAGCCCAACAACAAAACCAAGCGGTTTATTTTTCTTCAACTCCATCGGACTCGCAAGACCAGAAATAGTCCGCCACAGAAAACGCTTAACAGAAAGATACATACCGCCCAAAAACTCAAAAACCCTTCTGCTCGTGCCGCAAACACGAACAAAACCCTTCCACAAATCACCAGAATTCAAACAAATCCAAAAAAGGCTCAGCGAACACCTAAAGGATGCACACATCTGTTTTTACGCTGCACCTTTCGGCGTAATCCCAATCGAGCTTGACGAAGTTTACCCGCTCTCACAACATGAAACCGCCATGCCACTCAACAAGGAAACAATAGAATACGTCGCAAAGCAAATCGCAGACTACATCCAACGCACAAACTACAAAACCGTCACGCTAATAAACGACCCACAAAACTGGAACAAAACCATATTAAAAACGTGCAAAAAAGCCTGCAAACAAAAACAAATCGCACTCAAAACCTTAGACACAGCAGAACTTCGACTCAGCCAACAACCTAAACCCTAACCACAGTTTCAACCTATTTATAAGGGGGGCTATACCTTTTACCAAACACCTACTTCTTCATCAAATACTCATGAATTGCTCTCGCCGCTTTCTTACCCGCACCCATAGCACTAATAACAGTCGCCTCACCCGTCACAATATCCCCACCCGCATAAACACCCTCAAGACTTGTCTTGCCATTCTCATCTGCAACAATCGTACCCCACTTCGTCACCTGCAACCCTTCCGTGGTACGCTGAATAATCGGGTTAGGCGTTCTCCCAATCGCAACAATCACCGTATCAACATCCATAACAAACTCGCTGCCCTTAACAGGTACTGGTCTACGCCTACCACTATCATCCGGCGGACCCAACTCCATGCAGATACACTCCATCTGCTTAACCCAACCCTTCTCGTCGCCGATAAACCGCAAAGGCGCAGCCAAAAACTTACAGATTATACCTTCCTCTTCCGCATTCTCAATCTCTTCTTTCCTTGCTGGTAACTCCTCTCGTGAACGCCTATAAACAATGCAAACTTCCTCAGCACCCAAACGCAAAGCAGAACGCGCACTGTCCATGGCTACGTTGCCGCCGCCAATAACAACCACATGCTTCCCAATGCGAATAGGCGTGTCATAGCATGGAAACGCATAAGATTTCATAAGGTTAACACGAATCAGAAACTCGTTCGCACTATAAATCCCACCCAAATCCTCACCAGGCACATTCATGAACGCTGGCAAACCCGCACCCGTTCCAATAAAAACCGCCTCAAAACCCCTCTCCTTCAACAACTCCGGAATCGTGTAAGTCCGCCCAACCAAAAAGCCAAGCTTAAGCTCCACACCCAACCGCTGAATGTAATCAACCTCCGCCTGCACGATACTCTTCGGTAAACGAAACTCCGGAATGCCATAAACCAAAACGCCACCAGGCAAATGCAAAGCCTCAAAAATCACCACTTTATGCCCAAGCTTAGCTAAATCGGCGGCAACCGTCAATCCAGCAGGACCAGCACCAATAACTGCAACGCGCTTGCCAGTCGGCTTCGCAATTTCTGGAATCTTGAAGCCACGTTTTCTTTCCCAATCAGCCAAAAACCGTTCCAAACGCCCAATACTAACTGGCTCACCAACCTTTCCAACAACACACTTCATTTGGCACTGCTCTTCCTGAGGACAAACACGCCCGCAAATAGCTGGCAAAGAGTTTTTCTCCTTAATCTTCGCTATCGCTTCCTCATACTTGCCTTCACGCAACAATTTGATAAAAGCTGGAATTTCAATCTCCACCGGACAGCCGCTAATGCACTGCGGTTTTGGACACTGCAAACAACGGTTTGCTTCTTCAAGCGCCTGTTCTTCCGTGTAACCTAAAGCAACCTCGTTAAAATTTCGCCTACGCTCTTCAGGCTTCTGCTTGGGAATCGGCACGGCTTCCTTCTTAATCTTGGGTTTAGGCTTACTTTCCGCCACAATGGCAACCTCCATGCAGCTCCCATAAAAGCGAACTCAAACGCTCTTCTGGCAAAAACATGCGTTGACGCTTAATTAAACCGTCAAAATCCACCTTATGCCCATCAAACTCTGGACCGTCAACACATCCAAACATCATTTTCCCACCAACAGTAACTCTGCAAACGCCACACATTCCCATGCCGTCAACCATGATAGGCGTCAAAGTCACAACTGTTGGAATGCCAAAAGGCTTCGTGATTTCGCTGACGTTCTTCATCATAACAACAGGACCCATAACCACACAGCGGTCAAACTTCTCCTTAGCAAGAACATCCTTCAGAAAATCTAAGCCCTTAAAACCTTTAGAACCGTCGTCAGTTGCCACGTAAAACTCGTCGCTTAACGCTTTCATCTCATCCTCGTAGAAAAGCAAATCCTTAATTCGCGCACCAATAACCGTGACAACACTGTTACCCGCATCACGTAACGCCTTAACTTGCAAACGCATAGGCGCAATCATCACGCCACCTGCAACACACAAAACCAGCCCAAAAAGTTTAATCTCTGAAGGATTGCCAAGCGGACCAGTAATATTCCATACACTGTCGCCTTCCTTCAAAAGCCCCAGCTGCTTAGTGGATTTGCCAACTTCGTTAAAAACGAAAGAAATCGTCCCTTTTTTCGCATCGTAATCAGCAATGGTAAGCGGAACACGTTCGCCTTTCTCGTCAACAATCACGATAATGAATTGTCCAGGTTTAGCCTTTTCAGCCACTTCTGGAGCATAAACCTCAAACAACTTAATCTTTGGAGCTACCTCTTCATTCTTCAAAATCTTATACATCCGTTAAGCCTCCACATTCACCAGTTTCAAAGGCGGCAAAGCCGTAATCTGTTTCCAAAACTCATCCAACTTTTGGTTAAAGTCACCCACACACCTTGGAGACGCTTCAAAAAGCATAAAACGCTCCTGCAAACCCGTCTTCCTCAAAGCATCCTTCAGCACTGCCATGTTTCTTTCCGCCGTGTCACGCCCTTCTTGCAGTTTGCAGTCTTCTGCGGAGCACACGACCGCCATTACGCCGTCAAAGCCGTTCTGCAAAGCGTTAACAACATGCACTGGGTCAAGCGCCTTAAAACATGGAACCTCCAAAACTATAGCATTTCGCTTCTTGAAAAGCTCGCTTTCAGGGTCATCTAAAGCTTTAAACTCTGACCACTGACAACTAAACACCAAGATAACTGGTGCTTTGCCTTCAGCCTTCAGTTTTTTAGCAGATTCTTCATAACGCTTCAGAACATTTTCAAACTCGAAACCTTTAACTTGAATAGCATGATGTGGACAAACAAGCTGACAAGCACCGCAGCCCATGCAGTAATCATAAAGTATTTTGGGGGTCGCAAAAGGTTCCGCTTCAATAGCAGCGTATGGGCATATGAAAACGCATTTGTCGCAGCCTACACATTTTTCGGTTTCGTAGATAACCTTCCGAGAATACTTCACAACCTTTACGGCATCTTTGCTGAAACCTAACTGTTCAAGCACGTTTTTGCTCAAAAGAAGCCGTCTTGTGTTAATCTTAGTGCCTTCCTTAAAACGGCAGAATGCATCTTCACATTGAACCGAAACAACATTTTTAATGCCGGATTTTAAAACTTTAAAAATGAATTCTGTGGGAACACGACCAGAACACGGCAAACGTAAAGGAACATAATCCTTGACGCTTAAGCCTTGCTCAGCCAAGATTTCTTCAACTTCACACGTTGAAGGCGAGTTTCCACGGCACATCAAAACAAGCGTGTCGCTCTTAGCCTTTTTCCGCACGCAATCCACGTAATCTACTAGCGTATTGTAATCATAGTAAACCATTTCAATCGCAAAAACTGGACAAGCACTATAGCATATACCGCAGACTTGGCATTTCTGTATGTCTATCTCAACTTTGCCTGTCTCAGCATCCCGTGTTATAGCTTCATATGGACAGACTGAATGACAAATTGAACAGCGGCTACAATAATCTTGATTGATGGTTACTGCAGCAACGCATTTTTCATTCATCCCGACACTTCTCCAATGCCAATTATTTTTAGTTCCTTAACGTGTCAACTGCGCTTAGAAATCTTCAAAATAGATTCGGAACGATATAATAGTTTTGCAGCATTCCCTATTTTTTGTAATATGGTCTTTTAATGAAACCGTAAGCTTCTAACGCAGCCGTTATGCCCTGACCAACAGCAGCTCCAACCTGCTTAACGGGATGATTTGTAACGTCTCCTGCAGCGTAAACTCCAGAAACATTGGTGCGCTGGAAAATGTCGATTTTAATGTAGCCATCTTCGTCAACTTCAACACCAGCCTCCCTTGCCAATTGACTGTTTGGGTCTTCGCCGACTTGGATGAAAACGCCATCGATTGCTATCTCTTGAGTTTCGCCATTTTGATTATTAAACAATATCACTTTTGCAACCAGTTTTTCGCCTTGAATTTTCTTCAATTCAGTATTCCATAAGATTTCAATGTTCTTTTTCACAACTAAATCTTTAACAAGAGCTTCTTCAGCGCGAAATTCGCTTCTGCGATGAGCAATTTTAACTTCAGACGCAAGTCCTGCAAGATATAAAGCAGTCATAACCGCGGAGTTTCCACCACCAACTACAAGAACACGTTTACCCTTGAACAATGGACCGTCACAGATTCCACAATAGCTTACACCTCTTCCGCGAAACTCCTTTTCGCCTGGAACGTTAAGTTCGCGATAATGTGAACCAGATGCAATGATAACCGCGTTTGCCTCGTAAACTGCTCTGTTGGTTTTCACGATTTTCTTCTCGCCTTTAAGGTCCAAGCCAATTACGCTTTCGAATTCACGGATTATCACGCCTGTGCTTCTACAATGCGCTGCCATCTTCTGCGCCAGTTCCATTCCATTTATGCTTTGGAACCCTGGATAATTCTCGATTAATGGGGCATCTGCAGCGGTGCCTCCAGCCATCTTTCCTTCTAAAATTAGTGTTTTTAAGCCGCTTCTTGCGCCATAAATTCCAGCGGCAAGTCCAGCCGGACCGGCACCGATAATTATCAATTCCCAGTTTTCCATGTGTATTTCCCGAGAACAATAGTCTGAAGGTTGTGGTTTATGAAGTCTTCGCAGAGGTCGCGTTGGTTACTTTGGTTTTACGGCGTAGACTTTAATGCTTGCGACTGAGCTGGCATATTCTTTCGCTTCTTCCAAAGATATGCCATAATCTTTCATGATGGCTTCTGTGGATGGGTCATTAATCACGAAATCTATTGGGAAATGCGCCTCTTCAACTACCTTTACGTCCTGAAAGCCTACGTTTTTGATTACTTCAAGGTATTGTTCTTTCATAACTGCTCCGGAAACACAGCCAACATATGCTTGCTCGTTTTCCTTTATCTTTTTAGGCAACTCTTTCAGCAAGACAATGTCAGAAATCATCAATCTTCCGCCAGGCTTTAGCACTCTGAAGGCTTCTTCGAAAACTCTCTTTTTGTTTGGTGAAAGGTTAATGACGCAGTTTGAAATGATAACGTCGACAGTGTTGTCTGCAACTGGAAGATTTTCAATTTCTCCAAGCCGAAACTCCACGTTTTTATATCTGCCCTTTCTGCAGTTTTCCCTTGCCTTGTCAATCATTTCAGGCGTCATGTCAACACCGATGACGCGTCCTTTTTCTCCAACTTTTTTTGCGGCAAGAAAACAGTCAAGTCCACCGCCAGAACCAAGGTCAAGAACTGTTTCGCCTTCCTTAAGCGATGCAAGCGCTACAGGGTTTCCACATCCAAGACTGAAAGCGGCATCTTCAGGAATTGTTTCCAGTTCTGCTTTGCTATAGCCAATTTTCTCATAATTCTCATTACATTCCGAATTGCAGCAGCAAGATTCTCTTTTAGCTGCTTTAGCGTAGCTTTTCCTTACAATCTTTCTAGTTTCTTCTTCTTTCATGTCAACCACTTCCTGTTTGAAAAATATCTTTCAACATTGGTCCAAGCATATTTTTTATTGTGCTTCCAAGGTCTTCGGATTTGACCAACATGATGCAGCATATTTCGCCGTCACGTTCGCATCTTATGACTGCCAATTTGTCATTTGGTTTCAGTTTGGCTTTTTCTCTCAAGTCTTTTGGGAGAACGATTTGTCCTTTAGAATCGACTGTAACTACTGCGTCGACTTTGCAGCATCCAACATTGCGAGTCATATTGTTCACTCGAGAGAAATGGCAGTCGACATATTTAGACTTTTTGGAAAATTCAGAATTTTCTGAAATATCCAACTATAAGATTACAAAAGAGAAACTAAATCGCCAAAGCAAGCAGTTCCGCTACGTCCATTATTTGAATTTTACCCTCATTTCCAGTCGTCTTAACGGCATCTTCAATAGTCAGTAAACAGAATGGACACGCCACAGCTAAAATCTCTGCTCCAGCCTCAACAGCATCCTTAACTCGGATTTCTGCTAAGCGCGGACCTGGAATGTCAACCCAAAGTCTTCCGCCACCACCTTCGCAACATAGACTTCTGGCTCTTGAGCGGTCAAACTCTATTAGTTTAACTCCTGGCACGCTTTCGATGACTTTGCGTGGTTCTTCGTATATGTTGTTCTGTTTTCCGAGGAAGCATGGGTCGTGATAGATTACTTTCTTGTTGACTTCTTTTGTGAAGATTAGTTTTTTCTCGTCAATCAACTTCGCAAGCAGTTGCGTGTGATGTTGCACTTCAACGCTTGTTTGGTTATATCTGTTTTTGAACGCGTGAAAACCGTGAGGACAGCTTGTGACAGCTTGCTTTACGTTGTATTTGTTGAAAATTTTCATGTTCTCTTCAACAAGGAATTCAAATAAGCCTTTTTCGCCCATGCCGTAGACTTCGCTTCCGCAACAGGTTTCCTCATCGCCTAACACGCCAAAGTTTAACCCTGCTTTCTGGAAACACGCCACGAGACTTTTGGCTACGTTTTGAATTCTTGGGTCATAGGCTGACGTACAACCAACATAATAGAGAACTTCTGCACCTTGGGAAACATGTTTAAGATTCAAGCCTTGACTCCATTCTGAACGTTTATTCCGTATTCTTGCCCAAGGGTTGCCATTTTTGAATATGCTTTCTAATGCATCGCGAATTGTCGGTGCGATTTGTCCTTCTTCAACAGCCATGCTGCGAATGTCGATTAAGAATTCATATGGGTTTATCTCTTTTGGGCATCGTACGCCGCATGTGGAGCATGTCGTGCAACTCCACAACTCATTCTGTGGATGAATCGTCAACTTGCCAAGCGTGGCAACCTCGCGCATATACTTTCTAACATTTAGGTTAGCTTTTCTTGCTACTGGGCAGCTTCCAGTGCATGTTCCACATTGTATGCATTCGAGAAGTTTGTGTTTCTGCGTGAGTTCTTGAGCGTTCATGTTCAACATCACTTTTAACTAAATGGGGGCATAAGATTTTTAATAAGTGTTTTCCCTTGTATCATCTAAAACGTATCATGGAAAACGGAGATTGCCCAGAATGGAAAAGAAAACGCCGAGAATCGGCATTTTCGTCTGTGAATGTGGCGGGAACATAGGCGA
>Ga0272448_1001216_pt1 | contig 35501 bp, 26 predicted proteins | sample YNPCB0191_FD_202220 | JGI IMG/M metagenome (GOLD analysis project Ga0272448, IMG submission 202220) | Hot spring sediment microbial communities from Yellowstone National Park, WY, United States - YNP-CB-019-1 | ecosystem: Environmental > Aquatic > Thermal springs > Hot (42-90C) > Sediment...
GAGGCTCTCAAGACTGTTGGTGTAGAGCACCTGCGCAATAGGCCACCGTATAAACTTTCCCAGGGAGAAAAAAGGGCAGTGTCTATTGCTACAGTATTGGCTATGTCTCCCAATATTTTACTTATGGATGAACCTACTTCTAGTCTTGATCCGCAATCACGGCGTCGAATGATTAATTTGCTGAAAACATTTCAGCATTCCAAGATTATTGCTACGCATGATTTAGATATGGCAATGGACCTTTGCCAGCGGGCTATTGTTATTCATCGAGGAAGTATTGTGGCAGATGGTCCAATTGGTGAAATCTTTCAGGATGAGGCGCTACTTTTGAAGAGTGGTCTAGAAAAGCCACTAAGTATGCAAAAATGTCCTATTTGTGGCACAGCAAAAAGTATCACAGTTAAATAAAATTTATAAATAGTTGTTATAATGAGAAGATTTATTCTATATTTGTTTCGGTGGCAGATGAGTACTCCAATTCTTTGGTTGGCTGTACGTAATTTAGGAACGGGAATTTTTTCAACAATAATTGCAAATTTGATTGGTGGGGTAATTTTCTTTTGGGTTGATAGATTTATTTTTACTTCAAAAGCTATTGAGGTTTGGCATATTAAAGAAGGCAGATGTGATCAATGTGGAAGATATTCGCATCTTTGGAGATTGGTCAAGACAGTTGGTTATGACCGTAGCAACGCAAAGCCCATATTTTTGTGTATGGATTGCTCCAAAAAAAAGACAGACTCATTAAGGTCTAAGGGAATACCTGTTAGAGGTAAAAGCAAATAAAAAATCAATAAATAAAATAAAAATTAAGTTTTTTTCGAGGCGTTTATGCCGCGGTAAGGCGATATTTGTTTGTTCAAAGAAATAATATATAATATATGGTAGTAGATTTTGTTCTACTAATTCTGATTTTTAAATTATAAAATAGAAAATTTAAGAATTGTTAAAAACAATTAAAATAAAGAAAGGCGGTGGGAAGATGAGGTATCTAACTATTTTTATTTTGTTTTTTTTATTAGCCAACGTGGCTTGGGCCTTGGAGATTAAAAGTAGCGCTTTTGAGAACGGTGCTTACATACCTGTTAAATATAGCTGTAGTTCGTTAGACATATCTCCGTCATTAGAGTGGTCTGATATTCCAGAAGGGACAAAAAGTTTTGCTATAATTTGCGATGATCCCGATGCTCCTTCAGGAGTCTGGGTTCATTGGGTGATTTATAATATACCTGCAGATAAAAGATCATTAGAGGAGAATATTCCGAAAATATCTCAATTAAGTGACGGAATTATTCAGGGCAGAAATGATTTTGGCAGTATCGGTTATGGTGGTCCTTGTCCACCCCTGGGAAGTCCACATAGATATTTTTTCACTATATATGCTCTCGATACAGTTCTTCACTTAAACCAGCAGATAATAGAAAAGAAGGAACTTATTCAAGCAATGCAGGGTCATATTCTCGCTGAAGCCCATTTAATTGGTTTGTTTAAAAGGTAAGCCCCAAAAAAGGTAGGCCCCCAAGGAGAGCATTCCTAAAATTGTTTAATTTGTTAAATAGCAATACAATACTTTTGTGTTAGCCAGAGCCTTGATTACTTTAATATTTACTTTTGATTTTTAGTTATTCTATTCAATATCAATAACATATAGTAATTAGAATCCTACTCATTTGTAGCCTTCCCTTGTTAATTTTCTATTGACATCATTATTTCGATTTGTTACATTTGTTATTATTACAGTTGCTATAATTAATAAAAGTTAAATTAGAAAATGGATGTGAAAGGGTATGAGTCAAGAATTATTTAATAAATTAGATTCTTACCGACGAAAGAAAAAGTTATCTATTCTAGCATTATGTCGAAAACTTCAGATTCCTAATGTGACTTACCATCGTTGGAAAAAGACCAACAAGATCACTGGCGCCTACAAAAAAATTATTCAAGATTTTTTAGATAAGAATGAAAGTATCAACTTAACTAGTCAGATAGCCTCTGATTCACAACAATCTAAAGTTGTACTATCCTCTTTTAATAATAGCCAGACAGATATCGCTGTTATTGGAATGGCTTGTTATTATCCAGGTGCAAGCACTATTAAGGAATTATGGGAGAACATCTTAGCTCGAAGAATACAATTTAGAAGGATATTAGATCAGAGACTTCCTCTCAAAGACTACTATAGTGAAGATGCAAGTTTTCCAGACAAAACCTACCTTACAAAAGCCGCCTTTATCGATGGATTTGAATTTAATTGGTCAAAGTTACGCATTCCTAAAAAGACATTTTTATCTACTGATATTGTGCATTGGTTGGCTTTAGATACTGCGATAAGAGCCTTTGAGGACGCCGGCTACAATTTAGAACAGATCCCTATTCTAAATACAGGTGTTATTTTAGGTAATACCCTAACCGGAGAACAGACGAGATCGCAGCTGCTTCGTTTACGATGGCCTTATGTACAAAAAACGCTGTATGCCACTCTAGATAGTTTCGGTATTCCTGATGAAGAGAAAAAACTATTTTCTGAAACCATGGAGAAGTTTTATAAATCAGCATTTTATCCTATTACGGAAGATAGCCTGGCTGGTGGATTAGCAAATACTATTGCAGGCAGGATTTGTAATTATCTTAATCTTAAAGCAGGAGGATATATTGTAGACGGAGCTTGTTCTTCGTCTCTACTGGCTGTAGCTACTGCTAGTAATGCCTTAAAGTTAGGGCAGATAGATTTAGTTTTAGCAGGAGGTGTAGATGTTAGTCTTGATCCGTTCGAACTAGTTGGTTTTGCTAAAGCAGGTGCCTTAGCAAAGGAACAGATGTGCGTTTATGACCGCCGGGCAAATGGTTTTATTCCGGGCGAAGGTTGTGGCTTTGTGGTTTTAAAGAGACTAGAAGACGCAATTAGAGATAAAAATTATATTTACGCAGTTATAAAAGGCTGGGGCATTTCATCAGATGGAAAGGGTGGAATTATGGAACCATCAGCCAGTGGACAAGCTAACGCAATTCAACGCGCTTATAAGAATAGTGGTTATACAATTGCTGATATTGATTTTATAGAAGGTCACGGCACAGGCACTACAAAAGGTGATCGAGTAGAATTAGAAGGGATAGTTATGGCCATTAAGAATGTAAACAACAATACCCCATCCAGAACCTGTGGCGTAACCTCTTTTAAATCTATTGTTGGTCACACCAAGGCCGCTGCCGGAATAGGAGGGTTTATTAAAGCCGTCCTTGCTGTAAACCAAAGAATTTTGCCACCCACAGCTAATTGCAAAGAGCCTAACGAGATTTTTGAAAAAGAGGCAACACAATTATATCCGATTATTCAAGGCCGCATTTATCCTGAAGATAGAATTATTCGAGCCGGTATCTCCTCAGCTGGTTTTGGCGGCATTAACTGTCATATTACAATAGAATCAAAGGATAAACCGAATGATAAAATAAAACCCCAGATAGATGAACGCGCCCTGTTGGTTAGTAATCAGAACACAGAGTTATTTGTATTTGCTTCAAAGACGATAATTCATCTAATTAAATTAATCCAGAAATTTAAAGACGATTTGCGTAATATTAGTCTGGCTGAAATGGCTGATCTTTCAGCACGTGTTAATAAAAAAGTTAGAATTAACAATCCTATTAAAATAGCTGTTGTTACGGATACTCCAGAACATTTATATGAAGCGCTGTGTACAATTGAACAACAGCTTCCCAACCAATCTCCCCAAGAGGGTGAATTGTTAGAAATTAAATCAAAAATCCCTTCCACTTACATACTTTTAGGCAATTGCCTTAGAAATCAGCGTATTGGTTTTTTATTTCCTGGACAGGGCTCACAGCGATTAAATATGGCAAGAACAATTGTTGAGCGTTTTTCTTGGGCAAGGGAGCTTTTAAATATAACTGAGTTGCCTATTGGGCAATATATTTATAAGAGTCTAGATCAATTTTTATCTCAACAAGACAAACAAGAATTTGAAAGACAGCTTTCCCAAACTGAGATTACACAGCCAGCAATTGTTTTTAGCTGTCTTGTTTGGAACGAATTTTTATCACAATTAGGAATTCAACCCCAAGCAGTTGGAGGGCATAGTTTAGGTGAGCTTTTAGCATTTTATCGAGCTGGTGCGTTTGATAAAGAGACATTGCTTAAGTTTGCAGAATTTCGTGGTAAGGTAATGGCGGATAAGAATAGCCTTGCTGGCATGGTTAGTCTTTTTTGTGATTATACGCAGGCCGAAGCGTTAGTCAATCGAGTTAAAGCAGATATTGTTATCGCTAATATTAATAGCCCCAAACAGACGATTGTTTCTGGCGAGAAGAAAGGCATAGAAGAGATTATAAAATTGGCAGAGGCAGAAGGTGTTCCTACTTATGTATTGGCTGTATCTAATGCCTTTCATTCGCACTTTATGCAGTCTGCCTCTAAAGAAATATTGACTAGCAAAATCTTAAGCAATACTTTTTTTAGACCTACCAATATAAATTTTTATTCTTGTATGAGTGGAGACCAAATTAGAGAAGAGATTAACCTAAGAGAATATTTTGCAAAACAGGTTATAAGTCCAGTAAATTTTGTTAAACTTGTTGAGTCAATCTCCAAGGAGTGTGATTTGTTGATTGAGGTAGGACCTGGGAAGGTTTTAACAAATTTAGTTAAGGCAATAAATAAAGATAAAGGGCCTGTATGTTTTCCTGTTGAAGGAACACCTCAAGATGACAAGGATTTAAATATTGTTTTGGCCCAAGCATTTGTAAGAAATATTAAAATAAACTGGGAAGAATTATATAAAAACCGGTTAATTAGACCATTTATCCCTGTCTCCAGAAGAAAATTTATTCAGAATCAGTGCGAGCGCCCCTTAAAAGCTGTTGTCCCAAAGGAAAAACTGCCCATTTTTAGTCTTTCTAAGCCAACGCAAATTGAGGTTAAACATGAGCAAATTCCAGCACCTCTTGTATCCCAGCAACCCCCTATGATTGTAAGTAGCGATTATATTTCTACTATCCTCATAGATTTGGCTCATAAACTTACAGGATTTGACAAGCAGTCCCTTAGTCTTAATCTGCGCCTCTTAGATGATTTGAACTTGGATTCTATTAAGGCAGCTGAATTGATTGGTGAGGCAGGTAAGATTTTAGGCCTAAGTGGCCAGATTGACCCTTCCCAATATTCTAATTATACCCTTTTAGAGATACGAGATCTTTTTCTAAAATTAAAAACCCAAATTTCTATCCCACCAACAGAAGACGATGTTCTGAGGCGCTATCAAAATAGAACGTGGGTAAGAGATTTTGTAGTAAAACTACAGGAAGAACAAATTAAGCAAATTGATTCTAAAGTCTTAGAGAGATTTAACAAGATTGATATTTTATGTGAACATAATCAAGATACGCTTGCTTCTAAATTACGCCAGATGCTCCAGAATAAAAAAGTCCAAGTAGGAATACAGACATATGAGGAATTGGACAAAAGAAAGACAGAGTCTTCTGGAGATTCAGATTGTTTCATCTGTTTATTGTCGTTTAACTACGAACAAGGAGTTTTCACAGAATTTCATCTTAAGCAGATTATTAATCGCCTTTACCAAATTATGAGACAAGCAACTGGCGATTCATCAGGCAAAGATTCTTTGAGAGAATCAGCAAAGGCAAAGATGGTAGTTTTTGTTGGATTTGGCGGGGGTGATTTTGGAGAGAACGATAAATTAAAAAATGTTCAATCTTGTTGCGCCAGATCCTTTGCCTCTACACTCCATTTGGAACGCCCAGATTTATCCATTAAGGTGATAGATTTTGATCAGGCGATTGCCACAGAGGTTATTTGCCATAAGATAATCGAAGAATTGCAGGTAGAGCAGCCGTTTTCTCTCGTCGGATATGATAGAAATATTAAACGCACCGTCCCAGTTTTCCAAAATGTCCAGCCAGCCTTTTATAGAAAACGTAACATCCGATGGTCTTCTCAAGACGTTGTTTTGGTAACAGGCGGGGCTAAAGGTATTACTGCTGAGTGCGCCCTTAGATTCGGCCAAAAAACAAAGGCTCGCCTCATTTTAGTTGGTCGTAGCAAGCTTACTAATCAAATCCAAAATCAGGATAATGAAATTATTCGTAACTTAGAACGTTTTAGAAAAGAAAAGTTGCAATATGAATATTATTCCTGCGATGTAACCAATCTTAATGAAGTTAAGCAGTTAGTTGATAAGATTGAGAAGTCGTATGGTAAAATCACTGCGGTAATTCACGGAGCAGGTTTAAATACCATCAAAAGACTTAAACAGACAAATCCTGAAGACGCCTACCAAGAGGCCCTTCCGAAAGTTCTAGGCATGGTGAATATCTGCAAAGTTTTAGAGAATAATCCCCTTAAACTCATGCTAGCTATTACCTCAGTTATAGGTTTGACTGGTATGGAGGGCAGTGGCTGGTATGGTCTAAGCAATGAAATCCTTAATCTACTGTTGCATCAGTTTAAAGCTAACCATAAGGCAACAGAGGTTGTAACTATTGCCTATAGTGCTTGGAATGAGGTGGGAATGGGAAGTAAGCTAGGGAGTCTAGATTGGTTATTGCGCAAAGGAATTAATCTGATTCCTATTGAAGAGGGCGTAAAACGATTTATGAATTTGGTTGAAAAAGATTCTGGCGCTCAACAGACAATCGTTGTAGCTCGCGTTGGTAGGCTTGATACGTGGAGGTCTTCACAAACATATAACAAGACTGGATTAAGATTTATCGAAGATATTAAGTACCATATGCCTGGTGTTGAACTTATAGCACAAGCACATTTAAATATTAAAGATGATGCATATGTTTTGGAGCATAGTTGGAAAGGGACATTGTTATTTCCTTTAGTTTTTGGATTGGAGGCTATGACACAGGCAGCAGTTTTTCTCGCGGGAGAGAGGGAAATAACTGCTTTAAAGGCAAGTAACATCCATTTAGACAGACCAATCCCTATAAGTCAGGAAAGTGGAACAAAAATAGAAATTCATGCTGAGGTTTTGGAATCGGATAACCATGCTAATAAACCTTCCATTAAGGTTGAGATTTTCTCAGAACAAGATAACTTTACACAGCCGGCATTTTCAGCAGTTATAGAAATTGCAGAAAAAGCAGACATTGCTGTTAGAAGAGATGAAGATAAAGCAATAAGATACAATGCCAAGAGAGCAATAGAGCTTAATTTAGAAGAGGGTATTTATGGAAAAATCTTATTTCAGGGGAAAAGTTTTCAGCGTATTAGCTGTGTTCACACGTTATTTTATGATGAGAAAAAAGAAAAAGGAGAATGTATATTTACTTCGGAATATAATAAATCGATACCAGAGTTCTTCAAGCAAAATCAAAAGTTTTCCAATCAACTACTTATAGGCGACCCATTCTTTATCGACTCCATGTTCCAATCAATGCAGCTTATTATACCTCAGGATATCTGTTTACCTAACCATATTGAAGAGATTGAATTAAGTATCAAGGTAGATCTGAAGAATAATAAAGGCGTTGCAAAGTCTGATATCAAAAAGATCGATAGAGATTATTATACAGGCAATGCAGAGGTTTTTGATAAAGGTAAATTATTAATTAGAATTAAAGATTGTCGCTTGAAGATATTAGATACTTTAGATGACAATCCTACAGCGAACGATTTGGTTAATCCACTAGAAAGGGATCAGAAAATTATTGATAATAAACTCAAAGAAATTGCCCAACAATTTAAAATAGAACTCCCCACAATTAAGTGTTTTTATGACAGTCGTTTTAAAAGTGCTTCAAAGAATAAAAGGCACAAAATCGAGACCACTTTAATTAAAGCAACAGCTAGTGAGTTTTTAAGAGGAGTCGGAAAGCAAGTAAAAGATATTAGAGTGAAATGGGATAAAGATGGAAGGCCTATTATTGAAGGTAAAAATCTACAAGATATAAATGTGTCTTTATCTCATTGCACAGATTTATTAATCTGTACGGCCGGTTACGGGCCACAAGGGTGCGATGTTGAAATTGTTCAAAAAAGGAACGATGAAGATTGGTTGAAGTTATTAGGAACAAAAAAATACCGACTTTATGAAGAATTAAGAAGGGGTAACATTAATAGCGATTTTGGCGGAACGGCTATATGGAGCGCATACGAAGCTATTAATAAAACATATAACAACCATAATCTACAAATATCCATCGATAAGATTGCTACTGATTACATTAGTTTTTTCGTTAATACAAGCAGCAAAGATGAAATAATAATTGCATTTAAAACCAGCTTAACCAGAGGAGGAAAAAAAGTTATTGCTGTTTTAGCTAAACAAAAGATTGGTTTAAGAGAAACAGAAAAATATAATGAAGATGATTTTGAGAGAGTTAGTCTACTGAAAAAGATTGGTTATGACGAAAATGCGTTTAGAGTTGAGTTAAGTTATTCAGGACCACAGGAACAACTTGTGTTTATAAAAAGGTATCCTATAACATTTAAATCAAATAAACTTTTAAGTAAAAGGGTCTATTTTACAAGTTATTTTGATTGGATGGGAGAGATAAGAGAGCAGAGCGCAAGTCCCATCATGGAATATTTGGCAGGAAAGTTTGAATCCGGTGTTTGGGGGATAGCCACTTATTCTACAAAATTAAAAATACTAGGTGAATTAAAGGCAAGCGATGTATTAGAGGCAAATTTCTGGGCGGAAGAAACAGAAAGCAAAATAAAAGGGACTTATGATTTATGCATAGATTGGAAAAAAATTACACCTCATCAAGCCAAAGAAAGAGTAGCGTTTAGCCGACAAAGGATAATATGGGTAAAAATAATTTCGCGGGGAATAGCTAAGGCTGTTGATTTGCCAGAGTTTATAGAGATATTTATGGATACAATGAAACCTCGAATAGAAAAAAAGAAGCAGTTAGAGGAATTGCCGGAAAGATACAGTATGTTGAAAAAGGGGAAAGAATTGTTATCTCTAAAAAGTCAGATAGAAAATAAATATTTACTTTTAGAAAAAGTAGTGAATACTACTTTGGAACACTCTAATCTTATTGGAAACATCTATTTTTCAAATTATGCAAAATGGTTGGCAATGGTAATGGATTTATACTTTTATAAAGTCATTCCTGAGTATTATCAAGGACTTGCGGAGAAAGGAGAACTTGTTTGTATTAATTGTGAAATAAATCATTTGAATGAAGCAATGCCTTTTGATGATATCTTAATTAAAATGTATCTTGATACTTTATATACCAATGGAATAGATTTAGGTTTTGATTTTTATTTAATGAATGGTGAAAAAGGCAACAAAAAATTAGCCAATGCAAAATTTGAAGGTATATGGGTTCAAAGGTCTCCGAAAGATGAGGTTTATTCTATTGAGTTACCTGTAAAATTTATCAATCAAATCTTAAAAAACCAAAAGATATGAATTTATTTTCACTAACGAGTTTATTATTAAGTATAACCTGTTTTTTATTAGCTTCGTTGATATTTTATTATTCGAAACAAAAATTACATCGTCTATGGGCATCATTCAATGTATTTGTTGGTATTTATGGTTTGGGAATGTTTTTGGCTGGTATTTCAAAAACATATAATCAAGCCTTTCTAAGCTGGAAAATTGCATTTTTTGGTGTTGCTAATATAAGTCTGTTTTTCTATCTTGTAGTTTATGAATTCTGTGGGTTATCAAATAGAAAGATGCTTTCCATTGTTTTTGCTCATGGAATATTATTCTCTGTGTTAACGATAGCCACTGACTGGATAGTTAATTCTCTGAAATACGTTTTTAACCAATTTTATTTTACTGTAGCTGGCGTTGGATGGAATATTTTTTTCTTTATGTGGATAGTGATTGTGGTAAGGGCTTTTATCAACCTATATAATTATACTAAAATATCTCATGGCTTAAAGCGTCTGCAAGGGAAATATTTATTTTATGCTATGTTGCTAGGATTTTTAAGCGGAGCCTCAACTTCGCTTCTTGCCTGGGGAGTTAATATTTATCCTGTTTGGCATTTTTTCATTTGTGTATATGCTGCAATTTGTACCTACGCGATATTCAGATATCGTCTTATGGACATCCATGTTGTCTTTACTCGCGCTGGAATATTTGTGGTAGTTTATGCTTTAGTCTTAGGTATACCTTTTGGGCTATACTTTTTAGGAAAATCTTTTCTTTTTAATTTAGTAGGTGAAAATTGGTCAATTATACCTCTTGTCTCTGCGGTTTTACTTGCTACAATCGGCCCATTTCTATATCTTTTTCTTCAACGTAAGGCTGAAGACATCCTCTTACGCACACAGCGTCAATACCAACAAGCTTTGCTTGATTTGTCAAAAAGTATTGTACGCCTAAGAAACATAGAACAACTATTCGATACAGTAACCCATCAGCTAGTCTATTCAGTCAAGGTTTCTTATGCAGCAATGTATTTAGTAGATAAAGAGAATAAAAAGCTTATCTTAAAATCAGAATATTATAATCCTACGGTTTCTTCAAAATCTAATTTGCCTAATGAGATTTCTTACTCAGAGCCATTCCTATCGTATTTAGAGAATAGCGAGAGTCCTTTAATTGTTGAAGAGGAGAGGCTCAAGTTAAATCACTTTTTTGATATCGATACAGAAGTTTCATTAATCATTCCTTGTATTACTACTACAGGTTTGGCCAGCATTATATTTTTAGGCCATAAACCCAATCACCACCTCTATACCCAGAATGATATCTTAACCTTTGATACCTTAGCTAACCAAATAGCTCTAGCTATAGAGAACTGCCAATTTGCCCAAGATTTGGCTGATAAGGAGCGCATGGCCAGACTTCAAGATATGGATGCATATTCTTATTCTCTTGCTCATGAGATAGATAATCCGGTGCAGGTTATTATCGCCGGCGTAGCTTATTTACAAAGACAATTACTTAAAGAATTACAGCTTCCTCAGGCTACACAAAAAGATATAGATGAGTCACTCAATCTTATTTTAGAAGCAGCGAGAAGAATTAGTGGTATGGTGAAGGCTATAAGGGATTACGGTTCTGCTCTAGACGCAGATTTTAGACCTTTAAGAATCGAAGAGGTGGTGGAGAATTTTTCCTATTTAACCATGAGTAGATTTAAAGAACATAGTATCCTTTATACAAAAGAGTTAGCGCCAAATCTTGGGTTTGTTCGAGGTCAAAAACCAGAGCTCATCCAGTTATTAGAAATTTTTGCCTCCAATTCCAAAGATGCACTGGAATATTCTCAGGAAAAAAAGGTGCGCATTAAAGTTTTTCAACCTAATCCAGACACCATAAGAATTGAATTTTCAGATACGGGCGTAGGTATAGAAAAAAGTAAGCTCCATCTTATTTTTAGCCCGTTTGTTACTTCTAAGGCCTCGAGTCGAGGTACAGGGATGGGCCTAGCCAATGCAAAAAAGATAGTTGAACGCCATCGTGGTAAAATCTGGGCAGAATCAGAAGGAAAAGACAAGGGCGCAACATTTATTGTTGAGCTACCAGTAGCAAAGGATATAACTGAAGAGGATCTCAAGAAAAAAAGTGGAAAAGTTCATCAGTTTTTCTAATAATTTAGATTTAGTGTTGTGGCTAAAAGCTTTTAAAGAAGAAAAAATTTGCAGTAAGGTATAATAAAGTTTATATGCTTTTCATATCGCGCTTTTATAAATAATTAGCTAAAAAAGGAGCAATAATGAATCAAATAAAACTTTTAACAGTTGACGATGAGGAAGGCATTGTAGAATTTATTTCTAAAATTTATACCAAAAAGGGATTCCTAACATTCTCTGCAACAGATGGAATTACTGCTGTAGAGCTTTTCAACAAAGAGCGTCCACACATATCTTTGATTGATGTACACATGCCCTATTCACCAATCGATGGGATAGAAACCTTAAGAAGAATCAAAGAGATAGACAAAGGCGCTATCTGTATTATGCTCACCCGCATTACCGACAAAGAGAAGGTTGAGGCAGCACGCAAATTGGGCGCCCTGCACTATATTACCAAGCCCATTGAATTAGAGGATCTTGACAAGGTAATTACAGAGGCAAGGGAGTTGGTCAATAAAAAAGACTAAATCAAAGACGAATTATCACGAATTTTTATCGAATAAACACGAAGATAAAATGAACGAGGCAAAAATACTTTATAAGGACCTATCATATTAGCTGCTAAGATTTTTTTATGAAGTTTATAATACATTCAGACCAGAATATACGAGAGAGATTTACAAAAGTTTCTAATAAAAGAATTTAAATTACAAGATATACCATAATTAGATTAAAAAGCGACTAAAGATAGATTATAAAGGTGTAGTTGGAGGGTGGGATATCTGGTTAATTTTGGAACAGCTAAGATTGATGTGCGCAGTAGAATGTATAAATTTGTATTGATTCAATTTTTATTCGTGTGAATTTGGGGTTTAAGATATTTTTTGGAGGTTTCTAAACATGGCAAATCCTTTACCAAATGAAGCAGAGCTTTATCAAAAAATAAAAGAGGACAATATTGTTATATCCCCTCAAGTCTGGAGTCTTATCTACCAACATATAGGCAATGCTGTTTCAGTTATTAATCTAATGAGCAATTACTATATTCTAATTGGAGAACCTATGCCAAAAGATGTGGCGAAAGGCATCTTGAAATTTACCCAAAAGATAAAACAGGTTTTGGATTCTATACTTTATCCCCATCAAGGCCTCTTAGATGATGATTTATTTAAAAATTACCGAGAGGAAAATATTCAGCTGCATCCCATCATAAAAGAAATGCTTAGCCATTATATTAGTAATGATATCTTTAAGATTAATCTTATTGTTGGCGATAGCATTGATTTAGGAGGTCGTGGGTCAATATCTATTGAAAATCTTTATAAGATAATAGATAGCACCCATTCCCTAAAAATTTTTCTAGATAGATTAAGACAGGCCACTTGTGAGTTAGTCAGTTTTTGATTTTGATATTATCTTAATAAAAGAAAAATAATCCATATAAAAAAAGGAGATTACCAAGATGCAGAAACCAAAGATTCTAATCGTTGATGATGAGAAAGAAACAAGGAAGATACTCAAGGACCACTTATCTCAGAGAATAGAATGTCAGCTTTTTGAGTGCTCAGATGGAGACCAGGTTCTATCTTTAATAAAGGGGGATTGCTTTGATTTAGTTATTTTAGATATCAGAATGCCAGGATTAAGCGGCCTTGACCTAATTAGACAATTGCACGAAAATAACCCCACAGTCTATATCTTGGTTATCTCAGCCTGGGACGATTCAGATATTATCCAAGAGGCTATAAAGCAAGGAGCCCACGATTTCTTACATAAACCACTATCTTTGAAAGCAATCACCTTGAAGATAAAGCATGCCTTGATGAAGATAGATAAATATATTCCATTAAAAAAATAAGGTAGCTCTAGTATTTAAAGATTGACAAATTAACCTCATTTATGTATTATAAGTTAACTTAATTTTGGAGGCGAAAAATATGGCTGAATGGATTGGAATAAACAGAAGGGCTCGTCGATGCTATGGTTTTGATGAGGTTGCTCTCGTGCCTGGGACTGTAACTATTAACCCCAAAGAGGTCGACCCAAGTTGGAATTTGGCAGGAAAGCAATATAAAGTGCCGATTTTAGCTGCTGCAATGGATGGTGTAGTTGATGTTAAATTTGCTGTAGCTATGAGTAAGTTAGGCGGAATAGCAGTATTAAATCTTGACGGTATTCAGACAAGATATGATGACCCCAATGTGGTTTTAGAACAGATAGCCAAAGCAGACCCCAAAGAAGCAACAGAGTTAGTACAATCAATCTATCTAAAACCAGTAAAAGAAAAGTTAATAGCCAAAAGGATAACTGAAATAAAGAAACAGAAAGCAACCGCAGCTGTGAGTTGCATACCGCAGAATGCAGAAAGATTTGGAAAGATAGCCCAAGAGGCTGGAGCAGATATTTTTGTGGTACAGGCAACGGTTACCTCCACACGACATATCTCAAGTGAATATAAAGCGCTAGACCTCTTTAAATTTTGTAGAGAGATGAAGGTTCCGGTTATAGTGGGCAATTGTGTGACTTACGAGGTAGCATTGGAATTAATGCAGACTGGTTGTGCAGCGATTTTAGTAGGTATTGGACCGGGAGCTGCTTGTACTACTAGAGGTGTATTGGGAATAGGAGTGCCTCAGGTAACAGCCACTATTGATACTGCAGCTGCGCGAGATTATCATTTTAAACGCACGGGTAAATATATTTCTATTATAACCGATGGGGGAATGAGGATAGGTGGTGAGATTTGTAAGGCCTTTGCCGCAGGCGCAGATGCTGTGATGGTTGGTTCTGCATTTGCTAGAGCTAAAGAGGCCCCTGGTAGAGGATATCATTGGGGAATGGCTACTTCACATTCAAATTTACCTCGAGGAACAAGAATTCATGTGGGAACCACAGGTTCATTAGAGGAAATTTTATTTGGCCCAGCAAAGGTGGATGATGGTTCTCAAAATCTAATGGGAGCCCTTACTACTTCAATGGGTTCATTAGGGGCTAAAACAATTAAAGATATGCATTTTACCGAAATTATTATTGCCCCTTCAATACAGACAGAAGGAAAGATTTTTCAGACCGTTCAAAGAGTAGGTATGGGTAAATAAGATGAAGACAGGTATTCTGATACTTGATTTTGGTTCTCAATACACACAATTAATTGCTCGACGCATTAGAGAGTGCAGAGTATATAGTAAAATAGTTCCTTACAACATTACAGCTACTGAAATAAAAAAATTAGCCCCTAAAGGTTTAATTTTTTCTGGTGGTCCAGCAAGCGTTAGTGAAAAAAAGAGTCCCAGGCCAGATCCCTCAATTTATAGACTCAAGATTCCAATATTAGGAATTTGCTATGGAATGCAGTTAATTGCCGAAGAGTTCGGTGGGGTTGTAAAACACACTAAAGAAAGAGAATTTGGAAAGGCAGAGTTGTTTATAGATGATTATAAGGATATCTTTTCAAATCTACCAGCTAATTTAACCTGTTGGATGAGTCACGGTGACTATATTTCCAAGTTGCCAAGTGGTTTTGTAGTCTTAGCCCATACCTTAAATACTCCCATCGCCTCTTTTGCAAATCGACACAAGAATATTTATGGTGTACAGTTTCATCCAGAGGTTATTCATACTTCAAAAGGTGAGCAAATATTGTCTAATTTTTTATACAAGGTTTGTGATTGTAGGCCTAACTGGGAGATGTCTTCTCTTATAAAAGAGAGCATTAAAAGGATTAAAGAGGTTGTAGGCAATAAGAAGGTTATTTGTGGTTTGAGCGGAGGTGTGGATTCATCAGTAACAGCTCTTTTAGTCCATAAGGCAATAGGGAATAATTTGATATGCATTTTTGTAAATAATGGGCTATTAAGACGGGGCGAGCCTGAGCAGGTTAAGAAGGTGTTTAAGGAAAATTTTAAGATGAATTTACGATATGTAGATGCCTCGAATAGATTTTTAAATAGACTAAAAGGAGTAACCGACCCAGAGAGTAAGAGAAAAATTATTGGAGAAGAATTTGTTAGGGTATTTGAGGAAGAGTCTTCAAAAATAAAACACGTTGAATTTTTAGCTCAAGGTACTTTATATCCAGATGTGATTGAGTCTGTTTCTGCGACTGGTTCTCCTTCAGCAAAGATAAAATCTCATCATAATGTTGGGGGATTGCCTCAGCGTATGCATTTAAAATTAATAGAGCCGATAAGAGAGTTATTCAAAGACGAGGTAAGAGAAATAGCAAAGGAATTAGATTTGCCGCCTTCTATAGTCTACCGTCAGCCGTTTCCTGGTCCGGGTTTGGCTATTCGGATAATTGGAGAAGTCAATCCTGTGCGCCTTGAAATTTTAAGAGAAGCAGACCAAATAGTGCTGGATGAGATAGTTAAGGCTAAATTATACGAGCAGATATGGCAGTCATTTGCGATATTACTTCCTGTTAAAACTGTAGGTGTTATGGGTGATGAGAGAACTTATGAAAATGTTGTGGCTATCCGTTGCGTTCAGAGTTTTGATGGCATGACTGCTGATTGGGTTAGGTTACCTACGGAAGTGCTAGAGATGATTTCTAATAGAATTATAAATGAGGTAAAAGGGGTAAATCGAGTTGTATACGATATTAGTTCTAAGCCACCAGCAACAATAGAATGGGAATAAGATTTGTTTTTTACTTACCGCTAAATAATCTTCAATCATCTCCAGGGTGTTAGATAATTAATCTATCTTTTGATTTTAGATGAAGTCTTCAAATTTTGTCCATTTACACGTTCATACCCAATACAGCCTATTAGATGGAGCTTGCCAAATAACAGAATTGATAAAATTAGTTGAATCCTCTAAGATGCCAGCTTTGGCTATAACTGACCACGGAAATATGTTTGGTGCAATTGATTTTTATATAATTGCCAAAGAGCATGGTATTAAACCCATCATAGGTTGCGAATTTTACATAGCCTCGGGGAGTAGATTTGAAAAGAAAATCGATGATAATGAAGAAATAGCCCACCACATTGTCTTGTTAGCTAAAGACCAAGCCGGCTATAAAAATCTCCTTCAATTAGTCTCCATAGGATATTTAGAAGGATTTTACTATCGACCTAGAATAGACAAAGAGATTTTAAGACAGTATTCAAAAGGACTCATTGGGATGTCCGCTTGTTTACATGGAGAAATACCTGTCCTTATTCAGCAAAATAATATAAACGAAGCAATAAAGGTAGCAGACGAATACAGTAATATTTTTGAGAAAGGTGATTTTTATCTTGAGCTTCAGGATAATAAAATTCCTGACCAGGATAAAGTCAACAAGGGGCTACTTGTTATTTCAAAAGAATTATTACTGCCAATTGTAGCTACAAACGACGTCCATTATTTACGCAAGGAACATGCAAGGGCGCATGAGGCGCTTTTATGTATCCAGACCCAGACCACCCTAAATGATCCTAAGCATTTACGTTTTCAAACTGATGAGTTTTATTTAAAAACAGAACAGGAAATGAGAAGTGGTTTTAGGGAAGTTCCTGAAGCAATTGATGCAACGTTAGAGATAGCTGAGAAATGTAATCTCCAATTAGATTTTTCACAAATCCATTTGCCTAAATATGAACCACCCAATAATCAAGATAAGATTAGCTTTCTAAAAAGTCTATGCCGAGATGGTCTTTCGAAAAGATATAATAGCATTACCAAAGAGATACAAGAGCGGCTGGAACACGAATTACATATTATCGAAAAAATGGGATTCGTTAGTTATTTTTTGATTGTTTGGGATTTTATCCACTTTGCAAAAAAACAAGGAATTCCGGTTGGGCCTGGTAGGGGGTCAGCTGCCGGTAGCCTAGTAAGTTATCTCTTAGAAATCACCGATGTTGATCCTTTAAAATATGGCCTTCTCTTTGAGAGATTTTTAAATCCTGAAAGACAGAGCCTTCCGGATATAGATATAGATTTTTGCTATGAAAGAAGGCAGGAAGTCATCGATTATGTGACTAATAAGTATGGTAAAGACCATGTTGCTCAAATTATTACTTTTGGGACAATGCAGGCAAGGGCAGTAATTAGAGATGTGGGTAGAGTTATGGGTATGCCTTATCAAGATGTAGATAAAATTGCAAAAAGCGTTCCAGCAGACCCAGATATTACTCTAATGCAAGCTATAACCAGCGAGCCAGAGCTGAGAAATATGTATACGACTAATCCTGAGATAAAAAGGTTACTAGATACTGCTTTAATATTGGAGGGTTTGACAAGGCATGCCTCAATTCATGCTGCAGGCGTGGTTATTGCCGATGCAAAATTAACCGAATACGTTCCCCTTTATGAGACGCAAGAAAAACAAATTACTACCGGCTATTCTATGGGTCCCCTTGAGAAGATAGGATTGCTCAAAATGGATTTTCTTGGTTTGCGGACATTGACGGTTGTAGCTGAGACTATCAAGATAGTTAAGGAAATTCGGGGTAAGGAAATAGATATTGTGAATATTCCATTAGAAGATAAAAAGACATTTGAACTTCTGAATATGGCTCAAACAATTGGGGTTTTTCAGTTAGAAAGTTCAGGGATGAGAGAGTTGTTGCGTAAGCTTGGGCCTACTCGGTTTGAAGATTTGATTGCGCTACTGGCTCTTTATCGACCAGGTCCCATTGGTTCAGGGATGTTAGACGATTTTATTTTACGTAAACACGGTCAGAAACCAATAAAATACGATCATCCTAAATTAGAGCCAATTTTAAACGATACATATGGAATAATTGTTTACCAAGAACAGGTTATGAGAATTGCTTCAGAGCTAGCTGGTTTTTCTTTATCCGAAGCAGATTTATTAAGAAGGGCAATGGCTAAAAAAATACCTGAGGTTATGGAGCAACAACGTAAAAAATTTATAGATGGTTGCTCTAAAGGTGGAGTCAATCCTACTACTGCCTCAAAAATTTTTGATTTAGTAGTCTATTTTTCCGGATATGGTTTTAACCGTAGTCATAGTACCGCATATGCTTTGATTTCATATCGGACTGCCTATCTAAAAGCAAACTTTCCGATAGAGTTTATGGCCGCTTTGCTGACTAGCGAAAAGGATAATACAGATAAAATTGTCGAATATGTTCTTGAAGCAAAGAGAATGGGTATCGTTATAAAGCCCCCTTGCGTTAATAAGAGTTTTGCGAAGTTCACTGTTGAAGATAAAAATTCAATTAGATTTGGACTGTTGGCTGTTAAGAATATCGGCATGGCAGCAATTGAATCTATAGTCAATAGTCGTAATAAATACGGCGAATTTAAAGATTTTTTTGATTTTTGTCAAAAGGTAGATTTGAGGACGGTCAATAGGAAGGTAATTGAAAGTTTAATAAAATGTGGCGCCTTCGATACTTTTGGTTTACACCGTAGCCAATTAATGAGTATGGTTGATGAATGTTTGGAGGAAGGTTCACGAGTACAAAAGGAACGCAATTGCGGTCAGCTATCATTTTTTGATTTGACAGACGGTAATGGCGAAGTTTTTATAAGAAGGTCACCTGCTATTCCAAAAATTAACGAGTGGCCAGATACCCAAATTTTAAGTTTCGAAAGAGAAATTTTAGGTTTTTATGTCTCTGGCCATCCCTTAGAGAAATATACCCATTTAATAAGGAGGTTTTCTACCTCTGGAATTTCTAGTTTAGCTCAATTAAGGGACGGCTCTGATATTTCATTAGTAGGATTAATAAATAAAACAAAGTATACCACTACCCGTGCAAAAAACGAAAAAATGGCAATTATCAATTTGGAGGATTTGGAATCTGAGGTTGAGGTTTTGGTTTTTCCTAATGCCTTTCGCCAAAATTCCAGTTCAATTATTCCTAATACTGTGGTTTGGTTGCGAGGTAAATTAAGTCTTAAAGAGGATAAGCCTAAGATAATTGCCAATTCCATCTATCCCATCGAGCAGATGTTTGGTTTTATAACATCGATTTCTATTGACCTTTGCGGCCTAAGTAATGAATCTTTCGAAGCAATAAAAGGAAAACTTAAGAGTTATCCGGGTTCTGTGCCGGTCTATGTTAGTATAGATACCCCAGATAGAAAAAAGGTTAAGATATTAGTGGCAAACCAGTTATATGTGACACCATCTGATGAGCTTATTAAAAATTTGCTCAATATAGTTGGTGAGGATAGATTATCTGTAACAATTTGATATTTATAAATTTATAAATTTAGTTGTAACGGAATCCAATTCAATAATTACTTGACACTCTAACTAATTCGTGCTACTTTAGTTACATCAATAAGGGGGAGGTGAAGGTTATGACTAAAAAAGATATTGTCTTAAAGATAGCAGATGAGACTAATATTAAGCAAATAGATGTAAAAAAAGTTGTCCAAAAAACATTTGACGCAATTATTGATAGTTTAGTAAGAGGTGAAAAGGTTGAGTTAAGGAATTTTGGTGTTTTTAAAGTTAAAGAAAGACGTAGTAGGACGGGAAGGAATCCTCGAACTAATGAGATTGTTCCTGTTCCTGCACGTAAAGTTGTTGTTTTCAAGGCTGGATTAGAGATGAAAAAACTTATAAAATAAAAGATATAACTTAGGGAAGGAGGAAAAAAGGTAAGATGTCACAAACTGGCAAAATAAAGTGGTTTTCAAATGCTAAGGGTTATGGTTTTATCGAAGTAGAGGGTGGCAAGGATGTCTTTGTTCATTTCTCTGCGATAAAAGGCGAAGGATATAAGACATTGGAAGAAGGCCAGATGGTAAAGTTCGATATCGTCGAAGGACCTAAGGGTCCTCAGGCCTCTAATGTTGAAAAAGTATAAGATAATAACGGAAGCTTGAGTAAATAAAAATATAGCAAGGAATTAGAGATTAAGATTTTAAAGGGGCAGGATTATTTATCAGCTTGACTAATCCTGCTTTTTTTGAAATTTATTTTACCTATCAAAACCATGCCATTTCAGCCCCCGCGTGGGACAAAAGATATATTACCCAATGAAGTTTTTTATTGGCAAGAGATAGAGGACTCAGCCCGACGTCTATTTTCTTTATATAATTATAAAGAAATTCGTACTCCTATCATCGAAGATATTGCTTTATTTAAACGCTCATTAGGAGATAGTACTGAAATTGTCCAGAAGCAGATGTTTACAATCCAAAAGGGGCAAGATGTCTTGGTGTTACGGCCAGAGGCCACAGCCTCTATTGCAAGGGCATATTTAGAGCACAAGCTAGAACATTACTCCAAAATAAATAAATTATTCTATATTGGTCCGATGTTCAGAGCCGAGAGGCCTCAAAAAGGAAGGTTGCGGCAGTTTCATCATATTGGAGTAGAAGCAATTGGCTCAGAGGATCCTTTGTTAGATGTGGAGGTTATCGAGCTAATGGATAATTTTCTTAAGACGATAAATATAGATAGGCATACGATCCTAATTAATTCTTTAGGTTGTAGTTCCGATAAAAATAATCTCAGCCAAATTCTAAAAAAGAAATTAAGCAAATATAATGAATCTTTATGCCAAGATTGTAAGGTGAGGGTTTCTCGCAATGTATTCAGAGTTTTAGATTGTAAGAATGAGAATTGTCGTAAGATTGTTAATTCTTTAAATCTGGATAATAACTATTTGTGCGACAATTGCCTTAAGCATTTTGAGGTTATTGTTGATGGTTTGAAACAGTGCGGTGTAAATTTCAGGGTTGAAAAGTTTTTAGTAAGAGGCCTTGATTATTATTCAAGAACCGTTTTTGAGGTGGTCCATCCTGATTTAGGAGCACAAAACGCCTTAGGCGCTGGTGGCAGATATGATTATCTATTTAATGAGTTAGCCGCAAAGGAGATTGGTGCTGTTGGTTTTGCTATTGGTGAGGAGAGGGTTTTATTGGTAAGAAAAAATAAGATATCCGAGCCAAAGCTGGTCAGTTATATAATTACTCTGGGAGAGAGGGCTTCAAGAAAAGGATTAGAGATTCTGCAGTTATTAAGAAAGGAAAGCATCCCAGCCGATATGGAATTTAGTAGTGGTTCATTGAAGTCAAAATTAAATCAGGCAAACAAAATAGGTGCGAGATTTTCAATTATTATAGGTGATAACGAATTAGAAAAAGAGATAGTTATTTTGAAAGATATGCAACAAGGCACTCAGAGAGAGGTTAGTCTAGGTAAATTATTGGAGCAACTGAGAGGTAGTCTATGTTAAGAACATATACTTGTGGGCAGTTAACAAAAAGCGATGTGGGAAAGGGTGTGATTTTGTGTGGTTGGGTATTTAGGCGCAGGGACCATGGGAAGCTAATTTTTATTGACCTTAGAGATAGATATGGTGTTACACAGCTGGTGATTAATCCTAAGGATTGCCCAGAGAGTTATCAAATAGCTACAGAGTTACGTTCAGAGTTTGTGGTTTGGATAAAGGGCATAGTAAATCTTCGACCAGAGGGGACTATAAATAAAAAAATTCCTACTGGAGAGATTGAGGTATTAGTTAATCAGCTGCAGATTTTAAATAAATCTTTAACACCGCCTTTTGAGATAGAGGATGATATTGAGGTAACAGAAGAGGTGCGTCTTCAATATCGTTATCTTGATTTAAGGCGACCTAAGATTTTAAAAAATCTTTTGTTGCGGCATAGAGTCTTTCAAGCAGCAAGGGAGTTTTTGAGTGGTAATGGTTTTATTGAAGTAGAAACTCCTATTTTGACAAAATCCACCCCAGAGGGGGCACGCGATTATTTAGTTCCGTCGAGGTTAAATCCCGGTATGTTTTTTGCCCTGCCTCAGTCACCACAATTATTTAAACAGATTTTAATGGTTGCTGGGTTGGATAGGTATTTTCAAATAGCGCGTTGTTTTAGGGATGAGGATTTGCGCGCTGATCGCCAACCCGAGTTTACCCAACTTGATATTGAGATGTCGTTTTGTGAAGAAGATGATATCTATGATTTAACAGAACATCTTATTCAGAAAATATTCGATGATGTGCTTGGTGTTAAGATAGATATTCCCTTTAGACGTATAGGTTATGATGAGGCAATGAAGAAGTATAAATCAGATAAACCTGATTTACGGAAATCAAAAGATGAATTTGCGTTTGTTTGGGTTGTAGATTTTCCTCTATTTAAATATAATGAAGAAGAAAAAAGATGGGATAGCGAACACCATCCTTTTACTGCCCCAAAGAAAGAAGATTTAGCTTTATTAGACATCGATCCGTCAAGAGTAAAATCGTGTTCCTATGATTTGGTTCTAAATGGAAATGAATTAGGCAGTGGCTCCATTAGGATTCACCAAAAGGAGCTTCAGGAGAAGATATTTAATTTGCTACAGATAAAGAAGGAAGAGATCGAGGAACGATTCGGATTTTTACTAAAGGCTTTTGATTATGGCGCTCCGATTCATGGAGGGATTGCGTTGGGGTTGGATAGGTTACTGGCGATTATTTGTAAAGTAGATACCATAAGGGATGTGATAGCATTTCCTAAGACACAGAAGGCAGTTTGTCCTTTAAGTGGCGCACCCTCTGAAGTTAGAGCACGTCAACTGCAAGAGCTTAATATTATTGTTGAGAAGAATCCTCGAAATCTTTAGCGAAAGCGTTATATTTTTAATGTCAACTGTTAAATATAAGATTATTAACCTTTTTTAGAAGGAGGGGAAAGATGAGAACTGCTCTGAAGTATGTTTTTTTAATTGTTTTGTTGATATCTTCGGGCACGTTTTACGGCTGTAAGGTTAGAACGTATTCTGTAGTTAGGGAGAGACCGGATAGAGAAACTTATGGTAATAGAGGATATATTTATGGAACCAAAGAAGAACAGCCAATAGCCCCAAAGACACGTCAGACTTATGTGATGGAGATTGAAAGTGGTTTAGCAGTGGATAAAAAATCGCAGTCCTCAGAAGGTGTAAAATTAGAGACTAAAAATGAATCCTTGACTAAAGAACAAGAGATTCTGCCTGTTGTAGAAGAGTCAACTTGGCAGGGGTCAGAGGATGTCTCAAGTAAGGGCGTAGCTACGGCTAGGAATTATGTTGTGGAGAAGGGTGATACATTGCAAAAGATTGCCCAGAAGATGTACGGCACTACTAAAGAATGGAAGAAGATTTATGATGCAAATAGAGACAAGATTAAGAATCCCGATAGAATTAGACCCGGTCAAGTTCTTATAATACCTTAATTTTTATTAACCACTATTTATTAGCAGCTATGCGCAAAAAAATTGAAATTTTTTCAAATCAAGAAATAAAAAATCTTTTTGGCTCTCGAGACGAGAATATTAGGTTAATCGAAGATGCTTTTGATGTTCAGATATCTAGTAAGGCCGATGGGATTCATTTGACTTCTAACAAAAAAAGGGCATTAGATAGGGCTGTTGATTTTCTTGTTGGTTTATTGGGTATTATTCGTCAAGGCAAAGAGTTAAACAAACAAGACGTGGCAGTTTATATTTCAGATTTTAAAAGGAGTGGCAATATTACATCTAACTACTCCCAATTAAATAAAGATGTTCCAACAAAAAGCGTGGGTCCGAAAACAAAAGGACAATACGAATATGTTGAGGCGATAAAAAAATATGATATAGTTTTTGGTATTGGGCCTGCAGGGACAGGTAAGACATACTTGGCTATGGCAATGGCGGTTGAGGCCTTAAAGAATGGTAGAGTAAGAAGAATAATTTTAACTAGACCAGCAATTGAGGCTGGCGAGAGTTTAGGATATTTGCCAGGAACATTTGTGGAAAAAATATCTCCCTACTTAAGGCCATTATATGATGCCTTATACGATATGATGGATGCTGCTCGGATTGAGAAGTATTTAGAGATTGGGATTATTGAAGTGGCGCCTTTGGCTTATATGAGAGGTAGAACTTTGAATGATGCCTTCATTATTCTTGATGAAGCTCAGAATTGTTCTGCAGAACAAATGAAAATGTTTTTGACTCGTCTTGGCTTTGATTCAAAAGCTGTAATAACAGGCGATATTACTCAAAGCGATTTGCCTGGAGGCAAACCTACTGGTTTGCTTCAGGCAAAAGAATTATTGAGTAGTATCGATGGTATAAAGTTTATTTATTTTAGCTATGAGGATGTTGTTCGACATCCATTGGTACAGCAAATAATTGAAGCATATGAAAAAACAGTATGAAATAACTTTAAGGTATTCTATTTACTTAGCGTTTATATTTTTTCTAATTTTTTATTCCTTTTTGGTTGGTGTAAACTCTGTAATGGTTCCTTTGTTAATTGTAATTTATTTTTATATAAAAAAGAGCCAAATAAAAACGACTCTAAAAATAAGAATGCATCAACTTGGTTTTTTGTTTTGCATTGGTTTTTCTTTGATTTTTTTTCTAAGATTTCATACGAATTTGTCGGCGTATTATCTGCCGGTTCCAGCTTTAGCTATGGTGACGATGTTGCTTTTTCCGAATATGCAGTATAGTTTGCTGATGGCTTTGACCTTAAGTTTTCTTTCCGCCTACCTTTTTCAGAATGATTTGAATTTAGCTGCAATTTTATTTATCGGTTCTTTAATTGGTATATTTTTTGTAGATAACATAAGAAAGAGATTAAGGATTATTCAGGCAGGGTTATTTGTTAGTCTTGGAATGACGTTGTCAATTATTTTACTTTCTTTTCGGCCGGAAGTAGGGTTTGATTCTTTGTATTCGCCTCATTTAGTTCCTGCTTTGGTGAATGGTATTCTTTGGTCTTTTTTTGTAGCAGGAATCTTACCTCTGTTTGAGTATTTATTTAAGGCGGTCACTAACATTAGTTTATTGGAGTATTCTGATTTTAATCATCCTTTGCTTAAGAGATTGGTATTAGAGGCGCCTGGGACCTATCATCACAGTTTAATGGTGGGCAACCTCGCTGAGGTTGCTGCAGAAGCAATTGGTGCCAATTCCTTGTTGGCAAGAGTTGGTTCCTATTATCATGATATAGGCAAATTGCATAAACCAGAGTATTTTTCCGAGAATCTGGATAAATCTATTTCGCATCACGAACAATTAAAGGCCTCGATGTCAAAGTTAGTTATAATTAATCATATAAAGGAAGGAGTGGAGTTAGCCACCAAATATAAATTGAATCGGGTCTTGATTGATTTTATTCAGCAGCACCATGGTACAAGTTTAGTGTTTTATTTTTATCGGAAGGCATTAGAGGGTAAAATAGCCGATAGTGAAGAGGTAAAAGAAGAGGTATTTAGATATCCTGGTCCAAAGCCTCAGACAAAAGAAATAGCTATTGTGCTATTAGCCGATTCGGTAGAGGCGGCGTGTCGTTCTTTGGAATCCCCAGATGCCCAGAGGATTGAGGAGGTTGTCAATACAGTAGTAAATAATAAATTTATTGATGGGCAATTAGATGAGTGCGAATTGACTTTAAGGGATTTATATAAGATTGCAGCTACTTTTAAACGAATCTTGACTGCTATTTATCATAGCAGGATAGAGTATCCCAGCGAAAAAGATGAAGATAATAATAAAGAATCTACAGAACGAAATAAAAATAGATATCACACCAATAGAAGTAGCAGCAACTAGAATTCCCATACCGTCGAAATACAGCCGATATAAAATTTCCGTTTATTTTATCTCAAAAAAAGATTTAGCTAAGATAAATAAAAAGTTTTTAAATAGAAATGGTCCAACCGATGTCATATCTTTCAATTTAGGAGAGAATATTGCTGAGGTTTTTATTGCACCTTTAGTGGTAAAAGAAAATGCTTTAAGATATGATTTGCCAATTAGAGAAGAGTTATTACGCTGTATTATTCATGGGGTATTACATATATGTGGATACGATGACACAAGTTCTATTTGTAAACAAAAGATGTGGAAGATGCAAGAGAAGATTTTGAGGCATTTAATCTGAGAAGTTTTTAAATACAATAGAGACAAATACGAACCCGTTTATTTTTTAAAAAATCACGAAATTACAATTACGATGAAAGTAGTTATTGTTTTTTTGATTTCTTGTTTTTTTAGTCTTGGTTTTTTATTTTTTTTAAAAAGGCTAGGTTTGAGTTTTAAGCTTTGTGAAAAAAGAAGAAATATTCCCTTCGTCGGTGGTTTGGCCTTGTTTTTAAGTTTTTTCTTAACTTTCTTGTTTTTTTCAAAAGTCTATTTAATTGAAATTCCATTTCAGCTAAAATGGTTATTTTTATTTTGCTGGGTATTTTTTTTAGTTGAATTTTTTGATGATATATATGATTTTTCAATTACTGTAAAATTAGTTTCCCAGTTAATTATAATAGGAATTTTTTTGACGAAGGCAAAAATAATTCAAATATACTTTCTGAGTTTATGGCTCAATTATTTTATATCTTTTTTCTGGCTAATGGGGATTACCTGTGCCTTTAACCATTTGGACATAAGCGATGGATTATGTGGAGGAGTCTCTTTAATTACCACGTTATATTTTCTAATTGCAGTGGCCCTTAAGACAGATGTAAGGTTATTAATATTGTTTATGGCACTTTTTGGTGCAATCTTTTCGTTTTTACTCTTAAATTTTCCGCCGGCAAAAATTTTTCTGGGTAATTCCGGTAGTCATTTTCTTGGTTTTTTCTTTGGCGCAATGAGTATGTATATTGATTATGCAACGCTGAGGAATTCGTATTTTTTAGCCTTTCCACTTTTTATTTTAGCTTATCCTATGATTGATACTTTTTTTATTATTTTTGTTCGTCTGAAAAAAAGGATTATGCCATTAATGAAAAGCAATGATCATATTTTTTTAAGATTGCTTTCTTCTGGTTGGAGTGAAAGGAAAGCACTTTTAAGAATATTTCTATTAACTTTACTTTGGGGTATGTGTGGGGTATTTTTATATTTTGGAATGAATATTTTCTTTGTAATATTTAGTTTATTTGTTTTTCTGATGACAGGGAAAATTATTATTTATGCACTACGTGCTGAAAGATAATGGTTCGTCGCTAGAGTAAAGAGCAAGAATTACCCACCATAAAAATGCTACCTGATAAAAGAACAGAGCAGATTCAATAAAGTTGTGAAGAATAAAATAAATACCCGCAAGAAAAATACCTAATCTATAATTAGATAACTGCTTGGTTAATATTAGCTTAATACCACTTCTTATAAAAACAGTTATTATCCCTAACCATGATAAAAGACCAAAGAGTCCAGTCTCTGCCCAAATTTGTAAGTAAGAGTTGTGAGCATTTCTTGTTTCTCTAAGATTAAAATTACCAATACCTAATCCGCTAATAGGATAATGTTTAATTAAATTTAGGGTTTCTTTCCAGTAAGATAGTCTTTTTTCAGCTGAAAACAAAAGTTGTGTATGTGGCTTAGATTTATCTATTCGTAGATTAAATATTGTACCAATGATAATGAGCATAAGGATTATAATTGCTATAGCCTTTGTATTAATAAACTTGGTGGCATAAAAAAATAGAAGCATAACAATAAAAAAGATTAACCAAGCCCCAAAGGATTGAGTCAAAAAGAAAACATAACTAAATAGGCCAATACCCAATATTGTCAAAAATAACATAAGGACTTTCCTTTTTTCTTTTAAATACTGCAATACTATACCTAGACTTAAAAATATTATCATTGCTAAATAACAGGCGAGTAGATTTGGAGATATAAAGGGGGCAAAGGCCCTATTTCTTTCTAAGTAATCAAAAGCAAATGGATAATTGATATTATGGGAAGATAAATATGCTTTAACGTATTTTGAGGAAATAAAGAGAACCCGCAAGCTTAAGAGGCAGACTAAGATAGCGCTTAAAAGTAAGGTAATTATAAGTTGATTTTTATTTTTTTTGCCAGCTATACAAATAAGATAGAATAATATTGCCGCAGAAAAATATTTTGGAATAGTTATCAAACTATTAAGGTAATTTTTAGATACAACAAAAGCAAAAATCAAGCTAATAAAAAAAACTAAAGTAAAAATTTGAATGTTATTATTTTTATAATTAACGCTGTGGTTAATTTTAATCATGATAAATGCGGAGATAAAAAATATTAAATTTATAGATACGTCTAGATAAAAGAAAATCTGATCGCAGATTATCGGCCGTATAAAAATATATCCAATAATAATCCAGAAAATTAAATTAGAGATTTTTTTATTACTTAAAGAAATCACGGGGACTCTTTAGTTTTCTATTCTATTCTAAAGCAGCATAAAATACAATAATTTTAAAGATAATTTTTATTTACCTAGCTATCTGATAAATTGACTTATTTTGCAAAGAAAGATAAAATATAAACTATAAAATTTTTAAAAGCTGTCGGTATGAATAGAATTAACATTCTCTATTTGATAACAAAACTTGAGCTTGGCGGTGCGCAAAAGCATGTATTATCCTTAGTTAAAAATGCCGATAAAAATAGATTTAATGTTTTTTTATTTACTTCAAAGGACGGATTATTATTAGATGAGGCTTTTTTAATTCCAGGAGTAACTATTTATTGTTCGAGATTTTTAGATAGACCGATTAACTTTTTTAAAGATATCCTAGCATTTTTTGAAATAGTTTTTTATCTAAAGTACAAAAATATAAAGATTATTCATACGCATAGCTCTAAGGCTGGTATCTTGGGTCGCTTAGCTGCCAAATTTGCAAATATCCCTATTGTAATTCATACTGTGCACGGATGGAGCTTTAATGACTATCAGCCATATTTTATAAGAAAGATTTACGTTCTTCTTGAGAGAATCGTTGCCTTTTTTTCAGATGTTATTATTGTAGTATCATCTTATGATAGGCAAAAAGGTCTTTCTAATGCAATCGGCTCAAAAGAGAAGTATTTAGTCATACCGTATGGAATCGATTATCCTAAATTTATAAATCTTGAATCGAACATACGTAAAAGACTTGGAATTAATCCTGATGAAGAGGTGGTAGGCACGATAGCCTGCCTTAAACCACAGAAAGCACCTTCTGATTTTATTAAGGTATGTAGCCATATTTCTAATCTTTTACCAAAGGTTAAATTTCTATTAGTCGGAGATGGTATATTAAAGAAGAAAATAATAAAATTGATTAAAGGATATAATTTAAGCCACAAAGTTATTATGACTGGTTGGTGTAGAAATGTTTCAGAAATTTTGTCAGTAATTGATGTTTTTGTTCTTACTTCATTATGGGAAGGCGTTCCTATTAGTGTGTTAGAGGCGATGGCAGCTAGTAAGCCCGTGGTAGTTACTCGAACGGGTGGTATTGAGGAGATAATTAGAGATGGCGAAAATGGCTATCTGGTTTTTCCTCGAGATATTTTGAATATGGTTAAAATAGTGCAGGGTCTTCTGGTTGATAAAGAGCTCAGGCTTAAGGTTGGTCGTAACGCGAAGTTCTCTTTGGGAGATAGTTTTCTCATAGAGAGGATGATAAAAGATAATTTAGCAATATACGAAAGATTAATAGTTAAAAAGAATTTATAAATGCAAAGTAAAGAAATTATTATTTTAGGGGCGGGGCTGGCTGGTTTGAGTACCGGTTGGTATCTTAAAGAAAGAAAAAAAAGATTTATAATTTTTGAGAAAGAGAAAGAAGTAGGAGGGTTAAGTCGTTCTAAAAAAATAGGTAATTTTATTTTTGATTACGATGGTCATCTTCTACATTTTCGTAATAAAGAGATTTATAATCTAGTTATAAATTCGCTTGGATTGAAATTAATTCGCCATCAGCGAAAAAGTTTTGTTAGTTTTCAAAAACGACAGATAGATTATCCCTTTCAGGCTAATTTTCGGCTACTGGGTGGTGAAATTGCCAAACAGTGCTTAGAAGGCCTTATAGCAGCCGAACATAAAAAAAATAAAGTGCACAAAGATTTCAGAAGTTGGATTTATTCATCTTTTGGTAAGGGGATATCTAGATATTTTATGTTTCCTTATAACGAGAAATTCTGGAATTTTCCATTGTCAAAGATGAGCTGTGATTGGCTTAATGGTCTTATTCCGCTAATAAAAAGCTCAGAGATATTAAATAATTCGCCGTTAAAGTTATCTTCAATAGGATACAATACATTTTTTTATTATCCTAAGGAAGGTATTTTTTCTCTTCCAAGTCGTTTTCAGGATTGTCTTTATCGCAATATATATGTAAATAACTTTATAACCTCCATCGATATCAGAAATAAAAAAATAACAACCAACAGTAAAGATAAATTCTATTATCGAAAGTTAGTAACCACAATTCCCCTACCTGAATTAAAGAATATAATTAGAAATCTACCTTTACAGATAAGCAGGCTCATCGATTTATTAAATTATAATTCACTACTCGTTTTTAATATTGGATATAAGACATCAAAACCCCCTAATAAACATTGGATATATTTCCCTGATAAAAAAATAAGTTTTTTTCGCGTGGGATTTTATCATTCTTTTTCCAAGATTATGGCTCCGGTAGGGTGCGGCAGTCTTTATTCAGAAGTTAGCTATCACAAGACAGATGCTATTAATAAAGAAGAGATAAAAAGAAGGGTATTGGAAGATTTAGTGGAAGAAGGAATAATTCCTTCTTTGGGGAATATTATTTGTTGTGATACAATTGATATTAAATATGCTTATCCAATTTATGATTTCAATTATAAAAAAGCTGTTTCGAAAATAGTCAATTTTTTATCAGCAAACGATATTTATTCTATTGGTCGGTATGGAAGTTGGAAATATATGTCTATGGAAGATGCCTTGTTAGCGGGAAAAGAAATGGCTAGAAAGTTATAGGCAATCATAACTATCTTGAATAGAGAGATGATTTCAGTTGTAATAGCCAACTTTAATCGGAAAGAGTATTTACGCAACTGTCTAAAATCATTACAGACACAGACAGTTTCTCCCCTTGAGATTATTGTTGTAGATAATGCTTCCTCAGACGGTTCTGTCCAGATGGTTGAAAATGAATTTCCAAATATTAACCTCATTAGAAACAACGCTAATTGTTATCTTGCTGCTGCATATAATCAAGGCATAACTTATTCTCGAGCTGAATTTATCCTATGTTTAAATAACGATGTTATTTTAGATAGGCATTTTATTGAAAAGATAATTAAAGGGTTTAATCTCGCAGAAGATACAGGAGTATTGACTGGGCTAATTTTACGAATCAACAATGAAGCGATTATCGACAGTACCGGACAATTTTTAAGTAGGTCGCGAAGGCCATTAGATAGAGGTAGCGGGCAATATCTTAAAAAAAAATTTATGGTTGAAGGATACGTTTTTGGAGGGAGTGGCTCAGCTGTTGTTTATAGAAGAAAAATGTTAGAACAGATTAAGATAGGTGATGAATATTTTGATGAGGATTTTAAATTATTTTATGAAGATTTGGACCTTAATTGGCGGGCGAATCGTTTTGGTTGGAAGGCATATTATATACCAGAAGCTGTGGCTTATCATTTAAGAGGGGGGACGATTAAAACAGAATGGCCCTACCCAAGATTCCTAAATAAATTTTATTTTAGTTATCTATCAGCTGATTACCAAAAAATCTACATAAGAAATAGGTATCTGACGATAATAAAGAACGATTGCTTTAAAAACTATCTAAAAGATTTTATTTTTATTTTTTGTTTTGATCTATCCTTATTTTTTTATGCTCTCTTATTTAGGCCATGTATATTAAATGTTTTTTTGGATATTTTAAAATATAGTAAGTCAGCAATCAAGAAAAGGAAAATAATTTTTGAAAACTTAAAAGGTCGCAATGATTTGTAGAGACGAGGTTGTTGTACTGAAGACGTATGATTTTCGAGAAACTAGTAAAATAGCCTTATTTTATAGTAGAAATTTCGGAAAGATAAGCGGACTATTCAAAGGAATTCGCAAGGAACCAAAGAAATTCGCTTCGAATTTAGATTTTTTATCCATTAATGAAGTGGTATTCTATAAAAAGCTAAAATCAGAACTCCATTTGGTTAGTCAATGTGATCAAAAAAAGGTATTTGAGAATATAAAAAAAGATTTGTCAAAGTTTAGTATCGCAAGTTTTTGTGCTGAACTTATAAGTGCCGTTTCAGCGGTAGAAGACTCAAATACTCACCTTTATTCTTTATTGGTTAATTTTTTAAATATTTTAAATGAGCATAATCACGTTGGCGATAAATATATTTATAACTTTATTCTTAGAGTGTTAAATCTTTCTGGTTTCAAGCCCCATTTAGATGATTGCATTGTTTGTAATTCTCCTATTCAAAACAACGCTTATTTTAGTCATAGTTTTGGTGGTCTACTTTGTCCGGTTTGTTGCAATAAAGACAGCAATCGAGAACATATAAGTAAAGGCACAATTTCTTCCATTTTATATTTTCAAAAAACCTCTTGGCCGCAGTCGTTAAGATTAAATATTTTTCCTCAAGTAAAACGTCAGATGAGGGATATTATTTTTACCTTTTTAAATTTTCATTTAGAAAAAAAATTTAACTCAATCCCTATTTTGAATGAATTGCTTGACCACTGTAGTTAGTTATGCTAATTTAGCAATGAGATGATTTCTAGAATCTTGATGAGATTTACTTTGTTGGTTTTGTTTTTTTTAGGTGTTTGTCCTCTCGCATACACAGCTGAGTTAATGTCTCTTCAGGCAATAGAGTATTATAATGAGGCTATAGAAGCTCAACAAAAAGGTGATTTAGAACAAGCAAAGACCCTATATCAAAAAGCAATTTATATTAATCCACAATTTAAACAAGCCTATAATAATTTAGGTAGTGTCTATTTTCAGCTAGGAGATTACCAAAAGGCTGAGGAGTTTTATCGAAAGGCACTTTCTATAGACGATAAATATGAAATTGCCTGGAAGAACTTAGCTTTTCTTTATGCGTCAAGAAAAGATTTTGATAAATTTTTTGAATATTGGAAAAAGGCAGCAGGTTTATTAGATATTAATACACCCTTTATTTTAGCCGATAAAATAGAATAATTGTTTTAGTGAAGGAATTTTAAGAATGAAAGTTTGTATTGTTGGTCCAGGGGCAATAGGAATGCTTTTTGGTTCATTGCTAATGAAAGCAGGCAATGAGGTAATCTTTTTAGACCATAATTCAGAAAGGGCAGATTTTATAAAAAAAGAAGGAATAACACTAGAAACCAAAGATAAAACATATCATTTCAGCCCACAGATAACTACTCATCTCGAGGATATAAAGGAAACAGATTTATTTATTCTTTGTGTTAAATCGTATGATACTAAAACAACAGTTAATTCATTAAAGTCGGTTCTAGCTCAAAAGGCCTTGATTCTTACCTTACAGAATGGCATTGGTAATATTGAGATAATTTCAGAGATAGTCGGTGCTGAACGGGTTATAGGTGGGGTAACTAGCCACGGTGCTACCGTTGTTAAGGTTGGGCATGTTCGTCACGCAGGCATAGGCGAGACGATTATAGGTAGAATTGATGGTAGGATTCCGGTTTATTTAAAAGATATCAGAGACATGCTAAATCAAGCCAAAATAATTACACGTATTTCTAAAGACATAAAATCTTTGTTATGGTCGAAATTAATAATAAATGTTGGCATCAATGCACTGACAGCAATAACAAGATTGAATAATGCCAGATTAATTGAATTCGAAGGCACAAGAAATATTCTTCGTTTAGCAGTAAGTGAAGCAGTTAAGGTTGCCAAAAGAAAGAGGATTAAATTGATTTATGATGATGCCATTGAGAAAACAGAGGCTGTTTGTGAAGCTACCGCTGAAAATATTTCTTCTATGCTTCAAGATGTTTTGAGAAAAAAAAGGACAGAGATTGATTTTATCAATGGCGCAATTGTTCGACAAGGACAAAGTCTGGGCATACCTACACCGGTTAACAATCTGCTTACTGATTTGGTTAAGACTATAGAAGCTAGTTATGATGTAGCTTTGAAAGAGTGACAAAGCCACATCAACATTTTTAATCTAAGAGGATAAAATGAGTTGGATAATTATTTTTATAGGAGTAGCTTTAATAGTTATTGCTTTTTTGGCAATTAGGTTTATCCAGGAAGAAACAAGACAACAAAATACAGAACAGGAGTCATTGTCTCTCCTTGAAAAAAAAGTTACCCAACTAGAGGAGCAGCTAAAAATCGAGCGCAATTCAAAACAAACAGCCGAAGACGCATTATTTAGAGCTAGAGACGAATTAGATGTATTAAAAAATCAGTATGAAGAGGTATTAAAAAAGCTTAAAGTAGCCAATAATGAAATCCAGAAGAAAGAAATAGCATTAAGCCAACAACAGCAAGACAAAGAAAAACTTATACTTGAGGTAGAAAGATTAAAAAAAGAAATAGAGCCATTTCAGAATGAAATTCAAATAAAAACAACACAGATAGAAGAGTTAAATAAACAACTCAATGACACTAAGTTAAATTTAATAGAGACCAAAGAGCTCTACGAGGGTTTAAAAGGTCAATATGATGAATTAAGTAAAGAATTGGAGAGTCTACAGCATGAAAAAATAAATGAAATCGTCAAGACCCCGAATGGCGAAACTAAGTTTCCGGCTCCTCAAGAAATAAATAATTCAGAACAAATAAGTCAGATTGATTCCAATAAGAAGGCCTTAGATTCAGGTTCTGATTTGCTGTCATTTAAAGAAGAGAAGGACTCAGAAAGTATTTCGCATAAGCCTAATACCGAAGATGTTAAGAGCCATCTAAAATCTCCAGCTAAACAATCAGCGAGTCCTGAGTCAAAGAATATGTTTGAGAAATCTGTTCAAAATATTAGCAATAAGCCTGATGTTGATCAAAATGAAAAAGAACAAGACAGTGGAAAGTTTATAGAACAACAAAAACAACAAGATGATTCCGCAATCGCTAAAGATTTATCTGATAAAGAGGGACAAAAGAATCATAGTCAAGATAAAGATGAGGCAAAGCTTCTTGCTGAGAAAAGAAGAAAAGAATTAGAAGGTTTGAGAAAGCTAAAAGAAACCATAGAGAAGGGTAAAGATAGCAAAGATACCAATTTTAATAATCCAAGCTCTATTTAAACTTGAGGGTAATTTTTAATCTACAGAAAGGCAATC
>Ga0272448_1001217_pt1 | contig 35400 bp, 32 predicted proteins | sample YNPCB0191_FD_202220 | JGI IMG/M metagenome (GOLD analysis project Ga0272448, IMG submission 202220) | Hot spring sediment microbial communities from Yellowstone National Park, WY, United States - YNP-CB-019-1 | ecosystem: Environmental > Aquatic > Thermal springs > Hot (42-90C) > Sediment...
CATATCAGTTTTGAAGTTAAAGAAGGTGAGGTTTTTGGGTTTTTAGGTCCGAATGGCGCAGGAAAAACTACTACTATAAGGATACTCACGGGGCTTTCTAAACCAACTGAAGGAGATGTTTTTATTCTTGGGTTGAGCATAAAAACAAAAATTACAGAGATAAAAAAACATATTGGTGTGGTTCCGGAAATTTCCAATCTCTATGATGAATTATCCGCAATGGATAATCTGATATTTATGGCGCAACTTTATGGTGTCCCTGCACTTGAGCGTAAGCAAAGAGTGCAAGATTTATTAAAAACTTTTAGGCTCTATGAGCGTAAAGACAGCCCTTTTCGCACATTTTCCCGCGGTATGAAGCGGGCTTTGACAATTGCAGTGGCTTTGATTCATAATCCTAAAATTCTTTTTTTAGATGAGCCTACAGTTGGTTTAGATGTAGTAGCTGCGCGGTCGTTACGTAATTTGATATCTAACCTTCGCCAGCAAGGGATAACTATTTTTCTTACTACCCATTATTTAGAAGAAGCAGACCTTCTATGTGACCGTGTGGCTATTCTCGTAAAGGGAAGAATTTTGACGATTGATACTCCTTTAAATTTAAAGGCAAAAACGGATAAAAAATCGTTGGAAGAGGCATTTATGAAGATTACTGGTTTAGAGCCAGAGATTTTAGCAATTGAAAAAGGAAAATAAGATGTGGCACAGAAACTTAAGAGGAATATTCTATATCGCTTTAAAAGACATGAAAACATATTACCTTAAACCGCCAGCAGTCAGCTGGGGCATTGTCTTTCCAATTACCTGGATTTTAGCCTTTTATTTAAGAAATCCCGGAGATTTTAAAGAATTAGTGCCGGGGCTAATTGCAATGACGATTCTTTTTAGCACAACTTCAGCCGAAGCAGTGGTATTAAATTTTGAACTAAGATTGGGAACTTTAGAAAGATTACTTTTAGCGCCTATCAGTATTCCAGAGGTGCTTTTAGGAAAGGTATTAGGAGGTGTTATTTTTGGTTTTTTAATGACCACTATAGTAACGATAGTTTCTGTGTTAGTGCTTAGACTTCATCCCAACGTACTGTACCTTATTCTAATAATTCTTCCTTCACTCTTTGTGTTTTCTTCCCTTGGTGCTTTTTTATGCGTGATGGTGAAAGAGGTTTTTGAGGCGCAGACATTGCTTAACTTCCCGCGGTTTTTGATGGTATTTTTAAGTGGAGTTGTCTATCCGGTCTCAAAGATGCCTTCAGTATTACAGTATTTTTCTTATGTATTGCCCCTTACTTATACCGTAGATGGGCTTAGATTATCATTTTCAGCGGTTTCAAATAAAATAATTTTTCTTTATACTCTGATACTTTTTGGTTTTTTTATTCTTTTTATTTTTCCGGCAGTTAAATTACTTTATAAAAAATTTGAATAAAAGGAAGGCCGGGGTGAGACAAATAGTTGTTATCAGTGGAAAAGGTGGAACGGGTAAAACCATAATTACCGGCGCATTTGCGGCTTTAGCAAAAAATAAAGTTATGGCTGATTGTGATGTGGATGCTGCGGATTTACATTTATTATTACAGCCAAATATAAAAGAACGCTATGAATTTAAAAGTGGGCTAATTGCAATAATTGATAAAAAAATCTGTCAAAGATGTGGTAAATGTATTGTTGCCTGCAGATTTGGCGCCATAAGTCAGGATTTTGTAGTTGATCCTATTTCCTGCGAAGGTTGTGCCTTTTGTAGTTATATTTGTCCAGTTTCCGCTATAAAAATGGAAGAAAAATTTTGCGGAGAGTGGTTTATTTCTGAAACAAGATTTGGTCCTTTTGTGCATGCCAAGCTTGGGATTGCCGAAGAAAATTCCGGAAAACTTGTTTCTCTGGTAAGAAAAAAGGCAAAAGAATTGGCAGAGAAGAATAATTGCGATTGGGTGATTATTGATGGCGCTCCGGGCATAGGCTGTCCGGTAATTGCCTCACTTTCTGGAGTAGATTGCGCTTTGGTAGTAACTGAGCCAACTTTATCCGGTTTGCACGATGCGATAAGGGTTATAGATGTGGCTAAACATTTTGGTATTCCTGTAAAACTTGTGATTAATAAATACGATTTAAATACGGAAATGTCAGAAAAAATAGAAGAATATTGCCATAAAAATGGAATTTCTTTAATTGGAAAGATTAAATTTGATAAAACTGTTATTGAGGCAATGGTAGAAGGTAAAACAGTGATAGAATATAAAGATACAGAAATAAAAGAAGAGATTATTAAAGTATGGGAGACGCTCCAGAATTAGAAAAAATGCACAAAAATTTCAAATACATTTATGGACCGGTTTCTTCCTGGAGATTGGGTAGTTCTTTGGGGATAGATCCTCTTTCGCAAGAAGGAAAAGTTTGCACATTTGACTGCGTATACTGTCAGATTGGGAAGACAAATTTATTAACTAAAGAAAGGAAAAGTTTTGTTCGCATACCGGACTTGATAGATGAATTGAGTGTTTTACCATCTTTAAAAATAGATTACATCACTTTTTCCGGCAGGGGTGAGCCTACTTTAGCGAGTAATTTAGGGCAGATGATAAAGGCAATAAAGAAGATAAGGAAGGAAAAAATAGCAGTTTTGACAAATTCTTCATTGATGTATAGAGAAGATGTCCAAAGGGATTTATTTCTGTCAGACTTTGTAGTTGCCAAATTAGATGCGCATTCGCAGAAGATTTTTGAATTGGTTAATCAGCCGATAAAAGACATTAAACTTGATACGGTTATTCAGGCGATAAAGGAATTTAAAAGTAATTATTCAGGAAAATTGGCATTACAGATTATGTTTGTGGAAGAGAATAAAAAATACGCTTTGGAGATTGCTCAAATTGCAAAAGAGATAAATCCCGATGAAGTTCAGCTCAATACGCCTCTTAGACCATGTAAAGTAAAACCTTTACCTAAAGAGGATTTGGATGAAATAAGGAAGTATTTTGAAGGTTTGAAGGTAATTTCTGTTTATGAAGCAAAGATAAGGGAAGTTACGCCTATAAGCACTGAAGATACATTAAAAAGAAGGGGCAAGGTTTAAAATATGCCTATTTATGAATATAGATGCAAAGATTGTGGCAAAGTCAGTGAATTCTTAGTGGGTGTTGGTCAAGGTGATAGTGAAATTAAATGTAAATTTTGCAAAAGTAAAAATTTAGAAAGAATAATTTCTTCAAGTTTTATTTCTACAAGTGGTCATATCATTGGCTCGCAAAGAGGAAAGACCTGTTGTGGTAGGAATGAGCGCTGCGATACTCCACCTTGTTCGCAAGATGGAATTTGTAAAAGATGAATTAGTTACTAATTATTTAAATGAAGATAAAAGTCATTTTTGATAAAGATACTTTAAATAAAAATCTCCACTCGGGTTGGGGGGTTTCATTTTTGATTGATGACAAAATTTTATTTGATACCGGGGAAAAAGGAAAGTGGCTACTTGAAAATATGCGCATCTTAGGAGTTGATATAAACAAAATTGAGGCAGTGGTGATTTCGCATGACCATTGGGATCATTGGGGTGGGCTCTGGGATTTGTTGGCACAAAAGGTTGGGCTTAAGGTTTATGCCTGTCCGAGATTTGGTAAGGAATTTAAAGAGAAAGTAGAAAAATCTAAAGGAGAATTAATTGAAACCGAAAGGTTCAAAGAAATTACTACAGGTATTTATATAACAGGAGAAATCTCCGGTGCTTACCACGGAAAATATATGGCAGAACAGGTGATGGTTTTAAAAACAGATAATGGACTTTCGGTAATTACTGGATGTGCTCATCCGGGGATTTTAAAAATCTTGGAAAAAGTAAAAGCCAAGTTTTCTAATGAGCCAATTTATTTTGTGTTAGGTGGATTTCATTTGATAGAACAAGACAAGCGCGCAATAGAAATAATCGTTGAAAATTTTAAAAGTATGGGGATAATAAAAGTTGGTCCTACGCATTGTAGCGGTCCGCAGGCAGAGGAGATTTTTAAGAAGATGTATCAGGATAATTTTGTCGAGATAAAAACAGGAGAAGTTTTAGAGGTTTAAAAAGGGGGTGAAAAATTATGGCATTTTTATGGGCAATTGGCGCAAGTATATTGGTTAGCCTTATTTCCTTGATTGGAATTTTTAGTCTACTTTTAAATGAAAGAGTTCTAAATAGAATTTTGATTTTGTTAGTTGGTTTTGGCGCAGGAGGTTTAATTGGGGGAGCATTTTTACATCTTCTACCGGAGACATTAGAAAACTCAAAAGATTTTACCTTATCTTTTATGTATGTTATTTTTGGGTTTATTTTATTTTTCATTTTAGAAAAATATCTTTTCTGGCGCCATTGTCATAAAGGAAAATGCGAAATTCATGCCTTTACTTATTTAAATCTTATTGGAGATGGCATCCATAACTTTGGTGATGGGCTTATTATTGGGGTAAGTTTTTTTACGGATATTCGGATAGGGATAATTTCAACCTTAGCAATTGTTATGCATGAGGTGCCTCAGGAGTTAGGAGATTTCGGTATTTTAATTTATGGAGGACTTTCTAAATTTAAGGCACTTGTTTTAAATTATATTTCGGCAACTTTAGCTATTTTAGGAACAGTGATAGGGTATATTTTTTCATCCCATATAAATAATTTTTCTCTCCTTTTGCTTCCTTTAGCAGCGGGAGGTTTTATCTATATTGCCTCGTGCGATTTAATTCCCGAACTACATAGACAACCGGATATAAAAAAATCTACTGTCTCTATGCTTTTCTTTATTTTGGGAATTATTCTAATGTGGTGGCTTAAAACATTCCATCATTAAAAATTAAAAGCAAGTTATGGCAGATTTTAAACAGATAGATGAAGCAAGAAAGATTTTAGGATTAGACCAAGAGGCAACTTTAGAAGAAATCAAGGAAGCCTTTAGAAAATTAAGTCTTAAATACCATCCTGATAGATGTAAAGACAAAGATAAGAAAAACTGTGAGGAGATGATTAAGAAGATAAATCAGGCAAAGGATATCCTTTTAAATTATTGCGCAAATTATAAGTATTCGTTTAAAGAAAAAGATGTTAAAAAGCAGACGATGGATAAACAACTATATGAACATCTAAAAAGATTTTACGATGGCTGGTGGGGGAATCTAGATTTATGATTAATATTTTCGATAAATTTTATAAGAAATACGATGCATGGTATGAGAGGAATAAATTTGCCTACTTGTCTGAATTGGAGGCAATTAAAAAAGTTTTGCCTAAAAAAGGAAAAGGTTTAGAGATCGGTGTAGGTACAGCGAGATTTGCTAAACCATTAGGTATAAAATATGGAATCGATCCCTCTAAGAAAATGCTGGAAATTGCCAAGAAAAGAGGGGTAGATGTAAAATTAGGGTATGGAGAAAAATTACCTTTTAAAAATTCTACTTTTGATTACATTGCCATTATTATCACTCTCTGTTTTGTAAAAGACCCTGTAAAAGTATTAAATGAGGCAAGGAGGGTTTTAAAAAAGAATGGAAAAATTATTATCGGAATTATTGATAGGAATAGTTTTTTAGGAAAGTTTTATCAAAAGAAAAAAAGTTTATTTTATAAGCAGGCAAGATTTTTTGGGGTTAAAGAATTAACGCATTTGTTAGAAGGTGTAGGTTTTAAGAATTTTTCTTATTATCAAACCATATTTAAACTTCCAGAAAAGATAAATTCCATTGAGAAACCTAAAAAAGGTTTTGGAAAAGGCGGTTTTGTGGTAATAGCGGGACGGTTCTGAATTTGTAGGGACAGGTTTCGCTTTGGATTGAGAACCGTCCCTTACGGTGGAGATGGAAATACTACGCATAGAAAAAGTTTCTTTAAATTTAGAGGGAAGACAGATCTTAAAAGATTTAAGTCTTTCGGTTAAAAAGGGAACGATCCATTCTATTTTGGGTTCAAATGCAGCAGGAAAATCCAGTCTTTCCTATTTAATTATGGGCTGTTGCGATTATATTGCGCAAAAAGGTCATATTTATTTTTTAGGAGAAGATATCACTAATTTACCATTATCTAAACGGGCAAAATTAGGAATAACTTTGGCCTGGCAAGAACCTGCAAGATTTGAGGGGTTAACCGTAAAAGATTATATTAGTGTAGGGATGAAAGAAAAGGATGACACTTTAATTAAAGAGGCACTTCATTATGTTTTATTAGAACCAAAGGAATATATGGAGAGATTAGTAGATAAAACTTTAAGTGGAGGGGAAAGAAAACGCATTGAATTGGCAGCAGTGTTTGCGATGCGCCCGAAACTGGCGATTTTAGATGAGCCGGATTCAGGAATTGATATATTGGCATTAGATAATATTGTAGAAATGATTAAAGAATTAAAAAGGCAAGGAACAACAGTGCTTTTGATTACGCATCGGGAAGAAGTCTCGGAGATTGCGGATTGGACATCGCTGATGTGCTCAGGTTTTATTGTCAAAGAAGGAAAGCCTAATGAGGTGGGTAGATACTTTAAAGAAAAATGCCTTCCTTGCCCAACTAAAATCTTTCCTGAAAAACAGGAGAGTATTTCTTAACCAAAATGATAGAAAAAGAATACGAAGCAATTTTATCCGCATATACTCAAGCAGGAGGTAACTTTGAGATTTTTAAGGATTCTCAGGTTGCCCATCTTGTGGTACATAAAAATAAGGTAATCGGCAAAAATCTGGTTAAAGGATTGATTTTAGAATCCCAGGAAACCACTTCGGGTGTGAATATTAAAATGAGAGTTGAAAAAGGAATAAAAATAGAAAATCCTGTGCATCTTTGTTTTGGGATTTTACCCAAAGAGGGAATACAAGAGATTAAGATTAAGGCAATTATTGAAGATGGTGCAGGAATTAAACTGCTTGCCCATTGCATTTTTCCCAATGCAGTAAAAGTAGTGCATAAAATGGATGCAGAAATTGAAGTGGGTGATAATGCTTATTACGAGTATAATGAGGTGCATTTCCACGGTGAAAGTGGAGGAATTGAGGTAATTCCTAAAGCAAAAATTAAGGTGGGCAAAAACAGTTATCTGGTTACCAATTTTTCCTTACTTAAAGGCAGGGTCGGTGTTTTTGATTTGGATTATGAGACAGAGGTTTTAGATAATTCAAGTCTTGAGATGACCGCCAAGATTTATGGTTACGCTGAGGATAGAATTAGATTAAAAGAGGCAGGCAAACTTTTAGGCAAAGCCTCCCGTGGTTTAATTAAAAGTAGGATTGCGGTAAAAGACCAGGCGGTTAGCGAGATAATTAATGAGCTTACTGCCAGTGCGCCTGAGGCAAGAGGGCATGTTGACTGTGTTGAGATTATTCAGGGTAATGCCGAGGCACGCGCCATACCCATAGTTAATGTCACTAATGAATTTGCCAAGGTTACCCATGAGGCAGCCATAGGAAGAGTGGATAAGAAGCAAGTAGAGACCTTAATGGCGCGCGGTTTAGAAGAAGAAAAAGCAATTGATATTGTGATAAGTGGGATGCTTAAATAAGAAAATAAAAATTGCAGATAGAGAAAGATAAGTCATACGAAATTATTGTTTTTCCTAATCCCGATATAGGACTAAAAGCCCAAGGGATATTAGTTACAAAGAATATAGATTTTAAGCATATATCTTCTTTGGCAGTAGTTATCCCCCAAGAAAAACGTGCTGAGATTTGTCAGTTTTTAATTGGAGAAGGTATTCCTATCAGCGGTTATTATCCTTTTTTATACCGCAACTACGAAGAAGAGTTTTTTAAGAAAGCAAAAGAATATAGACCTTCGGTAAGTGAAGGAGAATTTTTAAAATCTATTACTTTATGTTATGTTGCTCCCTGCGTGGCTGACCCCAAAAAGATCCGTCTGATTGCTTATTTTTCCTGCGATATCTCAGAAATCCTTCCTTATCTTAATGCCATCATAAAAGGTGCCTCTTACAATAAAAACGCAAACATCCTTACCTTCACCAAAGGAAGACGTATCATTAGTCTTTATAATATCAAAGTTGCCATTGCTAAAGCAGATGATATTATTGATGCTTGGAATATCTTAAATGAAATTAAAGACCTTATAAATAAAACCTATCAAAATAAAGATAAAATAAAACCCAATTATCAAGAAAAAGTTAAAGTTAATGCTTTACAGCTCTACGGTTGGCTTCCTAAAACTAACTGTAGAGCCTGCGGAGAAGCCACCTGCCTTGCCTTTAGCGTAAAACTTCTTTTGGGAGAGCAAAAATTAGAAAATTGTAAAATCCTTTTTACCGAGGAAAAATTTAAAGAAAATAAACTGATTATGCAGGAGTTATTGAGCGCTTTAGGAATTTGATTTAGTAGTTAATAGTGAGTAGCCGGAGGTTAGGGAGTTAGAAAAAAGTAGTAAGTAGTAAGTATTGAGTATTGAATATTATTTAAGAAAATAAAAAACGAAGTTAACGAAAATAACGATAATAACGAAATTAACCAAATTTTGGTAATTTTTTATTTGACAGAACTTAAAAATATTTCTATAATTTTATTCTATAAAAAAGGATGAATGTTTGAATAAATCAAAGATATTAATCTTTCTTTTTTTATTACCTGCCTTAACTTATCTAACCAGATATCCCCAAAGAGAGCTCATCCATAAGAATAAGCAAGCCCAAAAAGAAAGGAGATAGGATGAAAAGAAGTTTTTTTATTTTTCTTTTGGGTTTTTTCTTTTTATCGGGTTATAGTTTTGCGGAAATCCATACCAGCCAAAGTCTTTTGGGAGTTTATTATCGTGTAGATGGAAATAGAGAGCGTTCTTTTTATCCTTATAATGATGCGGATTATCTTTATGAGGGAAGCGTTGATTTTAAAAACCCTTTTAGAGGTTATGAGTTATTTGGCAATATTGAATACCGCTCAACTGATGATAGAACCGTAGATGTGCAGGACTTTAGTATTGAGCGGATGTATTTGGGGTTAAAGGATGAAACAAAGGAATTTTTATGGGGTGATTTTTATGCCAATTTTTCGGAATATTCTTTGGGTAATGCTTTAAAAGGATTAAAGATTACTTTAGGAGGCGATAAGTCAAGTAAACTTACTTTGGTAGGCGGTATGGATGTTTCCAAATGGGAAGATTTATGGGAGAAGCGTTGGGATGACTCAGCCAGCCGTAAGTATGTCTGGGGCGCAAGGTTAGAGAATAACTTTTTAGAGAATAAACTTTCTTTGAATTTTAATTATGGGGCAAGTAAAGACGATGAAGCATATATCAGTTCTTCAAGTTCCCCTCTTTTAGTAAATGTATTTAGTAGCGATTTAAAATATGTAATTAATAATTATTTTACTTTTTCATCAGAGATAGCCGAAAGTTTTTCGGATGCAGATACTCGCTTAGATGAAGTAAAGACAAAATCTGACTATGCTTTAAAAAGTGTTTTAGATTTTAATAGTTCTGCTTATACTCTAACTACTACTTACAGCCGACTGGGAAACCATTTTGCTACTACCGGAGGTTTTTCTGCGCAGGATTTAGAGACCTTAAATTTTGATGCTATGTGGTTTATGCCTTTAAATATAAAATTTACGCATTATCTCCATACGGATAGAGATAATATTTCTAATACCAAAACTACCACTACCAAGCAACTTAATCCGGGTGGAAAGTTTTCTTTAAGACTTCCTTTAGATATTTCTTTGGATTTTGGTTCAGATATGCGCAAAAGGTTTTCTACTGATAAGTCCACCAATTCCAAAACCTATACCCACAGTTTAAATATAAATAAGGATTTTAGAATTTTTTATTCAAGTTTGGGATATTCCAAAACGATTGTTTCCGATAAAGTAAGCCCTTCTTCCGAAAGAGAAACCGATACCTATTCTTTGGGTTTAGATGGAAATTTCCAGATAAAGAAAGTTAGATTTTCCTGGAATTTTAACCAAGATATAAACCATGACCATTATAAAGAGGTAAATGAGGCGGACTTTTCTACGACCAGTTCTTTGGGGTTAAAATTAGATTTTCCTTCTACTTTAGCGATTGAAACAAAGGTCTCTTTTTCTGATAATAACTACTATCAGAATGATACTGATTCTAATACCAACCAGTATTATTTTTCTATTTCCCGTAAGTTAAAGGATAATCTTTCCTTTGATATTACTTATGAACATAAGGGTTATGAATATGTAGGTGGTGACAATAACTACGCGGAAAAAATATTAAAATGGAAGGTAAGTTATAGTTTTTAGAGAAAATGATAAACAGGAGGAGAAGATGAGAAGGATTATTTTAGGTTTGTTAGTGATTTTGGTTATTCCCAATTTTGTTTTTGCTCAAACTTTAAGGATAAATGGGAAAGAAGTGGAAGAGGGAAGTACTTTAAATTTATTTTTTGATGATTTGACCGCAGGAAAAATTAATTTTAGCATTAAGAAAGAAAACTTTAAAAAAATAGAGATTTCCTTTGATAGGGCAAGAACTTGGCAGGAGATGGAAAAAGAAAACGATTTTTTTGTTTATAATTACCGACCTTTAAGCGAAGAAGAGATAAGACCGGAATTTCTTTTAACCGAAGAATCCGGAGCAATGCGCACCTTTAATCCTAATATAAAAATAATTTATCAAAAGAAAAAACCTGACGATGTGGTTTTATTAGTTTTAGATAAGATGAAACTTTATTATGAGCAGGAAAATATTGATAGATTTATTGATTTATTCTCAGCAAATTATCCTGACCGCATAAAATTTAAGGAAGCAATCCAAAATGACTTTTATAATTACAAAAATATCCGCCTACGTTATAGAGTTGACCGTCGGACTTTTAATGATGATTATACCGGTGCAATCTGGGATGTTTATTGGGAAAGAAAATATGATGACCGAGAAGGTAATTCCTATAGCGATTCTGCAAATATTGCCATGCGTTTAGAAAAAGAAGGAGCAAATTGGCTGATTACAGGATTAAGAGGAAATACCATATTTGGGTCAACTTTGCTAGGACAGGCAGATTTAAAAATTACTAGTGCGGATATATCTGGAGATGGTTATACAAACTCTGCTACTATTCATAATGTAGGTTCAGCCAATGCCGGCAGTTTTACGGTAAAGTTTTATTATTCAACCGATGGCGGAAATACATATAATTTAGATGGCTCTGCGCATAATGTTTCTTCCTTAGCTAGCGGTGCTTCTACAACTATTACTCATATTATGGGTGTCGTTCCTGATTACATATTAAAAGTAGTGGTAGATGAAGAAAACAATGTCACCGAATCCAACGAAAGCAATAACCAAGCCACAAAGAATTTTTAAATTAAATTAGGAGGTTTTATGCTTAAGAATAAATTTATTTTATTTTTGATTTTATTAAGTTTTGTTTTTCTTTATTCTGCCGCACCTTCTTCAGAAACAAAAATTACTCCCAAAATAGAAAAATCTCTGGTTGAAAATATCCTGTCTTTGATTGAGGCAACTTATGAGAAGGAAAATACACAGGAATTTTCGCAGATTTTAGATAATGATTTTGAGAACCGCCTAACTTTTATTTCTAATTTAGATAACTATTTTCTCTCGGTAAAATTTTTAAATCTCTATCTTATTTTAGATACCTATTTAGTAGATAAAGATAAAGTTTTGGTAAAACTTCACTGGTTTAAAAAAGAGATTAATAATTCCGGGGTATTTAAAAAGTCAAAAGGAAGTTCTGAATTTTGCTTCAAAGACACTCCTGAAGGTTTAAAACTTTTATACATAAGAAAAGATAATCCATTTTTTTAAAAAAGTTAAGGAGGTGGTTTTAAAATGAAGAAGACCTTGTTGATATGGGCTTTGGTGATTTTATTTTCCCAAGTTTTATTTGCCGAAACCAAAAGTATTATTCTTCCCAAAGGAACCACCATAGAAAAATTAGGCACCGGACATTATAAATTTAGACTTCCTGATGGAAGGATTGTGGAGATAAATAATTTTGAGCCTTCTACGGGAAAAGGCAATATCCAGATTATTAATAACTCATCCGCAAATACTCAATCAATAGTTTCAGGAATGCTTCTTAGGGTAGAGCCTTTAAATCCCTCTACACAAGCTACCTACGATAAAGCCAGCCCCAAACTTTACTCGCAACAGCCTGAAATTACTGGTGTAAATGGCAATTCCCAAGTTTGGGATAGTGTAAGAATAATTGACCAACCGCAAGTTTTGGTTTATGAAGAGAAATAACGGATTAATTATTAACGTTAATAAGTATTTTATTAAAAATAAAAAATAAGAAGAAAATTTTTTTAAAATTTAAAAAGGAATAAGGAGGTATTAGATGCGACAGTTTTTTTCTTTACGGAGAGTTGTTTTTTTAAGTATTTTTTTATTCTGTTTTTCTTTATTTATTAGTCTGCCTGCTTTAAAAAAAGTTTATGCTACAGGTAATACTACCCAAGAAGCCCAAGAGACTACCTCAAATAAAGAAGATAAAAATAATAAAGAAAACGAAAAAGAAGAAGAGAAGGAAGAGGAAGAAGAGGAAGAAAAAGGAGTAAGCTGGGGTCTTGTGAGTGAGGAGGAAGAGGGAAAAGAAGTAGGCAACATTACTGTTCAAGGTCAAAATATAAAGGAAATTAATTTTAATGGTATTAAACTTACCGGTAATTTTATCCAGACACAACCCGGCGTGTATGTAGGCACAGGTTCGATTAAACCGGATTGGTCGTTTAATATCTCTTTAGGGGCAGTTGGTCAGATAACCATAGATACTGTGAATAAAAAAATTACCGGCGTAGGTTATATTGAAATTCCGGTATATGGTAAAATCGCGCAGATAACAGATTTAATTGTTTCTCCAGAGCAGATTAAGTTTAAAGGTAAGTTTACTGAAAAGATTGACATATCAGGCGTAGAATTACAGCTGGCGCAAGGTTTGATAGATTTTGAGATTTCCAAAAGCCGTATTGCCTGTCAAGCATCAGGAAGTGTTTCTTTAGCGGTTTCTATTGGCAGAGTAGATTTAGGTATAGATATAGTTGAAGGAGAAGCAGGTTTTTCTGTTTCTATTCCACCTAAGGGGATAAAATTGGAAGGTAAAACCGATGTAACTATTCCTTTTGAACCTCCCATAAAAGTAGAATTAGAAGGAGAAGCCGCCATTACCAAAGATTCTCTTTCTGGAGAAGGTTCAGCTACGATATTTGATGTTATTAAAGTTGCTGAAGGTAGTATAGAGGTTAGATATGATGGTAAGATTAAGATTGTCTGTAACTTAGGCGCATCTGTAGAAGGTATAGAAGATTTAATAAAATTAAATTTGGCAGGGGTGACTTTTGATATAGATATTCCTGCTTCAACTCTAAAAGCAAAATTATCTCAGGATATTTCTATATTAGATGGTTTGATTACTATCCCAGGAGTATGTAAAGGGGATTTATTTATTGACGGTAAGAATAAGATATTAAGTATCTCTGGCGCTACCGGTATAGGGTTTCCATTAGTAGGTATAACTACAGAACAGACCAGTGTGGGGATAAAAAATTTCTTGTTAAAAATTACCAATTTTAATTCTTCAAATCCCACTATAGATTTAGCTGGAGATTTATATCTTTCTGCTTGGACGCTAACCGGTTTTTCTGGCAGTATAAAAAATGCTATTTTAGAAGGTAATGCCAATTTTTATTTGCCACCGGGACTTAATCAACTTTTAGATGTAGAAAAAGTAACTCTGCCTATAAGATTAAGCCTACGTGCTGGCCAGATAGGTGGAGAATTAGGAGGAGAAGTCGCAGGTTTATTCATAAAACATTTCCCGCTTGTGGGCCCTACCATTACAATTAAAAAAGATGGAGTGCATTTAAAAGGTCAAATCGGTATCACTAATGTGATTACTATTCCTTTGGGAGATTTGGTCTTTACAAAGAATGAAAGATATACCAAGATTTCTGGCGATATAGGTTTGGGGCCATTTACGGTTGGTGAAGCTGAGGTAAATTTACCTACCAATGAGAATTTGGCATTGGCTTTTAGTGGGAAAATAGGAATCCCCGGATTAAATGAAAAAGTCAGAGGTAATATTTATAACGATGGAAAAGTAGAGCTAAAATCTATAAGCCAGTTAGGTTTATTAAAAGTAAAGAGGATGGCTAAATTTTCGGCTTCATCAAGCGCTTTACATGTGGATGATGCCGAGATGTCTTATAATCTGGCAGGCTTATCAAGTTGTGCTTTAAAATTTAGCAGTTTAGATATCACTCCCCAGTTGATTTCTGGAACCGCCACTGCTACCTTTAGCAATTTAATCGGAATTAGAGAAAGTCTAACTGGAAATTTTTCTTTTGATGGCAATGAGATAATTTTGGCTTTCCCAAATCCGGTAAATATAATTGGAATTGATGTAAGAGATGTGGTGTTTAAGGTAAGCCCTGCAGGTTTTAGTGGTTCAGGAAAAATTGTTTCTCCGGGTGGTCAAACCATAAATATCACTATGCGTATTGAAAACGGCGCGCTTAAATTAATAGGACCTATGGGCGAAGTTATTTCTACTTTGGCGGATATTGCTGAACAGACTTACGAGACTTCCGCAGAGATTGCGGGAGAGGAAAAAGAGGTTATTTCTGAAGATGCAGATAAAGTGATGGATAATCTTTCAAGGATGACCGAGCCTTGGGCAAAGGATTTATATGCGGTTTTAAAGAGAGTAAAAGATTTTTATAATAACTTAAAAAAGATTATTGAAGAAAAAATCATTGCAAAAGTAAAACAAACTCTTGATACCTTAAAGGATAAAATAGACAAAGCAGTAGCAGAAGTAAAGAAAGCCATAGATAACCTTGTAGATACATTTTGCGATGCCATTAAATCTTTAATCAGCAGTATAGAAAAAGTTATCTCCGAAATAGAATCTCTAATTCCTGGCCAATTTAAGAGTAATTATTATTCTATAAAAAATAAGGTATTAAGTGCCGCTAATGCTTTGAAACAGCAGGTAGAGATTTTCCGCAGTGCAACAAAATATGCGCTTTATAATTTTACCGATATAATCTCACAGTTATATCAGAAAGTATTAGATTATATTGGACAAAAAGCAACAGAAATTGTAGAGAGCATAAAAAGACAAATTGAACCTCTCATTAAAGAAATTGACCAACTTTTAACAGAAATTGGTAAAGAAATTGATGCAGCCACCAACAAAGCAGGCCAAGAGGCGCAAAAACACTATGATGCAGCAAAACAGAAGGCAGAAGTTGCAAAACAAAAAGCCACCAGGATTATTAATGACTACATAGATAAGTTGGATACCCTAATTTCTCCTTATGTTGATGAGATAAAAAGACAAATCCAGCCATATATTGATCAGGTTGAAAGCGTCAAAAATCAGGCAATCGATGCTGCTTTTGCAAAATTTAAAGAATTACAGAAACAATTAGAACCTTATCTAAAGCCTTTCAAAGACGCGATTAATGAGTTGGAAGGTATATTAAAGACAATAGGAGGAGAGGCGTTAAAGAAATTTAATGAAGCGCTAAAGGCTGCGGGAGATGCCTTTAATAGAGTAATAGGAGCTTTGGGAAGCGGTTTGGTTAAAGTTACCGATGTTTTAGGTGATGCTTTTGTGGGTTTTACTGATTTTTTGGCTGATGTATCAGAAGCTATTCATAGTGGATTGATTACTGCTGAAGATGCAGTTGAAAAAGGGTTAATCACTGTTGAAGAGGCAATTAAAAAAGGTTTTATTACCGCGGAAGATGCTGTCAGGAAAGGCTTAGCTACTGCAGAAGACCTCATTAGAAAAGGCCTACTTAGCGCCGAAGACGCAGTTAGAAAAGGTCTTGCAACTGCAGAAGACTTAATCAGGAAAGGCTTACTCAGCGCAGAAGATGCGGTTAGGAAAGGATTAGCTAAAGCCGAAGACTTAGTTAGAAAAGGTTTAGCCACTGCAGAGGATATGATCAGAAAAGGCCTACTTAGTGCGGAAGACGCAGCCAGAAAAGGCCTTGCTACTGTCGAGGACTTGGTAAAGAAGGGGTTGCTTAATATCGATGTCGCCATTAATAATAGATTAATTGAGGCAAAAGAAGCGATAACTAAAGGTTTAATCAGTGCGGAGGATGCGATAAAGAAAAATTTTATTTCAGCTTACGATGCAATAGCCAATAAGTTTATATCAGCAGAAGAGGCGATAAGAAAAAATTTTATGAGCGCAAAAGATGCAATCACCAAGAATCTTATCTCAGCAGAAGATGCAGTGAGAAAAAATCTTATGCCTGTAGCAGAGGCAGTAAGAAATAATTTTATTAGTATACAGAGCGCAATACAGAAGAATTTAGTAAGTGTAAAGGATGCGATAAATCAGCAATTAATTTCAGTAAAAGATGCCATTCGACAGAATCTTATTTCTGCAAAAGATGCGATTAGTCAGAATTTGATTACTTTGGAAAAAGCGTTAAATGAACAATTAATCAGCATAAATCAGGCAATACAGCAAAATATAATTTCTATAAACGATGCTATCACTAAAAATTTAATTTCAGTAAAAGATGCTATTCAACAGAACCTTATTTCGGTAAAAGATGCGGTTAGTCGAAATTTTATTTCTGCAACAAGTGCTATTCAACAGAACCTTATTTCGGTGAAAGATGCAGTAGCACAAAATATTATTTCTGCTGAGAATGCGGTGCGACAAAACCTTATTTCTATTCAAAACGCTATCAGCCAGCAAATTATGCCGGTAAAAGACGCGGTACAGAAAGGTTTTATTACTGTAAAAGACGCGGTTAATCAAAATCTGATTACTGTAAGCAATGCCATAAGCCAGCAACTTTTGACTGCCAAAGATGCTATAAATCAGAATCTTATTAGTGCGGAGAATGCTATCCGTCAGAATTTAATTTCAGTAAAAGATGCAGTACAGCAGAATTTTATTTCTGCAGGTGAGGCGATTACTAAAAATCTTATCTCAGCGAAAGATGCGGTTAATCAACAGTTGATAACGATAGAAAATGCTATCAGTAGAAATTATATCCAGATAAAAGATGCGGTAAATCAAAACCTCATTAGCGCTACTTCCGCAATCCAGAAGGGATTAATCAGTACCAGAGATGCGGTTAGTCAGCAGATTATTAGTGTTCAGTCAGCAATCAGTAATAATTTTATGACCGCAAAATATGCAGTACAGAATAATTTATTAAATGCCAAAGATGCAGTAACGCAAGGCTATTTTACTGCCCAACAGTTAATTAATCAAGGTTTGATTTCTGCTCAGAATGCAGTCAGCCAAGGTATTATGCAGGTAAAAGATGCGATTAATCAGGGATATATGACTGCAGTTCAGGCAATAAATTCTAATCTTATTTCTGTCAAAGATGCCATAAATCAAAATTTAATTAATTATTATAATGCGGTAAGGTCAAATTTGATTTCCGTAAAAGATGCGGTTAATCAGGGGATTGCTACTTTAAAGAATTCGGTGGATTTGGGTTTAATTACTGTGCCAGAGGCAGTAAATCAAAATATTATTACTGGTGTAGAAGCGGTAAGACAAGGGTTGATTTCCGCAGCAGATGCGATTGCCAGTGGGATTGCTACTGCTCAGAGTTTGGCTTCGGCAGGAATAAGTTATGTGACCGATACAGTAAATTGTTGGTTTGATAATAGCGCTCCTAATATTTCTAATGTAAGTATAATTCCCTATTATGAAAGTTGTATAGTGAAATGGGTTACTAACGAAGATGCTACTTCCAGAGTAGAAGCAGGTGCAGTTTTTGAATCACAAGGATATGTTAAAAATCATTCCGTTACTATGACAAATTTAGTAGGAGCAACCACTTATTCTATTCGTATAAAATCAAAAGACAAGTGCGGTAATGAAAAAAAATCTGATCTTTACACTTTTACTACCTTAGATAATGTTCCGCCGGTAATCTCTTCTGTTTCTACTTCTCCGCAGGCAACTCAGGCGGTAATTTATTGGAGTACTAATGAGCCTGCTACTGGACAGGTGGAATTTGGTCCTACTATTAGTTACGGACAATTTAGCGATTTAAATACAGGTCTTTCAACCAGCCATACTTTCACTCTTACGGGTTTAAATCCTAATACTACTTATCATTACAGATTAAAATCTAAAGATGCTTCGGGTAATATGGCTGTTTCTGGTGATTATACTTTTACTACATCTGTTTTACCTACAATCAGTATTTCGCTTAATGCACAATCTCCCACCGCTAATTCTATTGGTTTTAGTTGGACAAAAGTATCAGATGCGCGTTTCTTTGGGTATCAGCTTTACCTTTCTACTACTTCTGGTTTTACACCTTCTACATCTAATTGGGTATTTGGTACAAGTAACCGCGATACCACCTCGACTACGGTTACAGGTCTTAATCCATCAACTACTTATTACGCAAAACTGCGTGTAACTCTTAATGATGGAACTTTTGTAGATTCAACTCAAGTAAGCGCCACTACCACTTCTGGTCCGAATATAACCTTAACATTTTCTCCCACAACTATTCAGGCAAATGGAGCCAAGTCTATAGTTACTACAACAGTAAAGGATGGAAATGGTAATCCCATTAGCGGAGCGTTGGTCAATTTTTATGCTTCAGGTGTTGTTTGTACTATTGGTCCATACGCTACTACCAATAATGCTGGGCAAGCTCAGGTAGAGTTGATATCTTCTAATGCTATAGGCACAGCAAACATTTTAGCTACTACAACTGTAAATAATATAAATATTCAATCTTCAGCTACGATAACAATTACACAGGCAGCAAGTCCTACTATATCTCTTTCTGTGCAACCCACAAGTATTCTTACAGGTGGTAATATTTCTACAATTACAGCGACAGTCAAAGATGGTCAGAATAATGCTGCATCAGGAGTGCCGGTTTATTTTTCTGTAAGTGGTGTTCCCTGTACCATTACTAATCAGGCAGTCTCTAATAGTTCAGGTGTAGCCATAGCTACTCTAACTTCTTCTCAAACAGCGGGAACAGTAGTTATTAGTACTTCAGCAACTATAAACAATATTCCTGTCACTTCAAGTATTAGTGTATCTATAACCCCGGCACCGGTTGCCACTATTAATTTAGTAAGTACAAAACCAACTTTAGAGACAGGCGGTTTTGCTACTTTAGCAGCAAATTTAAAAAAGCCAGATAATACTGCTTTAACTAATACTTTGGTTAATTTTTATGTTCAAGGTATAGGAGGGAGTGTCAATCCTTCAAGTTCTATAACTGATTCTGTAGGTCAGGCACGAACTCAATATACTGCCCCTTCTAATGCAGGTATAGCAACTGTTATGGCAACTGCAAATATTTTAGGAGAAATTATTTCTACATCCATAAATATTCCTGTAAATGCACCTATTCCTTCTGTACCTGTATCGACAACACAAGCAGAAGAAGCTAAAATCAAGCTTAAACCGGGTATAGTAGCTATTTTAGATAACACTGCTTTTGACGATGAGGGAGCAATTTCTGCCCAAGATTGGAATCTTATTCAGGAGCTCATACCCTTTATTACAAAAGAAGAACCCTTATATAAAAATAAAGGTGATTTAATTACTGCACAAGATTGGAATAGAACTGGAGAAATTTTGGAAAAAGCTTTTAAAGAAAAAATTCTATTACCAAAAAAGCATCAAGAGAAGGTTACTTTAAAAGAATGGGAAAAAATAATTGAACAGATAATGTCATATCGTAAAAAAGTGGTTGGTGAAGAAAAAGAAAAGGCAGTTTCGAAAGAGAAACTTGAGACTTTAGATGAGTTATTAAAACAAAAGAAAGAGAAAATAGCCAAGATAGATTTAGCTATTGTTAGCTTAGAGGCAAAATCTCAGATAAATCTGGGTGAAAAATTAGATGTGGTGGTTACATTGATTAATAAATCAACATTTTTGTTAGATGGGGTTGTTGTGGAATTAAATACTCAAGATGGGTTTAGCGATAAACAGGTAATTGCTTTAAAACCTAAAGATGAGCAGAGTGTAAAATTTTCTTGGCACCCTGAAAAAAGCGGTGTTCAGTTGATTAAAGTAACAGTCATACCTCCCAAAGATTTTAAGGATACAGAGCCTTCTAATAATACCGCTGAGGCAAAAGTAGAAGTAATAGAAAAAGAAAAGAAAAAACCGATCCCCATATCTGAAGAGAAAGAGCCCGCTGAGCAGATAGATTTATCCTTAGAACGCATTGAAACCAAAGGGGAAATTTTACTTAATGAGAAGACAGAATTAACTGTTTGGATAAGGAATAAATCAAAATCCTTGGCAGAGAAATGTGCGATTTTATTAGAAACCGAAGATGGTTTTCAGGATAAAAAAGTGCTCGCTATTAGTCCAAACAAATTAGAAAGAGTTTCTTTCTTTTGGACTCCTCGTAAGGAAGGAAGACAAAAGATAGGCGCTTATTTAGAATATCCCCAAGATTCTAATCCCAAAAATAACAAAATTACAGAAATTGTAGAGGTAAAAGGCAAAAAAGAAGTAGATTTATCTATAACTGATATAAGATTGAGAAGAATAATTATTGCTGGTGAGCCTTCGGATATAGAGGTAAGCGTTAAAAATGATTCTGGTATAGAAATCCGGGAAGCATTGGTTATTTTAGAGACCGAAGATGGTTTCCGTGACAAAAAAACCATCTCCTTAAGGCCATATACTCAGGAAAGGATAAGGTTCATCTGGACTCCCCACCGCGAAGGAAGACAAAGAATAACCGTCACTCTTGAATGTAGAGAAGACCAGAATCTAAGAAACAACTCTTTATCCCAAGAAGTAGAGGTTAGAGCTAGCAGGGGAGAAGAAAGATTCCCTCGAGAACCAGAAGAAAGATAAATAGAGTAAAAATTTAATTTTAGTAGTTAGTCTTTAGGTGTTTAGGTATTAAGGTTTTAAGGTGTTTAGGTGTTAAGGGAATAAAAGAATAGATTTTATTAAAACTATACGCTAAACGCTCTACGCTATCTGCTATTAAAGAGTAGGTAGTAGATAGTAGGTAGGATTTAGGGAAGTTAAAAATTCCAAATCCCAATATCCAAATGCCGAATATAGCAAAAGACAAGAAAAAATCATCGGCATGCCGGTTTATTCGGCATTCCAAATAATGACCAAATTACCAAATGAATTAAAAGAGTTTTGGTTATTTTTTATTTCGGTAATTGGAATTTATTTGGTGCTTGGTGCTTGGAATTTGGGATTTTGTTTTAAGGGGATTAGGTAAAGTTAGGGAGTTAGGAAGTTTTAAAATTGTGCGGGGAATTTGGATTTCTAATCTAAGAAGGTTTGACATAAAGTGCATAGAAAAAAATTTTGGTAAAAATAATTATATTTAAGTTAACAGAAATCATATAAAGGGGGAAGGTATGAGAAGAAAGTGGATAATTATTCTTTTAAGTTTATTTTTGTTAGAGATAAAAAATACTTTCGCAATGGAGTTAAAAACAGAAGGAAAACGCGAACTTCACCCACCGCCACAGGTAGAGACCTATGCGCGACTTGAAGGTAGTTCTCCTTCAGGAGAGATTGTTTATATTCCGATGCCTACATTTGGCTGGAAACTAATTGTTGGCTATGGAGTAACCGAATATGAACTCTGGTTATATCGCGACTCTGCTTGTACACAAAGTGAGTCATCTAGAACCATCCCTGGTGAATATAATACTTGTAAATGGGATTATTATCTTTTGGATGGAGTTGATTACTGGTGGCGGGTGCGGGCAAAGAATCGTGATGGTTATGGGCCTTGGAGTGTAATCAGACACTTTAAGGTGGATCTTTCTTATGCACCATCTAGCCCTAATTTAATAAGACCAAGAAATGGAGAAACAAATGTAATTTGTCAGCCCACCTTTGAATGGTCGGAAGTTCCTGGAGCAGTAAGCTATAGGTTGGAGATATCTGAGGGAGACCCAAATTTTGCCACTTCAGGTTATTTAGACGCTAAAGAGGCAAAGCAGACTCCTTTTGTTTATCCTGGATACCTTAAGCCAGGCACTACTTATTACTGGCGGGTGAGTGCTTATAAAGAATATGCCGGTACTCCTTATAGCCAAGTCTTTAGTCTCTCAACCATAAATGAAACAGGAAAACCTATAATAAATAATTTTCAACCCACAGAAATAAAAGTTTCCGAACTACCTGCAACTATAACTTTAAGTGCAGAGGTAGTGGATACGACTTCCTCTCCGGTTATTTTAGCTACTCCTTCAGGTATATATAAGGTGCGCTTTGCAGCCGTAAGTTGGGAAGGAGGAGAAGTAGAGGTGTATCAGCCATCAAGAGGTAGCACAACCACACCCATTTATACTGCAGATTTTAATATTCCCGCATTAGGTAATTATCGTTTTTCTGTAACTGCTATAGATAAAGCAGGAAATGGAGAGTATCGTGAATATACAGTAAAAGTTTTACCCGGAATACCCCGTACACCCAGGATGTTAGAACCAAATAAAGGAGCGGTGATTACTTCTGACAAGGTAAATTTTCGCTGGCAGACAGTTGACTTTGCCTCATATTATAGTCTGGAGGTAAAAAAAGATAATGTTGCAGGTGAAACCGTATTTAGTTATCCCCATCTTTTTAATACTAACTCCTTAGAGAAGGTTCTTCCTCGCGGTAAGTATGTTTGGCTTTTGAAAGCCTGCAATCAGGAAGGTTGTTCCTTAGCAGATACAGGACCATTTGAGAGACAGGAGCTTCATCCGGGAATAAGGCGATTTGGAACCGGTTCTGAAGAAACTACACCTTCGGAAGAAGCAATACAGGGAAAAACAAAACCAGCAATACAAAAAACACTCCAGGTTCCTAAGTAATTTTAGTGGGTAGGAGTTAGGAAGTTAGATGAGTTAGGTAAGTTAGGAAGTTAGGTGTTAAGGTTTTTAGGTATTTAGGTATTAAGGTGTTTTAGGGAATAAGAAAAAAATATTTAATAAGAAACTATACGCTAAACGCTCTACGCTATCCGCTATTAATAAGTAATGAGTAGTAAGTATTGAGTATTGAGTAGTAAGTAGTTAAAGAGGTCAAGGTTATTAAAAAATAAATAACGAAAATAACGAAATTAACGAACTAAACGATAATAACGATATTAACGAAAATAACGAAACTAACTACATTTGACAAAAATACTTGACAGATCAATTTATTTTTGTTAAAAATTAAGTATAAATAAAAGAAAATGTTTAAGAAAATTTTAGCCTTTCTAATTTCTTTTCTAATCTTTGCAATTTATAGTTATTCTCAGCAACAAGAAGAAAGGATCACTATTACTACTTACTATCCCTCCCCTTATGGAAGTTATCGGGAATTGGAAACTGAGATATTACATTTTCGCGAAGATAGAAACGGATTAATTAATTTTAATTACCCGGATAATGTTTTTGATAGAAGACTGCGTATAACTGCAGGTAGAGATGATACTTTCGATAATAACCAAGGAGCAAGCATTGATTTACATGGCAATAATATTGGAGGAGAGCTTCATTTGGTTGCTGGAAGAGGTGGAGATATAGTATTTTTTACTTCTCTTCCAGGTCAAACTGCTACAGAGCGATTGCGTATCCGTGCCAATGGAAATGTGGTAGGTAATATATGTTTAAGGCGCCAGTATACTACAACCAGTGGTACTATACAATGTCCTGCGGGTTATCAGTTAGCAGGAGTAGTGTATAGTACTACTTTACCCAATACTGGCCAATATCTTTGTTGTCCTTATTGTAATGATTTCAATTTTGATGGTGTGTGTGATTAATGGATAAAAAGATAATAAGTAAACTTATTATCTTTCTCTTTTTTTGTCTTTTTGCTATCTATTTTATACCCAATCTTTTTTCTGAATCAATAGATATAAAAGAGTTATATCAAACTTTTAAAAAGACTGTTGTTAATCCTTTAGATTTTGTAGAAGAAAAAAATATGGATAAGATTAAAGAATGTCTTAAAGAAAATCAAAATTTATTGGAGGAAGTTTACAATGCCCATAATTTTGTAGGGGATGATTATAATAAATTAGTCATTCTTACTCTAATGAAGGATATTTTGCGACTTGATATTGAGAATTTAGAGGCATTAATTAATAAAAATGAAAAAAATTTAGAATATTGGAATCAACTTCATAATAAGTGGTATAGCGAATTAGAAAATTGGGCTAATAAAACATTTTTACCTAAAGGAGACTAAAAATGGAGATTAAATTAAATTCTAAAATCTATCCTTTAGAGGCAATTTTAAATGCCTGTTATACATTTATTGATCGTGCTTACATATTTTTAGATACGGATAGAAAAAAAGAGATTATCAAAGTATCTTTTAAAGGAAAAAATAAAATTTCTGAAAAAAAACTCGAGGCATTAAAAGGAGAGTTTATGAATGAGTTGTTGCAATCTGCTTTAAGATACAAAATAAGTAAAAATAATAAAAAGATTAGGGAATATATTATTGGTCGAGCATTATATTCTGCTTTACCTACCTCTGATTTAGTTACTGCCAATGAAAAATTAGATTACATAGAAGACCCTTTAGGAATCGCCATACCTTGGGAAGAGAAATATGGGAAAAAGAAGAAGCAATCCTGAACTAAAATTTAATAGCAAAATCTATAGAGAAGAAGCGATTCGAAAGGCAATTTCTGATTATGCGTCTTTAGCGAAATTCGAAGTTAAAAATGATAAAAATTATATAAAAGTAAAGATAAAAGATATAGATCCGACTGTTAAAGATGTTATTACTGATGAATTTGCCAATTATGTTTTAGGGATGTGTAAAAAATGTCTTTAGAATTGAAAAAGATAGATAAACAAAAGGTTGGCTTTTTTCGATTTAAAGAATTAAATGGTAAGTATCTTATTACCAATGACATCGGTGATTATTCCTTTTTAAATCCTCAAGAATTCGAATTATTTCTTTCTGGTAAAATAGAACAAGCCTGTCCTGATAAATATTATGAACTGCAAAGTAAGGGTTTTATTCGTGATCGGATAAATTTTGATGATTTAAGTCAAAGATATGCCAAAAAGAATGCCTTTTTATTTCAAGGTCCAAGTTTACATATAGTTGTAGTTACCTTAAGATGTGATCATCGATGTATTTATTGTCAGGCAGGATCTCAGCCTTTATCAGCAAAAGGCTTAGATATGGATATACCTACTGCTCAAAAGGTTGTGGATAGAATATTTGAATCCCCGAGTAAGATTATCACCATAGAATTCCAGGGTGGAGAGCCTTTGGTTAACTGGGATACTATAAAATTCATTGTTGGCTATGCCAAAAAGAAAAATAAAGAGGCAAAAAAGGATTTATGGATTAGCCTTGTATCAAACTGGACTTTTATTAATCAAAAGACTATAAAATTTCTAATAAGAAATAAGATTCACACCTGTAGTTCTTTAGATGGGCCAGAAGGTATTCATAATAAATATAGGATTGCTGGGAATAGAAAAAATACTTATAAAAATACAGTTAAATGGTTAAAGAGATTAAGAAAAGAGTATAAACAGGCAAATCTTTATTTTAAGCCATCTGCCCTTTCTACGATTACGCGTTTTTCTCTTTCTTATCCTAAAGAGATTGTTGATGAATATGTAAATCTTGGATTAGAAGGAATCCATTTAAGGCCAGTAAATCCTTTTGGGGCTTCTAAAAAAATATGGGAGAGAATAGGCTTTTCAGCTAAAGATTTTATTTCTTTTTATAAACAGGCCTTAGATTATATAATAGAGTTAAATCTAAAAGGAATAAATTTCCATGAAAGATTTGCTCTCGTATTTTTAACCAAAATTCTTACGGATAGAGATTCTGGTTATTTAGATATTCGTTCTCCTTGTGGTGCAGGGATAGGCCAATTAGCCTATAATTTTAATGGCGATGTATATACTTGTGACGAGGCAAGAATGCTTAGCCGTTTGGGAGATGAATCTTTTAAACTTGGCAATGTAAAAGAAAATTCTTATCAAGAACTTACGGATAACCCAATAATAAAGACAATGTCTATTGCCTCCTGCCTTGATAGCCTTCCCGGATGTAACCAGTGCGTATATAAACCGTACTGTGGGGTATGCCCTCTTTACAATTACATAGTAAATGGGAATATCTTTACTAAAACTCCATTTCTGTGTAAGATCAATACCGGTATCTTAGATTATTTATTTGAGAAACTTCAAGATGAAAAAATTAGAAATATATTTTACAGATGGGTAACAGGTAAATAAAGGAGGTTTTTAGGATGAGATTTAAATTTTTTTTGACATTAGTATTATTTATTATAGTTAATTGTTTAGCCTTTCTTTCTGCTGAAGAAGAGACAAAGAAGACATATTTTCCTCAAATGCAAAAAGAAGAGTGTCTCAAGAATTTTAATATTGATAGCGTAAATTTTAAAGACCCAAAAGTAATTAGAACCATACCTCTTTTAGCCGAGTATTTTCAATGCCGGGCAGTCGTGAGAGATGATATAAATGAATGTAACAATCTTAATCCTTGGCTAGATCGTGTTGAAACTTGCCGTAAGTATTTTAATGAATATCACGGATTTTTTGGTAGATTGTTAAAAGAGGGTCTTCTTACTCCTCAAATATTGAATTTCTGTATGGCAAAGATAGGCTTAAATTTAAATAGAGAAGAATGTATTTCATCTAGCCAAGCATTTCTAACTAATGATCTTGCTTTTTGTGAGAGGCAAACTCGTCCTGAATCTAAACGAAAGGAAAGAGAATGCAAGGCTATGATTAGTGGTGATAGGACACTTTGCGATAGTGATACTTGTATAAATAAAGCATCGTACATCAAAGCGATTAAAACAGGAGATATTAAAGAGTGCGAAAAAATAAAAAATCCTTTAGTAAAAACAATGTGTCAAGGATACATTAGTGGTGATGAAAAGATATGTCAAAAGAATAAAGGATTTGAGGAGTTTAAGAATAGATATTGTGAATAATTTTAACTAGGAGGAGATGTGAGATGAAGAAATATAATAATGGAAAGAAAAATAAAAAATTGCCTCAGGTTAAAAAAGATATCAAGGATTTTCTCTTAAGTGAAGAAGGAAAGATTTCTAAGAAAAATATTGCTAAATTAGGAATATCTTTAGCTATCTTAGGAATGATGCTTCAGTCCCAAAGTGCGCAGGCCAGCCATACAAGCCATGCTAATCACAGCAGTGCATTTTTCTCTAATGGACAAGGGGGACACTCCTCCTCCACTACGCATACAGATGTCCATGCTAACCATGGTAACCATAGTGCGGGAGGATGGTGTTGATAAGTTATCCTAATAACTTAAATATTTTTTTGAATAAACGGTGCAATTTAAGGTGCAATTATTGCTTTGTCAATAAAAATGGTTCTAAAAATAAAGAGATAAATATAGCTTCTTTGAATAAGGCGATAGACATTTTTCTAGAACTTCCTGGACGGCAGAAGACAATAAGTTTTAGTGGTGGAGAACCTCTGTTAAGGTTCGGGAAGATTAGAAATCTCTATCAATATATGCAACATAAAAATAATGGAAATGCCAAATTAGTGGTTGCGGTAGTGACTAATGGTACTTTTCTTAGTGAAAGTCACTACAATTTTTTTAAAGAAAATGGGATTATATTAAAGGTGAGCATAGATGGCAATAAGAGTGTTCACGATTATAATCGACCATTTAAACTAAAAAAATATGGCTCAAGTTACGAACGGATAATAAAAAACCTAAAACAATTTCGTGGCAATAAAAATGAAGAATATAAGATAGGTGCCTCTTTGGTTTTTAGCCCAGTTTCAGTAAGAAGATTGTTAAAAAATATAAAATCCCTTTGGAAAATAGGATTTGGCTATATAGATTTCTATCCTGACCTCTATGCTCATTGGTCAGAAGAGGAATTAGATGAAATAGAATTAGTACTTCAAGAATTTAAAAATTTTTATCTTGCTATTTTTGAGAATGCTAAATCTGAGAATGATATTTTTGAGAATTCTCTTTTACATAATTTTATAAATGAAATACAAGTTTATAAACCCATTTTGTGTCAAAAGATTCACCTTGATTGGAAGGGTAATTTTTATTGTTGTGATAAAGTATTTTCTCTTCCTGAATATAAAAGAAAGGAATTTATTATTGGAGATATCGATAGAGGAATAGATAACCGATTGCGGCTTAGATTGTTAGATCAAAAACGAAAAGAAATAAGAGATTTAACCGGTAAGGATTGTAACGTATGTAAGTATTTGAAATATTGCTTTTGTCCTATTGGGCATTATATTTATTTTACCTCTTGTACCTTAGATTTTAAACAATACTTTCCTCAATTTTGCCGCATCTCACAAATATATATCAAAAATTTTTTAGAGATAAAAAGGTATTTAAAATCTAATCCCTTGTTTACCCAAATTTATAGTTGAGTTAACTTTCTCCAAATTCATAATAATGATAGAGAATAATGATTTTTTGTTTAAACAAATCACAGAGAAGATAGCCGAGACAGATTTTAGTGGGTATACAATTCAATATCCTCCTCTCTTTATTTGGAATGATGCTATTTCAAATAAAGAAATTTTAGAAGCGTGGAAAAAGTTAATAAGTGTAGGACCTAAATATTTAGGGTTATATATTCACATACCATTTTGTAAACAGAGATGTTTTTACTGCCGCTACTTTTCTGTTGAATTGCAAAAACGAAGTGACCTCAAGATATATCTATTAGCACTTAAAAAAGAGATTAAAATTTATGGAAGAATATTTTATAACACTCCTATTCGCTCAGTTTACTTTGGAGGAGGCAGCCCTTCTTTGTTGGACATTGGACAATTAGATGATTTATTTGGTCATCTTTATAAAAATTTTAATCTCTCTCAATGTCGTCAGATAGCTTTCGAGGGCAATCCCGATTTTTTAGATTACAAAAAATTAAAAATACTAAGGATATGGGGAGTTAATAGACTTACAATAGGAGTTCAAACTTTGGACTCCGAGGTAATTAAGGCTGTTAATAGATACCAATCTTCTAACTCCTTTTTTAATTGTTTTCAAAGTGCTTGTGATGTGGGAATAAAAAATATAAATATTGATTTGATGGTAGGTCTGCCCTCACAGACAATAAAGAGTGTTATGCAAACGTTGGAAACAGTAATCCGATTACAGCCTGAAATGATCCATGTGCACCCTTTTTATCCTACTAATTACAGTATATTTATTCAGCAGGGTAATCGTCTATCTAAAGCAGATATGGATCAAAGAGAGAAAATGGCTTTACTTAGTCAACAGATTATTCGAAGAGCTGGTTATCGGCCAATAAAATTTGATGCTGATGGGAAAACGGAGGCAGCACGTAATATTCAACTTTCTGATGCTATAGAGTATAATGCTCCTTTTTTAGGATTAGGAGCTGGAGCAGTTTCTCATGTAACCAATTATGTAAGATATGTAAATCTTAATGATATTAATGAATATATAAACAAATTAAGTGAAGGTAAATTACCAATTTTTTCCAGCTGTTTTTTAAATGAAAAAGATGAAATGATTTATTTTGTCACTGCTTGGTTAAGATATGGCGAAGTTGATAAATCTCAATTTAAAAAAATATTTAATCAAGACTTAGATAAGATTTTTTTAAAAGAAATCAAATATTTAGTAAAAAGACGCAAAATAAAGAACACGCCCGATAAAATTTATTCTTTAATGCAAAATATTGGTGAATATTTGGTATTTTCTAAATATTTTTATAGTCAAGATGTAATAGATAAATGTAAGAAAAGCTTAAATTGGCGAGACGAAAAACTAAAAAAAATTAGTCAAGAAGAGTTAAGATATATGTGTTTATGATATTAAAAAATATGACAGGAGGATCATCGCTAATTAAAATTCCCGGTAGAAAAGATCTAATCAACCTTAGTTTAGATATAACAAAACGTTGTAATCTCAGATGCAAATATTGTTATATTAATAAAAAGGATGTTCAAATGAGTTGGAAGATTGCGAAGCGAGCCGTAGATTTCGCATTATCCTTAGGTTATAAATCAATCATAATAAGTTTTGTTACGGCTGAGCCATTGCTTGAATGGAATCTTGTAAAGAGAATTATAATATACTCGCATGGAAAGGGTATTAAACGGTTTGATTTAGCTACTAATGGTATTCTCCTAAATAGCGAAATTCTACAATTCTTTCAGGAGTATAATGTCGTACCTATGATTAGCATAGATGGTCCGAAAATGCAAGATATAAATAGAATTTATAAAAATGGCAAGGGAACTTTTGATATTCTGGATAAAAAAATAAATCTAATTAAGAAATATTTTCATAGACATATAGAAATAAGAGTTACATTCACTCCACGGACAATTTGTTATTTGAAAGAAACAATTTTATATCTTGAAAAGAAAGGATTAGTAGATAACGCAAGGATTAATATTAGTCCCGTTATGAATAAATACAAATGGGAGGAAAAAGATTTTCAAATATTTAAGAAGCAACTTTTTGAAATAAGCGATATATTCATAAAAAGTTATAAAGAAAAGAAACCTCTTAATATTTGTAGCTCAGAATGTTTTCCTATGAATTTTACTTTGCTGAATTTAGTAAAAGAGAAGAATACTTTAGCTTGCTCTTGTTGTGGCGGCAGTACAAACTTGAATGTTTCTCCAGATGGCAAGATATACCCTTGTTATTTTTTAAGTTCAGTTAGATATAGAAAAAGAAAAGAATTATGCTGTGGCGATATCTGGAAAGGGATCTCTTCCCCTGAAATAATAAAAGAATTTCAAGGAATTAATTATTATATGAGTTGTTTCGCTTGGAATTATATTATTAATAATAACCCCAAGATACCGGTACCTATCTATAAGAAATTTTATAACATATGGCTATCAGCCTCTCAATATGTCAACCGCGCTCTTAAAAAGTAATTTTGATTATTTGATGAAAAGGATGAATTGTAGTGAGCAATTAAGACGAAAAATTAATTTAATCTTAAAAAAGATAATAGCCAATGATCCTTTACGGAAAACAAGGTTTGAATATTCTTTACAGATTATTAACGGGGAACTTAACGATGATTTGCGTTTCGTTAATTATGATACGCATTATCTTGATTCCGAAGAACAATTATATTTAAAAAGAGTTAGCTTGATTGAAAAAATAGCATCTTCTTGCTGTAAGCAAAGTTCTATTCTAGATAATTTTTTTGGCGTAGTAAAAAGGTTGACCTTTGTTCATTTGCCTTTATATATTGGCTTAGAGCTAAATAGCAAAAAAGACCTTTCTTTAAAATTATATCTCAACTTTTTTTCTCTCTTTAAAAAGGACGCCGTATTATCTCGAAGAATAATAAGATACATATTAGATGAATTAAATTCTGGTATTAGAATTAAAAATAGAGAGATAGCGCTTCTTGGATGGACATTAAATAATTTCGGAGAAATTGTGAATCATAAAATATATTACTTATATAACAGACAATTTAATTTATCTAATTCCGGCTTTAATCAGAAAGAGCTATCTATCTTTAATTGGCTAAACCAATACAATAGATTAAGCTATTTCGATATAATGGAACGATATAATAAACAAGGGCAGCTTATTTCAAAAAAAGCTGAGGTTCATCCTAAAAACAACAAAGTCATTTTAAAATCACTATTTGATATATACGGTAATCAAAATACCTTTTTAAAAATTCAAGAAATTGTTGATAATACCAACGGCGTTATAGAAGCGTTGGGGATAGAAAAAGAACAATTAACCATCTATGTAACAATGAAAAATTATGGAAAGCTGCAAAAATTATTATAAATTTTTAAACAAAGAAATTTATCTTTTAAGATTAGCGATTACCACCAAATGTATTTTAAGATGCCGCTATTGTTTTATTCGTAAAAATAATAAGGCGATTTCATATTTAACTGCTATTAAGGCATTAAATTTATTTTTGGAATCACCGGGAAATGAAAAAATACTCATAATTTATGGCGGCGAACCGCTTTTATACCCCGATTTAGTCAAAAAGATAATAATTTATTCCCAAAAAAGAGCAAAAATACTTAAAAAATCTTTGATTGTCTCATTGGGCACCAATGGTATTCTATTAAATCAGAAACTTCTGAATTTCTTTCAAGAAACTAATACAAAATTAGCTATCAGCATAGATGGTAAAAAAAGATTTCATAATAAAGCTCGAGTTTTTAAAAATCAAAAAGGTTCTTTTAATTATATTTTTAATCAACTTCCCCTAATTTTTAAATATATCAAAAAAGAAAATCTTTGTGTCTTGTTCGGAGTATTGCCTTCTTCGGCTTATAAAATGTATGATAATTTGATTTACCTGGTTAATTTGGGATTTGACAGTATTAATATTGAGCCCGTTCAAAATCCCCAATTTAAATGGAGCAAAAAACAAAAAAATGCTTTTTTAGCGAATCTTATTAAGTTTATTAAGCATATACATAAAAATATTCATTATGGTAAATTTATTTTTCTTAATTCAGTGAATCGGGAACTAAGGAACAAAAGGTTAAGCGTCAAAAAAAATACTTGCCCCTTTTTTGAAAATTTAGAAGTTTATCCTGAAGGTGAAATGGCATTTTCGCCATTTTTGATAAACTCTGAGAATAAAAAGCGATATATTATTGGAAATATTAAGGATGGATTACTTAAAAAATATATATTTTGTAATTTTAATCCTAACAATGAAAACTGTCAGAGTTGTTGGCAAAACTATTTAGGAGACGAAAATAATGATTACGGTGATAGTAATGAGGTCTTGAGGTGGCGTAATGACTATTCTATTTATTTAGCTTGGAAGATTTCAGTTATTTCTAAGCAACAGCCAATTTTCAAAAAATATATCGAAGAAGCGAAAAAAAGAATTTTTGAATAAAATGACGGATAGAGAAGCAAAAAATGTCATAAATTTACTTTGTCAAGAATGGAAGATTAAAAAAAAGGATTTTTTCTTTGAAATTATTAATTATTTAGATAAAAATATCGACAAAAAAATAAGTTTTTCTAATGAGTTTGAATTTTCTCTAATTGAAGGAGATTCCAAAATAAGACTACTTCACTTAAACTTCTGGCAACCAATTCTATCTTTTGAGAAAATAAAAAGAATTATAAAAAAAAGAGAAGAAACTATAACTTCTATTTTTAGAAAGTTAAGCTTAGCATTTAATTGTCAATATAATCTTCCTTTGCTCATATCATTTCTCAAATTTAATCGAGTAGCCGGTTTTTGGCCAATTCAGTTCGGCTTGGAATATCAAAAAAAATCTCAGCCGAAGATTAAGGTTTATTTAAGCATTAATAAAGATAAATTTTCTTTAAAAAAATTTTGTAATGATTTTAATCTTAATTACAAAATCTTAATAAAAGAATTTAAAGACAGAAAATTTGATACAATCGCTATTGATTTTTTATCAGACGGAGAATATGGTTTTAAATTTTATCCACTTACAGGAATTAATAATGGTTTACTCTATAGAGTTAGCAAAAACTCAGAATTTTTTTCTGTAAAAATGTGGCAAAGATTTCCGCAGGGATTAACAGTAAAAGATATAGAAAACAGCAATTTTATAATATTACCTTTATTTATTAAAAATATTATAGCTAAAAATAAATTTAAGATATTTTATCTTAGTGAAGAAAATAATAAAAGAGGCATTTATTTTAGATAAAGATATGAATAATACTAACAAATTAGGGAAGCCATGCTAAATTAGTTGAAGTTTAAGGAAGCCTTCCGTAAAATAGGATATGTAAGTTCAACATTATTAACCTATTTTACAGGAAAGGAGGGCTTATGAAAAGTATAGCAGTAAAGAGGTGAAAATGGAAGCAAAAAGTAAGTCAACGCAGGAGAGCGCTTCAGGAGATGATGAGATTAAAGGACATTGATGATATTGATGTAAGAGTAGCGCTTATTCAGGTGCTCATCCCGGAAGGATTAGAGGCGGTGAGCGAGAAACTTCAAGCAGAGGTTTTTGCTCTTGCCGGAGAAAAGCGCCGGCATGGCAAAGAGAACATGCGCTGGGGAAATCAGCCCGGTTCAGTGTATCTGCAGGACCAAAAAGTGCCGATGCTTGTGCCCCGCGTCAGGAATAAATTGCGCAATATGGAAGTGTCCTTAGAGTATTATCAAAGATTCTAAGAGCCATACCGGGGAGACGAGCAGGTTTTTAAGAGATTAATCAACGGCCTCAGCACGCATAAATACGGGGAGGCGGCTGAGCTTGTGCTTGAAGTATTCGGCATCAGCGCTTCGAACCTTTCCCAGCGTTTCAAGTATGCCTCAGCTGCCAAACTAAAACAATTGCAGGAACGCAGGCTTGAAAGGTATAACTTTATGGCAATATTTATAGACGGCAAGCATTATGCTGAAGATGGCTTAATGATAGCCTTAGGGATAACGCTTGAAGGTTGGAGGATTTAGATACTTGAAGCTGCTTAGAATTAAATTACAGGAAGAGGTCGTAAAACGCCAGAAAAAACAGCCAATAGAATGCTCTACAAACGAAGATCTCGGGGTAGGGATACATCAGAAAAAGGCGAGGTATCCCTGAAAATTGAAGGTGAACCAATGCGGAGGGAACTCCCAATTTCAACTAAAAATTGCATTGACTCCAAATTAGATGCTTATATTTTGCACTTTGATAGATGCAATCAAAGATGTTTATTTTGTATGAAAGCCTATGATATTGATAATAAGCCCAAATTAACTTATCGCGAAGTTGAAGATAAAATAATTAAGGCAAAATTTTTGGGCTATAAAAAAATAGATTTTTTTGGAGGAGAACCAACTCTCTTTTCGTTTTTAAAGAAAGCTGTTATCTTTGTTCAGAAAAATCGCATGACCGCAACAATCGCAACCAATGCTATAAAATTTTCTTCAAACAATTATACAAAAGATTTCTTTGCCGGTGTTGATATAGATAATATAGGAATAAGGACATCATTGCATAGTAATAAACCTGAGGTTCACGATTATATTACTCAAGTAGATAAAAGCTGGAAGAAAACCATAAAGGGAATTAAAAATATACTTCATTATACCAAAAGACTTTGTGTTAATGTGGTAATCACATCTCTAAACTATAAGGAATTACCAATGGTGACCAGTTTTATTTATAGTTTAGGAGTAAGGGGTATTAAATTTTCAGGTTTAATTTTATACGGTAGGGCCTTAATGAATAAATGGCTTACTATTGATATATCTTCTTTTTTGCCTTATCTTTTGGAAGCTCTAGAAAATGCAAGGAAATTAGGATTTTATTATATTGGAGTTGAAAAACTACCAAGAGAAATTTTTAAAAATAAAAGATTGGAATTTGTCCATTTTTTGGATTAGATATGAACCGTGTAGATATAAAGGTTACTTTCAAATGTAACAATCACTGTAAGTTCTGTGTTCAAGGGGATAAAAGGCAGTGGTGTTTGGGTAAATCTACCGATGAAATTAAGACAATTTTAAGAGAATCAAAAGGAAACTTTGGAG
>Ga0272448_1001218_pt1 | contig 35381 bp, 29 predicted proteins | sample YNPCB0191_FD_202220 | JGI IMG/M metagenome (GOLD analysis project Ga0272448, IMG submission 202220) | Hot spring sediment microbial communities from Yellowstone National Park, WY, United States - YNP-CB-019-1 | ecosystem: Environmental > Aquatic > Thermal springs > Hot (42-90C) > Sediment...
CGCCATCAGCCTCTCCCACTCGCGCGAGTATGCCGTGGCGATGGTGGTCGCCAGCTAAGAGCCAGCAGTCCCTGGCCCGTGGTCAATTGTCGGTTGCTACGGTGGGGCCTGCGCTGGCCGAGGGTAGCCTACCACCAGCGAATCGGGGATGGAGTGAAAAGTGGAAGTCCTGCTCATCCTTGTGTTGGCCGCGGTCTTTATCGGGCCCACGGCCTACCACCTCTACGAGCGTTTCAAGCGCCCACAGCGAGAGAGGCCACCTAGGCAGGGGCCTTCGTACCTGCGGCGCATGCTGGGTATGCTGACGCCGGTCTTTATCATGGCCTTCGCCCTGATGCTGGTGCTGATCGGCCTGTACTACCTGGGGCCGCGCTGATTCCGCATGAATGACAAGCTGGATCCGCAGTTGAGGGCACGCCTGCAGGCCCGGCCCGACACGCCGGCAGCCTTGATCGTGCGCGTCTCGGGCGACCTGGAGCAGCGCGCCGACGACGTGGCCCGACGTGGCATGCGCGTGGAGCGGCGGTTGCGCCTCATCGGTGGGCTCGCGCTGCGCGCCACCGGCCGGCAGGCGCTGGACCTGGCCGGCGAGCAATGGGTGCTGCGCATTGAGGAAGACCGCGAGGTGCGTGCGCTGTCTTCGTAGTGGCGGCTTTGGCCGCTGGGCAAGGGCTCAAGTTCCCACTACGAAGGGCACGATGGCAGGGCACACGCATTGTGGGTAGGGGCGGTTCGCGAACCGCCCGTCGCCCAGGGGGACGCCGATGGACTCTGGCAAAGTGTGGCGAGGCATGGACCTGGCGGCGCTGGCAGCGCCCGGGGGTGAGGTGGCGGTCATCGTCGGCTACCACCCCACCGCTGACCGTGCCGCCCGCGCACGGGACTTGAAGGGCGTCACCATTCACCGGCACTATCGCCGGCTGCCATTCGTGGCCATGCGCGTCTCGGTCGGCGGCCTGCAGTGGCTGCAGGACGACCCCAGCGTCGAGCGCATCTGGCCCGACCTGCCGGTGCGTGCGCTGCTCGACAAGGCCGTGCCCTTCATCCATACCCCAGAGGTGTGGGCCCTGGGCAGCACGGGCAAAGGCGTGCGCGTCGCCATTGTGGACACCGGCATTGATGCCAACCATCCGGACCTGGCGGGGCGCATCGTCGCCAGCACCGACCTGACCGGCGAGGGTCCCCACGACGGCCACGGCCACGGCACCCACGTGGCCGGCATCGCTGCCGGAAGTGGGGCAGCGAGCGGTGGGCGGTACCGGGGCGTGGCGCCCGAGGCCCTCCTCTACGCCGCGAAAGTGCTGGGCGCCGACGGCAGCGGCGCCACCTCCACCGTCATCGCCGGGCTGGAGTGGGCCGCCGACCAGCAGGTGCAGGTGATCAACCTCTCGCTGGGCTCGGCCGAGAGCTCCGACGGCACCGATGCCCTCTCGGTGGCCTGCAACACTCTCGTGGAGCAGGGCATCGTCGTCTGCGTGGCCGCCGGCAATGAGGGCCCGGGCAACTATACCATCGGCTCGCCAGGCGCGGCGGAGCAGGCCATCACCATCGGGGCCTGCACGCTGCAGGGCGGCGTCGCTTCGTTCTCATCGCGCGGGCCCACCGCCGATGACCGCGTCAAACCCGACCTGCTCTGCCCCGGCGTCAACATCACCTCGTGCCGTGCTGCCGGCACGCGCATGGGCGCCGTCCTCGATGACTACTATACGACCGCTTCGGGCACGAGCATGGCCACGCCCTTTGCCACCGGCCTGGCCGCCCTGCTCCTGGAGGCCAACCCCGGCCTGCGCCCGGCCGAGCTCAAGGAGCGCCTGAAACGCACGGCCATCGACCTCAGGCTCAACCCCTACGACCAGGGGGCAGGCCAGGCCGACGCCCTGCGCGCCTTCAAGGACGAAGCAGGCCAGCAGCCGCCCGTCGAGCCCCCCACGGAGCCGCCGGCCGAGAAGACGCCTGCCGGCTGCCTCGCCCTGCCCGCCACCCTGCTCAAAGGGCTCATCAGAAAGCCGTAGGGCAGGCCTTCTGGCCTGCCCTGACTGCCGTTGCGAGCACTGGGAGTGCAGAGCAACCCCCAGCGAACATGGGGGGCCTATGGGCCTCCTCGCAATGACGGGCCGAAAGCCGCTACTTGAACGCCGCCGCCAGTTGCTCGCGCTCGGCCGACTTGATCATCGCCAGCACGTGGTCGCCGGCCTGCAACACCACGTTGCCACGCGGGATGACGATCTCATCGCCGCGGATGATCGCCACCAGGACGGCGTCTTCCGGCAGCGCCAGGTCGCGGATGGGCCGGCCGGCTGCGGCGGAGTTGGGCGCCAGGATATCTTCCACGAGCACCGTATCCCCCTTGTGCAGCCGCAAGAGGACCGCCATGCTCAGGGTCGCCATCTCCTCACGCATCAGGCTGGCCATGATGTGGGCCTGCGACACATGCACATCCACACCCATGTCGCGGGTGAAGAGCCACTCGTTCTTGGGGTTGTTCACCCGGGCCAGCGTGCGGCGCACCCGAAACTCCTGCCTGGCCAGCGAGCAGGTCACCAGGTTATCCTCATCGTGGCCGGTCACGGCAGCTACCGCATCGGCCTTGCGCACCCCTGCCTGCTCGAGGATGTACGGCTCGCAGCCGTCTCCCACGACGATTCTGGCCTGCGGCACTTCCTTCTGCAGCCGGGCGACGACCTCAGCACGCTGCTCCACCACGGTGACTTCCTGGCCCTCTTGCAGCAGCAGGCGGGCCAGTTCCGAGCCGGTGCGCCCCCCGCCGACGATCAAGACGCGCATTTCGCTACCTCCCTCACGCCAGGCGCAGCATCCCGGCCAGCCGCCCCATGGCGGTCGACTGGACAGAGATCTGCAGGGTATCGCCCATCTGCAGCGTCGTCGCCAGCGAGGGCACGGTGGCGCGCCCATCGCGCACCAGCGCCACCACCATCGACTCGCCCGGCATCACCAACTCGTTCACCCTGTGGCCGGCCAGGTGCGCCGAGACCTCCACCTCCACCAGGTTCACCTCGCCGTTGCCCAGGGTCTGCACCACACTCATGCCCGGGTGGCAGAGCAGCTCGGCGATGCGTGTGGCTGCCCACTCGGTGGGCGAGATCGTCTGCAGCCCAAAGCGGCGGTAGATATCGGCGCGCCGCGGGTCGTAGATGCGCGCCACGACCTTGGGCACCCGGAAGATCTGCCGGGCAATACGCGCCGACACCACGTTGGTGTTGTCGCCGCTGGTCACTGAGGCAAAGCCATCGGCGCGCTCGATGCCGGCCGCGATCAGCACGTCGCGGTCAAAGCCCACGCCCTCGACCTTCTGCCCCTTGAAAGTGGGGCTGAGCCTGCAAAAGGCAGCCGGGTCGCGATCGACAATCGCCACCTGGTGCCCTTGCACCGATAGGCGGCTCGCCAACTGCGCGCCTACCCTGCCGCAACCGACGATGACAAATCGCATTTCGCCTTCCCCCACTTTCCATGTACAGGCCTCGACCTGCGCCGGACGAGCCACTTGCGCCCCTCCTCGCAGAGCAGGAGTGTGGGCGTGATGGTGAAGAAAAAGACCCAGTCGGTTAGCCTGAGCGGCGCCGTGCCGAAGACCATCTGCAACGGCTTCAGATAGTCGATGGCCGCGATCAGCACCAACTCGCAGGCGATGCCCAGCAGGATCAACCGGTTACTGAAAAAGCCCATGGTAAAGACCGACGCCCGCTCGGAACGACAGGCAAAGACGTTGCCGATCTGCTCGGGAATGATCGACGACAGAGTCGCTGCCGTGGCTGTCGCGTAGAGCACAGGTGCCGTCTCAGGGCCCGGCAGCGGCATCCAGACGCCGAAGAAGCCACGCGTCCAGTAGACCCAGTAGAAGGCGACCATCGAGAAGATACCTTCGAAGGCGCCCAGCCAGCAGTAGGCGCGCAGGAGCAACTTCAGATCGATGAGGTGTGCGTTCCTGTTGCGCGGCGGCAGGTCCATGAGGCCTGGCTCGGGCAGGTCGGCGCCCAGGCCCAACGCCGGCACCATATCGGTGCCCAGGTCTACGGCCAGGATCTGCATCACGGTCAGCGGCAACGGGATGCGCCCACCGCTGAACACAAAGGCGATAAAGGGCACGGCCTCGGGCATGTTGCTGGTGAAGATATAGGTCGTGAACTTTTTGATATTGGCATAGACGGCGCGGCCTTCCTCGATGGCATTGACAATCGAGGCAAAGTTGTCGTCGGTGAGGATCATATCGGCCGCTTCTTTGGCCACGTCGGTGCCGGTCAGGCCCATGGCTACGCCGATGTCGGCGCGCTTGAGGGCCGGTGCGTCGTTCACGCCGTCGCCGGTCACGGCCACGATCTCGCCCAGGTCCTTCAGCGCCGAGACCACACGCAGCTTGTGCTCGGGCGAGACGCGGGCAAAGATGGGGTCCTCGTCGCCTGCCTTGAGCACCTGGCGCAGTTCCTCATCCGACATACGCTCCAGCTCGGCGCCGGTGACTACGCGGGCCCTCTCGCTGCGCAGGATGCCCACGCGCCGGGCGATCGACTCGGCGGTCAGGCCATAGTCGCCGGTGATCATGATGATGCGCACATGCGCCCGGTGGCAGAGCTCCACTGCGTGGGCCACCTCGGGCCGCGGCGGGTCCATCATGGCCACCAGGCCTACGAAGGTGAGGCGCTGCTCGACCGTCTCGACGGTGCAGCAGCCGTCCTCCTCATCCTCGCCCACGGGCCGGTAGGCCACCGCCAGCACGCGCAGGGCCTGCTTGGCGTAGGCATCGTTGGCCGCGGCGATGCGGCGCCGCATGGCCTCATCGAGGGGCTGCACCTGGCCCCGCACCTGGATGTGGGTGCAGAGGGCGAGCACTTCGTTGGGCGCGCCCTTGACATAGGCCACGCGCCCACCGTTGCAGCGGTTGATCGTGCTCATGCGCTTGCGGCGCGACTCGAAGGGCAGCTCCCGCTGCCGCGGCTGCCGCGCCGCCAGCTCGTCGGGCTTGAGGCCATACTTGGCCGCGGCCACCAGGAGCGCCGCCTCAGTCGGGTCGCCCAGGATGGTCCAGCGCTTCGACTCTCCATTGGGCGGCAGGAGCCGCGCGTTGTTGCACAGCGCAGCCGCCGTGAGCAGCGCGTTCACATCGGCATCACTGGCGGGGGCCAGCGACCGCCCACCGGCCTGTACCTCGCCTTTGGGCTCATAGCCATAGCCCGAGACGGTGAACTCGCGACCGCCGGCCCACAGGTTGCGCACGGTCATCTCGTTCTGGGTCAGCGTGCCGGTCTTGTCGGTGCAGATGACGGTGGTGCAGCCCAGCGTCTCCACTGCGGAGAGCTTTTTGACCAGCGCGTGGCGCTTGGCCATGCGCTGCACGCCCATGGCCAGGGCCAGGGTCACCGTGGGCAGGAGCCCCTCCGGCACAAAGGCCACGATGATGCCCACGCCGAAGATAAAGGCCTCGGCCAACTTCATGCTGCCAACCAGCGTGCCCAACGCAAAGAACACCACGCCCAGGCTGACGGCCGTGATGGTGATCCACCGCACCACGCGCGAGATCTCCACCTGCATCGGGCTGGGCTCGACATGTACCGTCTGCGTCAGCTCGGCGATGCGGCCAAACTCGGTGTTCATGCCGGTCGCCGTGACCACGGCCTTCCCCGTGCCGGTGGCTACGGTGGTGCCGGCAAAGACCATGTTCGTCAGCTCCGTGCGGCTCAGGTCGGGCTGCAGCACCGGCTCGGCCGTGCGCCGCACCGGCGCCGATTCGCCCGTCAACGTCGAGTTGTCCGAACGCAGCTCGAATTCTTCCACCACGCGGGCATCGGCCGAAACGTGGTCGCCCTCGCTCAGGATGACCACGTCGCCCGGCACCAGTTCCTCGGCCAGGATGCGGCACTCTTCGCCGCTGCGAATGACGCGGGCATAGCGCGGCAGAAGCTTCTTGAGCTCCTCCGTGGCCCGCTCGGCACGGTACTCCTGCCAGAAGCTGAAGAGGGCGTTGATGATGATCACCGCGATGACCGCCACCCCCAACTGCGGCATCTGGGCCACGAAGGCCATGGCGCTGGCTGCCCACAGCAGGATGGCCATCAGGTGGGTAAAGTTGCCCAGGAACTTGACGACCAGTGGCGTCTTTTTGGCCTCTCGCAGTGTATTGGGGCCGTACTTCTCGAGCCTGCGCTGAGCTTCTTCGGGGGTCAGACCGTCAGGGGAACTCTCGAGGGCCGCATAGACTTCAGCGGGAGCAAGGCATTCGATTTTGGTACTCATAGACTCCTCTGGGAACACAACCGCCCATATTGTACGTCAACTTGGGGCGCTGTCAAGAAATGCTCGACACATAAAGAAGAGCGCCCCGGCCGGCTTCCCCAATGAGGCCGGCGCGGGGCGCACGAGAGTCCTCTGGGGATATCAGGTGCCCTCGCCGTTCCTCCTGCCTGCCAACGCCCGCTCCATCGCCGGCCGGCAGCTCGGCGCCACGAAAGCCGTGGCCACGTCGCCAGGGCGCAGCACCGTGCCGCCCCGAGGGATCACCGTGCGCCCACGCCGTGTGATCGAGACGAGCACACACTCTCTGGGCAGCGCCAGGTCCTGAATGCGCTTGCCCACGGCGGGCGCGCCGGCGGGGATTTCGATCTCCACGAATTCGGCCTCGCCGTCGAGCCCCGCGCGGGCCCAGGCCATGCGCTGGCGCAGCTCCGTGCGTTGGGCGAGCACGCGGCCGTAGGCGCGCGAGATATCGCTGGCGCTGAGCACTCCCAGCAGCCGGCGGGGGTTCTGGCGGTCGACCACCGGCGCCCGGCCAATGTCTCTTGCCCCCAAGCGCCGCACCGCCTCCTCCAGCGTCTCGTCTGGGAAGGTGGTGATCGGGTCACGCACGTAGATGTTCTCGACGGTGCCCTCGGTGTTGCCCGCCGCGGTCACCCGGTCGAAATCCTGCAGGGTCACAATGCCCAGAAGGTCGCCCTCCTCATCCAGCACCGGAAAGCCGTGATGCCCGGTCCTGTGGAAGAGCTCGCCCAGGGCCTCGAGGGTGGTGGCGGGGGTCACTGTGGGGTACTCGCGGGCCATGGCCTCGCCCACGGTGATGGCGCGCATGATGTTCACGTCGCGCTGGGCCGCCGGGTCGATGCCGTGCGCCTTGAGTTTGATCGTGTAGACCGACTCGCGCTCCAGCCAGCGGGCCACCACCAGGCTGGTCACCACGGCCAACATCAGGGGCAGGATGATGCGATAGTCGTTGGTCATCTCGAAAGGCAGGAGGAACGCCACGATGGGCGCCCGCACAGCGCTGGCCAGCACCGCGCCCATGGCCACCATGCCGTAGGCGGCCGGGGGCGCCGAGAAGGCAGGGAAGAAGGCATTGGCCAGCCTGCCCAGTGCGAGCCCGAGCATCGCGCCCAAGAAGAGCGAAGGTGCGAACAATCCCCCCTGCCCACCCGAGCCAATCGTCAGCGTCGTCGCGACCAGCTTGGCCACCACCAGCAGCAAGAGCAGGAGCACATCGGCACTGGGGCTCCTCAGGGTGGCCCCCAGGGTGGCATAGCCGTCGCCCATCACCTCGGGGCGGCCCAGGAAGGCGATGGCGCCCACGGCCAGGCCGCCGATGGCCGGCTTGAGCCAACCGGGAAAGCGCCAGTCCTCGAAACTCTGCTCAGTCCAGTACAGCAGGCGGGTATAGGCCACACCCACCAGCGCAGCGGCACAGCCGAGGACAAAGTAGGAGAGTAACTCCCTGGCGCTGCGCAGCTCATACTGGGGCACGGCAAAGGCCGGGCTCGACCCCAGGAAGGCCTGGCTCGCCGCTGCACCGGCCACCGCCGCCACCACGATGTAGCTGACCGAGGTGGCCGAGAACTCGCCCAACAGGATCTCGACGGCAAAGAACACACCGCTGAGCGGTGCTTTGAAAGCGGCGGCCAGGGCCGCTGCGGCGCCACAGGCCACCAGCGTGCGCACGCGCCCTTCCGAGAGCCGGAAGGCACGCCCCACCTGCGAGCCTACCGCCGCGCCGAGCTGCACGCTGGGGTCCTCGGGGCCGGCCGAGCCGCCCGAGCCCAGCGTGATTACGGCGCCGACGATGCGCGCGATGGAGCCGCGCAGATCCACACGGCCGCCATGGAAGGCCAGGGATTCCATGATCCCCGCCACACCCTGGCCCGGGCCCTGGGGTTTCAGGGCATGTACCCAGAGCCCCACCGCCAGACCCCCCAGCGCCGGCAGGAGCAGAAGGTACCATCGCCCACCGCCTGCGGCCTCGAGGCCGCGCTCCTGACACAGCACGGTCGCAAGGTCCACGGTCCGACGGAAGACGACGATGCCCAGGCCGGCCAGCAGACCGACGAGGAGTGCCCCCGCCATCATGACGGCTGTCTCGGAGGTCCAGAAGGGAGATGTGAGCCGGTCGAGGAGCGACGCGTGGTGAGGGCGCGCAGTCCCTACTGTGGATGAAGGGGAGTCCGATGTCATTGGTGCGCTTCTTCTTCCCAGTAGCCCTTGAGCATGGATTTGGCGTTCAGCGCATGGTGCATAGACTGCACCTGCCGCTGATTCTAGCACCTCCCGCGACAACGCGCAAAGTGCGCCTCGAGGCAGGTGCACTCCCCAATCACCGGGGTGCCTTTCCCACATGGTAGAGAAGGCGCCCAACCGGCAACGACGCCAGGCAGGTGCCGTCACGATGGGCCCTGATCCTTCCGGGGCACACCTGGCGCCGGCTGCGCCTACGACAGGGCCGCGGCCAGGCGCTGTCGCTGCGCGGCCTGGGTGAGGGCGATGACGCGGTCCCCATTCTGCAGCGTGAGGTCGGGCCGCGGCGCGAGGACGCCGCCGCCGCGCACGATGGCGACCACGGCGCTATTGGCGGGCAAGGCCAGCTCGCTGAGGGCCCGGCCCACCTGCCGCGAGGTCGGCTGCACCACGCTTTCGACGAGGGCGAGCTGGCCGCCGGCCAGGCGCATCAGGGTGCTGACCTCCAGGCCGGCCAGTTCCTCGCGCAAGAGGTCGGCGATGACGTGGGCCTGGCTCACCCAAACGTCGATGCCGAGCGTGGGCGTGAATAGCCACTCGTTCTTGGGGTTGTTCACCCGCGCCAGCGTCCGCCGCACCCGGAATTCCAGGCGCGCCAGCAGGCAGGCCACCAGGTTGTCCTCGTCATCGCCCGTGGTGGCCACCACCACGTCGGCGTTGCGCACCCCCGCCAGTTCCAGGGTGGCCGGGTCATCGCCGTCGCCTGCGACCACCGTGATCGCCGGCAGGATCTCCTTCAGCTTCGCGGCGCCCTCGGGGTTTTTCTCGATCACCATGACGGCCTGGCCCTCCTCGTACAGCCGCTGGGCCAGGTACGAGCCGGTCTTGCCGCCCCCAACGATCAGCACATTCATCGCACTCCTCCATCAGAGCTCGCCTGCCGGCGCATCAGGGCAGCCGCAACATCTCTTCCAGCCGCCCCAGCGAAGCCGTCTGGACCGAGATGTAGAGCATATCCCCCAGTTGTAGCCGGGTGCCCGGGGTCGGCAGCGTGGCGCGGCTTTCGCGCACCAAGCCAGCCACCACCATCTCGCCTGGGATGTTCAGTTCGTCGACCCGGTGCCCGTTGAGGTACTCGGTGACGGCATACTCCACCAGCGTCACCTCGCCATGGCCCATCGTCAAGCGGGTGGCCAGCCCCGGGTGGAGCAGCATTTCGGCGATCGCTGTCGCTCCCCAGTCGGTAGGCGAGATGGTGGGGATGCCGAGCCGGCGGTAGATCTCGGCGCGCCGCGGGTCATAGATGCGGGTCACCACCATCGGCACCCGGAAGACGTAGCGTGCGATGCGCGCCGAGACGATGTTGGTGTTGTCGCCGTTGGTGACCGAAGCAAAGCCATCGGCGCGCTCGATGCCGGCGCGGATGAGCACCTCGCGGTCGAAGCCGACGCCTTCGATGGTCTCGCCCTTGAAGGTGGGGCTCAGGCGCAGGAAGGCCTGAGGGTCCTTGTCGATGACGGCCACCTCGTGGCCGGCCAGCGACAATTGGCTCCCCAGGCGTGCGCCAACGCGGCCGCAGCCGACAATGACGAACCTCATGCTCTTTTCTCCTCTCACGCCCCCGTGCCCCGCCTGGTGGTGCGCCGCACGACTGCCTTGCGCGCCTCCTCGATGAGGAAGAACAGGAAGGGGATGGGCACCAGCAGCGCCCAGAACCAGATGGGGAGCGCCCCTGTATTGAAGACGCTCTGCAGGGGCGGCACATAGACCAGGGCCAGGATGATCGCGATCTCGACGAGCACCCCCAGGTTTATGTTCCGGTTCGAGAAGAGGCCGATGCGCAGGCTCGATTCCCGGTCCGTCCGCACGGCAAAGACGTTGCCGATCTGCGCCATGACGATGCCGCTGAGGGTGGCCGTGGTGGCGAGCACATACACGATGCCTGCCTGTGCTAGGCCCGGCAGCGGCAGGAAGCGGCAGCAGTATCCGTTCAGCCAGTACCAGGCAAAGAACGCGGACATACCGAAGAAGGCCTCCCACAGCCCGAGCCAGAGCCAGGCACGGATGAGCAGTGGCCGGTCGATGAGATGCTCCTGTTGCCTGCGAGGTGGGCGTTGCATGACGCCGGGCTCCGGCGCCTCCAGGCCCAGGCCCAGGGCCGGCAGCATGTCGGTGCCCAGGTCCACCGCCAGCACCTGCAGCACCGTCAGCCCCAGGGGGATGCTCCCACCGCTCAGCACAAAGAGGATGAAGGGCACGGCCTCGGCCACGTTGGAGGTAAAGATGTAGGTGATGAACTTTTTCACGTCGGCATAGACGCCGCGGCCCTCCTCCACGGCGCTGATGATGGAGGCAAAGTTGTCGTCGGTGAGGATCATCACCGCCGCTTCCTTGGCCACATCGGTGCCGGTGATGCCCATGGCGATGCCGATGTCGGCCCGCTTGAGCGCCGGGGCATCATTGACCCCATCGCCGGTCACGGCCACGATCTCGCCCAGGTCCTTGAAGGCCGAGACCACGCGCAGCTTGTCCTCGGGGTTCACGCGGGCAAAGATCACGTCGCCGGCCTGCAGCGCCCGGCGCAGCTCTTCGTCGGAGAGCTGGCTGAGCTCGCCTCCGGTGATCACCCGCACCTCGCCCTCGCCGATGATGCCCACGCGGCGGGCGATGGCCTCGGCGGTCAGCCCATAGTCGCCGGTGATCATGACGATACGGATGTGCGCCTGGTGGGCCGTCTCCACGGCGGCCGCCACCTCGGGGCGCGGCGGGTCATACATGGCCTCCAGACCCAGGAAGATCAAGTCCCGTTCCAATTGTGCCTGGTCGCCGCAGGCCTCGGTCTCTTCCACCGGCCGGTAGGCCACGCCCAACACGCGCAGGGCGTGACGCGCGTACTCGTCGTTCTGTGCCATGGCCCGCGAGCGCCACTCATCGGTGAGGGGCTCCACCCGGCCACCCAGCTGGATGCGGCTGCTGACCTTGAGCACCTCGCTGGGCGCCCCCTTGACGTAGCTCACCCGTTGCGCGCCGATCTGATTGATGGTCGACATGCGCTTGCGGGCCGACTCGAAGGGGATCTCACAGATGCGTGGCTGCGCCGCGATGAGGTCGCCCATGTGCAGGCCGTACTTCTCTGCCGCCACGATCAGGGCTGCCTCGGTGGGGTCGCCGAGGACGCTCCAGCGTGGCTGCTTCTCGTCGGGGGGCAGCAGGCGGGCGTTGGAGCAGAGAGCGGCGGCGCTGAGGAGCTGGACGAGGGCGGGGTCGGCGCCCGGCTCCAGGCGCTGTCCGTCGCGGCGGAACTCGCCCCTGGGCTCGTAGCCGGTGCCCATCACGTGCACCTCGCCCTCCGGCAGCCAGATCTCGCGCACGGTCATCTCGTTCTGCGTCAGGGTGCCGGTCTTGTCGGTGCAGATCACCGTCGTCGAGCCGAGAGTTTCCACTGCAGAGAGCTTCTTGATGAGGGCGTGGCGGCGCGACATGCGTTGCACCCCCACGGCCAACGACAGGGTCACCAGGGGCAGCAGGCCCTCCGGCACAAACGCTACCACGATGCCGATGGCGAAAATAAAGCCCTCGACCAGAGCGGTGGAAGTGAAGGTGATCGCCGCCAGAAAGAACACGGCGCCAACGGCCACAGCCGCGATGCTGATGACACGCGTGGCGCGGCCGACCTCAACCTGCAGTGGGCTCGGCGCCGCCTCTACCGTCTGGGTGAGCTGGGCGATGCGCCCAAAAGCCGAGCGGGCGCCGGTGGCAAACACCACAGCGCGGCCTGTGCCCGTGGCTACCGAGGTGCCGGAAAAGACAAAGTTCGGCCGGTCCGCGTAGCCGATGTCGGCCTGAAGGGAGGGCTCGGCCGTGCGGCGCACCGGCACCGATTCGCCGGTGAGGGTCGAGTTGTCGCTGCGCAGCTCGAACTCTTGCACCACCCGCGCATCGGCCGAGATGCTGTCGCCCTCGGCCAAGACGAGCACATCCCCCGGCACCAGCTCTTCGGCCGGAATGCGCTGCTCCTGCCCGTCGCGAATCACCCGTGCGAAGGAGGGCAGGAGCTTGCGCAGCGCTTCCACAGCCTTCTCGGCTTTGTACTCCTGCCAGAAGCTGAAGGCAGCATTGATGATGATGACGGCCAGGATGGCGATGGCCAGTTGCGGCAGGCCGCCGATGAGGGCCAGCGCCGCTGCGGCCCACAGGAGCAGGGCCATGACGTTGGTGAAATTGCTCAGCAGCGAGTAGATCAGCGGCCGCTTCTTGGCCTCCTGGATGACGTTGGGGCCATAGCGCTCCAGACGCGCCCGCGCCTCGGCCGATGTCAGGCCTTCGGGCGAGGTCCCGAGCGCAGCGTATACTTCGTCGGGCGGCAGCGCGGCCAGCTCGGGTGCGCGCTCCTCTACGGCCTCGGCGGTCGCTTCTTGTGGCACAAGAACGGTCATCGCGCTCCTGCCATGGGCCAGTGTGGCCCGGATGTGCCTGGCGTGCCCTCTCGGCAGTGAGCAAGATGTGGGCCAACTGTGCCTGTGCTGGCATGGGGGGGGTGTGGCGCCTCGCCCCTGCTGCGGGCTCACCCGGGCTGATTGCCCTGACCAGCGGGTGGCGGTATAATCAGGGAACTGGAGGAACGGATGGAGGCTTCCCCTCGGTTCGCCTGGCTCCGCCAATTCCCCAGTTCTCTCGCCGTGAGGAGGCCTGCTTTGGAGATTGTCGTGCTCGGGTCGAGTGGGGCCTTCCGCCTCCCCGAACTGGCCTGCCACTGCCCGAACTGCGAGGCGGCGCGGGCCAACCCAGCCTTGCGCCGCACGACGATGAGCCTTTGGGTGCGCGGAGGTGCTTCGATCTTGCTCGACGCCGGGCCGGACCTCTACCATCAGGCTCTGCGGGAGGGGATCGAGCGCGTCGACGGCATCTTTATCACCCATGAGCACCGTGACCACATCGTGGGCCTGGAATGCCTGGAGACGCTCGTGCGCCTCGGGCAGAAAGGGCAGCCGGTGCAGGTCTTCGGGCCAGCGAGCTTTGTGGGGCGGGCACCGGGCCAGTTCGACTATCTCTTGCGGCACAACCTGGCGTCGTTCACCTCGCTCGAACCTGGGGTCACCCACGAGTTCGCGGGCTACCGGGTGACGCCTTTCCCTGTTATCCATCACACCATCGCGACCTATGGCTACCGGGTGGAGCTGGGCGGCTGCAGCCTGGTCTATGTGCCCGACCTCAAGGAGCTACCCGGCGGGCCTGTGGACGTGGCCCCATTGCCTGAGGAGATGTTGGGCGCTGATCTCCTCTTTGTCGATGCCAGCTTCGACGCCGGCGGTTGGGTGGGCGCAGGGCACATCACCTGGCAACAGGCGGCCGCACTGGGCGCGCGGAGCGGCGCCGGGCGCACGGTGCTCATCCACTTCAGCCACAGGGTCGATTTCGCCGCCCTGCGCCGGGCCACCAACGAGCGGCTGCTGGAGGGGTATGATGGGCAGCGCTTCAGCCTCTGACTGTGGGGGCGGTTCGCGAACCGCCCCCACAGTGTCCGTCGTCGCCACCGTCTATAACGAGGGCGCATCCATCGATGACCTGCTGGCGTCGCTGGCCGGGCAGACCCGCCGCCCCGACGAGGTGGTGATCGTCGATGGCGGCTCGACCGACGATACCGTGGTGCGGCTGCGCCGGGCCGAAGCGGCGGGGGCGCTGCCGTTGCGGGTGTTGGAGGCGCCGGGCAGCAATATCTCGGCGGGCCGCAATGCTGCCATCGCCGCGGCCGCCGGGCCCGTGATCGCCTGCGTCGATGCCGGCGTGCGGCTGGACCGCGGCTGGCTGGCCGCCATCGTGGAGCCGTTCGCCGGGCCACATCCCCCGGCGGTGGTCGGCGGCTTCTTCGTGCCCGATGCCCGCTCGGCCTTCGAGGTGGCCCTGGCCGCCACCACGCTGCCTGCGCTGCGCGACGTGCGCCCCGCCTCCTTCCTGCCCTCCAGCCGCTCGGTCGCCTTTCTGAAGGCTGCCTGGGAGGCGGTGGGCGGCTACCCGGAGTGGCTGGATTACTGCGAGGACCTGGTCTTCGACCTGCGTCTGCGCGCGGCGGGCTTGCGCTTCGCCTTTGCGCCGCAGGCGGTCGTCGCCTTCCGCCCCAGGCCGAGCCTGGCGGCCTTCTTCCGGCAGTACTACCGCTACGCCCGTGGCGATGGCAAGGCCGACCTCTGGCGCCGGCGCCACGCCGTGCGCTACGGCACCTACCTGGTGGCCGTGCCCGCCATTGCCGCCCTCGCTGCCTGGGCCAGCCCCTGGTGGGCATGCGCCTACGCCTTCGGGGCGGCGGCGATGTTCGCCACCCCCTACCGGCGCCTGGTGGGCCTCTGGGGTGGCCTGCGGCCGCTCGAGCGCCTGGCCACGCTGGGCTGGGTCCCCATCATCCGGCTCACCGGCGACGTGGCCAAGATGCTGGGCTACCCGGCCGGCTGGCGGTGGCGGCTGGCGAGAAGGGGGCGCCCGGAGCTCGCGTGGAGGAGGGGCGCCCGTTGAACCGCAAAGACGCAAAGACGCGAAGACGACGCGAGGGGAGAGCAGAACGGAACACGCAGCACGCAACACGCGTCACGCCTGGGCGGGAACCATGACCGACGGCCGATTGCCCGTCTGTGTGGACTATTCCCCCGTGGCCAACGTGCGCACGGGGCTGGGGCGCTACGCCGAAAAGCTGGGCCGGCACCTGCTGGAGCGCGACGATGTGGAGGTAACCTTCTACGCCGCCACGCCCACGCCCGAGCGCCTGCCCGCCTACACCCGCGGCCGGTTGCGCGCCGAGTGGCGCTGGGGCATGCGGCGCTGGCGGTTGACGGTGCTCGCCGCCCAACTGGCAGGCCTGTACTGGGACAGCCGCTTTGCCGGCGCCGATGTAGTGCACGCGACGGAGCACCTGCTCGCGCCCCTGGGTCGCATCCCCTCGGTGCTCACCATCCACGACGTGGTCTATCTGACGCACCCCGAGTGGCACCTGCCGCTGAACCGCTACTTCCTCACCCTGGCCATGCCCATCTTCGCCCGGCGGGCGCGCGCGATCATCGCCGTCTCGGAGCACACGCGGCGCGAGGTGGTCGAGCTGCTCCATGTGGACCCGGCCAAGGTGCACGTGGTCTATGAGGCGGCCGACCCTCGCTTCCGGCCGGTGCGCGACCCGGCTGCGCTGGCGGCGGTGTGCGCACGCTACCGCCTGCAGCCGCCCTATATCCTCTTCGTGGGGGCCATCGAACCGCGCAAGAACCTGGCGATGCTCCTGCGCGCCTTCGCGGCCCTCTGCCAGGAGCCCGATTTCCGCCACCAACTCGTCATCGCCGGCGGCAAGGGCTGGCTCTACGACGAGGTCTTTCGCACCGCCGAACGGCTGAACCTGGGCGACCGGCTGCGCTTTGCCGGCTTTGTGGCCGACGAGGACCTGCCCGCCCTCTACTCGGCGGCCGACCTCTTTGCCCATCCGGCCCATTTCGAGGGGTTTGGCCTGCCGCCTCTGGAGGCCATGGCCTGCGGCACCCCGGTCGTCGCCTCCGACGCTACCTCGCTGCCTGAGGTCGTGGGCGAGGGTGGCCTGCTCTTGCCCCCGCGCGACGAGCGCGCCTGGGCCGAGGCGCTCCGCCGCGTTGCCACCGACCGCGCCCTGCACGACCGACTGGCGGCCCAGGGGTTGCAGCAGGCGGCGCGTTTCTCGTGGGCCGAGACGGCGCGGCGCACGGTGGAGGTGTACCGGGCTGTGGCCCGCCCTGGCGCCTGAACTGCGGCGCTGTCAGTTCCGCTTCTCGTCGTCGGGGCGCGTCGGCCGCCCCGGCCGGGCAGCTACCCCAGTTGCTGCTCGATCATCTGCCCCAGTTCGCCCAACACCGCGGCCGTGGCGCCCCAGACCTTGTGCCCATACACCAGGAAGTAGGGCACCTCGGCCTCGTGGCCACGGATGACGCGCACCTCAGTGGCCCGGGTCGCGGGATCGAGGAGCAGGTCGAGGGGCACCTCCAGCAGCTCGGCCACCTCGGCGGGGTCAGGCCGGAAGGTGGGGCGCGCCGGAGCATAGGCCACCCAGGGATGGATACGGAAGGCGCTGACGGGGATCTCGACGGGGGTGAGCGGGCCGAGGAGCTCCAGGGCGCTGGTGTCCAATCCCAGCTCCTCGTGGGCCTCGCGCAAGGCCGCCGCGGCGAGCGAAGCATCCTCTGGCTCGCGCAGGCCGCCGGGGAAGGAGATCTGCCCGGCGTGGGCGGCCAGGTGATCGCAGCGGCGGGTCAGTGCGACGCAGAGTGCCTCGCCCTGTGGGTAGAGCAGGACCAAGACGCCGGCGTCGCGATATACATGGGCCGGAAACAGTGGCGGGACGGGGGGCCACGGTGCCATCTTGCGTTGGGCCGCGGGCCCGGGCAGTGGCCGGCACATGGCCTGGCGGACCAGGTCGATCGTGACCCTAGACATGGATCTTCCCTGTGAGCCGGTACCCTATGAGCTTGACCATGCCGCGCACGAGCCGCCCGCCGCCGAAAAGGTTGTACACCTTGCCGGTGGAGCGGCCGGGCTGCTGGGCGGCGATCTCTACAAAGCGCCGGCCCACCACGTCGAGGGGCACGGCCAGGGCATCGAGCACGTAGGGCAGGCTGGCAGCGCGCTCTTCGAGGCCGGGCGTCACCTTCATATCCCTGTAGAAATCGGTGGCGACCATGCCCGGGATGACCGCGTGGATGGAGATGGGGTGTGCCCTGTTCTCGGCCGCCAGGCTGCGGGTGAGGCTGGTGACGGCGGCCTTGGTGGCGGCGTAGACGGCGGTGTAGGGGGAGGCGTGGCCGTCGGCGCCTTTGCCGCTCAGGTTGAGCAGGATGCCGGAGCCGCGCTCGACAAAGTAGGGGATCACCAGGCGGCAGGCGAACAGGGTGCCCGTGAGGTTCACGGCCACGATGCGGGCGATCTCTTCGGGGTCCATGGCGGCGACGGGCTGCATGCCCTGGGCCAGGCCCGCGTTGTTGACCCACACATCCACGCGCCCCCAGGTGTCGAGCGCGTGTTGCAGGAGCCTCTCGATGCCCGAAGGCGCCGAGACGTCGGCGGCCAGGCCCGACACGCGCAGGCCGGCCCCGCTCAGTGCCTCCGTTGCCTGGCGCACTGCGTCCTGGTGGCGCGAGTTCACGACCACGGCTGCGCCTTCCCGCGCACAGGCCTCGGCGATGGCCCGCCCGATGCCACGGGTCGAGCCGGTGACGACGATCACTCTGTCGGCGAGTATCATCTGCCTCCCTCCGGGTGCGGTCGAAAGGATCATGGACGACATGACAGACTGCGAACCATGCAGCACAGTCTAGGACGAGTCGTCCGGACATGCAACTGTAGCTCCGAGACTCGGGCCTTCCATGTTGTCGTGGCCTGTGTTTGAAGCTATAATAGCGCGGTCGATCCTTTCGCCCTCTGTGGAGGAGTCCATGAGAGCAAGCGTCGCAGGGGCTGCCGTGCTGGCCCTCCTGCTCGTAGCCCTCGGCTGCACGGGTGGGCCGGCGCCGGCCGCCACCACGGCTGCACCGGGGGCCGTGGCGGCTGTGGTGAACGGCCGCGCCATCCCGATGGCACTGTACCAGGCGCAGTTGCAGGCGGCGCTGGCGAGCTTTGCCCCAGAGCCCGGCCTCGACCCGAGCAGCTCCGAGGTGCAGGCAGCCCTGCGCGATCAGGTGCTGGAGATGCTGATCGACCAGGCGCTCGCCGAACAGGCCGCTGAGCGCATGGGCATCCGGGTGGACGAGGCACAGGTGTCCGCGGAGGTCGAGCGCATTCGCAGCCAGGCAGGAAGCGACCTGGCAGCCTGGCTGGAGGCCAACGGGTACACCGAGGACACTCTGCGAGACCAGGTGCGCTCCGAGCTCCTGGGCGCAGCCGTGCGAGACCAGGTGACGAAGGATGTGCCCGGCGGTGCGGGCGATGTGCGCCTGCGCCAGGAAGCGTTCATGCGCTGGCTGGAGGGCGAGCGCGAGAGGGCGACGATCGAGAGGCGGGTCGAGTGAAACGGAGAACGTAATGCGCCAAGAGCAGAGTGCGCTTGCGCTCTGGCTGCTCTGCCCGGATGGATCGAGGGCAAGGCGTGCGCCGGGTGCCGTTACGTTTTGCGTTTCAGGTCAAAGAAAGGTTTCTCATGCCCAAGCTCGCAATTACCGGCAAGGGCGGTGTCGGCAAGACGACGCTGGCCGCGCTGCTGGCGCACCTGTACGCGGAAGAGGGGCAAACGGTGCTGGCCATCGATGCGGACCCTGACGCCAACCTGGGCTCGGCGCTGGGGTTCTCCCCCGATGCGCTGGCCGCCATCCGCCCCATTGCAGATATGAAGGACCTGGTGGCCGAGCGAACGCACACCACGCCCGGCCAATATGGCGGCATCTTTACCCTTAACCCGCGCGTCGACGATATCCCCGACCGTTTTTCGGCCGTGCGCGGAGGGGTACGTCTGTTGGTGCTGGGCACCGTACAAAAGGGCGGCGCGGGCTGCTTCTGCCCCGAGAGCACGCTGCTGAAGAACCTGGTGCGACACCTGCTGGTTGGCCGGCGCGAGGTGGTCATCCTCGATATGGAGGCGGGCCTGGAGCACCTGGGGCGTTCCACCGCTGCAGCGGTCGACGCCTTCATCGTCGTGGTCGAGCCGGGACGGCGTTCGATCCAGACAGCCCAGGCTATCGAGGAACTGGCCCACGACATCGGGGTGCAGCGCGTTCTCGTGGTGGGCAGCAAGGTCCGCGGGCCGCACGACGAGGCCTTTGTCGCCGAGAGCCTGCCTTCCGCCGAGATCCTGGGCTACCTGCCCTTCACCCAGCGTGCCATCGATGCCGATCTCAGTGGCCAGGCGATCTATGAGGCAGCGCCCGAGTTGGTGGAGAGGGCGAGGGAGATCAAGGCGAGGCTTGAGCGGGTCGTCGGTGCGCAGTGAGGCATAGCTTGTGCTGCGTGCTGTGCCATGAGGCGCCGGCCCGTGCGCAGCCTGTACAGCGCGCGGCACGCCGAAGGAACCCCAGCGGAGGACGAGCCATCGCTAGAGGACACGCGTGGGCACGGGTGGTCGTCGCTTTCTCGGTTGTCAGCGTGGCCGTGGCGGCCTGTGCGGAGCCGGGGCCAGCCAGCGTGCTGCCGCCGACGCCGCAATCGGCCACCGCGCCGACCGGGGCGCCAGGCACCGAAGCGGCCGAGAGCGCTACCCCACGTCCGGCCGGCCAGGGTTCGCCGACGCCGGTAGTGCTGGCCAGACCTGCCGGGCCTGGTGTGGAGGTGGTGTACGAGCGGGGCGGCGAGCTGTGGTCGCTGGTGGTTGCCACGCGCGAGGCGAGCCTGGCTGCGCAGGGGCTGCAGGGCAGCGGTACGTCCGACATGGGCGACCCCTGGGCGCTGGCCCCCGACGGGCGGTATCTGGCCTTCATCCGCAACAGCCAGGGCCAGGCGGTTCTGGCGCTGGCCACGTTGCCGGGCGGCCGCCCCCAAGAGGTGGGCCGGTATGCCGGGCGCGTCGACGCCCTCCATTGGAGCCACAGTGCGGCGCAGGTGGCTTTTGTGGTGAACCGGCGCGACGAGCGCACTGGCGACCTCCTGGAGGAAAGCCTGCGCCTGTACAATGTGGCGAGCGGGCATGAGGCCACGCTCTACCAGCAGACCTTCACCAACCCCGATACGGTGCGCCAGGAGATGTGGCTCGAGGGCTGGGTGCCGGGTGACGCCGCTCTCTATGTCGCCCTGGCGACGGACCGCACCGGCGATCCGGGCACCCTCTACGCCCTCGACGCGCGCGGCGGCGAGCCGCGGCCCATCTCGGCGGACTATTCGCTCAAGGGCGGGCAGGCCATCTCGCCGGTGGCCTCGCGGGTGCTCCTGCGCAACCGTTCACTGAGCGGCCGCGCCTCGCCGCTCTACATGGCACGGGCCGCTGCCGACGGCGGCCTGAGCGAGGTCGCGCTGCTGAGCCCCGAGGATTGGATTGTGGGGGCTGTGGCCTGGAGCCCCGACGGCCAGCGGGTGGTGGTGGAACGGCTGGAGGCCGAAGCCCACGGCACCTTCTCCGGCCACCTCTGGCTGCTGGCCCCGGGCGGCGCTGCACCTCGCCAACTGACGGCCGACCCTTCCTTTCGAGAGGAACAGCCGGTCTGGACGCCGGATGGCAGCACGATCGTGTTCGGCCGCTGGCTGGCGGCGCAGCCACAGCCGGCCGGCCTGTGGGGCTGGGATTCGTCGACAGGGGAGGTCGCAATGCTCGACGAGGCCGGCGTGCGCCCGCAGGCCGCAAGCAGGGCACGGTGAGCGGCGGGGCTTGGGCAGACCTGGAGGCCGGGCTGCTCGAGTGTCGCCCGCTCGACCTGCAGCAGGCCCTGCCGCTCCTGCGAAGCAGCTTGCCCGAGGTGGCAGCGCTGGATGAGGCCTGCGAAAGGCGCCGTGAGGGCCGCCCCGGTGAGAGCGCCCTCGAGCACACCTGGCAGGTGCTGGCGCGCCTGCGGCCGCGGCTGCGCGGGCTGCCGGCCGGGCGGGCCCGGGCGCTCTGCCTGGCGGCGCTCTTGCATGAGGTGGGCCGTTCCCCTCTGGCCGGGCCGGTGCAGCGCCGGGCAAGCCACGAGCAGGCCGGTGCCGCTCTGGCGCGCGACGCACTCTTTCGCCTGCGCCTGGCCGGCATGGACCGCGACGAAGTGGTGTACTTGGTGCGTCTGCACGGCCTGCCCTCAGCTTTCGGCGCCCGAGAGGCCCAGGAAGCCCGCATGCTGCGGCTGGCGTGGACGGTGGACACGCGGCTGCTCTACCTGCTGGCATCCGCCGACCTCGAGGCCTCGACTATCGTGAAGGGGGGCACCGCTGCTGCAAGCCTCGCGGCCTTCCGCGCGCGCTGCGAAGAGCTCGGCGTCTTTGGCCGCCAGCCACCCCAGCTCATCGCGCCTCGACGCTGGCGCCAACTCGCCCCCGGTGACGCCCGGCTGCGGCGCCGCACGGCAGGCGAGCTGCGCTTCTGGCGCCTGAAGGGCAGGATCGCTACACCCGAGCAGGCCGAGGCCTGGCTGGCGACGCAACCGCCACGGCCCGGTGGCACGCTTTACTTGCCCGTCGGCGTGCCGGGGAGCGGCAAGTCGACCTGGGTGGCGAAGCAACTGCCGGAGGCGCACATCATTTCCATGGACGAGATGCGCGAGCGCCTGACCGGCAGCCGCGCCGACCAGAGCCGTAACGCTGAGGTCTACCGCATCTGCCGCGGCGCCCTGGCCAGGGCCCTGCGCGCAGGCGAGACGGTGGTGTGGGATGCCCAGAGCCATACCTGGGCTGCCCGGCAGGGATTGCTGGCCCTGGCCCGCGAAAGCCACGCCTACGTCATTGTGGTGTACATGGATGTGCCACTGACCGTGGCGCTCGCGCGCAATGCCGGCCGGGCGGTGACGGTGCCCGAAGCGGTCATCGTGCGCAGCTACCGGGCCCTGCAGGAGCCCCGGCCCTTCGAGGCCGAGGAGCTATGGCGGGTGGATGTCGATGGGCACTGCACTCGACACGTATCAGACGAAGAGGCTGGCGCTTGAGGCAGGCTTTGACCTGGTGGGTGTGCTCGACCCTGCCTACACCCACGGCCCGACCTGGGCGCGATCGGTGCTTGTGGTCGCCTACGCCACGCTCGACGAAGCGTATGACTATAACGTGTATGTCGAGGTGCGTGGCCTGCGGCGCTGGAGCAAGCTGGCCTATGAGGTGCTGGTAGCCCGGGCGGCCCGCCTGGCGCTCGCCCTGCGTGACCGTGGCGTGCATGCCGACCCGCTGACCTACGAAGATTCGGCGGCCGTCATCGACCTGCGCCGCGCTGCCGTCGCCGCCGGGCTGGGGGTGATCGGCAAGAACGAGCTCGTGGTCAGCCGCGAATATGGCCCCCACCTCCGCCTGGGTGCGGTGTTCACTGACCTGCCGCTGCCACCCGACCGGCCTCTGTCGGAGTACTTTTGCTCGAGCTGCAGCCGCTGTTGGTCGGCCTGCCCCACGGGCGCCCTGGGGCCGGAGGGGCTCGACCGCTCGCGCTGCCTGGCTGATTTCGCGCCCGGCCCTCAACTGCTGGCCCGCCAGAAACGCGAGCTGCGCCAGCTCACTCCCTTCGCCCGTCTGCAATGCTCGGCGTGCCTCACCGCCTGCCCTATCGGGGCGCGCCTGGCCCACCCCTACTGGGATGGGGAGTGATGGAGTCGCGTTTTGCCAGATTGCGCCGGATGGTATACATTCAGACCTCGTGTCTGGCAGGCCTGCCATGGTGCGGGGCCCATGTTGCTGCGCGGCATGTTCGAGCCCAGAAGCCGCTGCCGCCATGGTGAGGAGGCGCGGGGGCGCCGGACACAGCTTTTGCCAGACCCCCAGCCTGGGGATTGCTTCGCTTGCGATGGGGCATGAGCCGCCATGCCTGGAGCCTAGGGGAGGACTTGGGTGCGCATCTCGGTTGTGAGCGACGAGATCAGCGACGACTTGGAGGAAGCTGTCGAGCTCGGCCAGCGACTGGGAGTGAACGTCTATGAGCTGCGCTGGGTGCGCCCGGCCGGGAGCCTGGTGCGCCGCAGGGTCGGCGATCTGTCGGATGAGGAGGCGCTGGCCCTGGCCGGCGTGGCCGAGCGCCACGGTGCGGCAATCGGGGCGATCGCGCCGGGCCTGTTCCAGTGCCCGTGGGAGGGCGCTGCGACGGTGGAGCCGCAGATGTCGCGCCTGGAGCGCGCCTTCCGGATCGCCGAGCTGCTGCGCGCGCCCAGCATCGTGGTGCACAGCTTTCAGCAGGCGGAAGCACGCCGCAACGGCATTTGCCCGCCCGGAGTGATCGATGCCCTGGGGCTTGCGGCGCGACGCGCCGAATCGGCAGGCTTTCGCCTGCTCCTCAAGAACTCTGGCGACTGCTACGCGGATACCGGCGCTCATACGGCGGCAGTCGTCCATGCGGTGCACTCGGATGCGCTGAGTGTGAGCTGGGACCCCTGCCACGCCTCGCGCCTGGGCGAGGATGCGGTGGGCGATGGATACGCCTGGGTAGCGCCCTTTGTGCGCGACGTACGGGTCAAAGATCAGGTGCAGACCGATAGCCTGGGCTACGAGTACACGGTGCTCACCGAGGGGGCAATCGACTGGCCGGCCCAATTGCGCGCGCTGGCCGGTGATGGCTTCCGTGGCACGATGACCATCGGCTCTCAGATGGAACCTCGGCTGCTCACGACCATGCAGAGCCTGGAGGCGCTGCGCCGGCTCTTGCGCGACGCCGGGGCCGGCCGGCCGGATTGAAGGTGCTGGGGGCAGGGGCCGGGCGGCGGAAGAGTGCCCGGCCGCGCCGTTTTGGGGCGGTTGACAATCGCAGGGGAAGAGGGTATACTGGAATCGTGAGGCCGGGCCCGCGGGCCGGCTTCCGCGGAGGCACCAACCTATGAATGGCGTGGCCGTGCAGGCGGGGCTTGCAGCAAGCACAAAACACTAAGGCATCTCGTGTGCCTTGGTGTTTTTTGTTTGCTGTACGCGGGGCAGCGGGCTGCGCCAGCCAGATGTTGGGCCAGAGCGCCCGAGGAAGAAAAGGGGGTAGGCGAATGGACTCCGGGATGATCAGCAAGATCCAGAAGGCCAGGCGCTACGCAGAAGAGCGCGACCGCATCACCGTCGACGAACTCGCCGTCACATTTCGTGGCGAACACGATACATACCGGGTGACTTATCACAAGGGGCAGTGGTCCTGTGGCTGCGGCTTCTTTGCCCAGCGCGGCGTGTGCAGCCATACCATGGCCCTGGAGCGCATCCTGTTTGGCATGGTGGCCCCGGCGGGTCAGAGCGTGGAGTCCAGTGCATCCGAGCCGGAGGCGGCGGCTCGCTAGGAGGCTTGGAGTCATCGCCCGCGCACCGCGCGGTGGCGCCCGGTGTGCGGGCGATGTGTTTTTTCGGCCCATTGGGGCCGGCTGCGGAGCCCACGCTACCTCTGCCGTAGCTTCCGTTCACCTGCGATTGCCTTGCACCCACCCCCAGCCTCGCCTGCTGCGCCCTGATTGCACTGCGATTTGTAAAGAGGCGCACAAGACGGTAGAATCCCTGCTCGCTCAGGTTTACAGGAGCGGTCATGTGGAGCGATGGCGCCGCGGTGGAAAGCCGGCGAGCGAAGCCGTCCGCAGCGATGGCGCCGAGAGGATGTCGCATGAAGCGTTGGTACGTCTGGTTGGGGGCGGCCGTCAGCCTCGTCTTCCTGTACTTTGCCCTGCGTGGCTTGCAGTTGGGGCAGGTGTGGGCTGGCGTGCGCGCCGCCAACTATTGGTGGTTGCTGCCAGGGGTAGCCGTGTACTTCCTGGCGGTCTGGGCGCGCACCTGGCGGTGGCACTACCTGCTGCGTCCCGTGCAGCGGGTGAGCCTGCGCAGCCTCTTCCCCATCGTGGTCATCGGCTACATGGGCAACAACGTCTACCCCGCGCGGGCGGGCGAGGTGATCCGCGCCTACGTGCTCAAGCGCCGCGAGCGGGTCGACATGTCGCCGTCTCTGGCGACCATCGTGGTCGAGCGCATCTTCGATGGGGTGGTGATGCTGTTCTTCGTCTTTGTGGCCCTGCCCTTCACGCCGCTCCCGGGGTGGATTCGCCAGACCGTTGTGCTCTCCAGCGCCCTATTCTTCGGCATGCTTCTGGTCTTCTTTGCCTTGGCGGCCTCGCCGGGCCGGGCGCAGGCCGTCTATGCCTGGGCGGTGCGCCGCTTCGTGCCCGAGGCCTGGCGCGAGCGGGTGACAGGGGTGCTTGACCGTTTCATGGATGGGCTGAGCTGCCTGCGCAGCGGGCGCGACGTGGCCATGGTCTTTGTCACCTCGGTGGCCATTTGGCTGACGGAGACGGTGAAGTACTGGTTCGTGATGCACGGCTTTGGCTTCTCGGTGCCCTTCTACGTGCTCATGCTCATGGCCGCTGTGGTCAACCTGGCCACGACCCTGCCCTCATCCCCCGGCTACGTAGGCACATTCGATGGGCCCGGCATCGCCGTGCTGGCTGCCTTCGGCGTCGGCGCTACCCTGGCAGCCAGCTACACGCTCGTGCTCCACGCAGCGCTCTGGTTCCCCATCACAGCCCTCGGAGCCTACTACATGTGGCGCGAGCGGGTCTCGTGGAGCGACTTTGGGGCTGCGACGCGGGCGCGTGGTGGAGAGGCGGAGGGGATGGCGGGGGCGGAGCAACGTAATGCGTAAAACGTGATGCGTGACGCGTGATGCGTAGGGGGGCGCCCGGTGTGGGGCTCGCGTCTCACGCATTACGTTCTACGCGTTACGCCAACAGGAGGTCTGATGAGGATTGGCATTGTCGGCGGCGGTATCACCGGTCTCACCGCCGCCTTGGATCTGGCGCAGCGGGGCGAGGAGGTCATCCTCTGGGAGGCCGAGGCTCGCCCGGGCGGCCTGGCCTCGGGGTTCAGCGACGAGAACTGGGAATGGCCGCTCGAGCGCTTCTACCATCACATCTTTTCCAGCGACCGGGCGGTGCTGGAGCTGGGCGGCCGTGTGGGGGCCGAGGCGTACTTTCCCAGTCCCTCCACCGTCATCTGGCACGACGGCACAATGGCCCCTTTCGACAGCCCGCTGGCGGTGTTGCGCTACCCGCACCTGAGCCTGCCCGAGAAGGTGCGGGTGGGCCTGGTGACGGCGTACCTGCGCCTGCTGCGCGACTGGCGGCCCCTCGAGGCTCTGCCCGCGGAGGAGTGGCTGAGCCGCACCATGGGCCGGAGGGCCTACCAGGTGTTGTGGCAGCCGCTTCTGGAAGGCAAGTTCGGCGACGACTACCGGCAGGTGAACATGGCCTGGTTCTGGGCCCGCATCCACAAGCGTTCCAAGGCGCTGGGCTACTATGTGGGCGGCTTCCAGGCCCTCGCCGATGCCCTGACGCAGGCGGTGCGGCGCGCCGGCGGCGATGTGCGCCTGGCGCAGCCCGTGCAGGCGGTGCGCCCTGAGGGAAACGGCGGCTGGGTGGTAGAGACCGCGCACGATGCCACCCGCTGCGACCGGGCCATCGTGACCCTGGGGCCGCAGGCAGCTCTGCGCATCCTGCCCGGCTTGCCGGCCCACTATGCGGACCGGCTGCGCGCCCTGCGTTCGCTCGCAGCGATGACGGTCGTGCTGGCGCTCGACCGGCCCCTGACGCGAGGCGCCTACTGGGTCAACCTGCCCAAGTCGGTCTTCCCGTTCCTGGCGTTGGTGGAGCACACCAACTATATCGACCGCGCCCACTATGGGGGCGACCACCTCATCTACCTGGGCGACTACCTGAGCGAGGATCACCCCTACTTTCATCTGAGCAAGGAAGAGCTGGTGGCGGCCTACCTGCCCTACGTGCGGCGCATCAACCCGGCCTTCGAGCCCTCGTGGGTGCGCAAGAGTTGGCTCTTCCGTCAGGCCGAGGCCCAGCCCTTCACCCCGGTCGGCCACTCGCAGGCTATCCCTCCCCTGCGCACTCCCTGCCCCGGCCTCTATGTCGCCGGCATGAGCCAGGTGTACCCGTGGGACCGCGGAACCAACTATGCGGTGGAACTGGGCCACGAGGTGGCGCGCCTGGCCGTGGAGGATGCCCCGGCTGTATAGGGGCACAACGCCGGGCGCGAGCCCGGCAGCGACCCCCATAGCGGCTAGGGCCGGGCTTGGGCCGAGCGAGCGACCCGGCCCCAGCCCAGGCTCTTCACTCTCGCCAGATATGCCGCGCCTGGGCCGGCCCATTTTGCGGGGAACCATGATTCGTCTAAACTGCTCTCTCGCGGTATTGACCCCGCAGGCAGGGGTGTTGTCTGGGCAAGGAGGTTCGGGGTGAAGTCGATCTGCGTCATCGGTGCGGGCTATGTGGGCCTGGTGACGGGCACCTGCTTTGCTGACCTGGGCAACCAGGTCGTCATCCTCGATATCGACGCCGGGAGGGTCGAGCGGCTGCAGAGTGGTGTCATGCCCATCTACGAGCCCGGGCTGGAGGAGCTCGTGCGCCGCAACGCCGCCGGTGGCCGCTTGCGCTTCACCACCAGCTATGAGGAGGGCCTGGCGCAGGCCGAGTTCGTCTTCATCGCGGTGGATACCCCCTCGGGCACGGAAGGCGAGGCCGACCTGCGCTCGGTGCGTGCGGCGGCCAGCTCCATTGCCGCGGCGATGGACCACCCCCTCATCATCGTCAACAAGAGCACCGTGCCCATCGGAACCGGCGACTGGGTCGCGGATATCATCAACCGCCACCGCCGCAACGGGGTAGATTTCTGGGTCGTCTCCAACCCCGAGTTCCTGCGCGAGGGCTCGGCGGTACACGACTTTCTGAACCCCGACCGTGTGGTGTTGGGCTCGATGAGCCGCGAGGCGGCCGAGAAAGTGGCCCAGCTCTACCTGCCGCTCCGGGCGCCGATCATCGTCACCGACCTGCGCACCGCCGAGATGATCAAGTACGCCTCCAATGCCTTCCTCGCCAGCCGCATCTCCTTCATCAACGAGATTGCCTCGATCTGCGAGCGCCTGGGTGCCGATGTGAAGGAAGTCGCTGCCGGCATGGGCTATGACAAACGCATCGGCCCCGCTTTCCTCGACGCCGGCCTGGGCTTTGGCGGCAGTTGTTTCCCCAAGGATGTGCGTGCCCTGGCCCACATGGCCGCCATCCACGGCTGCCACCCGCAACTGCTGCGCGCCGTGCTCGAGATCAATGCGGACCAGCGGCGCATGGTGGTGCAAAAGCTGCGCGAGCTCCTGGGCGGCCTCGACGAGCGCACCATCGGCATCCTGGGCCTGGCGTTCAAGCCCAATACCGACGATATGCGCGAGGCGCCGGCGCTGGAGCTCATCCACCTGCTGCAGCACGAGGGCGCCCGCGTCAAGGCCTATGACCCGGTGGCGATGGACAACGCCCGCCGCGTCTTGCCCGAGATCACATACTGTGCCGACCCCTACCAGGTGGCTGAGGGCGCCGATGCCCTGGTCGTGGCCACCGAGTGGAACGAGTTCAAGCACCTCGACCTGGAGCGCGTGCACAAAGCCATGCGCCGGCCCGTAGTCGTCGACGGGCGCAATATCTACGATCCGGAGGCCATGATCGCCCTGGGGTTCACCTACCGGGGAGTGGGGAGAGGGTACTGAACGGAACTGAGGGAACTGGGGGAACAAGGGCAACTGAGGGATGGAGGGCGGCCGTTGCACGGCGCTCCCACCCCTCAGTTCCGCCAGTTCCCCCAGTTCCCTCAGTTCCCTCACCTAATAAGCATGGCATCGCCAAAGCTGTAGAACCTGTAGCGCTCGCGGATCGCCTCGTGGTAGGCGCGCAGGATGAGCTCCCGGCCGGCAAACGCCGACACCAGCATGAGCAGCGTCGAGCGGGGCAGGTGAAAGTTGGTGACCAGAGCGTCGACGGCGCGGAACTGGTAGCCCGGGTAGATGTACAGGTCGGTCCAGCCGTCGAAGGGGATCACCGGATCATCGGCCCCCTGCGCGATGGCTGCCTGTGCCGCCGTCTCGAGCACGCGCACGGTCGTAGTGCCCACGGCGACGATGCGCCCACCCCGGGCGCGGGCCCCGGCGATGGCCTCGGCGGCCGGCGCGTCGATGCGGCACCACTCGCGGTGGATGGCGTGCTCCTCAACGTGCTCCTCACTCACCGGCCGGAAGGTGTCGAGGCCGATATGAAGGGTGACGGTGGCAAAGCCCACCCCCTGCGCCGCCAGGCTGCTGAGCAATTGGGGGGTGAAGTGCAGGCCCGCCGTCGGGGCGGCCACCGAGCCGCGCGCCTTGGCGTACACCGTCTGGTAGCGCTCGCGGTCGGCGAGGGGCACATGGATGTAGGGCGGCAGGGGCACCTGGCCGAGGGCATCAAGCAGGTCGTCGACAGGGGCCGAGAAGCGAATGAGCCGGCCGCCGGCGGGCGTCTCGCCGACGACCTCCGCCTCGAGCACCTCCCCAGCCTCTTCGCCGGCCGGGGCCTCGATGCGCAGCCGCGTGCCGGCACGGGCACGCCGCCCGCCCACCAGCGCCTCCCAGGTGCGCGGGTCGTGGCGGGTCAGCAGCAAGAGCTCCACCCTGCCGCCGCTGGGCACTTTACGGGCCCGCAGGCGCGCCGGGATGACGCGGCTCTCATTGAGCACCAGCAGGTCACCCGGTGCCAGGTAGCTGCCCAGGTCGCGGAAGTGGCGGTGGGCGAGCATGCCTGTGGCGCGCTCCACCACCAACATGCGTGCGGCATCGCGAGGCTCGACGGGAGTCTGCGCGATCAGTTCTTGCGGCAGTTGATAGTCGAATTCCTCAGTCCTCAACGCCTCATCTACCTTGCAGGGCGCCGGGCCCGGCCGCCCAAAGCTCATGGCTGATTGCTGAGGAGCCGATTGTACACAGAACGGCCCATTCTGGCAAAGACTCCCCAGACTTGTCAAAAGCTGGCGCCCATGATAGAATAGCGCACGCTGTGCAAGATGCCCGGCACAGCCGACGAGCCCACGAAGGCGGCTCGCCTTCTCTGGGTGCCTCTCGTCTGATCCTTGGCGCGATCAGCTCTCTCTCTGCAGGACAGGGGGCTCTCTTTGTCGCCCGCCGCATCCTTTCAGTGCCCCCTGCATGACGGCCCGCAGGCTCCAGGCCACATAGATGGCAGGCCCGGCCGCAATGGGCCAGGCGGCCTCCTTTCTGCCTCAGCCGAAGGGCGATCCACTCTAGGAAAGGACATGAAGCGATGGGGGAAGCGACTTCAGCCTGGAAGGAGCGCTTGAGGAGCGTTCTCCGTAACCCGTGGACGGAGCGATCCATCAAGTTTGTCCTCGTGCCTGCACTCCTGCTGTGTGGCCTCTGGTTACCCCCTGTATCCCTCGGCGTGCGTCTCTTCCACATCGATCTGCCCCAGGTGACCGCCAATGGCGGGGCGGTGAGCACACCGGGCGGCGGCCGCCTGACGGTGGCGCCCGGCGCGCTCAGCGGGCAGATGCGGTTGCGTCTGCGGTCGGTGGAGCTTTCGGACAAGCAGGCTGGCCAGGGCGACGCGGCCAAGGCCATCCAGGCCGTGCCTGCGAACCTGCAACTCTTGGGCCCGCTGTACTTCCTGGATGCCTATGGCAGCCGGCCCAAGGAGGCAGCGTTCGATGCGCCGCTTCCGGGCGGCCTCCCCAGCACCGACGGGCTGGACGTGTACGCGTGGGATGGCAAGGCCTGGCATTGGGTGCCCAGCCGGCCGCAGGCCGATGGCACACAGGTGGAGGCGACCCTGACATCGCTGCCCCGAGCGCTGGCTGTGGTGCAGGTGCAGCCGCAGGCCCTGGCAGTGGGGGTGGGCGCGCCCGATATGGCGGCGGTGAATGCGGCCCCCCTCGACATGGCTGCGGAGCTGTACATCAGCGGGCTTTCGCTGGCCGAGAGCGGCGCCGTGAATGGCGAGATCACCCTCAGCGCAGCGCCCGACAGCCTCTCGGTGTTGCCCGTGCTTTCGAACCGGGTTGAGGGCGTCGCTCGCAGCGACTGGGTGGCCAATCTCTTCGGCGACAGCCAGGCACGCGCCAACCACGTGCGGGCCATTGTGGATGCCGTGAACAAGGGCGGCTACAAGGGCCTGAGCCTGGAGTATGCCGGGCTGGACCAGACGTTGCGCGACAGCTTTGCGGCATTCGTGGACCAGTTGGCCGCCGAACTGCACAAGGCGGGGAAGACGCTGGCGGTGCGCGTCGACCAGCCCAAGCTGAACGCGGATGGCACGTGGGATACGCTGGGCTATGACTGGCCTGCGCTGGGCCGCGCGGCGGATATCCTGCGCGTGCCGGCCATGGCCGACCCGGCCGCCTACGCCGCGGGCGGGGCGATGGAATCCTGCCTGCGTGAACTGACGCGAGAGGTCGATCGGCAGAAGGTGCAACTGGTCATCGACGCCAACGCCACGGAGCAGGCGGGCGACACGCGTCGGTCGCTGGTGTATGGCGATGCGCTGTCGTTGGCCAGCCAGGCGCCGGTGGCTGAGGGCGGCAACCTGGTGCTGCCGGGAGCCAAACTCGCCGTACAACTGCCGCAGATGGGTTCGGGCCTCAAGGAACATGCGGCCAGCGGCTACACCTACTTTACCTTCAAGGATAGCACCGGCGTCGAGCACAGGGTGGTGGTCGAGAACGCCACCAGTGTGGGCAAAAAGCTGGCACTGGCCCAGCAGTTCGCGCTGCACGGCGTGGCCCTCGATAACCTGGCCGGCACCGCCAACGACGCGCACATCTGGGAGACGGTGCGTGTGGCGCGTACACCCAGCGGGCGCGGCGGCGACGTGAGCGCCCAGCGCGCGGCGGCGCGATACACCGTGGCCTGGCGCGTGGAGAGCAAGGACGGCAAGGTGGTGGACCAGGGCACCGCGCCGGCCGACTCGCCGGAGCTGAGCTGGACGGCCGCCAAGGAGCCGGGCGAGTATACCATCACCCTGGCCATCTCGGAGGATGGCGGCAAGACGACCCTCGGCACGCCCGCCAAGCTGGCGGTGAACATCCCCACGCCGACGCCGAGCCCCACCCCCAAGCCGACGGCTACGCCCACGCCCAAGCCGGCTGCACCGGCGGCCCCGGAGGCCCCGGCGGCGCCTGCCCCCTCAGGCGGCGGCAGCTTTGGCTACGGCATCCAGGTAGATATGATCACCGATGGCAACCACGCCCGGGTGCTGGACCACGTGCAGGCGCTGGGCTTTAGCTGGATCAAGCAACAGGTGGAGTGGTTCCGCTACAACCCCGCCCCTGGCCAGTACGACTGGGGGCCGCTGGATGGCATCGCCAACGACGCCTCCGCCCGCGGCATCAAGGTCATGTTCAGTGTCTGCAAGGCGCCCGCTTGGGCACGCCCGGGCGACGACGACAAGAGTGTGGCGGGCCCGCCGGCCGACCCTGGCACCTATGCCGAGTTTATGAAGCAAATGGCGGCGCACTTTAAGGGCCGCGTGCAGGCCTATGAGATCTGGAACGAGCAGAACCTGTGGTACGAGTGGGGCGGGCGCGGCCATCGCCTGAGCGCGGCCAAGTACGTGGAGCTGCTCCGGGCCGCCTATGGCGCCATCAAGTCGGTGGATCCCAGCGTCATCGTGATCAGCGGCGCCCCCACGCCGACCGGGTTCAACGATGGCGACACCGCCATCGATGACCAGCAGTACCTGCGCCAGATGTACGACGCCGGCCTCAAGTACGTCTGCGATGCCGTCGGCGCGCACCCCTCGGGCTTTAACAACCCGCCGGATGCCGACTGGCGGACGTACCGCGACCCGGCCAACAGCTTCCAGGCCGTCGGGCACCCGAGCTGGTTCTTCCGCGGCACGATGGAAGGCTACCGCAACATCATGATCGCCTATGGCGACGGCAACAAACGCATCTGGCCGACGGAGTTTGGCTGGGCTTCGGTCGATGGCCTTGGCGTGCGCCCGGCCTCCGGCTATGAGTATGCTGCCGATAACACTGCGGCCGAGCAGGCACAGTACATCGTGCGCGCCTATGAGATGGGCCGGAACTGGGGCTTTGTCGGCACCATGTTCCTCTGGAACCTGAACTTTGCTCCGATCTGCGGGCCAGCCGATGAGAAGGCAGCCTTCGGGATCGTCGACCCGGGTTGGGGAGCCCGGCCGGCGTTCAGTGCCCTGGCCGGCATGCCCAAGTAGGGGCAGTTCGTGAACCGCTCCTACGAAATCAGGAATGGAGAAGCCACGTGAGAAGCAATCGCGTCCAGGCCGCGGCCTCGGGGTGGGTGGCCAAGGCGGTGCTGCTGGCTCTGGCACTGAGCATGGTGCTTGCGGCCTGCGCCCGGCCGACTCCAACGCCCACGCCCGAGCCGCCCACGCCCGTGCCACCGACATCGACACCGGTGCCTTCGGCGACCAACACGGTGCCGGCAAAGCCGACCGCGGCCAGCTCGCCCACTGTGGCGGCCAAGGCTACGGCGGCACCGCAAGCGACGGCAACTCCCAAGCCGGCGCCGGCCAGCATCAAGCTCAAATCGCCCGAGTACGGCATGCAGGCCTTCCTCTGGTACAAGCCCGAGGTCGCCTCGCGCGACGTGCAGGTGGTCAAACAGGCCGGCTTTGGCTGGATCAAGCAGGGCGTCGGCTGGCGCGATGTCGAGCCCGCCAAGGGCCAATTCGTCTGGACCCAGCTCGATGACATCGCCAAGTGGATGGGAGAGCAGCAGCTCAACCTCATCGCCCGTATCGACCACCAGCCCGAGTGGGCCGGCGGCGGCTTCCCTACCAACGGGCCTCCGGCCAACTATGAGGATTTCGGCGACTTTTGCTACGCCCTGGCCAGCCGCTACAAAGGCCGCTTCCGGGCCTATGAGATTTGGAACGAGCCCAACCTGGCCCGCGAGTGGGGCGGGCGGCCACCCAACCCGGCCGAGTACGCGGCCCTGCTCAAGGTGGCCTACCGGCGTATCAAGGAGGCCGACCCCAACGCCATCGTCGTCTCGGCCGGCCTGACGCCTACCGGAACCAACGACGCTACCGCCATGCCCGATGACGTCTACCTGGACAGGCTCTACCAGGCGATGGGTGGGTCAAGCGCCGGTTATTTCGATGCTCTGGGCGCCCATGCCCCCGGCTACAAAGCGCCGCCGGAGGTCAGCCCCGCCGAAGCGGCGTCGAACCCGGCCTACGGTGGGCAGCGCTTCTTCTGCTTCCGGCGCGTGGAAGACCTGCGCGCGATCATGGTCAAGTATGGCGACGCCGACAAGCAGGTGTACATCCTGGAGATGGGCTGGACGAGCGACCCCGTGCACCCTGCCTACTCCTGGCACGCGGTCACCGAGCAGGAAAAGGCCGATTACCTGGTGCGCGCCTACCAGTACGCCAAAGCGCACTGGGCGCCCTGGATCGGCCTGATGTCGCTGATCTACATCGCCGACCCCTTCTGGACCGAGAACGACGAGCAATACTGGTGGGCCATCACCACGCCCAGCTATCCCAACCTCAACCCCCGGCCGGCCTACAACGCCCTGAAGGCCATGCCCAAGTAGGGGCGGGGTTTCCCCGCCCGCGGGGTTTCCCCGCCCGCGGGGTTTCCCCGCCCGCGGGGTTTCCCCGCCCGCGGGGTTTCCCCGCCCGCGGGGAGTGGCAACCCGGTCTGCACGTAGGGGCGGGGTTTTCCCCGCCCGCGGGTTTTCCCCGCCCGCGGGGCTCCCCGCCCGCGGGGCGTGGCAACCCGAGCTGCACGTAGGGGCGGGGTTTCCCCGCCCCTACGGTCATGTGGCGGAGCCGTGCACGCAGAAGTAGGCCGTATCCAGGCCGTAGGAGCGCCAGACGCCGCAGGTGGGGCACATGCAGGCCTTGTTGGCCTGCATGTCGCGACACGACGAGGCGCCCTTCTGTTGCGAGCAGTAGAGGCCTTCCACCTGGTCGGGCGCTGGGTCCGAGGAACAGGTGGTGAATTTCAGGCCGCCGGTCTTCTCGTTGACGCAGGCGGAGCCGTTGTGGACCTGGCAGGTGCTGCACTGGCAATCCTGCAGCAACTGAAAGTTGTATCCAACCTCTGGCGTCACCTCAACCTCCCACCAGGGCTTTTTCGAGGTCGGCGTTATGTGTGGCCCGGACCCTTCGCAGGCCAGCATTCGCCACGTTGGAAGGCCTGCAGAGCCTGCTCAGGGTGACATAGACGGGACTTTGAAAAAGCCCTGACCTCCCACTCGGCAGTAGCTGAAAGGTGCGCAGCACGATGCGTGCCATGGGGCCATGCCTGCCTCCGCTGTGTAGGCGCGCCCGCAGCCGCCTTCCCTGTGCCTCACTGCCTGCCAATGGCACGTATGTTGCTGCTGCTCGTGCCGGAGGTTGGGGAGGATGGCGCAAGCAGGGCAGACGAAACCCAAGGTGCTCGATACCGGCGTGCCGAACCTGGACCTGGTGCTCGGGGGCGGTCTGCAGCAGCACAATTCGTACCTCTTCGTGGGTGGACCGGGCACGGGCAAGTCGGTGCTCGTGCAGCAGATCGCTTTTCACCGGGCCGCCCTGGGCGAGCGAGTGCTGCTGGTGACC
>Ga0272448_1001219_pt1 | contig 35376 bp, 30 predicted proteins | sample YNPCB0191_FD_202220 | JGI IMG/M metagenome (GOLD analysis project Ga0272448, IMG submission 202220) | Hot spring sediment microbial communities from Yellowstone National Park, WY, United States - YNP-CB-019-1 | ecosystem: Environmental > Aquatic > Thermal springs > Hot (42-90C) > Sediment...
CCGCACCATCTGGTCAGATATTTCAACCCAAAACCTGTCCAGCGTAGCAGCCCAAGCGGTCTTTTCCCTGAGCTGTTCTTCAATCTCCTGCACTCTGAGTTTTATTTTATGCACCTCGAGACGCAGCGCTGTTTCTTTAGCAACCAGCGTCGGCAGTGCTTGGAGCCGTATCTTGAGCTCGCGTTCAAGCTTCTGCAGGTAGGTTTTGTTGTATTGGAAGACAAGAGCCATAACGTACCACGCTCCCCGAACCTCGAAATTCAGTTCCCAGTACTGAGTTCTGAGGGCCGGCATTTAGTGCCTAGTGCCCAGTGCTGAGTCCCTAGTATTTATTTTACTCAGTACTCAGTACTCAGCACTTTTCACTTTCTTTCACGAACCACGAAATTCAGTTCCGAGTACTGATTAGTTCCGAGTACTGAGTTCTGAGTGCCCAGTATTTATTTTACTCAGCACTCAGTACTCAGCACTCAGTACTTCTCACCGTTCACTGTTCACCTTTCGTCGTTTTTGACTCCCGCCAGTACTGCTCCATAAACTCCTGTTTAATAGCGACCTCATCACGGGTAAAATATTTTCCAAAAAGCTGCCATGCCGTGTCCAGCATGGTAGTAACGTCAATGTTAACGTCAATAGCAAGCAACTCCCGACTGTACTCACGGGCAAAATCAAGTGCCCGTTTGTCGTAGTCAGTCAAATCAAATCCGTTTTCAAGTTTTGTCTTTGCGCTGGCAGCGTCGGCATAGAGCCGCACACACGCATTCATGACCTGGGGGTGGTCTGCACGGGTTTTTTTACCAATGACAAGCTGCTTCAGACGTGACAGACTCCTGAACGGATCAACGATGACCTTGCTGATATCGGTATCGCGGCGCAGGTAGAGCTGACCTTCGGTAATATAGCCGGTGTTATCAGGAATCGCATGGGTGATATCACCGCCAGAAAGCGTAGTCACCGCAATAATGGTGATGGATCCGCCGTTGGGGAATTGGGCTGCTTTTTCATAAATTCTGGCAAGATCACTGTAGAGTGAGCCGGGCATGCTGTCTTTTGATGGTATCCGGTCCATACGGTTTGAAACAATGCTCAGAGCATCAGCATAGAGCGTCATATCTGACAGCAGCACCAAAACCTTTGCACCGTGCTCCACAGCAAAATACTCTGCTGCGGTCAGACACATATCGGGGATGAGCAGCCGCTCAACTGGTGGATCTTCGGTGGTGTTCATGAAACAGATAATTCGATCAAGCGCGCCGGCATTTTCAAACATGCTGCGGTAATACAGATAGTCGTCGTTGCTCATGCCCATGCCACCGAGGATAATGACATCGGCACGCGCCCGCAACGCGACATTGCACATAACTTGATTAAATGGCTGGTCAGGATCGGCAAAAAACGGAATCTTCTGCCCGCTAACAATCGTGTTGTTCAGATCAATGCCTGCAATGCCGGTTGCTATCATTTCTGAGGGCTGACGCCGCCGCACTGGATTAACCGATGGACCACCGATTTCACGCTCTTCACCTTCAACTGCAGGTCCGTTGTCAATAGGCTCGCCGTAGGCATTGAAGAATCTGCCTTTCAGGTCAGGGCTGACCCGCAGCACTGGCGGTCGTCCTAAAAAGACAACCTCTGCATCGGTAGGGATGCCCTGCGTGCCGGGAAACACCTGCAGCGTAACCCGGTCCCGATCAATTTTTACAACCTGTGCAGGTCGGTTGGCGACCAGTGCCATCTCTTCATTGCGCACCCCGTGGGCGCATACCGTACAGGTTGCCTTGGTGATGTTTTCAATATGGGTATAGATTCTCTGAAACGCCCGCTGCTTCATAGGTCTTTTCTCGCATCATTTTTTTTCAGTACTCAGCACTCAGTGCCTACTTTTTTCGTTCCTGCAACACCGCATCCAGTTGTGCTTCAAGCTCGCGAAACCGATCGCTCAAAAACTCCTGATAATTCATTTGCCTAAAAATATTGATAATGCGCCTAAAATAGGTACCGACCTCCTCAAAATTATCAAAGGCAAAGGAAGTGGTGCAAATACTGAGCACTTTATTGACCATGTATTGTTGCCGTTTAATCGGCGTGGAGGCATCAATCGGATCAAAGGCATCCTGCTGCAGCAGCGTAAAATCAACGACTTCTGCCTTGTTGAAAATCACATGGTACTCAAGCGGCACACTGTCATCACCAAGAATGTGAATCTGGTCGCGGGCTTCTTTCCCGCGCAGCAGAATGTCCTTGAGCTGCATCACCTTCTGAACCCAGCCGGGCTCAACAGTTGCATCAAAATAGTCAATCACCTCTTCATACTCAAGATACTTTGAGTAGCTCTCGATTGGATCAATCGCAGGATAGCGCTTGCTGTCAGAACGTGCCTGAGAAAGAGCATAAAAAGCACGGGCTGCTTTTTTGGTGGCTTCGGTCACGGGTTCCTTCAGGTTGCCGCCTGCAGGGCTCACCGTGCCGATAAACGTAATGGAACCGGTCTTGCCGTTATTGAGGCGAACAAAGCCTGCTCGGGCATAAAAATTCGCAATAATCGCCGTAAGATCCATGGGGAATGCATCCGGACCGGGCAGCTCCTCCATGCGGTTGGACATCTCACGCAGTGCCTGCGCCCACCGGGAGGTCGAATCAGCAAGCAGCAGCACCTTCAGTCCCATCATGCGATAGTACTCGGCTATGGTCATGCCGGTATAGACTGATGCCTCGCGTGCGGCGACCGGCATATTGGAGGTGTTGCAGACAATAATCGTGCGTTCCATCAGCTTCCTGCCGGTGCGCGGATCATCAAGCTTAGGAAATTCGGTAAAAATCTCCACAACCTCATTGGCGCGCTCACCGCAAGCGACCAGCACAATCAGGTCTGCTTCTGCATATTTTGAAATCGAATGCTGTAAAACAGTCTTGCCGCACCCAAACGGTCCGGGAATAAAACCCGTGCCGCCTTCAACCATCGGATTCAAAATGTCTATGGTCCGGACACCGGTTTCAAGAATCTTAAACGGTCGCAGTTTTGTGGCATATCCCCTGATCTCAACCTTCACCGGCCAGCGCATGCTCATGGTAAGCTGCCGCTCCCTTCCATCAGCATCAACAACCACCGCAATCGTATCGGTGACCCCATACGCTCCTGCTGGAGCAATAAAGGTAACCCTGCCCGTTCCCGGATAATCAAACGGAACCATAATTTTATGGCTAATCCAGCCTTCAGGAACCTCACCGATCCAGTCTGCAGCGCACACCTCAGCACCTTCTGCAACCAGCGGAGTAAACTGCCAGCGCACTGAATTGTCAACAGCCGGTGTGTATTCCCCGCGTCGCAAAAAAACTCCCTCCATCAGGTTCAGGTCGTTCTGCAACCCGTCGTAGTTTCGTGACAGCATCCCCGGCCCGAGCTCTACCTCGAGCATATGTCCGGTAAACTCAACCGTGCATCCCACATACAGTCCACGGGTGTTTTCAAACACCTGTGCATAGGCACAGGATCCAGCAATTTTAATGACTTCAGCCATCAGCCGGGTGCCGTCCAAATCAAGGTAACAGATTTCATTTTGCGCCACTGGCCCGTCAACCTCAATCGTAACAAGATTTGCAACAATGCCGACAACCGTGCCTCGGGTGCTCATCCTTTCCTCCGCTCACGCCACAATTTTTTCACAATACTGAATACTGATTTTCCCAGCACTCAGTACTCATTCAGTACTCAACCCTTCGTATTATTTCCTCCACCATCCGGGCAAGTTTCTGTCTTCCTACTGCCGAGTCAAGCCTCATCCATCGCTCAACGATCATGAGCTTGATGCAAAACGCAAGCAGTGTTTCTATGCGAAAATAAGAAGCTATCGTCAGCTCATCAAGCATGTTCCAGCGCAGCCGGTCAAGCTCCTGTTCCCGCTCAGGTATCTCCTCTTCCTGAATTTCCACAACATAATCAATCCACGGAAGTGCATCGCACAGCCCAAAATCAGGCGCGGTGCTTTTGAGAATATGCTCAGCGATTTCATTACAGCACAGCACCGAAGCCGTGTGCTGCCCCTGCAGGTGCGGAAGTTTTTTTCGCAGGGTCAGCGCCACAAGCACATTGCGCAGATTCAGCTCAAACGTAAACCAAGCAGCAATAAAAGCGTTGGGATGCGCAATGACCTGTTCATAAAACAGAAGGTTTAGCTGATCTTCAAGGATCATACCCGGGAAGAGCTGCCGTCCCTCCCGGTAAGCACGGGCAAGTATCTGCAAATAATCAGGCAGTGCGTCAGGTTGTTTTATTTCCTCAAGCAGCTCATCCCGTGTGTAGTTGCCGCCCGGCTGCAGCTCTCGATCTCGCGACTCAAGCAGGGTTATGAAATTTGCATTATCAGCGGGCAACCGCACAATACGCAGCAGCGCAGCATCCTCTGGATCAAGGAACTCAGCAAGGTCATCCATAAACGCTGCTGCAGAGACGGGTGACCGGGGATGCTCAAACACAAGGTCGGGCAGACTGGTGACGAGATAATAGTAATTGCGTGCAAACATGAAAAAAACTCATTTGCCGAACAGAAGCTCACGTGTTTTGGGTCGGAGGTATTCCTTGAAAAACACTTTGAAATCCTCGTCAGTGAGGCTGATCTTGAACGTGCTTCCCTGCGGCTGAATCTGGAAACCAGCTTTGATGGCACGGGTAAAGCTCAAACGGATACCGCGCGCAAGCTCTACCTGTAATGCGGATCGAAGCGCCTGGTCAAGGTCCTCCCGCTTGTTTTCCGGCAACAGCACCTCAAGGGTCAGATGACCGCTCTGCTGATTCCAGCTCTGTAAAATAAGCGTTAAGAAATGTGTCAAGGATGTCGGATCTGACAGCACGGCAGTCAGTGGCTTATCAACAACCTCCAGCAGCAGCGCATCTACAATCTGCTGTTTCAGGGCGTTCATTGCCTGCCCGGCAGACATTTTTATTTCTGCTGCAGTAGCACGTTTGATCTCCTCTGCCTGTCTTCGGGCATCATTCACAATCCGTGCAGCTTCCTCCTGTGCAGCGCGGAGCAGTGCGTCTGCCTTTTCCTGAGCCTCGGTTATAATTTCCTGCGCCCGGGCTTCGCCTCTGGCAACACCGTCGTGGTAAAGTTTTTCGGTAAGCTCTTTTATTTTATCGTCCATAGAAAACTCCCTACGGTACCAGATGCCCTAGACACGGGCAGACATCATTTCAGCCCTTAAGTCCCTGTTTCGGTACCGTGTGCCCAACAGCACATCAAGACGTTTCACTACTTTTTCTCTGCCTGATGCTTCTTATACTGTTTGAGTACCAAATCCCGTTTGAGCCTCGATACCCTGTCAATAATCAGTTTACCGTGCAAATGGTCAATCTCATGCTGCAGTGCTCGCGCCAGCAGTCCTTCAGCATCAATGGTTACCGGTTTCCCGTTCAGATCAATACCACAAACCTGCACCTTTTCAGAGCGAGGCACGGCAACGGTAAGGCTGGGCAGACACAGGCAGCCTTCCTCCATTTTCACTTCCCCCTCACACTGTTGTATCTGGGGATTTATTAGTGTCAGCAAACCATCGCCGATATCAAGGACAATGAGCTTGCGCAAAATGCCAACCTGCGGCGCAGCAAGACCAATACCTTTAGCCCGATACATCGTCGCAGACATCCTACGAGCAATCGCAAGCAGATCTTCATCAATATCTGTAATGTCTTCGCATTGTCTGCGAAGCACCGGATGGGGATAAGTTAAAATCTCAAAAATATCCATAGCTTCACACCAGCTTACGTGATTTGTGCCTCGTGGTTCGTGATACGGGGAACGTGGTTCGTAGGTAATAATTCACGCTCCACGCAACACGTGTCACGAAACCCGAAACACGAGCCACGCTTTCTGCATTACCAGCTTTCTTTTTTTATGTAGGGATGCCTTCAGCAACCATACGTTTTGTTTGTTAAGTTTCAATTAAGATACACCGTCGGCATCAAGGCTACTCAGAATCCACGGACCCGTGCGGGTCACCGCAACCGTATGCTCAAAATGAGCTGAGAGCTTTCCGTCCCGGGTCACCGCAGTCCAGCCATCATCACATATCTTCACACGATACGTCCCTTGATTCACCATGGGCTCAAGCGCAAGAACCATACCTTCCTTGAGTCGTGGATTGTAAGAAGAAGGCGCGCAAAAATTTGGTATTTGCGGATCTTCATGGAGATTTCTTCCAATGCCATGACCGACAAAGTCTCGCACCACGCTAAACCCGTTTGCCTCAACATGGCGCTGAATTGCTGCAGATACCTCTGACAGTCTGTTGCCGACATGCACCTTTTCGATCGCCCGATAGAGCGCTTCTTCGGTGACGCGGATGAGCTTCTCAGCCTCCTCGCTTATCTGCCCGACCCCAACGGTTACGGCTGCGTCGCCATAGTAGCCGTCAAGCAGTACTCCAATGTCAAGGCTTACGATATCACCGCGTCTGAGCTCGCGCTTGCTCGGAATACCATGGACAACCTCTTCATTGATGGATATGCACAAGCTTGCCGGATACCCGCGATAGCCCTTAAACGCAGGAATGCCATGGTGCGATCTGATAAAATCCTCAGCGATTCTGTCAAGATGTTCGGTAGTAACACCTGGTTTAACCTGCCGGCTAAGTTCCTGCAGCGTCTGAGCCACCACAAGATTAGCCTTTCGCATCAGCTTCAGATCTTCAGCGTTTTTCAGAATGATCATCAACGTCGTGGATTATAGTTCATAGATTATTACAAGAGATAAAAAGAATACCAAATGTGGGGTGCAAAATCAAACCTTATCGTGGGAGGTGCCGTAGGTGAGGGTACTGGAACCGCTGCCGCGATCATGAAAAAGGACAGAGGCGAAGAAGTTAGTCTTTCCGGTGGGCAAAGTGAAGAAGTAGGAGTCAGGAGTCAGGAGTCAGGAGTCAGAAGTCAGGAGTCAGAAGTCAGAAGGAGACACTAAGGGATGTTCAAGGTTCAAATTCAGTTCCGAGTGCCTCGTATTAGTTTTACTCAGCACTCAGCACTTCTCACCGCTCACTTCTCACTTTTCACTCAGCTCCCGCTGCACCATCTGCAGGTCAATCCAGGCTTCCCGTTTTTTGCTCGGTGTTCGCAACAGATAGGCAGGGTGATAGGTCGGCAGAATGAGCACCCCGCGTATGCGGTGAAACCTGCCGCGAAGCTGGGTAATGCCCTGGGTGGTCCCCAGCAGGGTCTGCGCTGCAACCCTACCGAGCGCACAAATCACCCGCGGCTGAAGAGCTTCAATCTGCTGCCAGAGGAAGGGAACGCATGCAGTGATTTCATCTTCTTCAGGATCACGATTGCCCGGTGGTCGGCACTTGACGATATTTGCAATATAGACCTGATGCCGCTGCAGTCCGATCGCCTGAATCATCCGTGTCAACAGTGCGCCTGCCTCACCCACAAACGGTCTGCCTTGTGCGTCTTCCTCTGCACCAGGTCCTTCACCGACAAACATCAACCGTGCCTGCTCGTTGCCTTCCCCAAACACAATGGTATGCCGGGTGCGGTGCAGCTTGCACCGTGTGCACTCACCCAGTTCTGCGCGGATTTGTGCAAGTGGCGTTGGTGCAGCGCACGGCTTTTTTCGGGGAATGCCCCACGTGGCACGCTGCATAAGCTGAACATATGCCTTGAGCTGGGCAAGCGCTCGGGAGAGCTCACGGTAATGGTCAGGCTGGTTCATCGGGGATCGCAGTTCGTTTGTGCATAAGACGGGCAACGTGGTCAAGAATTGCCGTTGCCACGTCATCTTTCTGCATGGCTGGCAAATCTGTGCTCGTACCATCAGACATGATAATGGTGACTTTATTGATATCTGAGCCAAATCCACTATCGCGCCTGCCGACATCATTGACGACGATCATGTCAAGATTTTTTCTGCGAAGCTTTTCACGGGCATTCTCAAGCAGATCAGTGGTTTCTGCAGCAAAGCCCACCAGTATTTTATCGCCCTTACGGCTACCCAGTTCTGCTAAAATATCGGTCGTCTTCTCAAACTCAACGGTCTTGAGCCCATCCCCTTTTTTCAGCTTTTGTGCTGCAACAATCTTTGGTCGGTAATCCGCGACCGCAGCGGATTTTATAATGAGCTGCGCACGTTCAAAATGCCGCTCGACCGCAGCAGCCATTTCCTGTGCCGAACGCACCCGTATCACTTCCACCCCTGCAGGCGGCTTCAGTTCAGAAGGTCCGCTCACCAGCGTCACCCGTGCGCCACGACGCTTGAGACACCGGGCAAGCGCAAAACCCATTTTGCCGGTCGAGGGGTTTGACACAAACCGCACCGGATCCATATGTTCCCGTGTTGGTCCTGCAGTTACCAGCGCTGTAATACCTTCAAAATCTTTCGGCGAAAGAATGGTGATGAGTGCATCCATGATGTCGTCAATATCCGCAAGCCTGCCGGGCCCCTGCTCACCGCAGGCAAGGTCACCCCATCCCGGCTCGACAAAATGGTAGCCAAGTTCCTTCAGGGTAGCGATATTGCGCTGCAGCACCGGACTTGCCCACATATCGCTGTTCATCGCCGGTGCGAACAACACCGGTGCTCGGGTCGCCAGCAGCACGGTTGAGAGTAGATCGTCAGCAATGCCTGCTGCAACCTTGCCGATACAGTTGGCGGTTGCCGGTGCAACAACGAGCACATCAGCACGCTGGGCAAGTGATATATGTCCGATGCGTGACTCTTCGTGCAGCACAAAAAGATCGGTTGCCACCGGATTACCGCTCAGGGTTTGCAGCGTCAGCGGCGAAATGAACTGCTGAGCCGCAGCGGTCATAACCGTAAAGACCCTACCCTCCTGCTTCACCATCTGCCGAACCAGTTCTGCTGCTTTATACGCGGCAATACAGCCGGTAATACCCAAAACAATCTGTTTGTCTCGGAGCAGTGCCATACCTTATCTCCCTGTTTCCGATTCCCGGGAATTGACAACCCGCAAACCAATGGTGATATAGTGGATGCACGAACCGATGGTAAACAGCCCGGTCAGCCAGTACACCGCGACAATCTCAAACCGCTGTGTGCCGAGAGTTTCAAGCAGCAGCCGCATGCTGATGCTGAAAAGCTGCAAAAACGTCGTGCATTTGCTGATCGTGCTTGGCTTGATTTCAACGCGGTATCCGTTGACCCACAGAAGCAAAATGCCCATTGGGATAATCACGTCTCTGCTCACCACAAGGATAGCGAGCCATTCGGGAATCAAGTGCAGCATCGCACAGCAGACAAACGAACTAGTAAGCAGCAGCTTGTCAGCAATCGGATCAAGATAGGCACCGAACGTTGTCTTTTGATGAAACCACCGGGCGATAAAACCATCAAGCGCATCGGTAATACCAGCAAGCACAAAAACCGCAAGTGCAGCCGGTATTCTCCCATAGCTCATAAAAATGATAAACAGAGGAATTAACAGTATTCTGAGAATTGACAGAAAATTTGGAACCGTAATGTACATGATCGTCAGAATTATACAGAGGTACTAAGAAGTACTGAGTACTGAGTACTGAGTACTGAGTTATGAGTACTGAGAAAAAACTAGGGGCTCAGTACTCGCTACTCAGTACTCTGTACCCTCTTTTTTATCCTCGTCACCTGCATCGTAATCGTCTGATCCCGTGCAGAAATAATTTTACTCACGTAACCCGGCACCCCGGGGCCAAACAGGTTCCGGAGCGCATCAACGTTTGGTGCCGTGCTGATAACGTTCACGTTCCAAACGGTCTCGCCGCTATCGCTTTTCATATCAAGGATTTTAAGACCCGGCAGCACGGCTCCAAATGCGTCCATGCACTGTCGCACCTCCTCACGGGTTGCTTTTTTGGTAAACAGAAGCCGAAACGTGTACACCGGTGGATTACGGTTCTGCTCAGACAGTGCTCCCTGTATCTGCTCGGCAAGCTGAGCACCTGCTGCTGCAACCGCAGCAGCTTCAGCACCACGAGCACTGTCATGTCGTCCCAGCGCTGAGGCTGTTGCCTCAACCACAACCGACTGCGCGGCAACCGTGACCAGCCTGACCCTGAAGGTGCACTGCACATTGCCATCCGGCAGCGCACTCAGCACTGCACGACCTGACAGGATATGGGTCGCACCCAGTGCTGCACCAATCCGTGATGCATCCTCAGGTGACAGGTCACCGCACGGAGCAGGTGGCACGTTCACCGACAGAGTATCCGCCGTGACAACATCAAGTCCTGCGTTAGTAAAACGCTCGGCAAGCTCCTGCTGGACAGCAGCCGCCGCAGGCGTCAGTGCATGTCCAGTCCACCAGCAGGTGTCCTCGGTCTGCTCCTGGTTGCGCAGCGCAATCAGGAGCACGAGCCGCAATCGCTCCTTAGGAGCAGCTACAACACCAGTTTCAGCAAGGCGCTGTTGCAAAAGCTCCTGATTCATAAACGCCTGCACCACAACTCGATACTGGTTCATAAGGCTGTTTTCCTGCAGAATTTTGAAACGCTGAAGATACTGGTCTGGCTGCTGCAACAGGTTCTGCTCAAGAGAAGGCATCTGCTCTATCAAAACCGATACCGGTACCCGGGCACTCACCGCTGCAATGATGCTTTTCTTCTGTGCATCTGCAAGTGCTTGCTGCCGTGCACCGGGAATATCACCGCCAATAATCGGCGCAATGCCGTACCCGATAAATCCGCCCTGCTCTTGCCCTTCCTGTGCCGCAGCGCCATGACTCAACACCAAAGCGATACCGGCACAGAGGATTATGGAAAACCGGCACACCATCATACGCATCAGTAATACAACAAGCGCAGTGCTGTTCTGTAGTGGCTGCAAACGTTTCATGTCCATACGTCCGGCACCTGAAACCTCCTCAGTGCATGGATAAACCGTCTATCAATACGCGCTTGTACAACCACGGCAACACCGTCAGGTATCCGGGAAAAAACCGTGCCCTGTTTTGCCACAAGTTCCAACACGCGATGCTCTGACTGGGGAATGCGCAGGCAGAGGCGCGGCGCTATACGGTCAGCCCACCGACTTAAATACCCACGGAGCTGCTCCATCCCCTCACCGGTCCGCGCTGAAATAAAAACCGACGGACGAAACTTCCGCTCCCAATATCGCAGCATGGTACGGTCAGCGAGCGCATCAAGTTTGTTGAACACATACAGCATCTCCCGGCTCCTTGCTCCCAGTTCGTCGAGCACCGTATGCACTGCCGCAATGTGCTCCTCTGCCAGTCCGTCGGCAGCATCCACCACATGCACGAGCAGCTCTGCTTCAAGCACCTCTTCGAGCGTTGCCTTGAATGCTGCCATGAGCTGTCGGGGCAGGTGCTCGATAAATCCAACGGTATCTGACATAAGGATTTCAATCCCGCCGCTTAGGTGCACCCGCCGGGTTGTGGGATCCAGCGTTGAAAAGAGCCTGTCTTCAGCAAGGATTGAAGCGCCGGCGAGCACATTCAACAGGGTTGATTTCCCTGCGTTCGTGTAGCCGACGAGCGCAGTAGCATGCCTGCTGTGCCGCAGGCGTTCTGAGCGTTGAAGGTGCCGGGTTTTTGCAACCTGCTGGAGCAACCCCTGCAGACGCTGAATGCGCTGCCGTATCTTCCGGCGGTCAAGCTCAAGTTTTGTTTCACCGGGACCACGGGTACCGATACCACCTCCCAGCCGTGACAACTGGTGCCCTGCTCCTTTAAGCCGTGGCAAAAGATACTGGAGCTGTGCAAGCTCGACCTGCAGCTTCCCTTCGCGTGATCGGGCACGCTGCGCAAATATATCAAGGATCAGACCGGTCCGGTCAGCAACAGCAGTCTCGAGTTCGTCCTCAAGATTGCGCTGTTGTGCCGGCGTGAGATCGCGGTTGAAAATCACCAGCGTTGCGTTATGGAGGTGAACAAGTTCCTTGATCTGGGCTACTTTGCCGGTAGTAATAAAAAAGGCCGGATCGTACTGACGGCAGTCCTGCTCAATGCCATGCACCGCAGCAAGCCCTGCTGAAACAACAAGCTGCCGTAATTCTTCAAGCTGATGTGCACTGCTGGTTGGGCACCCCCGGTCCCTGATGACAACTAGAAGTGCCCGGTCGTTCCGTTGTTGTCTCTCCTGTCGAAGCGTGTGCAACTCTCCAAAAACAGTTAATAATAAGTGCTGAGTACTGAGTTCTGAGTGCCCAGTATTTATTTTACTCAGTACTCAGGATTAGTTCCATTTTCACCCCCTCACCCTGACCCTCTCCCACGGTGGGGCGAGGGAATTTTTTTCACGGGTCAGTTCCCCGTATTTACTCAGTACTCAGTACTCAGTACTCAGTACTTATTTATATGACTTACCCAAGTTCTCTGTATTATTCAAGAAGTTTTTAACACGCAGGATGATCTGCTCCTGTTCTTCAGGCAGCAGCACCTGAACCGATCCCTGGTCATGCCGAAACCAGGTCATTTGCCGTTTTGCATACCGCTTGGTCGCCTTCTTGATCTCGTGCACTGCTGTTTCCCACGTAAGGCGTCCCTGAATCAGGGCAACCATCTGGCGATAGCCAATGCTCTGCAGAGGACGCAGGTTCGGTGAAAACCCTCGGGCAAGGAGTTCCCGCACTTCCTGTTCAAACCCTTGTGCAAGCATCTGGTCAACGCGCTGTTCAATGCGGCGGTAGAGTTCACTGCGTTCACGCACAAGGGTCAGCTTCAAACACTGGTAGGGCTCAGTGGCAAAGTTGTGCTGCCGCTGAAGTGCCGACAGGGTGGTGCCGGTCTGGTAGAAAACCTCAAGTGCCCTGATGATGCGCAGAGTATCGTTTGGTTTCAGACGCTGTGCCGTATCCGGGTCAACGCGCTCAAGCTCAGCAAACAGTGCTGCGCTGCTGTGCCGGCGTAGCTGCGTGCGCAAGCCCTCATTGCGGTCAGGCGCATTCACCAGTCCCCGGGTCAATGCCCTGATATACAGTCCAGTACCGCCAACGACAAGCGGCACGTGCTGGCGACCGAGAATCTCCTCGATGATCTTTCGTGCAAGCTCCATATACCGCGCAGCATGAAAATGCTCATCAGGATCAAGAATCGAAAACAGGTGATGGGGAACCATCTGCTGCTGCGCAGGACGAGGTTTTGACGTGCCGATGTCCATGAACCGGTAAAACTGGAGTGAATCAGCATTGACAATTTCAACCGGCACGTGGTGCGCAAGCGCAAGCGCTGTTTCTGTTTTACCGACACCCGTTGGACCCTGCAGGATGACGATTTTGGGTTTGGGCATAAATAATGTGATGCGTTGTTCGTGGTACGTGGTTTGATTTTCGTGGTTCGGGGTTCGTGGCTCGTTATTCGTGTTTCGTATTTCGGGTTTCGTGCTTCAGGTTTCGTTTTTAGCCTTTCACGCAACACGACCCCTTCTGTCTTCTGTCTTCTGACTCCTGTCTCCCTGATTTCTTGCTTTCCTGCCCCCACCCAACCTCCCCCTGTCAGGGGAGGCTTGTTTTTTTCTGCCCCCTCCTGTCGCAGATCCCGCCTTGGCGTGACAGGGAGGGGTTAAGGGAGGGCTTATGTCAGCCCCTCCTGACAGGGAGGGGTGTGGGGAGGGCTTTCCTGCCCCCACCTAACCTCCCCCTGTCAGGGGAGGCTTATTTTTTTTCAGCCCCCACCTAACCTCCCCCTCACAGGGGAGGCATGTTTTTTTCAGCCCCCTCTGTCGCAGATCCCGCCTTGGCGGGACAGGGAGGGGTCTGGGGAGGGCTTTCCTGCCCCCACCCAACCTCCCCCTAACAGGGGAGGCTTTTATTTTTTCAGCCCCTCCTAGTCTCTCCCTCGTTTAGTTGAGGGAAGCGTGTTTCGTTATTCGTGCTTCGAATTTCGTTTTTAGCCTTTCACGCATCACGCTTCACGAACCACGAACCACGCACTCCGCATTTACGGAAACTTTAGATCCACTGGTTTACCGCGAAAAGCAAAGGTTACGGGCTGGTCATTGAAAAACACTTTCACGCTTGCAGGGTTACCAATACGCACCTGCAGTGACCGCGATGCGGTGCGCGTGTAGGTTTCTTCAGGTTTCAGGATAAACTCCTCAAGAGGATGGTCATCTGCTGCAACCCTCAGCCAGCAAAAATCACGCGTCTCAATTCTTACCGTAAATGAAGCTGGGGGCGGTGGCTGCTGCGTTTCCGCAGGTGTCGTAGTAACCGGTGGTGTGTGCTGTGCTTCCTGATCGGTTTGTCTGCCTGTGTTTTCAGACGTTACCGGAGAAGGGATAGTCGTAGAAACAGCGCTGGGGAAGGTAGATATGGATTCTTTTCGATTAAGCGAGACAAACACTGCCAGCGCAACACCGCTGCAGGCAAGCACGAGACAGCCTATCAGAACAAATCTGACATATTTCTTTTGGCTTGAAACAAGTTCACGCTGCGCCTCCCATTTGTGCTGCTGGAGAACTTCCTGCTCATAGCAGCGCAGCACCTCCTCAGGATCAATGCCAAGCTCACGTGCATACAACTTTAGAAATCCGCGGGTATATGAGGGCGGCGGCAAAAACTCAACCCGGTCGCCCTCGATTGCCTGCAGTGCCGTGATGCTTATTTTAGTAGCATTGGCAATATCGCGCAGCGATTTTTGCTGCCGTTCCCGCTCACGCTTCAGCAACTCACCAGCGCGTTCCATACACTATCCCCCCTGCACAAAGTGCTGACGGTCATGTGTCAGTGCGGTATGGTAGTGGGCTTACCTCTCCCGAACCGTGTGCATTCCACCAGACTCTCCCGTGCGCTAAAACGTATTTGCAAAAATAAAGTTTTTATCACCACTCCCCCTGCCTGACAAGCTGAAAATAGAGGCTTGAGAAACACAGTGGTTTCTGCTATCGTGGTTGATATGAACTAAGTGCTGAGTGCCTAGCTATATTTATATTTTACTCAGTACTCAGCACTCAGTACTCAGTACTTAAAAATACTTTTTTATGAAACGCATACTCATCATTGCAGCATCTGATTCAGGCGGTGGTGCCGGCATACAGGCTGATATTAAAGCGGTCACGCTCTATGGCTGTCACGCAATGACGGCAATCACCGCACTCACTGCACAAAACACCCTTGCGGTGGAAAATGTGCTGCCGGTTCCTGCCTCGTTTGTCGAGGAGCAGATGCGGGTTGTGCTTTCTGACATCGGTGCTGATGCGGTTAAAACAGGCATGCTGCTCAACACCGGCATAATCAAGGCGGTTGTTGGTGTGCTTTCTCAGTATCCGGTTCCGCTGCTGGTGATTGATCCCGTTATGAAGGCAAAATCAGGTCACCGTCTGCTGGCAGATGATGCCCGAGACTGTCTGCAGCAGGAGCTGTTCCCGCTCGCAACCATGGTCACCCCGAATCTGGATGAAGCTGAAGCATTATGCGGATTCCCTGTTGTCTCAGATGAGGCAATGCGCGAAGCAGCATTGCGCATTCATGCACAGGGACCTCGGTATGTGCTGATAAAAGCCGGGCACCGAAGCGGTGACTGCCACGACCTGTTGTACGACGGTAATTCATTTACCGTTTTTGAGGGAACACGCATCCTGACCAAAAACACCCACGGCACTGGCTGTACTCTTGCTTCGGCAATAACTGCAGGACTTGCGCAGGGCATGAGCGCACCAGAGGCAGTCAGGAAGGCAAAAGATTTTGTGACAACCGCCATCCGCTGTGCCCAGCCTGTCGGGAGCGGCAATGGTCCCACGTACCCTTTTGCCGCAACCGTGCGTGATGCCCAGGTGAGCTGCTGCTGCCGTGAACTTGAGGCAGCCTATGCGGTGCTTGCGCAGGAGCGCATCGGCAGCCTCATTCCCGAGGTGCAGTCAAATTTCGGCTATGCGCTTGCTGCTGCATGTGCACCTGAGGATGTTGTGGCGTTTCCGGGCCGCCTGGTTCGGCTGCGCGACTCGATTGCCCGAATCGCTCCGCCTGAACCGGGAGCTTCGCGCCATATCAGCAGGGTCATTCTTACGGCAATGGCACACAATCCGGGAATGCGTGCTGCAATGAACATCGTCTATAGTGAAGACATCATCACCCGCTGCCGCGAGCTTGGGTTTTCGGTTGCTGAATTCAGCCGCGCAGAGGAGCCCCAGAACGTGCGTGACCTCGAGGGGTCAAGCCTTGAATGGGGTACCCAGAAGGCAATCGCTGCTGCCGGAGCTGTACCTGACATCATTTTTGACCGGGGCGGAGTCGGCAAAGAGCCAATGGTCAGGGTGCTCGGCACCGACCCGCTGGATGTGGCGCACAAGGTTCTCCGCATCGCTGGCAGGTAATGAAAGAAGGGATCAGTGCTGAGTGCTGAGTGCTGAGTGATGAGTACTGAGTAAAATAAATACTCGGCACTGAATTTCATGCTTCGGATTTCGTGATTCGTGGTTTGTAGTACGTGGTTCGAGTTTCGTGCTTCGGGTTTCGTGCTTCGAATTTCGTTTTTACCCTTCCACGCTTCACGAAACACGAAAACCGCAACACGAGTCACGTAACACGTACCCTTATGACTCTTGACTTCTGATTTCTGTCTTCTTATTTTAGAAACGGAGATTTTTCCATGTTGTTAATAGACCAAGCTCGAAAATCCATTATCACCCCTGCCATGCGCGAGGTTGCTGCTGCCGAAGAAGTTGACGAACGATACCTCTGCGCTGAGATAGCTGCGGGTCGCATCATCATTCCACACAACACCCGACGCAGCCGCTGCAAGGCAGTCGGTATCGGCAACGGTCTTGCGACCAAAATCAACGCCAATATCGGCACCTCCAATGACTGCGCCAGCCTTGATGAAGAGCTTGAAAAACTAAAGGTGGCAGTTGCTGCAGGCGCTGACACCATCATGGATCTGAGCACGGGCGGGGATCTTGATGCAATTCGGAAAGAAATCCTTGCGCAGTGTCCGGTGCCTGTGGGAACCGTGCCGATTTATCAGGCAGCGATCGAAGCGGTGCGTGCGGGCAAAAAAATTGTTGCTATGACCCCTGATGATATCTTCAGGGCGATCGAGCGCCATGCCGAGGACGGCGTGGATTTCATCACCGTGCATTGCGGCCTGACCCGGCACGCGGCAGAGCTGGTGCGCAGCCAGGGCCGCCTGATGGATGTGGTGAGCCGCGGCGGATCGTTCACCGTCGCATGGATGCTGCACAATCACAAGGAGAATCCGCTTTACGAGCACTATGACCGGCTGCTTGATATTGCTGCATCCTGTGATATGACCCTCAGCCTTGGCGACGGTCTGCGTCCCGGCTGTATTGCCGATGCAACCGACCGCGGCCAGATTCAGGAACTCGTGACGCTCGGTGAGCTTGCCCGGCGCGCGCTTGAGCGAGGCGTGCAGGTCATGATCGAAGGCCCGGGGCATGTGCCCATCAATCAGGTGGAAACCAATATCAGGCTGCAAAAAAGCCTGTGCAACGGCGCGCCGTTCTACGTGCTCGGGCCGCTGGTGACCGACGCGGCGCCCGGCTATGATCATATCACTTCGGCAATCGGCGGTGCGATTGCTGCTGCGGCAGGTGCTGATTTTCTCTGCTACGTGACGCCATCTGAGCACCTGCGGCTTCCCACGATTGAGGATGTACGTGAAGGCGTGATCGCCGCAAAAATTGCAGCCCATGCTGCCGACATTGCCAAAGGCAAAAAGCAGGCGCTTGAGCGCGACCGCAGCATGGCGCAGTGCAGAAAAAAGATGGACTGGGATGGTCAAATCAAGGCATCGCTTGACCCTAAGCGCGCACGACAGCTTCGGGAAAGCCGACCCCCTTCAGACAGCGATGTGTGCACCATGTGCGGCGAGTTCTGTGCGATCAAGGTGCTGAGTGGTGAGTACTGAGAAAATACTGGGAACTGAATTTCGTGCTTCGAGTTTCGTGTTTAGCCTTCCACGAGCCACGCTCACTTCTGTCTCCTGATTTCTTGCTTTCCTGCCCCCACCTAACCTCCCCCTCTCAGGGGAGGCTTGTTTTTTTAGCCCCCTCTGTCGTAGATCCCGCCTTGGCGGGACAGGGAGGGGTGTGGGGAGGGCTTTTCTGCCCCCTCACCCCTCACTTCTTAAAAACTCCACCGCGTTTCTGAAAATCGCCACGCCCTGCCCTTCTTCAGGCAACGCTTCGCGGGTCCAGCGCGGATGGTTCGTGCGGTGCAAAAAAGCCTCAGCATGCGGCATCATGCCAAACACTCTACCGCTTGCGTCGCAGATGCCAGCAATGGCGTCAACCGAGCCGTTAGGGTTTTCGGGATACTCCATCACCGGTCTGGTACCGTGGCTGTCAGTGTACTGCACCACAATAAGGTTGCGGCTATGCAGCTCATGCAGCACCTCGTCGTCGCGCACGACAAACTTCCCTTCGCCATGCCGCACCGGCAGATACAGCTTTGAAAGCCCTCGGGTAAAGACACAGGGCGAACGCTCATTGACCTTCAGGTGTACCCACCGGTCTTCAAACCTGCCCGAGTCATTGTGCGTCAGGGTTGTTTCCTGCGTATGGCTGCCGTTAAGTGAGGGAATCAGCCCCAGCTTCACGAGCAGTTGAAACCCGTTGCAAATCCCCAGTATCAGTTTCCCCTCGCGCATGAACGAGCAGAGCTCTTCATACAGGCTCGTACCTGAAGGAGTGCATGCGTAGCGAAGCCGCACCGCATTTGCTTTTGCTGACCCCAGATCATCGCCGTCAAGAAACCCGCCGGGCAGGTTCAAAAAATCATAGTCAGCAAGCCGACACCGACCGGTCAAAAGCTCCGAGATATGGGCAATCCTCACCTCATCAGCGCCGCCGAGCCGGCAGGCGCGCGCCATTTCCATTTCACAGTTTGTCCCGTTACCGGTCAGAACAAGAGCTTTTACTTTTTTCATGCTTTAGTTCCCAGTACCGAGTACTGAGTTCCCAGTATTTACTCAATACTCAGCACTCAGTACTCATCACTTTCTTCCACGCCCTTTTCATCTCAAAAACATCTGCATCAACAACCGTACCTGTCTGCAGACCGTGAACCACAAAACGACCATCTGCCCGCACCACGCCGACCCTGCTGCAGGGAGATGCGTGCATGCAGGACTCAAATGCTTCCGCATCTGATGGCGCCACGGTCACCACGAACCTGCTCTGGCTTTCTGAAAAAAGGAGCGTGTCATCACGCTCAACCCCTTCGGCAGGCACCCGTTTGAGATCAACCTCCATACCAAGCCCACCGCTGAACGCACTCTCGGCAAGCGCTACGGCAAGCCCGCCGTCAGAGCAGTCATGGCAAGAGCGCACAAGCCCCTGTCGCATCGCCTGCTCCAGTGCCCGGTATAACCTCAGCGCTGCACGGGCATCAACCTTGGGCACCCGGTTGCCGATGAAACCGTACAGCGCATAGTACTCTGATCCGCCAAGTTCATCGCGCGTGACCCCGAGCACGTACACTGCATCACCTGCTGCCTTGACGTCCATCGTCACACTCCGCCGCACATCCTCAATTGAGCCGATCATGGAAAAGAGCACGGTTGGCGGAATGGAAATCCGGTGCTCACCGATCAGATAGTCGTTTTTCATGCTGTCTTTGCCGGAAATGCACGGAAGCTGGTACGCAACCGTGTAGTCGTAGAGCGCCTTGTTTGCGCGCACCAGTTGCGCCAGTTTATACTCAGCATCAGGGTTTTTGTCCGAGGCAATCGGGTCACACCAGCAAAAGTTATCAAGCAGGGCTGCACCCTCGAGACTTCCGCCCACACTCAAAAAATTGCGCACCGCCTCATCAATCGCACACGCAGTCATGTGATAGGTGTCAATGTCTGAGTAGCGCGGGCAGATGCCGTGGCTCACCACCACACCCCGCATGCTGTCAAGTATCGGTCGCAGCACTGCAGCATCGCTTGGCCCGTCCTCTGCTGCGCCGCACAGGGGTTTCACCACACTGCCGCCCTGCACCTCGTGGTCATACTGTCGCACCACAGCCTCTTTGCTGCAAATGTTATAGCGGGAAAGCATCGCAAGCAGGGTTTTTGTCAGGTCGTTTTTTCGGGGAATGTCAGGCTCAGGATGCTGCGGCGGGATCCAGCGTGCACTAAGGTGCATACGCGGCAAGCCGTTGTGTAAAAACTCCATGTCAAGGCAGGCAACCGGCACCGTGCCGTAGCGCACCATAAAAACACCGCTGTCAGTAAAGCTGCCAAGGTCGGTTGCCTCAACACCCATCTGCTGTGCAAGTTCCAAAAACTCCTGCACGCACTCGGGCGGCACCGCAAAGGTCATGCGCTCCTGCGACTCTGAAATCAAAATCTCCCACGGCTGCAAACCTGCATACTTGAGAGGTGCCCGCTGCAGGTCAAGGTCGCATCCGCCACAGAGCTGCGCCATTTCACCAACCGATGACGACAGCCCGCCGGCGCCATTGTCGGTAATCGCCCGGTACAGGCACCGATCGCGTGCCACGAGCATAAAATCATACAGCCGCTTCTGCGTGATTGGATCCCCAATCTGCACTGCGGTCACGGGTGAGCCTTCGTGCAGCTCCTCTGAGGAAAACGTTGCGCCGTGAATACCGTCTTTGCCGATTCTGCCGCCTGCCATCACGATGCGGTCACCCGGTATGATGCGCTTGACCTCTGAGGGTTCGCTGCACACCGTACGCGGCATAATGCCGCCGGTACCGCAGTACACCAGCGGTTTTCCCAGATACCGCTTGTCAAACACGATGCTGCCGTTCACAGTCGGAATACCGCTCTTATTGCCGCCGTGCTCAACACCTTCGCGCACCCCCTCGAGCATTCTGCGCGGATGGAGCACCCGCGGGGGCAGGGGTTCGTGGTAATCAGGAGGAGCAAAGCAGAAAACATCGGTGTTAAAAATGAGCTTTGCACCTCTGCCGGTGCCCATGATGTCGCGGTTCACACCCACAATGCCGGTGAGCGCACCGCCGTACGGATCAAGAGCCGAGGGGCTGTTGTGGGTTTCGACCTTGAAGGCAAGGTTGAAGCGGCTGTCCCAGCGGATGACGCCGGCATTATCTTTGAACACTGACACGCACCAGTCCCGGTCGCCAAGAGTTCTGCGGATGGATTCGGTTGACCCTTTGATACAGGTTGCAAACAGGCTGTCAATCCGCTCCATCCTGCCGTGCTCGTCAACGTAGTCAATGATGGCGTTAAAGATTTTGTGTTTGCAGTGCTCAGACCACGTCTGCGCCAGTGCCTCAAGTTCAGCATCAGTTGGTCGCGACCCAAGCCCGAGGCGTTGCCGACGGCTGCGCACCTCTGGCTGCCTGAAATAATCGCGGATTGCATGCATCTCCTCAAGACTCAGCGCAAGCAAGCCCTCGCGGCTGATCCGCATAAGGTCATGGTCAGACACCTCAAGGTCAATCTCAGTGACCTGCGGCTGCGCATCAGCAGTAACTTTCGGCACCGGAAGCCGCACACCCTGTCGCGGATCCCACTGACCGTGGTGCACAATCTTCCAGCGCTGAATCAGGTCATTGCCAAGCAGTTCTGCAGCAATCCGCTCCATATCCTGCTGGTTGAGCTGACCTCTGAAAAGATACTGCCGCGAGGCGTAGATTTTTTCACCTTCCCGTGCCTGCCTGCCCAGACACAGGCAGGCAGCCTCAAGCGCTGTTCTGCCGATGTTGTCAGTCACCCCCGGCTTGAGTCCCACCTCAACGATCCAGTCAAAGTCACGGGCAAGCGGACTTCCGATACGGTACTCTTGTATGATGGGGTCTGAAAACGGCACGGCAGCAAGCAGCTCAAGCTCGCGCTCAGACACTGCCATAGCAAGGGTGTACACCTCGATCGTGCGCACCTCGTCCACCGCCAAACCAAGCTCTTCGCGAATCCGGCGGCAAATCTTCTCACCATGCGCATCGCGCATACCGGGCTTAAAGCCTACTTCTATACGTGGATGAGCGTCATGCATTGTTCGAGCATATTGGGAAAAGTGAGCAGTAAAAAATGCTGAGTCCTGAGTACTGAGTGCTGAGTTAAATTAAATACAAAAAAATCAGCTCTCCAGAGTAATTTTTTTTCTTTTTCGCTTCAGCGATGATCTAAGGCCACCGATTATCCGGGCAACCTCTTCTGACTGACAATGAATGCTATCAAACTTCTCTCTGCTGATGTACCCTATATCAAGTGCAATATATAAATGTGACCGAACTTCTGCGCATGATGCTTTTGCCATCACCAAAAAACGGTTAAACTCCGCAGCGCCCTCTCGTTCAAAACCCTCGGCAATATTTGACATAATGCCAACACATGCACGTCTGATTTGATCTCTTAAACCATAATCACGATTAAATGCAGGCGATGATGTCATAGCGTAAATCGCTGCTGCCAGCAAACGCGCCTTCTGCCATGCAATCAATTCTTCAAATTTTTTCATTTTCCCTCCTTTTTTCTATATTCAGTGCATAGTACTCAACACTCAGCACTCAGTACTCAGCACTCAGCACTCACTTCACCTTTTCCAGCTCCTGCTTCAGCCGCACGAGGTCTTGCAGGTCGTTTTCGGACATTCCCATTGCCATTTGCTCAAGTTTCTGCAGGTCGCGCTCTGCCTGCTTGCGCACCAGATCGCTCTTATTGGTTTTCAAAATGTCAATGCTGCGCTGCACCTTTGCCTTGAGCTGGTCAACGTTGTCAACTGGTTTGGGTGGAGGTGGCACACGTCCCTTGCGCCGGGTAGGGGTGCTGGTTTCATTGTCTGCCGATGGCGGCGGCATTTTTATCTCGGTCTTTTCAACCGTGCGGTCTTTTGACTCGTCGTTGATGAAAAGCTGATACTCCTTGTCCTCACTGGGATCATACAGCACCACGCGCTTTGGTTCAATCTCTTTTACCAAAAAACCGCTGATGTAGTCGCCAACCGCATACGGTGTCTTGGACTCACCTTCGCCGGGCTTGCCTTTCTTTTTTGTCCGCAGGACCGCATAGCGCTCACTGCCGGCGATGACCGTGCCAAAGAGCGTGATATCAGCAATCTCTTTTTTTACCTTTTCAGCTTCAGGCTCTTTCTCCTTGGGGTCTTCCATAATCCATTTCTTGCGCTCCGGGCTGAAGAGATTTTTCTCAACAAGAATATCCTCCTCAGCGCTTGCCACCGGCAGAGCGAATGAAAGAAAAACAAGAAATGCAAGAAGAAAAGAAAATAGAGTACTGAGTACTGAGTACTGAGTACTGAGTGCTGAGTGCTGAGTAAATACTGGGGAATGAATTTTGTGCTTCATATTTCGTGCTTCGTATTTCGGATCTTGTGCTACGGGTTTCGTGTTTATCCTTTCACGCAACACATCCCCTTCTTTCTTCTGACTCCTGTCTCCTGTCTCCTGTACTTATTACTTCTGCCCCCACCTAACCTCCCCCTCACAGGGGAGGCTTGTTTTTTTCAGCCCCCTCTGTCGCAGATCCCGCCTTGGCGGGACAGGGAGGGGTGTGGGGAGGGCTTCTTTGCCCCCACCCAACCTCCCCCTCTCAGGGGAGGCCTGTTTTTTTTCAGCCCCTTCTGACTCCTGATTCCTGACTCCTGACTCCTTGCTTCTTTGCCCCCACCAAACCTCCCCCTCACAGGGGAGGCATGTTTTTTTCTGCCCCCTCCCAACCTCCCCCTATCAGGGGAGGCTTTCATTCTCTTTCAGCCCCCACCTAACAGCTGAGTGCTGAGTATTTTGCGAAAATGCCATCAAAGCATCCTGTGTTTAGAAACGGCTCACGGCAAACGTCTTTCCGTGCATCGTTCACTCCTTGCCTATTCCAAACTTCGCCCTGCAATGATTTCCGGCAAAATAGTATCAAGAAACTCAGAATGGCTGACGACGACACAAGGGTATGCTCCTGTCTTTTGTAGCTTTTGAAAATGTTTCTTATCCCCCGTCACCAGAAAGTCCGCCCTGCCTTTGATTGCTGACAAGCACGGGCACATCTTTTTTGATGACATGTCCAGCAAACGACCGTACTTCCTCCTCCGAGGGAAGCGGGATGATGGTCATATTGATTTTTAAAAGATATTCCTTATATAAAGGAAACGCCCGTGGCAGTTTCTTCTTTATGTTACGCTCAATCTCAATGATGTTATAGCGCCCGGTTACTCCCGTGAGAAAAGGAAGATTCAGGGAAAGGATATCAAGAATTATTCGCGGTGCTCCTTTGTCGGAAAAAAGTCCTGAAAGAATTATATTCGAGTCGAGAAAAACCCTAACGGTCTTTCCTGCCATATATTTCCTTAAAGATACTCTCCCGTTCCCGCTTAATGCCTGCAACCATCTCCTTAACGGTCATGCCCGACTCCTTGAGCATCCTTCGCATGCGGCGCCGCCCTTCATCGAGGGCAGGCACGCCGGGAACGACAATTATTGCATCGCCGACCGGAATAAGGGAAACCGGGCGGCCATTCTCAAGATTACTCAGTGCACGGAGCTGCCGGGGTATGGGGATATGTCCCTTCTCCTTTATAGCGGTTGTAAATGATTTCAGAGCCCGCATTGCCGTATTCTCCCGCAAAAAAATTTTTCTTTAATAACGTATCAAAATAAAGATATTCGGGCAATAAAAAAACAATCAGGCAATGGGAGCTAGATTCGTTGAGCGTGGAGCGTGACTCGTGAAAAAAGTGAACGGTGAACAGTGAAAAGTACTGAGTGCTGAGAAAATAAAATACTAGGCACTCAGTACTCAGAACTGAAATTCGTGTTTCGTGTTTATCCTTTCACGCTTCACGAACCACGTTCCCTTCTGTCTTCTGTCTCCTGATTTCTTGCCCTATTGCCCCCACCCAACCTCCCCCTCACAGGGGAGGCTTGTTTTTTTCAGCCCCTCCTGTCGAAGATCCCGCCTTAGCGGGACAGGGAGGGGTGCGGGGAGGGCTTATGTCAGCCCCTCCTGACAGGGAGGGGTGCGGGGAGGGCTTATGTCAGCCCCTCCTGACAGGGAGGGGTGCGGGGAGGGCTTCTTTGCCCCCACCAAACCTCCCCCTCACAGGGGAGGCTTGTTTTTTTCAGCCCCCACCTAACCTCCCCCTGGTCCCGCAGAGCGGGATCTACGACAGGGGAGGCATATTTTGTAAGCCCCTCTTAGTCTCACTCTAATTACTACTGGTAACTCAGCACTGATTACAAAAATAAAGAGCCCGGAAGTTTTGCAACCTCCGAGCTCTTTTTGTATGCGTTCATGCTGCCTGAATCCCGCTTGCGCGGGACTCAGGAGCATTACTGACAGGGTTTACTGCACGACAACGTCTTTGCTGCCGCAGCCAGCCACACTCACAGTAACCGTGGTGCCTTTTGCCTTCGGACGAACGATACCAATCACCCGAATGCTGTTGCCAGACGGAATCTGGGCAAGTTTGCGGATGTTGGTCGTGTCGCTGAAGGTAACTTCAGACGAAGTGCTGAAGCCCGTGCCAGTGCCCGTTACGGTGATCACAAAAATCCGCGGCAGGATGAAACCAGCACGAAGATTGCCGCTCACCGAGATGGAGCAGGTCGGCGCACAGCCTTCATCAATATTGCCGTCGCAGTTGTTGTCAATACCGTCACCGCAGATTTCCTCGGCACCCGGATTGACTGCCGGATCATTGTCATTGCAGTCATCGCCGGCGGGGCAGTTCTCGCCGTAGGTGTCGTGGTCATTGTCAACACAGACAACCGGAGCCTCAGCAAGCACCTGGAACTTACCAGCGCAGGTGATTGTTTCGCTGCCGGTGGTCACGGTGATGTCGCAATCCTGATCCGTGCCGGTGGCCGGAACCGTGATGGACACGGTCAGCTCGGTTGAGGAGTTAACGGTCACCGCGCCTTCGGTCACAGCCGCGCAGGAGAAGTCAACCGTGGTGCCGGCGCCAAAATTGGTGTTCTTGCCGGTGATGGTAACAACCGTTGCCGGATCGCCGTACTTCACGAATGCCGGCTCGACATCAAGGCACTCAGGGGTTACTGAGCACTCGTTTGCCGTGGTTACGGTCACGAGAAGCCCTGACGCGGTCTGAGTGTTACCTGCCTTGTCCTTGGCAGTTACATCAACCGAGTAGGAGCCGACTGGTGTGCCCTTCAGCCGAATCACAGCACTTGTTCCGCTATCGGATGCAACGGTCTTCGTCAGCGTGCTGGTGATATCCTCACCACCCGCGTTCTTCACGGTTACGACCGTAGCAGCAGCATCAACTTCCTTGTTGTCGGTAATCGTGATCTCAAACCCGCAGTCAATCGCGGTCAGTGTAGTTAAAATCACTGGTTTCTCTAGATCAGCAGCCGAGGGGTTAATCACGAGCGTTGCATCACCAAAATCGCTTTCAAAATCAACGCTCATGCTCTTTTTGCCCGTGTTGAGACGAGCAGTCTTGATCAGATATTCTTTTTTGGTTGACAGTGTTTCCTTTGCACTCGCCGTAGTGGTGCCATTGTCATCAGCTTCAATGTCAACATCTACTTTCTGACCGTCGCCGTGGTTGCCGTTGTCTGTGGTCACGGTAACCGGCTTGATCATATTGCCGTTCTGGTCGGCAAAATAGAAAATATACGGATGGTTGCTGATGCCTTCCACCGGCACATAATACGATTTCGCCTTCAGAGACGTCAGGCTCTTCAGATCAAGGATAGTCGGCTGCGAGGCAACTGCACCGGAATCGGATTTCAACACAACCGCCGCCTTGCTGTTGTCAGCGGTGATCTTGCTCAGATCAAAACTGACTTCAACAGTATTGGTATTGTGCGGTGATGAATACGAAGTATCCGCCTTGGCGCCCGGGAACAGGGTGGTTGTCGGATTGCCGCTGGCGTCAACCGTGTACACGAATGGGGATACTTTGGCTTTTTCGATGCTTGTGTACGTGTTGCCGTAGCCATCAACAATCTGGTATGTGTTGTTAAGCTCCAGTGTATCGTGATCTTCCTCATCATCCACTGCCACTGTTGAATATCCCACAAAATTGGAGATGGACTTGAGGTCAATTTTGCCGGGGTCGGCCGCTTCCATGTCAAGCGTGGCTGTCACGCACGAAACAACAAGCGTGCCATTGGTCTGTCCGGTGTAGCCGATAAACACAGGCTGCGTGGTGGACGACTTGGTGAAGATGGCGATATCACCTTCTGCAAGATTACCAGACTTGTTGGCAAGCGCATATTCGGTCTGCGCCGAGGTGCTTTTCTTCTTGCCAAGCTGCAGTTGCGTGTAGCCGGCTTTTTTGCGTACAACACCCTTGAGGTCAAATGCTTTTTCAGCATTTGAACCCCTGCCTTCCGCCTTTATTGTTACATCAGCACCGGCAATTGCAGGCGTATAGGAGGTGTTGGTTATCGACGCAATATAATCCTGCATGTAGAAGGACACGCCTTCGCTTGCAGAATCAATGTCCTCGACGGTTTTCGCGGTGAAACCTGAAGAGGCTGTCGCGTCAATGTAGAGATCCGACACGGCAGTTCCTGAAATTGCACTGCTACTAAACGTTGCGGTCATGGCAAACGGCAGAAATGCCTGAGCGGCTTTCTTCGCTTTGATTGTGCCGGCGGTCAGATCTACAGTATCGACCCAATCCGTAAACGTAGTGCTACGGGGCGCGAATACAGCGCCGCCTGTTTTCTTGAGAGCAAACGTGGCGGTAGATGTTCCGAACGGCGCCGGATTGCCGTACTCATCCTGCCCCACAATGGCGCCGATCACATAACTGTCGGATGCTCCGTTGCCTGCCACTTTGAATGCGCTGGGTTTTGTCTTCCAGTCTTTCTTGGTGGCATTCAAAAGAAAATAGGCGTCAAGAGCGCTGGGAGAATCGAAGCCTGAAAAGGTATAATAGCCCGGTTTTAATATGCCGGTATACCCGAATACCCCCATTGATGTAACAGTATTTACCGGCAGACCGACAATATGGATTTTTTTGCAGGTGCCGGGCTTGTGCACTGATGTATCGTAATCGCTTGGCGCGGTTGATTCATGGCCGATGTTATTGGTGGCCGCAATCTGAAGGTATTCGCTTGAATCAACATCATTCAGCCTGTCGCCGATGGCGCGGGTCCCAAGTGCAAACGGCACCCAATATATCTTATAGCTATCACTACCATTAAGATAGGGTGCCATATCACCAGCACTTTCCGACTTCCCGAGCAGCTTTATAACTTCAGGAATCTTCAGATTGGAAACCGTTACGCTTGCCGACGCATAACCGTTGGTAAGCGTTACCATGGACTGGGCAATGGTAACGGTGTCCTGGCCAATAATGCCACCATTAGGAGGGCTATAGATTATTGTGGCAGCATTGTCGGTGGTGGTCGATGAACCGGGCACAACACCCTGAACCAGAACCATTTTGCCGTTTTCAGGCACATTGTCGGTGAAATAGTAGGTGGTGCCTTCATCAGGCGTATAGGCCGCAAACACGTGCACCTTCACATCTGAGCCTGCTTGTACGACTGCGCTGTCATTGTTTTTCTGGCCGGGTATCGTCTCCAGCACCGCCGGCAGCGTGCTGATGGAACCGGTTCTCACCACATAGCAGTTTGCCTCAGGCGCCTTGATGGTAATGGAAGCATCCTGAGTCAGCGTGCTTGTTCCTTTTTTCAGAGTGAACCGAAGGGTTTCAGCACCGGTAAAATCAATCAGAGGTTTCGATCCGTCATCATAGCGCACCGCGAATTCCTGATACGCGCCGTCGAGATTGATGGAAACCTTCTCGGAAGCTGCCTTCGTGAATGACAGGGTTTCAGTTGCGCTGTTGGTTGAATACTCAAAATCAGAACCGGCATTCACCGACTGCAGCTCAAGGGTTGCATCGGCAATGGCCGCGCCGCCGAATGTAGTTGCCAATTTGCCGTTTGCATCAAGCAGCAGAACTCTGCCCTGGATGTAGCTGCGTGAATCTGGCGGGGTCGAGCCGCTGACGGTTGAATTCTTTTTCAGAATTTCAGCCGTTGAGGATGCAAGATCAATGTAAATTGTGGTGGCGTCAGCCGCCGCAGCCTTCTGCGCGGGAACCGCGACAAAGCCGACTGCGAGCAGAATGCCCATACATAATGCAATTATTTTCTTTCTCATGCTTCACTCCTTTCAAAAAGTGAATCTACTCTACTTCTGACTACTAACTTCTGTCTTCTGATTACTGTTTTTTCCTCTCCCCGTTCTCACCTCCTTCTATGCACGTTGCTGGTTATTAGGTTGTTGGTGGTTATATAAAACTATAAAAAAAGCCCTACCTACATAGGCTTTTGCGAAGATGGGTGATTAGTGCTTACCCCTTTACCCCTTTGAATGCAATAACTTTTTTTAATTTTTTTCTGCCCTGTATCGGTATTTTGTGCACAGACTATAGAACTTTATAGGCATGTGTCAAGAAAAAATTTAAATTTTTTTAACGCCACCAAATGACTATTAAAGTGCTGAGTGCTGAGTGCTGAGTGCTGAGTTTTCAATTTTGCTTCCTTAAACACCACTTGTTGCAAAAGGTTGCAAAAAATTTTTTATTCGGGGAGCGTGTTTTGTATTTCTTGTTTCGTATTTCGTTATTCGTGCTTCGAATTTCGTTTCTACCCTTTCACGCAACACGACCCCTTCTGTCTCCTGACTACTGACTCCTGACTCCTTGCTTTTTTGCCCCCTCCCAACCTCCCCCTCACAGGGGAGACTTGTTTTTTTTTCAGCCCCCTCTGTCGCAGATCCCGCCTTGGCGGGACAGGGAGGGGTGCGGGGAGGGCTATCTTTTCTCATCTTTATCCGGCAATATTTTTAGTATCTCTGCAACGACTCCTTCCGGTGATTCAATTATCTCTTTATTTGTAAATCTCAACACACGCACACCAAAACTCTCAATTTTTTGCCGACGCTTTTTATCAGATTCTATTGCCTCTTTTTGATAGTGTGTATCTCCATCAACTTCAATAGCAATTTTTAGCTCAGGACAGTAAAAATCTACAATGTAACAACCAATGCTCTCTTGTCTTCGGAATTTATACCCTTTTAATTGCCTTCCCCGAAGAAGCGACCAAAGCCGATGCTCAGGCTCCGGCATATTCGTGCGCAGCTCTCTTCTTCTTACAGTCAAAAAAGCATTATTAAATATCTTTCCCATTTTTTGCCCCCTCCTAACTTCCCCTCAGGGGAGGCCTGTTTTTTTTCAGCCCCTTCTGTCTCCTGACTCCTGACTCCTGACTCCTGATTTCTTGCCCCATTGCCCCCTCCTAACCTCCCCCTCTCAGGGGAGGCTTGTTTTTTTAAGCCCCCACCCAACCTCTCCCACCGCGGTGCGAGGGGGGCGTGGTTCCCTACGCATCATACCTTCGACGGAATATTTTAATAGTGTATTTATAATCAGCTATTTCTTTTGCGATTTTATTTGAATCAGGGTGCGTAATCAAGCGTCCCCGGGGGTAGGCAACAGGAACTGCTGCCACAAGCTCATACCGCTGTGCAACAAAATCCATAAGCTGGCGATACAGCCACAGGTCTGCTTTGCCGTCCCAGAGCACGGACTGGAAGACATTAACAACCACCACATAGGTCGGTCGCGATTGTGTGATTTCATCCCATGCCTGCTGCTGGTGCAGACGGTGCTGTGGATAGATGGTTCTCGTAAGCGGATAGAGCAGAACAAACCGGCTTGCACTTTTCCGCCTGCTGTAAAAAAGGATTTGCGCCTCAGAGCCAAAAATAAAGACCTTGTCGCGCTGCGTCGAGTTGTGAGCGATATAGGTTGCAGCCTCGATCGTTTCGGGGAACGGGTTGGGAGAGAAAAATCGCTTACTGAGCTCATCTGAAGAACTCCGCACGTAATAACCAACATCCTGCCATACCGGCACTCCACAGACGCCACAGCAGCACAGTGCAATCAAGCCTTGACGCAGCCGCGCAGAAGCAACAGCATTGGTGAAACGCTCAAGTCCAAACCCGGCACCCAGTGCCAGTGCCGGCGTAAGCTGCGCAAAATAATGCGGATAAGCATATCCGGGCACCACCGCTGCAAGCGATGCGACCAAAAAAAGCAACAGGCAAAGCCCGCGCACATCCCGTACCGCAACACCAAACACTACGCAGCCAAGCGCTGCACCGACAATCACCGGATGCGCTGTGCAGAGCGCACGTAACGAGGCTGAAAGTTTTGGCAGACTGCTGACAATATCCTGCCCGGTGCCATAGTAATAATTAAAGATGAAATTCCAGTACAGAAAATCATCCCCTCCGCCGCGAATGTAAAAATATCCTACCACACCAAGACTCAGCGCAAAAAAACCTGCAAGCCATGCAGCAGCATATCCTGCAGAAGACCGCATCTGACGCGACCGCTGGAAGTCGGCACTCTGCTGCACGGCAAGCTGGAGGCAAAAAACCGTGAGCGCAAAAAAAATACCGGTGTGTTTTATCCACACCACAGCAGCAGCCAGCGCACCACTGGCAAAAGCCATCACAACCGAACTCCACCGTATTGCCAGAAGCGCACTGGCAAGGCTCAGGGCAAGTGGCAAGAGCAGAATCATCTCAGTTGATGCGGCAAACCCCTCAACCTGCGGGCTTGAACTGAGCACCGCATAGGACAGAGCGGTCAACAAGCCTGCAGAAGGTGACCCGCGGGCAAGCCGCACCACACCGTACAGCGCCATGAGCGTCAATGCATTATAGAGAAGCAAAAAAAGATGCACGCCCGCAGGCGTTGGCGGGAACAGCAGCAGTGCTGCTGCATAAATGTAGTAAACTCCCGGTGGTTTGTGATCAATGGCATCGCGGTAAGGCAGACCGCCGTCACGGATGACCTGCCCGATGTACCCGAACAAGCCTTCGTCGCGCTCAAGGGGAATCGAGATACTGTTGAACCTCAAGCCGACATAGATGCACCAAACGGCAATCCATGCTGCTGCATGCACCAGCACAGGGTCAGAAAAAAACCGCCACGAAGTTTTTTTGCTGTTTTTTCGTTTCATTTATAAAGAAAAGTACTGAGTACTGAGTGCCGGGTGCTGAGAAAATAAAATACTAGGCACTCAGCACTCAGTACTCCGAACTGAAATTCGTGTTTCGTGATTCGGGTTTCGTTTTTAACCTTTCATGCATCACGAACCACGTTCCCTTCTCACTTCCCCTCCACCTCCACCATCAGATACCGCCGTACCAGCTCGAGCAAGTGTCCGAGGTCAAACGGCTTGGTCACGTACTCATCTGCACCGGTTTCAATTGCCTTGATACGGTCGGCATCGTGGGTCTTTGCGGTCAGTATAATAATCGGGATATGGCGATACTTTTCATCCAGTTTCAAAAGACGAGCAACTTTGTAGCCGTTCATTTTGGGGAGCTTAATATCGAGAAAAATAAGGTCGGGGTTTTCCGTGCGTGCCTTGTTCAGCCCCTCAGCGCCATCAAGGGCAGTGCAGCAGGTGTACCCCTCCTGTTCTAAGGCAAACTGAAGTGTCTCAATAATATCTAGTTCATCGTCAACGATTAAAATCTTTCTTTTTTTCATGGGCATCCTCCTGTGCTCGTGATGCCGCAAGACGGTACAGATCCCGCTGCGTTGCAGCATCATCAGGATACACTGCATAGCCAATGCCATAGCCGTGCGGTAGCTGATGCTGGCGCACATACTCCGCGATGCGCTCCTGCAGCCGTGTGCAGATAGCACGTGCTCCCTCTGCTCCGGTTTCGCAAAAAACAACAAACAACTTCCCCTCCCGATGCTGTACCACAATATCCTTTGCGCGGTGCAGACTTGCCTGAAGAACGCGTCGAATACCAGCCTCATCGCCACTGTCCTGCTCCAACATAATGACAAAAAGTGCCAGATGTTCCTGCCCGGAACGCGCACGGTGAAACTCACGGTCAAAAATGCGGCGCACATCCAGATCACGGCGATCCTGCCCGTACACCGGCAGCGTAAAACAAAATCTGCTGCCCGACGGCTGGTTGTCTTCGACCGTAATTTTGCCGCCGTGAAGCTGCACCAGCCGCTCGACAATGGCAAGCCCAAGTCCCACACCAGCAGGTGCCTGCCCACCGTCTCGTGGGAGCCGGTAAAACTTTTTGAAGATCAGCGCCCGCTTGTCAGCAGGGATGCCAATGCCGGTATCAGCCACAGTAACCGCTATCATCGCTGGTGCTTCCGAAGGCTCTCCAGTGGTGTCTGCCACCGGTTGTGCAGCAACCGTGATGGTGCCTCCCGGAGGGGTAAACTTCACCGCATTTCCGACCAGGTTAAAAAAAATCTGTTCCAGATACTGGGGATCTGCATAAACCGGAGGCAGGTCGTCCGGGAGTGCAGTATGGAGCTGAAGATGTGCAGCCCGCGCCTGCGCCTGAATTTCGGGCAGTATGTTTTCTACAACTGCCGCAAGCTGCACCTTCTCAAAAGAACAGGGCGCGGTTCCTGCTTCAATACGGCTTATGTCAAGGTACTGAGTGATGAGGTTTGCAATACGCTCGGCGTTGCGCGTGGCAATCGTCAGGAACCGCTCAAAAACAGCGGGGTCGCCATCAGGTACTGCTGTGTGTAAAATCTGAAGTGCGTTTTTCAAAGCCGCAAGTGGGTTGCGAAGCTCATGGGAGGCAATGGACACAAAGTCTGAGGTAAGCTCATCAACCTGATCTAAGACCCCTATGTCTTGCAGAAACACTGCACTGCCAACCCTCTCAGTACCTTCATGCATTGGTGCACAGGTAATGCGAAAAAGTCTGCCGTTCATTCTGTGTTCATGCCGTATCGGTGCAGATACCTGACCGGGATCAAGCCCGATAAGCTCGCGCACCCGTGCCAAAACCTGAGCGCAATCCTCCCCGCACCCAAGCATTTCAACAGCACTGCGGTTCATACACACCAGACCACCCTCCTGGTTAAATACCACGCAGCCTTCAGGCATACTGGCTACCAGTGCTGCCAAACTTGCCCTGATAAACTGCGTGTGATTATGATCGGTCTGGGTTAGCATATTCTCTCAAGTGAGAAGTACTGAGTGTTTCGTGTTTCGTGTTTCGTGCTTCGTGCTTCGGGTTTCGTTTTTAACCTTTCACGCTCCACGCCTCACGAGCCACAAACCACGTTCCCTGCTGTCTCCTGACTCCTGATTGATTTCTTGCTTCTCTGCCCCCTCCTAACCTCCCCCTCTCAGGGGAGGCTTGTTTTTTTAAGCCCCCACCAAACCTCCCCTCACAGGGGAGGCTTTTATTTTTTTCAGCCCCTCCTGTCGAAGATCCCGCCTTAGCGGGACAGGGAGGGGTGTGGGGAGGGCTTATGTCAGCCCCTCCTGACAGGGAGGGGTGTGGGGAGGGCTTCTTTGCCCCCACCTAACCTCCCCCTCTCAGGGGAGGCTTGCTTTTTTTCAGCCCCTTCTGACTCCTCACTCCTCACCCCTCACTTCTCTTATGATAGGCAATGCCTTGGCAGGTTGCAATCAATCTGTCATCCTGACCGCGTACCTCAATACGCCACGTGCTGACCTTGCGTCCGATATTGATCGGCGATGCCTCAGCAGTTATGGTTTCACCAGCATGGGCTGCTGCAACATAGCTGATGTTCAGGTTGACCGCAATCGCCATACTGCCCATCGAGTTGCACGCAACCGCAAATGCCTGATCAGCAACCGCGCACACCGTCACCCCATGTGCCCGGTGTACTGCGTTAAGATATTCTGGCTTTACCAGAAGCGAGCACCGTGCAAAGCCATGCCTGACCTCATCCACGCTGATTCCCAAAAACCGTGCCAGCGGATCGTTCCCGACAACTGTGCGTGCATATTCGATGGGATTGTGCTCAACATCATAGACTTTCTGCTCATCCATATTACTTTCTCCGAGCATAGCGCCCCATCAGGATTGCCGTACCGATCTGATGCCGGCGTATTTTTTGTTCAATCGTCTGCCGTGTTACTGCATCAAGTTTCTCGACGCTGAGTGCGTACAGAGTAAAAAAATACCGATGTGTTCCCGACGGTGGACACGGTCCGCCATACCCCATCCTGCCAAAATCGTTTGCAAGCTGTCGCGCACCGGCAGGAAGCTGACCACCAGAAGGGATTACCGAAACACCTGCAGGAATATCATAGACAACCCAGTGCACAAAATTACCCGACGGTGCATCCGGGTCATGGCAGATAAGTGCAAAACTTTTTGTCTGCGGTGGGGGGTTTTTCCATGCAAGGTGCGGCGAAAGGTCGGTACCATCACAGGTATGGCGTGCTGCTATCATGCCTCCTTCGGTAAAATCATTGCTGAAAAGTTCAAAAGCGCTGCTCGTACCTGACAAGAGCAACGCTCCCAGCAGGGTACAAACAATCAAACGCCAGCTCATAGGATACCTCCTTTATTGCGTGAGGCGGTAAAAAATGAAAAGTTCTGAGTGCGTGATTCGTGACTCGTGATTCGTGTTTAGCCTTTCACGCTTCATGCTTCACAAACCACAAGCCCTTCTGTCTTCTGCCCCCACCCAACCTCCCCCTCTCAGGGGAGGCCTGTTTTTTAACATACCTC
>Ga0272448_1001222_pt1 | contig 35267 bp, 27 predicted proteins | sample YNPCB0191_FD_202220 | JGI IMG/M metagenome (GOLD analysis project Ga0272448, IMG submission 202220) | Hot spring sediment microbial communities from Yellowstone National Park, WY, United States - YNP-CB-019-1 | ecosystem: Environmental > Aquatic > Thermal springs > Hot (42-90C) > Sediment...
CTCCACTGCTTTGGCTAATAGGTCTTTTTCCATCCTCACAACGATCTGTTTGAGTTCTTCAGCGTTTTTGATTAGACTTGTTTTCAAGAGAGATCTCCTTTTTAAGTTTATTTTTTAGTCAGATTTACTTTGGGGGGTCTCTCTTGTTTTTACAACTGCCACCGACAAAACTGTCACTGTATCAGATATGTTGAATTGACTTTATCGTCTCTGGGGGATAATATGTTAAAAAATTGAATAATCAGCGCAAGGTACCGGAGAGTGATCTCCGGCTGAAAGGATAGCAAGCCGGTGTAATTCCGGCACAGTCCCGCCTGCTGTTACAGTCAGAACGCCGCCTTGCCCAGAGCTACCTCCGCGGAGTAAGGGGGTGGGATTTAGATTTGATAAAGTCCCCCTGCTCACAGGAGCAGGGTTTTTTGTTTCCGGGCAGGATAATTCTGCCCGCTGGATCATATAAATGGATAGTACGCTGGAAAGTGCATCAAACGTTTATATCAAACGGCTTCGAACGGGATGGATGGCGATTACAGGAGCGGTCGTATTGCTTGTTACAATCACCATCGTGGCCAGCACCGTCGGCAGTATAACCATACCTTTTACAGATATTATCAATATTCTCATAGCCAGAATACTGATGCCCGATCGTTTATCCTCTTATCCGCTTACCGAAACCATTATATTGCTGGATATCAGATTACCGCGTATTTTTATGGCAGGATTGGCCGGCGCAGCGCTGGCAATATCAGGTGCAGCCTACCAGGGAATGTTCCGTAACCCTCTTGCCGATCCCTACTTGATAGGGGTTTCACAGGGTGCGGCATTGGGTGCCGTCATCGGGTTTCTGCTGCCTTTCAATATGCCCGTCATCGTCATTCCGGTGCTGGCGTTCTTCGGAGCTGTTCTGAGCGTGCTGGCCGTATTTTTCATCTCCCGCACGGGCAGGACACTGCCTCTGACAACTATGATTCTGGGAGGTGTAGCGGTAGGAGCATTCCTTGCATCCATTACTTCTTACCTGCTCATTGTTTCAAACGACAGACTGCACGGCATAATCTTCTGGCTTCTGGGGACATTTGCACTGGCAGATTGGGACCGTATAAACCTCATGCTGCCTTACATACTCGCAGGTTCATCGGTGATTATCCTGCTGGCACGTCCGCTGAACGTAATGCAACTGGATGAAGAGCAGGCCCGCCAGCTCGGCATAAATGTGGAAGCGATCAAGCTCATCGTCATTGCATCGGCCACCCTCAGCACTGCCGCCGCAGTATGTTTCTGCGGTGTAATAGGGTTTGCGGGCATTATCATCCCCCATACCGTAAGGCTCATATTCGGCCCCGATCACAGGCTGCTGCTGCCCCTCTCCCTGCTGATGGGCGCATCTTTCCTCATACTGGCTGATACAGCTGCCAGAACTGTAATCATGCCCACGGAAATACCGATCGGCGTGATAACGGCTTTTATCGGCGCACCTTTCTTCCTTTACCTGCTGAGGCAGAAGAAAAAGGCGGTATTCTGATGGCGATAATCTCCCTTTCTAACGTCGATTTCAAATACGGTAAATACAACGCCCTGGACGGCATCGATATTGAAACCCGACAAAATGAACTGCTGGGCATCATCGGTCCCAATGGCTCGGGCAAAAGCACACTCCTCAAGTTGATGTCCGGGCTTCTGCATCCGCTGACCGGCACAGTCTGCCTGGATGGTACACCCATCACGTCGCTGAAGCAGGGGCAGATTGCCAGAAAAATCGCCTTCGTGCCGCAGAACTCCTATCTGCCCGAACTTTTTACCTCATTCGAGATAGTCATCATGGGCAGGACGCCGCATTTGGGTTTGCTGCGCTATGAAAGCCAGGAAGATATAAATATTGCCGTAAATGCCATGGATATAACCCACACCGGGTATCTGGCCGATAAACCCGTCAATCAGCTATCCGGTGGAGAAAGACAGCGTGTAATTATAGCCAGAGCCCTGGCACAGCAGGCGGATATTCTGCTTCTCGACGAACCAACAGTAAACCTCGATATCAGCTACCAGATAGAGATATTACATTTTCTGCGTTCTCTGTGTTCGACGATGGAGATAACAGTGGTAGTCGTTCTTCATGACCTCAACCTGGCCTCACAGTTCTGCGATCGGCTCATTGTCCTCAAAGAGGGGCGTATATACAGTCAGGGCAAACCTTCTCAGGTGCTGACTCCTGCCATATTAAAAGAAGTCTTTAATCTCGATGTCTATGTTGGTGAACATCCAATCAACGGCCTTCCGACAGTGTTGATCAATGCCGATGGTTCAAAAAAGTTGAACGGTAATGAATGAACTATATATCCTGATCATCGCCCTATCCATCGACCTTTTGTGCGGTGAAGCACCTGACCGCTTTCATCCCGTAGCCTGGCTCGGTAAACACATCGGCCAGATACTTGAATTCCGCCCACAAACCAGCCCAGGGCGTCAGCTTTTCTTCGGTGCGGTAATCGTCATCATATATGCCTCACTTATACCGCTATCCGTCTATTTTATTATGCAGCTCGTACAGAAGGCAGGCATCATACCATACCTCATCCTATCCGGTTATCTATTGAAAAATACTTTCTCCATACGCGGACTGTGGCAGGCTGTGGAGAAGGTCAAATCCGCATTAAAGATTAACGACCTCACCAGGGCCCGCAGAGATGTCCGTGCACTGGTAAGCCGCGATGCAGACGGCCTGGACCAGCAGGGACTTATATCAGCAACCGTTGAATCATGCGCCGAGAATATCTGCGACAGCTTTGTGGCACCCCTTTTCTACTTCGTCATCTGCGGGCTACCCGGCGCTTTATGTTATCGTATTATCAATACTTTCGATGCCATGGTCGGATACCATGGCAGCTGGGAATATACTGGAAAAGCCGCGGCCAGAATTGACGATGTTTTTAACTACATTCCGGCACGCTTGTGTGCGTTCTTTATCCTGGTCTCTTCATTATTATGTAAACTTAATACAGCGGGTAGCTGGCAAACGATGTTAAGGGACCATAGATTGACGGAAAGTCCCAATGCCGGCTGGACGATGAGCGCTATGGCCGGTGCACTCAATGTTATGCTGGAAAAAAAGGGCTATTACGTGCTGGGTGATAAAATTGATGAATTGAAATTATCCAGCATTACACAGTCCCAGCGCATCCTGCTGGCATCGGCCGCCTGCTGTATTTTAGTGGTTACCGGTGTGGAGGTAGCAATACATGCCACGTCCTAACAGCTTTATCGTGAATTTGGGTCCACAGGTGCATGGAGGCCCCGGTTTTGCCTCTATCGATGGGCGTAACCCCGATCGACTGCTCGACTTCAGCACGTGCTGTAATCCTTATCCACCGCCTGCGGCAATTCGACGGAGCTTAAGAACCTGCGAAATAAACCGGTACCCTGACCCGGAGGCTATGGAGTTTATAAAAACGCTGGCCTGCAAACTCGAAGTCGATCCGTCCAATATTATCGCCGGCAGCGGCTCAACCGAACTTATACGCATGACTGCAATTGCCTATTTCAACCACACAAGCATCATAATACTCCCTTCTCCCACCTACGGCGAATATGAACTTGCCTGCCGGCTGGTTAATGCCGGTATCGTCAATTATCCCCTTCACCAGGATAACGGATTCAGCTTCAATGCCGGCGACTTTATAGATTTTGCGAGACCTTTCAATCCTTCGGGCATATTTATCTGCAACCCCAATAACCCCACCGGACAATATATCTCAAAAGAGGAAATTAAAGACATAATCGATGCCTTTCCGGAAGCTCTGATTACGATTGATGAAGCTTATATCTCATTTACTGCGAACAGATGGAATTCGCTTTCTCTGATAAACAAAAATAACCTCATTATCTTGCGTTCTATGACCAAGGATTTCGCCCTGGCAGGTCTGAGGGTGGGCTATGCCGTTGCTCACAGGCAAATCATCGAAATCCTTAAAAAGGTCAGACCACCCTGGAATATCTGCTCAACGGCTCAGAATGCAGGTACAGCCTCACTGAAGTGCGACGATTACTTAACTAAATGCTGCAGGTTCATCGAAAAATCCAGGGACTACCTGATAAGGTCGCTCACCGGTCTGGGCTATAGCATACCGCCTACCAGCACCAATTTCTTTCTGGTTAAAACAGGTAATGCCACCCAGATCGGGAAAAAATTACTCGAAATGGATATACTGGTGAGGGATTGTACGTCCTTTGGACTGCCCGACTACATACGGATTGCGCCCCGATCCATGCATGACTGTCAAAAACTGGTTGAGGCCTTTAAAAAGCTGAAAAGAGAGAGTATATGAAGGCCCGGACAATTATGATACAGGGCACATCGTCCTCAGCGGGAAAGAGCATCCTGGTTACCGCATTGTGCCGCATTTTCCGGCAGGACGGTTACAGAACGGCACCTTTTAAATCGCAAAATATGGCGCTTAACTCATTTGTTACACGTGAGGGGTATGAGATCGGCAGGTCGCAGGCAGTGCAGGCCGAAGCTGCAGGCATCGAGCCAGCGGTCGATATGAATCCGGTGCTGTTGAAACCTCAGGCCGACAACCAATCACAGTTGATTGTCTATGGACGCCCGGCTGGTACGGTGGATGCCCGGAGCTATTATCAGGATAAAAGCAGGTTCTGGCCTTTAATCTGTAAAGCTTTTAAATCGCTATCACAAAGATATGACCTGATCGTAATCGAAGGTGCGGGCAGCCCTGCAGAGATCAATTTAATGTCGGATGATATTGCCAATATGAGGGTTGCCCGGATGGCTGGAGCTCCTGTGCTCCTTGTAGCCGATATCGATCGAGGCGGTGTATTCGCCTCGCTGGCAGGCACAATGCAACTGCTCAAACCTTCGCAGAGGAAAATGGTAAAGGGATTCATAATCAACAGGTTCAGAGGTGATGCGTCTTTGCTGAAATCCGGGCTGGATTTTCTGGAAAAGCGTTATTCAAGGCCGGTTCTGGGTGTAATCCCGCATATGAAAGAGCTCACTGTCGCTCAGGAAGACTCGGTGTATCTGGACGAACGCCGTAACACGCATTCGGGAAGCGGACCGGACGTCTGCATAATACATTTGCCGCATATATCCAACTACGATGATTTTGATCCGCTTGAGCAATCGTGTAAAGTCAGGTATATTAAATCGGCTGATGAAATGGACGACCCCGATCTCATAATACTCCCGGGTACCAAGAGTACGATATCAGACATGGACTTCCTGTACACATCGGGGCTTTCCCACGAAGTTCTTGTAAGGGCAGGCAGGGGAACACCGGTAATCGGAATATGTGGAGGATACCAGATGCTGGGTAAAGCCATTTATGATCCCGACCACGTCGAGTCCAGCAAGTCAGCAATTAAAGGGCTCGGCCTGCTTGATATAGAAACAATTTATCGTCAGGATAAAATCACCATGCAGATAAAAGGTATGGTGGCAGCGAAAGCCGGCCTGCTTCAAAATATGGAAGGGATACCGATTGAGGGATACCAGATCCACATGGGTCGGGACCTGTACAATAAAGCAAAGCCGGCTTTTTTCGTGAGGCATATCGATGGTTCATGCATTAAAGATGGAGCTTCCAACACAACAGGAATGGTATTCGGTACATATACGCATGGCCTTTTTAACAGCAATGATTTTACACGTATTATGATAGACAATTTATGCTCGCTGCGCGGTTTACGCCGGGTCGATCACAGGGGCATCGACAGGGAAGAGATGTTCAATAGACTGGCGGATACGGTCAGAAAGAGTCTTGATATGGGGAAAATCTACGATATTATTGCCGGAGGTTAAAATGTCGGATAAAAACTTAAAGGGATTGGTCCAGGTCTACACAGGTGATGGTAAGGGCAAGACCACAGCAGCCCTGGGCATGGCGCTGAGAGCAGCCGGGCAGGGGCTCAAGGTAATTTTCATACAGTTTCTCAAAGGCGAACCGGGCGGCGAACATTTCATCATGGAAAAATGCCCTGCATTCGAGATCAGGCAGTTCGGCAAAGGCGATATCTTCGCCAAATCAGATGAAGAGCTTCTCGATGAAACGAATCGGGCGTTAGTATTTGCAAAGGAGACGATTGCCCGGGGAAATTATGATGTTGTCATTCTTGATGAAATTTTCATCGCCCACTGGCGGGGATTTATCAGCCTGCAACAGATACTCGACCTGATTAGGAGCAAGCCCGAGCACGTGGAACTGGTGATGACCGGTCGCAAGGCACCTTACGAGGTAGTCAAAGAAGCCGACCTTGTCAGTGAAATACTCATGATCAAACATCCTTTCAACGAAGGCGTCAGGCAACGGAAAGGTATTGAATATTAATGTCATAAGCCATCCATGTTATGAAGATGCTTGAAGAAACTCTTAAAAATATTCGTCAACCGGATGACGCCGCCATGAAAAGCGCATTAGAGCGTCAGAATCAACTGACCAAGCCGCGTGGAAGTCTGGGCGTACTGGAAAGCCTGTCAATTCAAATCGCCGGCATCCATAGGAAGCCTTTGCCCGCTATCAAAAACAGGCTGATCATTACCATGGCAGCCGATCACGGTGTTGCTGCTGAAAAAGTCAGCCTCTACCCACAGGAAGTGACGCGGCAGATGGTATTGAATTTTGTTAACGGGGGCGCTGCTATAAATGTTCTCGGCCGCCTGATTGACGCACGCCTGCTGGTCGTAGATATGGGTGTAAAGGGCGGCTTCCCTCCGACAGATGGCCTGGTGTGTAAAATGATCGACTTCGGAACCGCCAACTTTTTTAATGGGCCGGCCATGACCCGTACTCAAGCCATCGACTGCCTGCAGAGCGGCATCGAGGTGCTCAATAGCGAATTTGAAAAGGGACTGGATATAGTGGCCGTAGGTGAGATGGGTATCGGCAACAGCACATCAGCCAGTGCAGTCGTTTCGGCCATAACAGGCCGATCCCCGCAATTTGTAACCGGGAAGGGAACGGGTATAGATGATGAACAGCTGCACCATAAAATCAGTGTGATTCAGCATGCCCTCATGATTAATAAACCCGATAAAAACGATGCCATAGACGTACTGTCAAAAGTGGGCGGGTTCGAGATTGGGGGCATGGCGGGTGTGATGCTGGCTGCGGCCGCACGCAGCATTCCTGTAGTCCTCGATGGCTTCATATCCGGTGCAGCGGCGCTGATAGCTTATACGCTCAATCCTCAGGTTAAAGACTACTTAATCGCTTCACATCTTTCGACAGAGCATGGTCACAGGGTTTGTCTTGACCATATCGGTCTGCAACCGCTTATCGATTTAAATCTCAGACTGGGTGAAGGAACGGGTGCTGCACTTGGAATTTTCATCTGCCAGGCGGCCGTTGATCTGCTCGCACAGATGGCGACTTTTACCCAGGCAGGAGTATCCGATATTGAGCACAGAAAATAGCAGGCTGTTCTTCAGCGCATTAAAATTTCTGACGATTTTCCCCGTTCCGGATAAAAACGTCGAGGGTCCGGAACAGATTGGGCGCTCAATTGCCTTTTTCCCGGTTGTGGGACTTATAATAGGCATTGTCCTGGGCGGAGTTTCTTATCTGTTGCGGTTCATCCTGCCGTATCAGATCGTCAGTGCATTGCTGGTGGCAGGGCTTGTCATACTGACGGGTGCCAATCATCTGGACGGCCTCATGGATACCTGTGACGGCATGGCGGCAGGCCGTACCAGAGATGAGAGGCTAACGATAATGGAAGACCCCCACGTGGGAGCATTTGGAATAGCCGGTGCCTGTCTGACATTGATACTTAAATATGCCGTTTTTACATTTACCACAGCCATGGCCATGCTGCTCATATTTCCTGTAATCAGCCGGTGGACGGTAACGGCAGCCATACTCAACTTTCACTCCGCCAAAAACAGCGGCACCGGCTATGCGGTTAAACGCCAGGCCCGCTGGAGCGGCTTCCTGGTCAGCAGCCTGACTACATTGATATTAAGCATACTTTTGTGCGGGTTTTTAAAAGGCATCGCTCTTATGGTAAGCACAGGCGTATTAATTATGCTCACCGCTTTATATTTTAAAAATCTTTACGGCGGACTGACGGGTGATAATTACGGCGCCCTTATCGAATTGGGTGAGATTTTCAGTCTGTTACTGTATATTGTTTTTACTTTCCATAAATACCTTTTACCCGGAGACCCGCTAATCGTATTCCCCTGATCAGCATATATTTACAAATAAACAGATGCAACATGATTATACTGATTACAGGTGGCGCCCGAAGCGGTAAGAGCGAATTCGCTCAAAAGCTGGCAGCAGGACTGGGGAAAAGCGTGCTATTCTGCGCAACGGCTCAGCCGCTGGATATGGAAATGCAGGCAAGGATCGAAATGCACCGAAAATCCCGACCTGCCGGATGGGATACGCTGGAGCTACCCATCAATATCGCTGCTGGGTTAAAACGCATACGAAGAAAATACGATACCGTAATTATTGATTGTGTAACCATGCTGGTTGCCAACCGCCTTAATGAGGAAATGTCGGAAGAAACGGCACACCATGAAGTATTATCTGAGATTGAACCTCTTATCAAGCATATGCGAACACAAAAAAAACACTTTATACTCGTTACCAATGAAGTCGGCCTGGGAATCGTACCCGACAATAAGCTCGCCAGGCTGTATCGTGATCTTCTGGGAAAAGTCAATCAGAAACTGGCCAATTGCGCTCACGAGGTATATCTTTTAACCGCCGGAATACCCTGCAAAATAAAGTAGCAATACATCTAAACCGGTCAACCTTCTCTGATAACCGCCTCTATGCTGCCGATTAAACTGGCAAAATCGAAGGGTTTACTCACATATATCCTTCCCGTAGATTCGAGGAAATCCTGGGTGGACATGGTGACGGTGTCGCCGGTAATGAAAATTATGCGATTTACCAGATGGGGATATTTATTTTTTATATTCTCGTACAGGTCCTTCCCATCGACTCCGGGCATCTTTATATCCAGTAAATAGATATCGTACTCACGCTCTTCCAGCTTCTTCAGTCCATCCTCACCGCTCTCAGCCACATCCACTATAAAATCCCGTTCCGTCAGCACCCGCTCCAGTATATCTCGTATAATGACCTCGTCATCGACCACAAGTATCTTCCGCCTTTCTCCGATCAATTCCGGCAGTCTTTTATCAGCGGATATTGACGAAGCAATACCGATCTCCTCTGTGCTTGCAACCGGTAGCTCTATGATAAATGTGCTTCCGAATCCTTCGACACTCTCGGCAGTGATAGTCCCTCCGTGCTTGGTAACTATGCCGTGGCAGACACTCAAACCCAACCCCGTTCCCACACCCACATCTTTGGTGGTAAAAAACGGATCGAATATCCGGTCTTTAATCGAGTCGGGAATGCCCGGGCCGTTATCAACGATGCTGATTTTGACTTTCTGATCGATTACTTCGGTGTTTATCCTGATTATACCCATCCGTCGTCTGGATATGATGGCATGCTCGGCATTAACCAGAATATTTAATATAACCTGCTGTACTTGATTCTCATCTGCCGATATCCATATGGGACCGGACGCAAGCTCAGTAAATATCTCGATATTATTAACTTTGTGCTCATAGCTGCGCATATCGAGGGTTCTAAGGATAAGCTCGTTAATATCGATTATCTTTTTCTCAAGTGAATAGCTGCGCGAAAAGGTTAGCAGGTTCTGTACAATTTTGGCCGCTCTCTGGCTCTGAGCATAAATCTTATCCAGATCCTGTTTCATCTGCAGGGGTAGACCTTCCTGCTCCATTAAAAGCTGTGCAAATCCCATAATAGCCGTCAGCGGGTTATTTATCTCATGTGCAACGCCGGCTGCCAGCTCGCCGATCGATGCCAGCTTGCTGGCTATGAGCAACTGCTGTTCCATTTTCATACGATCGGTTATATCCCTGGTTATGCCGCGTACACCTATGACTTTGCCCACCGCATCCTTCATAGGAGAAGTTGAGACACCTATTATCCTCCGTGTGCCATCACCCTTTAAGATATTGCCGAAGAGGCCGGCCACGGCCGAGCCTTTATTTACAACCTCATCTATTGTATTCTTAATGCTTTCAATAAACTTCTCATCATCTCTATCAATGAAACTGCTAAAATGCCTGGAAATGATCTCGGAACGATCAAGACCGAGGATTTTACACATAGCATCGTTAACAAATTTATAGCAGCCGTGCATATCCAGTTCGAAATAGCCGTTATCCATCTCCTCTAAAATCGTACGGAACCTCTCTTCGGAATGACTGATAACCTGGTCGGCTTTTTTACGTTCGCTTATATCTCGTGCGATATTTATCAGACAGTCTTTATCGCCAATTTTAATCACTTTGGAATAAATTTCCACGGGAAATACTGTTCCATCTTTACAGTTATGCACCGTCTCAAAGGTTAATTCGCCACATGTTATAACATCTTTTATCAGCCGTTTGATCCGGTCCTTATATCTGCCGTCAACAATTTCGGCTATATTCATGCCGAGCATTTCTTCCTTTGTATATCCTCTTGTCTTCCAGGTCGCCTCATTCATGTAAATGATATTACCCTGTTCATCGAGCATATAAATTGAGTCCATAGCCTGATCGAGAAGAACCGCTCTAAGATCCAGTTCCCTCTGCATGGCTCTCTTTTCAGTAATATCATTGCCAGAATGAAGCGAACCGGATATGCGTCCTTCCTCATCGTACAGTATCGAATTATGCCAGTAGATTATTCTTTCAACATTGCCCGCTGCCAGCATCGAACTGGTGAATTCTTCAGGCAACGGTACCTCACCCAACATATATAAATGATAAGCAGCCCGGGATCTATCCCGTAATCGTTCGGGTAAGAAATCATCAAACCAGTTTTTACCCAGTATATATTCCTCAGTATATCCCAGAACCTGGCAGCCCTTTCTATTTATAAGCGTTATTCTGCCTTCTCTATCCAGGGACAGAAGGATAACGTTGATCGTATCCAGATATTGCTGTACTCTTTTCCTGTCCTCATTTAACCTATCGATTATATCTTTTACCTGGCTGGTTCCGGTTATATCTTCGGCTATCGACCATATACCGATTACCCGTCCCTGATCCGATTTTATCGGTATGGCATTCAAGCGGATGTAAACCCCTTTATCCTGCTTCCGTTTGAAAAAATGCTCGGTAACTGCGGCATTACCCGTATCAGCACATTTTTTCAATGCTTCACCGATGCCGGCATCAATAAAAGGTGGATAACCGAAAACGCCTGTTTCTGCAATCAGATCCAGCCGGCTTAATTCAAACAGTTCATTAAATGAATCATTAATATCCAGTACACGGCCATTAATGTCAATCAAAAGACTGCCCACAGGGGCATTTTTGATAATGCGGCCATAGTTTTTGATAATACTATCCATCGATTAAACTGCCCAAAAAATAGTTGAACATATCTTTGACTTTGATTGTATTGCAGCTTATTTTTCCATGCAAGTTAGAAGATAATCCAGGATGAGTTCATATGATACTATCGACAATAGATTAAATTGTCATTATAATACAGGATAGTGGGAAATTTGTTATTTATTAATCGGGCATATACAAATATCGTGCGAAAAGTCTTTGCCGGCGCAGTGCTATTTTGCCTTGCATTTTCTCTGAATGCAACGCCGGTTGAAGCAGCCCCATCCATTTCACCGATATCACTCCCCAACGGCCAGGTCAACGGATATTATTCGGCACAATTGATTGCCACCTGTAACGGCACATGCGGCTGGTCTTTTACGGGAGGAGCTTTACCACCGGGATTAACGCTATCTCCCACAGGCTTAATTCAGGGAACGCCGACAGCCATGGGAAGTTATACATTTATTGCCACGGTTACCGACTCCACCGGGAGTGCTTCGGGGAGTTTTACCATTACCATTACAGCCCCACCCATCACCTTTAATACCTCGAGCCTGCCTACAGCTACAATAGGGCAACCTTATTCGGCCAGTATCAGCGCTACAGGGGGGACAGGTACTATAACTTATGCACTGACCAGCGGTAACCTGCCGTCCGGGCTTATGTTTAACGCCGGTATAATCAGTGGAACACCGGCTCAGGGGACGGCCGGCTACTATAACTTCACCGTTACAGCCACCGCAGGCTCTTCAACCGCCCAGCAGAGTTTCTCGCTTCTGGTGGAAAAAGGCTATTACGATGCTTTTGTCAGTATATCACCGGGACTGGCCGAAGGCCAGACACGTGTATACGTGGATAATGTACTTAAAGGCACACTGCGCGGTGGTGATTCTATCAAGCTTACACGACTGGATCCAGACGTTATAACCAATGTTAGCGTAGACCCTACGGTTACCAGTCCCGGTAGGACAGATATCAGATATAAAGCCGAGACGTCCTCTGCCAGCATCCGTGCGGGCATCAGTCAGGTAACATTCAACTACAATCCCGAATATTATATCGATGTTAAGACCGATCCCTCTGGAATCGCCACAGTATCCGGCACGGGTTGGTACCGCGAAGGAGTACCCATCTCACTGACAGCACCCGACCAGATAGATAAAGATGCAGATTCCCAGTACAGATTTTCATACTGGCTCACCCCCAGCAATGATAAAATCAAATCTACCACATTGAATGTGACCGTAAATCAACCGGGCCGCTATCTGGCCACATATGACCTTTATTACAGATTCACTATCGTGTCCGAATACGGCAATATCAAAGGCGGAGGCTGGCAAAAGGCTGGAAGCACGGGCTCATGGAGCCTGATATCCAACGAAGTTGCCATGCCCGGTATACTCGGCTTTTTTGGAGGTAAATACCGCGCACAGCTACCATCCGGCAGCGAGATCATCGACGGACCTAAAACAATCACTGTAAAGTGGGATCCCGATTATACGGTGCCGGCTATTACCATACCGCTCACAATTATCATAATAGGCGGCATAATTTACGGAATATATGCCCTGGTCCGGCGTAAAGAGCCGGTGGCCCAGCCGATGCCATACCAGCCCCCTGCCTATGTACCTCCTCCGCCACCTCCCGTCTACCCCCAATACCAGGCACCTCCACCGCCGCAAATACCGGCCATGCCTCCACCACAAACTACCGTCGTTATGATAGGCAATGGAGCAAAAAAGCCGCCGACTTCCACACGTGAACAATTGATGGAAAAGTTCGGGGAATTACTTCAGAAATACGAGGAGGAACTTTCTCAGGGCAGAGAACTTCCCATACCTTCTGAGGTGCCGGAAATTGAGACGACTGTGAGTAAGAAAAGCCTTCCCGCGCCTGAAGCTTCCGAAAGCTCCGGTACGGTTACCGAAGTGCCATCCACACCCGCCGAAGAATGCGGGCAGACTACCAAAAAGCTGTTGCGAACGGTGGTTACGCACTGGCGCAATACCAATATCAAACCGATTACCGTTATACCGGGCGATAAGAAAAGTGCTGCCCTGGCCGGAGGCCGTACCGTTACATGGACGCGAGAGAAATATAACGAATGGGAACTGCATATCTGTAAATTGCCGGTGGGACATAAAGGCATACATAAGGGTACAACCGAAATAGTGTACAGTCTGATCGATACTATTAATGAGGAACTGAACTACGGGCCGAAGCAACCTCTGAAACCCCCTACTCCCCACTACACTGATGGCATGCCGGAAATCGATATACCGGCTTCACAGATAATTCCACCCGATCAACTACCGGCCTGAAAAATATCAGCCGGATTAAAGTTCGATGTTTCTGTGTATAAAATGAGACGTTCAACCGGAAGCAATATCCTTCGACTGTACCTCTCCGGAATGGCACTTATTATCTTAATATCATGTTTTGTGTTACCATCCCAGCCCGCCTATGCCGGCCGTATGATCTGGACTCCGGTCGATACACCCTCAAACGCCTTTAACGTTATCGTCAGCCCTTCAGAAGTCAGCGATCTCGTTGCCGGTGTAGACGGGAGGACTTTCTATGCCGTGGATACTGTCCACGGCAGGGTATACCGATCGGATGATGCCTGTGCAAGCTGGATCGATTTAACCGGCTACCTGATAACAGCAGGTGCTGTAATGCCCGCTTGGCAGATAGCAGTTGCCCAGGATAACAGCCATTTTATAGCAGCTGTAACCTCAACAGGAGGGCAACCACGCAGTATTTTCATATCGTCAGATGGAGGTCAAACCTGGAACAACAGCAATTTCCCCGCCACCGCCAACATCGGCTCGATAGCAATATCTCCATTTTATGGAAATTACGATATCGCCGCCGGAACGCGTTCCGGCGGCGCCGGATCGATTTATGTGTACAAGGCCGCCGGCATGGGCGGAAGCTGGGCAGAGCAGGGCTTCACCGGCGATGTATTATCACTGAAATTCTCGCCATCCTACCGGACAGATGTCTCGCTGGCGGTAATCTATTCCACCCCCACCGGCACTTTCTTTAATGTGGGCGTACGTGATCTCAGCGCGAATACAACCTCATGGTCCGTCATTTACAGTGGCAGTAAACCGGAAATTACGATTTCGGGGGGTGGCACTTCTGCTAAATTCAATCAGGTAATCACGGGTGATCTCGAGCTTCCATCGGATTTTTCGGGCCAGTCCGCTTCCCTCTGCAGAGCCTATGTCAGCATCGATGCTATAGCAGGCAGCGCAGGCATTTTCAGAATTGATAACAGCATGGTATTTCAACTGCTGAATGCACAGCCGAATCGCCGGATTTCGAGCATCGCATTTTTCGGTATGTATCTTAACGGAAAACTTCTGGCGGGCGAGGTTACAGGTGATCCCGTTCAGGCAATGGTGCCGACATGGTACACTGACGCACCCATGACATGTCCGGCAACATGCTGGTACCGATCCGATAAATCCCCTACCGGGGCAGGCACATCCGGCTATGGTAATGCCCGTGTACTGTGGTCTGTTGATGGTTCACGTGCCTACTGTGGTACAAGCTCGGCTATGCTGAATTCGCCTGCAGCCTGGCCTTCAGCATATACATCGGGCACAGCCCTGGACGAATCGGCTATATCTGTAAGTCGTGACAACGGGCATAACTGGAATCAAATCAGCCTGATAGATACACAGATAAACTACCTTTCCGATGTCGCTGTGAAAGCCGATTCCTCAATCATCTACCTCGCCACTGTAAATAATTCAGGTTCAAATCTCGATAGCATCTGGGTCTCATCCTCAGCTTCTACAGGTAAATCATGGGAACGGGTACTGTGTTTTCCGGCGGCTACCAATGATATCATCCTGCGGACGAACAATTATATCAACGATCAGGCTATCTTCATCGCCGCCCGCAATACAGATGACCTTAGGCTGTCTCAGGACGGCGGACAGACATGGAAATCACAACTACCGGGTATGAAGCTGACCGACTTTTCTGTCACGAGTTTAAACAATATAAGCTATATTTTTATACTCGGTGGAGGCTACATAAGGAAGGGTAAGGCATCATCCCCGGTAACCAGCTGGTCACCGCAAGTAGCCACCATGCTTCTTTCCGGCCATTCCATCTTTGCTGCTCCCAACGGCGTCGTAGTTGTGGGCGGTGATATGACAGATAACCGGGTAGCTTTTTCCATCGATGCAGGCAATTCATTTAACGTGACCGCTCCCCTGCCTGTAAACGGAAATATCCACACCATCGTAGATTACAGAATGCGCAATACTTTCCTGATCTATGCGGCTACCGACGATGCCGGCAGCGATATTTACGTCACAATGCCCGGGGCGAGGGAATGGCAGTTCATGGGTGCGCCGGCTGCAGGCTTCTGGTCGGTAGCGCAGGTGGGCACATTGTATGGTGCCTCCTTTAAAAGCGGAATTGGTGCAGTATGTCGCACACTTTCACCGGAATCACTGGGACCACCAGCCATAGAATGGGATTTATTGAATACGGGCTTAAGTAGCGGTGTCGCTTTCACCCGCGAACCCATTTCACTTAAGCTATCATCGGGAGTAAACCTTTGGGCCATCGATAACAGAATGTACAACCCGGACACAAATACCGGAAGACTGTGGACGTTCTGCGATTGTCTGGCTCCGGGGTCTCAATATTTGCCGATGCCGGCACCTTCCGCAACTGCTTCTCCACCTTCACCGGCGACACCCGCAATACCACCACACGAAGTATTATTTGCCGCGCCCATTCCGTACGCACCCCGCCCCGATGACCTGATACCCATATTTATCAACGATAATTCTGTTGGTGAAATAACCTTCAGATGGAGGCAAAGCACTCCGGCTATCGCCTACGAGCTGTGGCTATCCGAAGACATGGATTTCTCAAAAATACTGATGAAAACCGAAATCAGACCCGAAAACCGTCGCTCCCCTTCATGGACTATAACCGACAAGAAAGGTATCAAACCAGGTGGAACTTACTACTGGAAAATCAGGGTTGTACAGGCTGCAAACGGCGAAAAGGATACGGGAATATGGTCTGATACCCAAACATTCACAGTGGCTGAAAATGAATCCAATAAGCCTCAGGACGTTATCACAAAAATCAGCAAGAATACATCGTCACCGGCGGCAGACAATCAAACTGATAAAGGAAATTTAATTTCAATGCTGACCAGCAGTCAATGGGTATGGCAGACTATAGCAGCATCTATCATTTTAATCATCGCTCTAACAATTGCCTTATCGGTCAAAAAACGGCGTATATGATCGCACTCAAAATATTATCTTCGATTATACAGCACATCCGGTAACCAAGATGACTCATTATTTGCTTTTATATCTGCTTTGACCTAAAATGTGAGTCAGAATTTCAGGAATTTAGCAATGCACCCTGAGGCACTAAGCCAAAGGGTTTCAATGTGAACCCCTGATCCCTATGGAGGATGCAAAATGACCCAGAAAAGCTTTGAACAATTTAAAGGATCGAAAGATTATGTTATATCCGAGGCCCTGAAAAATGCGGTTAACGTGGCCATAGTGTTACAAAGGCCACTGCTGGTTAGGGGAGAACCGGGAACCGGCAAAACACTGCTTGCGCACAGTATTGCCAGTGCCCTGAACAAAGAGCTGATAATATGGAATATCAAATCTACCACCAAAGCCGCGGAAGGGCTTTACGTATATGATACCGTCCAGCGGCTCAATGACAGCCGTTTCGGTGATAAAGATATATCAAATATAAAGAATTACATCAAGCTGGGTAAACTCGGTCAGGCTTTTACCAGTCCGCAGCAGGTGGTACTGCTGATCGATGAAATCGACAAGGCCGACCTCGAATTCCCCAACGATCTTCTTAACGAGCTGGATGAAATGAGCTTTTATATCCCAGAGACAGACGAGACCATTTCGGCAATACACCGGCCCATCGTCATCATAACCAGTAACAATGAGAAGGAACTTCCCGATGCTTTTCTGCGCCGTTGCATCTTCCACTATATAGATTTCCCCGATCCCGAGCTTATGGAGGAAATCGTAAGAGTGCACTTCCCGGATATAAAAAATTCATTACTCAAAGACGCACTGGAAACTTTTTACACGCTCAGAAAGATCGACGACTTCCGTAAAAAACCATCGACCAGCGAGCTAATCGACTGGATTCAAGCACTTATGGCCAGTGGACTTGACGGCAAAATAAGGGACGGCGATATTCCTTTCCTGGGCACTCTAATTAAAAAGGAAACAGATATCGATTTCTACGCAACCCGCTACTTGAAAAGACGGCCGGGCACCCGCGGTTTCAGCACATACACCAACTGATTGCGGGTAATACAGAGAAGCATATGTTTACACCATTTTTCTTTAAGTTGCGTGAAAAGAAAGTACCGGTTTCGCTTACGGAATGGATGGTGTTGATGGAAGCGCTCTCAAAGAACTGTGCTTCCAATCTGAATGAATTTTATTATCTTGCCAGATCCATACTGGTTAAGAGCGAGACGCATTTCGATCAATATGACATAGCATTTCAAGAATATTTCAACGGGATAACACCGCCTCTGGAGCTGACCGAAGAAATAATCAAATGGCTGACCGACCCCAAGAACCGCCCCCAGCTGACACCTGAGGAGATGGCCGCCATCCAGAAGATGGATCTTGAACAACTGCTTAAAGAATTTGAAAAACGCCTGAGGGAACAGAAGGAACGCCATGATGGAGGAAACTATTGGATCGGGACAGGTGGAACTTCGCCCTTCGGTTACAACGGCTATAATCCGCAGGGCTTTTTAGTCGGTGGGCCCGGTGGCATGCGGAGTGCCGTACGTATTGCCGAAGCACGCTACTTCCGTAATTATCGCAGCGATGTAACGCTTGATACCCGCCAGCTTAAAGTAGCTTTGAAACAACTGCGCAAGCTTAATCGTATCGGGCCCGAGGACGAGCTTGACCTTGATGGTACCATCAACGCCACCTGTAAAAATGCCGGTGAGCTGGAATTCAAATGGAAAAGACCACGGAAAAATACGGTAAAACTGCTTCTTCTAATGGATGTAGGCGGCTCCATGGAACCATATGCCGATCTCTGCAGCCAACTGTTTTCAGCGGCAAATTCTCTCAGCTATTTCCGCTCCTTTAAATATTATTATTTCCATAACTGCCCTTACGATGTCCTCTATCCGGACATCCAGCAACGCCAGGGTATACCGGTTGAACATCTCCTGAAAATACTCGAGCCCGACTATAAGGTCATCTTCGTAGGTGATGCCTGTATGTCGCCTTCTGAATTGCTTGATCGCTATGGTGACATCTATTTCCACGGTTACCAGAAAATGGCGGGTATCGAGAGGTTGAAGCAATTTAAATCACATTTTTCCCATATCGTCTGGCTAAACCCCGAGCGTTCGGCATTGAGAAACTACCCTACCGTCCAGATTATCGGGAAGCTTTTCCCGATGTTCGATCTTACCGTCGATGGACTTAACAGCGCGGTGAAAAAGCTGACTTCTAAACTATAATTCAAGCACACCTCCGCTTATGGACAAATGGTTACATCGATAATATAATGCTTGCATGTCGAAGGGGCCGTTTGTCCTCATAAAACACCGCGAAATAAGCATGGCAGTGGATAGGATAGCTGGCGAAATACGGCGCGATTATAGATATAAAAATCCCCTGTTAATTGGTATTCTAAAAGGTTCTTTTATCTTCATGGCCGATCTTGTAAGGCGTATAAATATGCCGCTGGAAGTGGACTTTATACGTCTTTCTAGCTATGGTAGCAATATGGAATCTTCCGGCCGGATAAAAGTTGTATCCAAACTGAGCAGCCGCATTAATAACCGGCACATAATTATTGTAGAAGATATCATAGACACAGGCCTGACTACTAAATTTGTTATGGATTCATTAATGAAAAGACATCCCGCTTCACTGAAATTGTGTGCGCTTACCGAGAAACCGGCGCGCAGAAAAATAGAAGTTCCTATCGACTACCTCGGCTTCTCTGTTCCCGACAAATTCATAGTTGGTTACGGCATTGACTGGGACGAAAAGTACAGATATCTATCGGACATCTGCTATATAGAATAGAATAGTCATTTGAAAGATTTACTGACATCGATATTCTGCGGAGGTTTTAATGGAAAGAGCTGAGCTCATCGAGGTCGCACGCGGTGATAAATACGCAGATCTTATACTGAAAAACGCACAAATTATTAATGTATTTACCGGTAGCATCGAAAAAAACAACATCGCCATTTACAAAGACCGCATTGCCGGCATCGGTGAATACAGGAAAGCCCGTGAAATAATCGACCTTAAAGGTGCGTATCTTTCCCCCGGATTTATAAACAGACATATTCATATCGAAAGCTCTATGTTACATCCCGCTCAATATGCCTGTGCGGTGGTCCCTCACGGAACTACCACAATCTGCACCGATCTTCACGAAATTACCAATGTTTCAGGCATCGACGGTATCAGATTTATTATGAACAGCGCTCGCCAGCTGCCGCTCGACATTTTTTTCGAAGTCGCATCATGTGTACCCGCCACAAGCATGGAAACTGCCGGCGCAAATATCGGTGTGAGAGAAATTCACAGACTGCTGAGGTGGAAAAACAATATCGGTCTGGGTGAAATGATGAATTATCCAGGCGTTATACAGGGAGTCAGACCTGTGATGGAAAAAATCGAAGCAGCGCAGGGACATATTATCGAGGGTCACGCACCCGGCTTGAGTGGTAAAAACCTTAACGCCTATATGGCCGCTGGCATCTATTCTGATCACGAGATAACAGACTTCGAAGAGGGCAAAGAGAAATTAACCCGTGGAATGTATTTAATGATACGTGAGGGAACATCTGAAAAGAACCTCGAAACCCTGCTGCCACTGGTTACCGATAAAACCTGGCAGAGATGTTTGTTTGTAGTGGATGACCGCAGTTGCTCGGATCTCCTTCACGACGGCGATGTAGACGCGGTTGTTAGAAAAGCTATCAAACTGGGACTTGACCCGGTCCGTGCTATCCAGATGGCTACCATTAATCCGGCGCTTTTCTCCGGCCTCAACGAGCTTGGTTCCATCAGACCAGGGGCACGTGCCAACCTGATTACCATCACCGATTTAATGAATCTAACAATAGACAAGGTATTTTTTAACGGGAGTTTGGTGGCAAGCAAGGGCAGGTACACCGGTCCGCAAACTGCCAGTACACCAGCTCATCTTATGCATTCTGTGAATATAAAGCCTTTCACGGCACAGTCTCTAGAATTGTTGATCGATAAGGATATATTCCCTGTTATCGAGATAATCCCCGGCCAGATAATTACACGTAAACGAATGGTTAAAATCGTAAAGGGCATTTTTCAGCCGGACATATCTCGCGATCTGCTAAAAGCTGTAGTAATGGAAAGACACAGAGCAACCGGCAACATAGGGGTAGGCGTTATTAAGGGCTTTGGCATCAAAAACGGTGCCATAGGAACAACTGTTGCCCACGACTCACACAATATAGTCGTAGTGGGAAGCAATGACCTTGATATCATTGCCGCCATAAAGGCCATTAATGATATGCAGGGTGGCCTGGTTGTTTGCCGAAACGGCAAGGTTATCGATCGGCTCCCTCTTCCTATTTGTGGTCTGCTCTCAGACGATCCGGCTACACTGGTATCAAAGAATTTTGAGCATCTTGAGAAGACAGCGGGTACGCTGGGGAATCTACCGCCTGCACCTTTCGCACTCCTTTCATTTATCGCCCTACCGGTAATCCCCGAACTGCGTCTTACTGATAAGGGCATTGTAGATGTTCTGCAGTTTCGGATAATAAGCTGATACAGCTATGTATAAACAGGCCTGATTATCTGGCCTTCAGTCGTGCACTCTGTGCCAGGGCATGAATTGCTTCCAGCAAATCCTGTCTGCGGCAATCTTTGGTCAAATACCAGCTTGCGCCGGCCGCCAGCGCATCGCCTGCGTAGTCTCCATAGACCGTCAGGAAGAGAATTTTTACTTCAGGCATCATTTTCTTAATCTCACGGATAGCCGTAGGGCCATCCATACGTGGCATCTGACCATCCATTAATATAACATCCGGCTGCAACTTCGGTGCCTTTTCCACTGCATCCAGACCATCCACGGCAGTGCCAACCACTACAATATCTTTATGACCGTCGAAAATGCTTTTCAGTCCTTCTCGAACAACTTCATTATCATCTACAATTAATACCTTAATAGGTTCTTCCATATTACCATCCCTTTTTCTTCGTTTTTCGCATTGTATATTTAAAGTGAATACAAAGTGTTAACCGCCCATTCTGTCCAATCACGGCGAACACTTCCCATCAGCAACGGTGTTGAATGAAACCCACCATGCTTTACAAGTATTCCTTTTGGACATTGTGCAGTTTCGTAAAGAGCCACCGCAGTTGATGCAGGACTGACAGCATCACCTTCACAGTGGACAAACAACACAGCACAATCTCTTAATTCATGTACAATCTCTGTTAGCCTGGCACTTTTGAAAATGCTGAAAAATTTAGACCATTCCACACGTACTCTGTAACCAGCCAGTCTCATCCACAAGCGCGATACTAAAGCCCCCAGGCCTTTAACCCAGGGTAAATACCCATCTCGGGGGTATTCTTTTATTATGCCTCTCATTTCAGTCAGTTCCGGTGGAATTTCAAAGCGTAATTTTCCCAAATCGCCATTTATCTCGGGAGGACATGAAAGTGCTATCAACGCACGTGGTTTAACTTCGTGGGCAGCCAGTATAGCTGCCATCGCTCCCATACTATGTCCTGCCAGAGCCATCCTCAAGTTATCTATACCGGGATAAGCGGAGAGGAAGTTCCAGGCTGCTAACACGTCTTCCACAATATTATCGTCGACAATGCCATCGCTCCGACCATGGCCTCTAAAATCAAAAATAAGCACAGCAATTCCTTTGCGTGCAAGTATCTTCGCTGGTGCTTCAACCGTCCGATAAGAAGTTCCAAACCCGTGACATAGTACTATGCCCGGCACATTCCTGATTCCATGTGGATAGAGAAGACGTCCTTTCAATTCAACACTGCCGTTTCCGAAATTGACATCTCTTTTCTTGACTCGATAACTGCCAAATAGGCTTTTCAGGTTTACCAAATCAATCATTATAATTTCTCTATGACAAATACTCATATACAGTCTAATCTATAACTCAACCGGCTATAATCAGGACATTGTTTGAATTTGGCATTCAGAAAGTTCGATCTACAAATCAAACCATTATCTGAATAGAAGTCATACTAAAGTATGACCCGAAATGATTAGAGCTTTATAATTCCTTTTTTTAGAGCTGTAGTAACAGCTTCAGTACGTGTTGTAACGTTTAGCTTCTGAAAGATGCTGGTAATATGCGTTTTAACTGTACTCTGCGTGATTGAGAGCTGATCGGCAATATCTTTATTAGACACTCCTTTGGCCATCAGCTGCAATACTTCAATTTCTCTATCCGACAACGTATCCATAGCCGGAGTTTTTCTGGATAGTTCTGCAAGCTTATCCAGAACCTTTGATGCAACAACAGGCTGTATCAATGATTCGCCCCTTGAAACCGCTCTTATCGCTTTAAATAGTTCCTCGCGTGGAGCGTCTTTGAGTAAATAGGCCCTGGCACCGGCTGCAATACCTTTAAAGATATATTCATCATCAGAATACGTAGTCAATATTATAAACTTTATATCGGGTCTTTGAGCTTTTATGCGCTCGATCGCCTCGACACCATCCATTTCAGGCATGCGTAAATCCATGAGAACGATATCCGGTATAAGTTCTAAAGCCCTGTCAACAGCCTCAACTCCGTTTGATGCTTCGCCTATAATTTTAAAGTCGGGCTCGCGCTTGAGCATAGCACCTATTCCCTCTCTGACAACAGGATGATCATCGACTATTAATATCTTTATCGTCTCCAATCTCTACTAACCTCCTATGCAAGTGGTATAGCAACACGGATTATGGTACCCTCGCCTTTTTCACTTACAACTTCAAACTTGCCTTTTTGACCCAATGCTCTTTCACGCATACTTATTAATCCGAACCCGCCACCTTTGACAGGCTTACCATCCTGATCGATTTCAAATCCAACGCCGTTATCTTTAATTGCCAGCTCGACCTGTGAATCTTCAAAGCTAAGTGTAACTTCTACCTCACTGGCCTGGGCATGTTTAGCGATATTTGTAAGGGCTTCCTGGCATATACGGAACAAAGCTGTACCGGCTTCCGGAGGTAAATCTCTTTTTTCACCAAAAAGTTCGAATATCGCATTTACGCCATGATCCTGTTTGAATCTTTCAACCTCATGTCTTATTGCTTCATCCAGGCGGCGCTGCTCCAGAGCTTGAGGACTTAAATTCCAGACTGATCGTCTGGCCTCCTGAAGACTCCGGCGTGCAAGACTGCGCGCCTGATTGAGGTGCTTCTGAGCATCCGGATTTATATCATCTCCCAGCGCCTGCTCAGTTGCCTCAAGCTGCAGGATTATGCCTGTAAAACCCTGTGCCAGTGTATCATGTATCTCTCTCGCCATCCGGTTTCGTTCCTCGGTTACCGCCATATGCTTGGTCTCCTGATACAAGCGTGCATTGTCTATAGCAACCGCCAGCTGATCGGCCAGTGTTTGAGCCGTAAAAATATCATTTTCATCAAATCCGTCAACTTCTATACTCTCAATATCCAGTACACCCAGTACACGTCCCCCCATCTTCACCGGCACTGCCAGCTCTGAACGTGTTGCATTTTCATCATCAGATTTTTTAACGCCGGGTTCCACCTCCAGATCTTTAATCAATACGTATTCCCCGGACTTGGCTGCTCTGCCAACGATGCTGTTTTCATCCATTTCCAGCGGAACGCCTACCGGAATAACATTCTTCTGCCCGCTAAAATGCAGCGTTTTCAGCATAAGCTTACCAGAATCGGGCTCAAACAAGAATATATTGACATTGTAAAAATGAAATGTCTGACGGAGCAAGTTACCCACATAAGCCAGCAATTCATCCAGATTTACTATCGAGCTGATCTTGCGGCTCACCTCATTAATAGTGCGCAATTGCTCAGCCCGTTGCCTCTCTTTTTCAGTGCGCTCGATAACTTTTTGTTCAAGATTACTGTATGATTCACGCAAAGCCTGCCCCATATTGTTAAACTGTTCAGCCAGTACCTGCATTTCATCACCGGTATTTACATCTATACGATAATCCAATTCACCTTTGGCAATATGCTCGGATCCCTTAGTCACAGCCATGACAGGTCTGGTTATCGTTTCCGATAGCAAAAATGAGACACCCGAAACAAAAACCACCATACCCACAATAACCGCGATAAAAATCAGCTCTGCTTCACGTGCCTGTTTATCAATCAGGTTACTCATCTCTTCGACAGCCGTAGCAATTCTCTTCTTGGTATCCTCGGCTGCAGAAGAAAATTCATCCAGATAAGTGTACGCCGCCACAATTAAATCGTGAGATTCAACCGGTACCGCATAAAAGTACTTGGTTCTCTCTTCTTTATCGTTTTCGCCTTTGTACTTATAATAACCTGATGCGTCCTCGCCCAGAAGACTTCTTTCAAAGATAGATGAGAAATAGGACGGCTCTCCTCCTAACTGTCTCAAATTGGTACCAACTATAGTAGGGTCCGAGGCAAAATAAATCTTTCCTGTCGTATCGTACACAATCGTATATCCCGTTCTGCCAACCCTTTGAACCGCGATTGATTTCAATTTCTCATCTTTTATCATATCAGCAGGTGAAAGATCGGGGTGAAGCTGCAGATAAAAATATATCTCTTTGGCAACATCGCTTGCTTTCTGGTAAATAGTTCTTCTTCCCTGGTCTTCCAGCGCAGCAATACTTACCGACATGACGGTTTCTCCCATGGTTGCACTGTACTCCTTCGTTAAGGAACCAACAGTGCCGATATATCGTAATGCCAGAGAGCTTACTATGCCGACAGATATCAGCGAAAGTGCAAGAAAAGAAATCAATATCTTATCCCTGATGCCGAATCTTATGCGAATTTTTTCCATCTGACCGGATATCTTATACTGCATTTTATTCTCTTTCAGATGCAAGTTTATTTTCTATTAATTTTCTAGCATAGTCTATCAATTTATTCTGTCTATCGGGTGGTATATTCTTCCATACAAGATAATTTTTTAATGCTTCCAGCGGTGTAAGATCTTTTCTCAGCCAATTTTGTTTCTGATTCCCCATTTCGTTTCTTATTTCTTTAGCCATGCTTACATTATAAGCTTCTCTGGCGGCTTTAAAAATTTCATTATCCCGTATTTTGCCTGAAAATGATGACGGAACATTAAGCCTTATTCTTACAATTGCGTCGTGTAAATCATCTTTTCTCTGCTCAATTGTTTTAACAATTATATGTGTCGGATCAGTATCCTCATTATCTATCCTTACTTCAATCGTCAGGAACCTGCGGGCATTAACACTATGAAACCTGTATTCCGCCCTGCGGGGAGGTGATCCTGGGAAAATATCCACTACATAAAAACCCTTCTCTTCCTCCTCGTCGCTGAAATCCAACCTCTCAAGGCTACCCGCATATACCACAGGTGGTTCATTACTTAATACCTGCTGTCTGTGAACATGCCCCAATGCAATATAATCATACACAGGTGAGGCAATACTGCTCAGCATTACTTCAGGATCATTGCCGATCATCATATTACGCTCAGTTCCGAGTTTGGCATTGCTTACAGCAACATGAGCCGCCAGAACCGCAGGGAAAGAGGTGTCAATGCGTCCCGCCATAGATACAAGTTCAGAGGTTATGATTTCCCGTGTTTTGCCTACAATCTCATCAATATCGAGATTTTTCATCTGATCGTGCAGTAGCAGTGCGTTTCTCCTGAGCCAGGGCAGTACCGCCACCTGTATGGGGCCGCTTGCAGTCTCTATTAGTTTGATTTCGGGCACTCTGGCAATATAAATATTATCGATGTTTAAGGTTTCAAATATATCCACCGAATTGGCTTTGTACTGAGACCCGGGCAAATCGTGATTACCCACCACAATAACCGTTGGCACCTTTGCTTCTGAAAGCAGCCTTATTCTGGCAGCAAATTCCCTTTGATGTGTTTGCGAAGGTTCACGGTTTTTATATACATCACCGCAAAACAGCACCAGATCGATCCTGTTGGAAAGCACAAAATTGACCACCTCATCGAGCGCTTTCAATTCATCAATGACCCTAGTGGATAAGCCACTAACAGGATCAATCCTTCCATATGTTTCCACCCCTATATGCGTATCTGCAAAATGTACAACTCTCATATTCTACTAATATCGTCAGGATGTTATGTATGCCTCATTCCTTGAATTTATCTTTCAGTACATCCACCAGCTCAGCTACCGGAACCCTTATTTGCAGCATGCTATCACGATCGCGGATCGTAACCTGATCATCTTCCAGAGATTGAAAATCGATGGTTACGCAGTAGGGCGTTCCAATCTCATCCTGCCTGCGGTAACGACGGCCTATGCTCTGAGCATCATCATACTGGATCATAAAATGGGGTCTCAATAATGAAGCGACTTCTTTGGACTTCGGCAAAAGCTTTTCATTGCGACTGAGCGGCAAAACGGCAACCTTGATAGGTGCCAGTTGAGGTTTTATGTGGAGGACAACACGTATTTCCTTATCGGCAGGCTCTTCATCATAGGCATCTACCAGCAAGGCCAGTAATGTGCGATCAACTCCAGAAGACGGCTCTATTACGTAAGGTATATAGTGTTCGTTCGACTCCTCATCGAAATAATCCAGCGTCTTACCACTATACTTCGAATGCTGTGTTAAATCGAAGTCGCCCCGATTAGCTATACCTTCAATTTCCGACCATCCTATAGGGAATTTATATTCTACATCAAAACACCCTCTGGCATAATGTGCCAGCTCTTCGGCAGTATGCTGGCGCAGCCTTAAGTTCTCTTTTTTTATACCCATACTTATGTAGTAATTTAGTCTTTCTTTTACCCAGTAATCAAACCATTCCATATCAGTACCGGGCTTAACGAAATATTCTATTTCCATCTGTTCGAATTCACGTGTACGAAAGATGAAGTTGCCTGTTGTAATCTCATTGCGAAATGATTTTCCGATCTGCGCAATGCCGAAAGGTAATTTTTTCCTGGTGGTTGTTTGCACATTAACGAAGTTTACAAACTGCGCCTGAGCCGTTTCAGGGCGCAGATATATTATACTTGCATCATCTTCAACCGGTCCCATAAAGGTCTTAAACATCAGATTAAACATCCGTGGTTCGGTGATGGCACCTCCGCAATCCGGACAGGATGAAGCATCAATATCAGTTGCACGGAACCTGTGGCGGCAATTTTTACATTCAACCAGTGGATCCGAAAATCCGGATACATGGCCGCTGGCGACCCACACCTGCGGATGCATCATGATACTTGCATCTATGCCTACCATATCATCGCGCTCCTGCACGACTTTCTTCCACCAGTAGTCCTTGATATTCCGTTTTAATTCCACACCCAGCGGACCGTAATCCCAGCAGCTATTTAACCCTCCATATATTTCGCTGCTCTGAAATACAAAACCACGCCTTTTGCATAATGATACGATTTTATCCATATCAACTTTATTCGATTCCTGTGGCACTTTTCCCTCCTGATTGACGGTAAAGACTCTAAATTATACCATTTCAAATGTTAAGCCTGAATTAAGATTTAAAATCAGCCAGCATATCATATGATTGGAGACAAAAGCGCTATAATTAAATATCATACGGATGAACGAAGTTAAAAAAATCATAATATCAACATCCGGCCGATCGTTTTTTATTTTTTTGACAGGGATATCAATACTGACTGCCTGTATGCAGAATGTTCAAGCACCCACTCTACCACCACCCCAGCCACAAGCAGAACTGCAAACAAAACAAAATGTCAACATCAAGACCATCATAACCGAGGGTCCCTCCAACGTTGTCGACAATAATACTTTCATCTTCCGCTGGAAATGCAATCTCACGTCCACAGACTCCTCACCGATTTCTTATGCAACCTTCCTCGAAGGTTACGATCTTGAATATACACCCTTTTTAACGGCCACTTCCCGCACTTTTTCCGGGGTTAAACCCGGCAGATATACATTTTATGTAAAGGCAATGGATACTGAGGGCAATATCGAAGCAGAACCGGCACAGCGCAGTTTTACTGTTGCTGAAGCTCCATCTTCAATGCCCGGACCATCTTTATTTGTTGGTGGCGGCACCGGCCTGAGATTAATCGGCGGTGATGTCAGTAGAATAGCCGTAGCGGGCGACGGCATGACTCTATATGCTCTGAACTCGAGCTGGGGCCGCTTATACAGATCAGATTCCCTTGGCGCAGGCTGGTCGGATATCTCAAGCAAAATAAGCGGAAGTGCACCATGGGTAGATATAGCGGTTGCACCAGATGATCCCCGGATAGTAGCCGTTAGCACCGATGGCGGCAGGGAAATCTACATTTCTACAGATGCCGGGGCTTCATTCAGCACCACAGGACTTTCCGCTGTAACAGGCGGCCGTGCTGTTCGCTGCATATCCATCTCACCTGATTACGGAACGCCAAAACGGGAAATTGCGGCCGGGTTATGGAATGGTATAGCCGGCGGCGCAGTTTTGCTTAATATCCTGTCCAATTTCCCCAGCGGATGGTTTGATGCAGGTTTATCCGGTGCTGACATTTTCGCTGTAAAATACTCTCCCTCTTTCTCGGCAGATGGCACATTGATAGCTATAGCCAGTACAACTGCAAAGACGTATCTATATATGGGCGTGCGTGACCTGGGATCAAATGCGATATCATGGAATATGTACGGCGGATTTCCTTTTGAACTCGGTGTACCGGGGACCGGCTCTTCGGGTACACCCCTCAATTATGCAGACATTGCTCTACCTTCCGACTTCAACGGAAGCTCCTCTTATTTACGACATATTATAGCTTCGTGGAGTAAAAATCATCCCGGCCAGGATGTGTACCACATCTACGACACACAGGTATATCGAATGAACTCTCCAGCACCTGTGGCATCGATTGCCTATTACGGTTCCAGCCGAAACGGCAAGATTTTAGTCGGGGCGGCCCGTTGTGCTGATATCAATTGCTATACAATAAATACCTTTTTTGCCGGTAATCCGCTGGGAGCAACTCCTTCGGCACCCGCATGGCAACCCAGTCAAAAACCTCCAACCGGCTCACGCGAAGCACGTGTAGCCTGGTCAACCGATGGAAACATGGCTTTTGCCGGCACAAGTGGAACTGAAGCAGCCTTCTCGCACAGCAGGAACAACGGCTATACCTGGAATCAGTGACTCAACGTATCAATCAAGCGGCATTCTCAAAACCATCTTCGCCAGGTCCCAGGCATGCTCATAGAGGTGCAGTCCTTTACTGAAAGCGTGTATCTCTCCATCTCCCACACCTATTTCCGATGCCATATATTCCTTGAGTATCTGCAAACCACCCAGATTGGTTGGGAATCCACCCCATAAGTCCCAGCTACGAAAGTAAACGATAAAATGCAGCTTGCCGTCCTGAATACGGGTATCGATCAACCTTAAACACGGAGGATCCTTCTGGTAAATGCTATCCTTGCTCCCAACACACATCGTCATCTGATTGGTGTCGTAGCCAAGCCGGTATCTTCTTATAACTTCCTCAATCTGGGGTGAAAGATACTCACCGTAAGTGTATTCTTCATTCTCCTGTTTATCGGGCGTCATCAGATAAGACATATATTCCTCAATATTATCATCTGTAGTAGGAAGAGGAACGCCGTTGGGCACATCCGGACTCAGCGGCCGGATATCCGGACAACTTATGTTAACGGCAACCAGTTCAATTTCTCTGCGCCGTATACCCTCAAAGCTGCCCTGCTGGATCACATATTCGCGACCTTCAAGCAATGCCGCCTTTAAACATTGATACCAGGCATCGCTCAAGGATAGGGCATCAATAACCGTCAGTTTCATCTCGCGTATAGCATATTAATTAAGAAATGCCGCAAGTGTCAAGGACACATCTATCTAAAACCAATTGACATTCTCAGGTACACTCGCCATAATCTAATACACTATGATTAAAGTCGTATGCTTTGATTTCTTCAACACACTGGCTTTTTTCGATCCACCCAGGGAAGACGTTTATGCTTCGATCGCCCGCGAAATGGGGGTAAATGTGGATCGTGAATCTATAGCTTCTGCTCTGCCGGATGCTGATAATTACTGGCGCAAAGAAAACTTCAAATCGCCAATCAGACAACGTGAGGAAAAGGATAAAATATCAGCCTATATCGAGTACGGTACCCGCATATTGAAAAATGCGAAAACACCTGTAACTCCTCAACAGGTACTCAATATACTCGGCAAAGCCTTCTCCATAGGCTTTAGATTTATCTCTTTCGAAGATGCGTTGCCGGCACTCAAGAAGGTCAAGGCAAAAAATCTGAAAACAGGTTTGATTTCCAATGTGGGACAGGATATTGATTCGTATTGCGATGAGCTCGGCTTTTCACCATTTCTGGATTTCAAGGTAACCTCTTTTGAAGTAGGTTATGACAAACCCAGCCCCGAGATTTTTGAACTGGCTCTGAAAAAGGCGAAAGCTGCCCCCTCTGAGACTATATTTATCGGTGATCAGTACGAACAGGATGTGGTCGGCGCTCGTGGTGTAGGTATATTTCCCGTACTTCTGGATCGTAACAACAGCTCGATAAATCGTGATTGCCCGGTTATCCGCACACTACATGAAATAGACAAATTCCTGTAATCTCTGTTTTTCCGGACAGCCTTTTAAATCAAGCCACTGCCGATAGTAAGTCGTAGCGATGTTTAGAGTCCCCTTAAAAATTCCGGACGCAATAAAGCGGGATCGCGCTTTTCCAGAATTATATCCAGCTGCCTGAGAACTTTGTCTTTGTCTGATGGCATGGTACCACGAACGGCATAGTAATTCGAAGCATGCATCGAACTGAAGAAACAATTGGTGAAATTCGATTTATCCACCATTATGCGCAGTTCCTGCAGTGATTGAAAAGGTGTTATGGGCTTAAATCGTCCTGCTTCCATTTCATTATATAAAAACGTTCCCGGTATTAAGGTAAGCGTTAGAGCTCCGGCAAAATCGGGATCCATCTCTGTTAAGATGCGGGCAGTTTCCCTGGCATGCTCTTCACTCCCCTCTACACCTCCCAGACCCAGTATCACCGTAACCGATAGCAGCACACCCGCCTGTTTAACTTTCTGTGCGGCTTCCACCATTTGATCATGTGTGGCACCCTTACGTACATATTCGAGAACCCTGTCGTCTCCGCTTTCCACTCCCATATACAGTATACCCAATTTTTGATCTTTCAAAGCCTTCAGTTCTTCAATACTGCGCCGCAAAATGTCCTGTGGTGTGGCATAGCTGGCAATCCTCTGGATGCGGGGAAATTTTTGGTTGAGATATATAAGCACCTCTAATAATTTTGGATAGGGATAAACCAGGGCATCACCATCCTGTAGAAATACTTTTTTTCCATTCCAGCGCCGCAGGATCATATAAACTATTTCCGGTTGAAATGGTACCATAATCCTGTTATTAACATACAGATACATTGCATCGATTTCCTGCTTCACTTCTTCCAAATCGCGTATTGCAAGTTTGGTAAAAGAGTAAGCACAAAAGCCACAGGTATTGTTCGAGCAACCCGAAGTTAACGGAAGATAGTAGCTATCATGTTCACTAGGCGGTCTGATAATTTCAGGTCTTGTAAACGGCATGGCTATCTCCTAAACCCATACTAATGCAACATTGCTACATAGCTATTTAACGGCACATTTAAAGATCTGGCTACAGGCAGACATTTGGCTTTTAAACAGAAAAATATCCGCCCTTCAGCCGGCAATTCTTCCAATGTCTCATAATAGCCCATCCCCTTGGCCAGTACAAAATCGGCCTGTCTGAAAAGCTTTATAAACTCTTCCGATGCGGCTGAAAAATCTATCCCCGGTGTAGCCGTTCCCGTAGTTGCTGTCTCACCGGCAGCCGTTACCAGATTCCCTCTCATTATCTCATCCCGGGTTACGTCGTTCTGTATGGGTGCTTCTTTTACTACATAAACAGTACGGCCGTGTTTCCGCATCAGATTGAGCAGTGGCATATCAAAAAACATTTCGCCTGCATTATCGGCCAAATATAGCATCAGATGGGCTTTTCTCGCCTTTTGTTCGAACCTGTCACAATCATTTATTTTAAAATCGATATCCATATCGGCTATTTCTCGTTCCACCGCCTCGATAGGGCGGAAAAAGTCAATAGAATTGCCCAGAGCGGCCAGCCTCAGCGCTCCCAAAAAATCCGAACCAAAATTCCCTTTTATCAGATCATACAATCTTTTTGCTTTTTCGATTTCGACATCTTTCATAAAACGAAACGGGTCGTGATTTCCCGTGATTTCGCAGATTGACCTGTGGATTTCCGATGCGATAACAACCGAAATCATGCCCTGTTTGAATTTCGAATCCAGGATTGCCAGGGCTGTAGCTTTTGCCTTTTCACGCAATTCGTCTTCAGAAGTGGCCAGATCAGCTATCTGATTGGCTAATTTTTTCAAACAGTTGTAACACTCAGATTGCACTCTCATACTAATTATAGAAAACGGGCAGTATCAGATAAAGGATTTCCCTACATAGATCAACCGCGGGTTCTGATTAATAATATGAGCGTGATAATAGATAACACCACGCCCATACCTATGATAGCCCAGACCCAGATAGGAGTGGCAGGTTCTTCCGGCATTTGCTTGGTCTGAGAAGGTGCGGATTCTGTCCTGAAACTGAAGGTTGCACTCCAGTCACTGGGAATAGGCTGACCGTTCAATTCTACAGCTCTGACACGCCAGAAATAGTTTTTATTGTATTCAAGCATACCATCGTATTCGTAAGCGGTTGTGGTTGTATATGCCTTCTTTATCACCTGTGTAAATTCCGGATCGGTGGCCAGTATAAACTCATACCGGGTAGCTTCTTTCCACGGCGACCATGAGAACGAAGCCGGCCTGACCTTACAATCGAGACAACCGTTATCCGGAGATAGCAGCTGAACTCCGAAATAGGGCGAGCTAACGATAAATCCCGGTTTTATCTTGAAGCTACGGGCTTCAGACCATGGGCTTACAGCTATCTGACCGGTAGCTGATTGATAAGACCGCACTCTCCAGTAGTATTCCGCACCGGCCTCCGGCAAAGCCCCCGGCGAGATCCAGATAGCCGGACTGGTTACATTAACCGGATCGGTCTGCACAAGTATGGAACCCGTAACAGCCTGTACATTATTTTCATTGTTTAACTGGGGATTAATGCGCAGTGCAAACGACCTATCTTTAGCGATCTGCATCTGATAGGCGCTGGAAAGACAGAGCTGTTCCCATGAAAAATCTATTTGCTGATTTCTGCCGGTTACCGGGTCGGAACCGACTAAGGCCTGATCAGGCGGATTACGCAATGCCGGTGCTTTCTTGGCCAGACAGTCAGTATAGCTCCAGAGCATGCCCCGATTTCTTTCCGGACAGTAACCGGGATCATGCTGATAACGTCCTTTCAATCCAACAAATTGAAGGAGTTTTGTAATATTATCCGTTGCCACAATGCCGTTTAAATCGACTGTCATCCCCGATTGATTATCTATCGCCAATAGAGTAGTATAGCTGTTGATAGAGCAGCATCCACAAGATTTCAAAGAAGACGGCTCCAGTGTAAATTTAACCCCGCTCTGGTCGGGCGGAGAATATATATCCAGACAATCCCAGTAAATACCTGGTTTGGGCATGCCGTTGCGCGGTTCCAGTGTGCGGCAAACAGCACTGTTAAACGGTGGCTGGCCGGGAGCATTAGCCTGTGAGGTAGATATGTTATCATGTGCGGCATACAATGCCGGCTGAGGTTCACCCGTATAAGCCATAGTTATCCCGTAATACCCAACTCGATGGGGCGGATCTCCACGGGCCATAGAGTAATTATCGCTCCACCAGTCGGCACCCGTTGCTCCGTTAGAAATATCCATCATGTCATTGCCTTCCCATCGGGTAAATCCAGGCGCTTTATTGCGATAAACAGAGCCACTGCTGTTATCGGTTGCTGCATAAATGAGGAAGTTATTTTCCCAGTCTACATCAAAAATCACATGGACATTTCCTCCTGATGGTGTACCGTTCCTGAATATGTACCATGTTTTAGCCCCATCCGAGGAATATGCTACAGAAATACCGTTATCATTCGATATACTGGCTGCACCGACCAGAACTTTTCCATTCCTGGCCGAAATGGTGTGCGCTATCATATCTGTTGAGCTGCTGGGTAACGAGGTTGACCATGCAGTCCCGGTATAGACTAGACGCTGTACATAGCCCAGAGGACTGAGAACATAGATAACCCTGCTCGACTCGAATGTGAAATCCTGCACTATATTTCTCGGTGTAATCGACACCCAATAATCACCGTAATCGGGTGACCATGCCATCACACCTCCGCTAATGGTGCCATTACCACTGATGACAGCACCATATTGAGCCGCCCATCCAACTACACCCCCCTCCTGAGAGTCATTACAGGACGATACCACACGCAAAAGTGGTAAATCCGTCTGTGGATATGCGCACGTATACGAAGTGGTATGGCACAGCACACGTTCCCAGTACGTCCCGGCAGGAGCCAGAGCTGGTAGAGGAGCTGATATAGCCGGGCTGGAAGTATATCGCCAGACACTATCGAACTCGTTACATCCTAATCCTATATTCCTGT
>Ga0272448_1001224_pt1 | contig 35251 bp, 30 predicted proteins | sample YNPCB0191_FD_202220 | JGI IMG/M metagenome (GOLD analysis project Ga0272448, IMG submission 202220) | Hot spring sediment microbial communities from Yellowstone National Park, WY, United States - YNP-CB-019-1 | ecosystem: Environmental > Aquatic > Thermal springs > Hot (42-90C) > Sediment...
GAAGAATATTTCGTTCTGTGCAATTCCGAATTTTTGCGGCTTCCTTGACCGTTATCCATTCTTCCATAAAATCACCTCGTTAAAAGATACCATTTATGGAAGAGAATTGTCAACAAAGAATGTTAAAATGTCATAATTTCAAATGTGATCACCGTTAAATACATAAGCATTTGAAGAATGATCTATTCTTCTTCCTCATATTTCAGGATTTTTGTTATCTCTTCCTCCACTTTTTTTCTTGGGTGTCCATAAGTGCGACGTGAGCGATCACGCACCTGCTGTGCAATTATTGTATTAAGTGGTTCTTCTGGGATCGCTGTATGCAGGGTAAAAGGTGTCACACTCTGTCCATTGACAGTTGTTTTAATACAAGCATGCCAATTAGGCAGGCTAGTTAAGTCAAGGTGAGTGAAATACGGGGAAAAATATGGCACTAGTAAGTCCGCATCTGTCCTTCCTAAACGGAAGCTGATCAGTGTCCCTACATTACCGAATATAGCCTGCACGATACGCTCATCCTTGATCTGGGAAACGAACTGGTTTGCCAAGACCAGTCCTAATCCGAATTTGCGAGCTTCAGAAAGCAAAAGTGTGAAGCTTTGAGTTGCGAGTGATTGAAACTCATCTACGTAAAGATAGAATGGTTTCCGCTCCTCAACTGGTATCTCTGTTCTAGACATCGCAGCTGCCATTATTTTCGCCATCAGCACCATTCCAAAGAACCGAGAGTTAGCTTCTGCTAATTCTCCCTTCGCCAGATTTACCATTAGGATCTTTTCTTCGTCCATGATCTGTCGGAGGTTAATAGTGGAAAGCTTTTGCCCGAAGATAAGTCGGAGTTTCGGATCGAAGACGAAGTCTTCGAACTTACTGCTCAAGTATTCACCCCATGTCGCTGACTCACTGTAACGTTTTAGGTAATCAATGTTGGGCAAGTTCTGACTTGTCCATCGTTCTAATTGAGGGTCTTTCCATTTCAGTGGCAACCACTTTTTCCAATACCATTTGTGTTGAAAGATCTCATAGAAATCTAACAATGTTCCGGGGTCATCTGGGTCAGACATTGCTAGTAACATGTTCATTTGCATATGCTGATAAAAGACTGGTCCGGCGAAATCTACAGCGGCATGTTCATATTGGTCTCTGATAAGTCGCTCCATAATGGAGCGCATCTCCCGAACTATGAAGTGTCGTTGCTCTTCGTTTCTGCATTCTAACATGTTTAGTCCCACAGGGAATTCCGTATCTGTAGGGTCAAGTATCACCACATCATCAATCCGGTTTTTCGGTATGCAGCATAGCAATTCATCAAAAAGATCACCATGCGGGTCGATTACTGCTATCCCTCTACCTTTCTTTATGTCTTCTATGATCATGGTCTTGAGTAGAGTAGTTTTACCTGTGCCTGTCTGTCCAACAATATAGGTATGTTGCCTGCGGTCATGTTCAGTTAAGGATACTGGTTCTACAGAGCCAAAGTAGTGATTCTCACCTATCAGGAGAGTTTCCTCGTCTTCGGAATTCTGCCCTATAAGCGCTACTTCTCTCGGCAGCGGACGTGTTCGTGCGATGTGTACTTCCAAGCCTGGCAAACCTTCAGCGGTAGCTAAAGGGAAGCGAAAGACGCCCGCAGCTTCATATGCGGATACTAAGCTTCTCAACCGGTGTAGCTGATCTGGAGCTGACGATTTTCCCCATAGTTCAAAGTCCAAAGAGTGGATATTTTGTCTCGCTAATTGTTTTTCTTTTTCTGTTTTAGGGACGGCAATATTGTAACCCCCGGTTTGCAGATCCCTTATGGAAGATGTGGCGTAGTTTCCTGTCTCCGCAGAGAACTCTGCCCCAACAGTGGAGATAATCATTTCTGGTATCTGCTGAGGACTAGCGAGAGCGATATTTAGAAGAAACGGGGTATTCTGGAGGCATAGCAATTGGCTCAGCAGTTTTTCACAGATCACATCAGCTTGCATCTCATGGATCATTCCCGAGAGAATAGTGCTTTTCAATGCCAACACCTCTTTCCTTTGCCTATATCGTTCGCACTTGCCTATTTCCCTCATTAGTGCCTCTTCCTCTGCATGTGAGAGTCTTGCGGGTGCGATTGTCACTTGGAAGACCAAAGGGACATGATAAAGTAGAAAGATGCGCAATAGACCGGCAAGTGTTGTAAAGCGGGGGGCAAAAGGGTGGACGAAATAAATTGCCATCTCAGGGTTTTGTAATTCTTGAGACGTTATACGTTCTTGACCTAGAGTTGGTCGGGAACAATATTTTTGCAGATGGATCAGATTCTCCCTACGTCTAACCTCTGTTACTTCCGCCTGATTCCAGTCGAATGGCTTCCAAAGCAAGTGGAAACTTTCTTCGTCAGCAACTACGTTCCAGCTGTGATCTGGCATCCTTCCTGATAATAAGATATAGAGTGAGTGGCAGAGAGATTGGGCTCGTTTTTCTGCTTCGGACATTTCATTCGCCACTGTCTTGCTCAGCAGTATTGTTTCAACACTACCAGCGGAAAACAGTAAAGGATGTGGGCTGGCAATATAACGGATAGCAAAGGTGTAGTCCTGTCCAGTGAAAAACAGACTATTGATGAGGCTCACTTGCTCTTGAAACCGCTGTGAGATCTCGTCCCGATTCTGAAGATATCTATCGTGCTCCGCAGGATAGGATGTCAGGCGGATAGCAAAGACAGCATTCCATGACGTTTTATCATGATTCTGCCATATGTGGATATAGGGTTGTTGCCACATAATATCAACCTCCGACGTTCTGTGTCGTGGAGGGAAAAGGTTCCAGGATCGCATCCACGATGCCATAGGCTTTTGCCTCCTCAGCGGTCATAAAGAGTTCATGTTCCATATCTTTCTCAATACTGTCAGCTGGTTGTCCTGTCCATTCTGAGAACATCTGGATAAGTCTTTCTTGAAGCCTGATCATCCTTTGTGCATATCGACGGATATCTGATGTTTGACCAGCCAGAGCGGACGCAACTTGATGAAGCAATATTTCTGCATTAGGGCTGGCAAACCGATAACCTTTCCTCCCAGCTGCTAAAACCCACGCTGCCATAGAGGCCGCTTGCCCTATGCAGACTGTGCTCACAGGTGCCTGAATACATTGTATTGCGTCGATGATCGCTAACCCATCTAACACGCTCCCTCCTGGCGAATTAATATAGAGGTCTATCTGTGCTTCATGGTTGTCTGCATCCAAGAGCAACAGGTCCGCTATCAGTTGGTTGGTGATCTCTGGAGAGACGGGTCCGCTTAAAAATAAGATCCTATGGCTCAATAATGTCGGTGTTATCATATCGTTGTTTTCCTTGAATAGTGGTCTAATTGATTGATCTTAATGACAGATCCTCAACCAAAAGTTGACTATATAAAATGGTGTTCTTTGAACAGAGTCGCAAAGATATTCCTCAGAGCTAAATTATATGTGGATGTACTCTAGGATTATATAACGGATCAAGCCTTTGATAACTTTCACTTCAAAGGATCTTTAAATAGCAATGGATAATCAGAAAGAGAGTACCATATAACTCGTTTATGTTAGCTATTAAGTTTCCTGAAAACCCTCTCTGTTATCTCATCTGCAAACCTTCTTGCATCTTTCTCAACCGGTTGGCTCTCATACTCGGAAAACCTTTTCTGATAATGCTCCGGATCTTTAGTCCCGTCATCAGGAGGTTCTATATATCGTTGAAGGTTTCTAGCCCATTCTTCTGCCTTCTGAGGGTCATCCACAGGAAACTCCTTCTCATAAGCCAATGCTTGTTCGTGCTGGCAACTGTGTCTGAACTCATGGCAGTATGTCCTAATGGCTTCCTTAGGATCGTCACCAATTAGACTCTCTCTATTGATCTCGATCTGCCAGTCCCCATCACTGTAAGAGCCGAGTTCGTCCCTCTCTTTTAATTTCTGGAGGAGATCCGGCTTGGGTGTGTGATATACCTCGCTCAGTTCCTTTCCTATACGATCTAATATCCATACCCTATCTGTTTCATTCTTTTTCTTCCAGAGATCGGGTTTCAGTGGCTCGATTTTGGATATCCTATCACTTGCCTCCTGATATCGGTCAACCTCTTTCAGATATGGATGGTTGAGTTCCCACTCCTTAATGGACCTTTCGACTGCATCTGCCTTTTCTACCTTTATCTCCTCTTGCTCAAGATCATCTCTCAATGAACTCACCTGCCTTAACTACTTTACTGCAAAGCTCCATTTGATCCCCGATTTTGAATCCTTTCTTGTGGGAGATCTGAGCTGCAAGGCAGAGGGCTATTTTCTTCAAAATGTTTATATCCTCGGAATGGATAGCTCTCTCCGCAGCAACTATACAGTATATGCCTGCTTTTTCAAGTTTTTCCCACTTGCTTCCTTTCTCGAACACAGACCCGAAGTTTTCGGACACTTCTTCATCTTTCATGAGCCTTTCCGCATCATATCTGAAGAGACAGGTCTCGGTACAGAGTGAACAACCAGGGAAAGGTCCCCCAGGGGAATAGCAAAGTCTCCTGTAAACCTCCTGGAATTTTTCAACTGCTCCCGTTGTTTCCCTGTTGTGGATAAGTCCTTCTACTGTGCGTTCAAGGAGATGCTGAAGCTCAATCATATCGTCGTATTTCCAGAAGTACAGCTTCCCGCGGGAGTCAACCGATCTCTCTATTCCACAAGCGATGACACAACAACCCAATTGTTTATCCTGCATGGGTACATTAATCAACAAGCTATGGAAGCTCTCCCTCAGGGTTTGTCCACCGAAGAGCGCGGAGATAACGAATTTATCCACTTCCTTCCTGAATCTTTCGTCTGATGCTATATCCTTTATCTTGCTCATCCCTAAGCAGTTCCTTCTTGATTCGCATTTTTCGCATTTGGGGGAATTCGTTGGACTTCTGTGGTTATATCTTATGGCTAAGTCCGTATCAGCAATCCTCTCTTTGATCTTTCCTTTTTGATATGGAATGCGGACCAAGATTGGCTTATCCTCGCCTTCAGCATATACAGCAGCTCTCCCTGTCTTCAAAGTCGAGATGTATCTTTTCTGGTCCTCGTCCATGTTCATAGCACCAGCCATCACCTGTCTGTCCTCTTCATCCACGATCCTGTGCAATATCTTAAGGTTTGTGCTCTTTATAGCATCGGGAGCAAGTTTCGAAGGTATTTGCTCGGCAATGATCATTCCCTCACCGTAAGCTCTCATCTCTGAAAGCATGTTGCAAATGGTCTCTACAGCTTTTCCCTTTGTATTTGCGATATCTGCACTTGCCTTCTCGGTAGAAATGTTCTTTAAGAGCCTGTGTGCTTCCTCTATAAGGGTGAGGTGTTTTAACCCCCCGATTATCTCTCCTTTTGCAGAGAAGAGCTTATAGTGCTCGTATACTTTCACCATGACAAGCCCTATTATGAATGCCTTTTGTTCGTCATCTCCTACTTGCTGGAGCTCTATAACTGTCGGATTTTTTAAGATTTCATCTATGTCAGTTGATGCCCTTGTATCGAGCATCAATCCTTTCCCGCCAACCCTCAAGCTCTGGATGCGGGCCCTCAGCGAGGCAGAAACATCCATCCTCATCTTCTGCTCCCACCCCATCCTCTCTGTTATTTCGTCAAGTTTGTCTTGAAAGTCTGATAGTGTTGGGTATGCCAGGGGTGAGAGTCCTCTCCTGTTCTCGTTTCTTGTCAAGTCCCATCCTCTGTCCTGGTAAATCTCGTGAAGCGCTTGTTCAAGTACATATGGCATTGGAGCATAAAGGACAAAGCTAGCGTTGAAGACTGACCTAAGATGATCTATGTGTGTCTGGATCCGAACCCCTTTTTCAACCTCAAATGGGTTCAGCCTGAATGGAGCTACAGTCTCATCCCCGATGGTGAAGACTTTTAGCGAGTTGAAACCCTCCAAGCCGGCCAGATCTCTGTACTCCGATTTAGCCGATTCTATCACCAAGAATGGTATTCCATATTTCTTCCAGGCCTGCTCGAGGATATGAAAGCACGTATTGGTCTTTCCAGTGCCGGTAACACCTACTACAAGTCCGTTTTTTGTCAGGTCATCAATCTCTACCATAAAGGAAGTTCCAGTCTGCGTATCCCCATCCAATACCTCGCCTACTGAGATCGTCCTCCCTGTATGTCTCTTAGGAACCGACACGTCGAACTTGACGTGGTCCACTACAGTGTACCCCTGCATCTCTTCCTGCGGCAGTTGGACCAGGACTGAGAGGTCTTGCGAGTTCAAAATGGTATACGGGTCAGCTTCAGGATCGCCCTTATGGATCGTCACAGTTTGAGGCGATGTATCCTCGCCCGACAGCACACCCTTCAAGGTCGATAGGGCAGCCTCCAGAACTGCCTCCTCCTGGGCTAATATATGAGCGCTTGCCCGCCACATCCCAATATCCTCGCCCATCTTAAACTTCTGAAGGACCGACTCTAGTACCTCAACCTGATGCTGAGCTAGTCTGTTCTCCTCGTCAGCTGTCCCCTTCAATAGGTTTTGGGTTTTGACCTCCCAGATCTCGTTTGATATATCTCTGATAGTATTCTTTATCTCTGCAACCCCAAGCGGTTCGGCTTGGACCACATATGCCCATCTCCCGTCTGAAGCTACCCTTAACAGCTTTTCCATCTTCTCGGAGCCTGGTTTCCTTGACGGTATTCCTTTGATAAAACCTGACAGGTTCAACTTCGAGATCTGCTCAACTATAAGGGACTTATCCTCCACATGCCCCATGCTGATGCCGGGGAACGAGGAGATAAGCATCCTTCCTACAGTCTCTCCTCCACCCAATAGGATGATAACCTCCCTCCCATCGCATATGAGGGAGAAAAACAGGGGAATCTTTGCGCTGTAGAGCGCTGTCAGAAACTCTCCAGTATGTTTTTCTAATCTAATGGCATCGTCCTTCCAGAACCGAGCAATCTTTTCTACTCGAAAGAGGTTGTGGTTGCTGACCCAATGATGGAGAGAGGGTTCTAATCCAACCCTTTCTACCTTCTTTAGATCTCCTGACTGTGAAACAGTCTTTAACAGGCTTCTCATCATCTCCCCCTTGTGTAGCACAATATCCCCACGAAAACATAGGTAGAGATAATAGCAAGCATTATCTTCGGCCACGGGCTTCTTTTGACCCTTATCGCTGAGTTTATCCTGTAGTTGAATCCTTTTTTGAATATAAGGCTGCCTCTTCTCCACCTTCCGAAGATCGCCACTATATCTCCCTGCTTTACATCTCCTTGGATTAATTCGCCCTTCATCTTCACTTCGTATTCCCCTTCGTTATCCCTGACCCTAAACAGCCTCACAGGGGTCTGCCTAACAGGTCTCCTCCTGTAGGAGATAAGGTTTGGGAACCAGAGTATGAGATAGTTAAACGGCGAGAGCAATGCTCCAAGTCTAAGAAAGGAGAAGAGGAGGACAAAGACGAGATATATGGCAAATATGCCAATGAAAATGGGGAGCAGTAAAAAGGATAGAAGCATCACCGATGAAAACTTTGCGAGACGGTCGGCGATCCCTGCCCCCTCAAAGTATACATTGGGGTCGCCTAGGACAAGTCCCCTCTCAATTTGAGGCGTCCCTCTGATAGCTAACCTTAAGTTGTCCATCCTTTTCACCTCTAACTATGAGTGTTAGCTGTTTGATAAAATAATCTATGCATCTTTTGTCTATCGTCTCTGCTTATTTTTCTTCATCGGACATATTACACACCTCATAGACAAATCTGCCCTCAGCATCTAGGTCTACGGTTATCAATAGCGGTTTATCTCTCTCAAGATAGCCACTTAATTTGAGCTCAGAACAAGGCTTCTCTATCCTTTCGCTGAACACCTTCTGAACAGTTCTGGCACCAAGCTGTTCGTCTCTTGCCTCCTGGGAGAATATCTTTCGAGCCAGCTCGCTTATCTTAATCCTAACACTGCCATTCGCAGAAAGTTGCTCCTCAAGACTATGCACCTCTCTATCAAATATCCGCATAAGTGCTTCTTCTCCAAGATGGTTGAATATAATGATGTCGTCTATCCTGCCGATGAACTCTGGCGGGAAGAAGTCCCACACAGCATCTATCACCCTTTGCCTATAATGTCTTTCATCATTTGAACTCTCAATCTGGCTGAAGCCGATATTTCTTTGGCCTACCCCTGTATTTCCCAGGTTACTTGTCATAAGGATCATGACGCTTGAGCAATCCACTATTGTGCCAGTAGACATATCAGTTAGAACCCCTTCTCCCATCATTTGAAGGAGGATATTGACGACTACCTCCGGATGCGCCTTCTCTATCTCGTCAAATAGGACTACAGAGAACGGCTCTTTACTTATGGCAGAAATAAGCTGACCCCCTTGGTTGTAGCCCACATATCCAGGTGGTGCGCCTACTAGCCTAGAGGCGGTATGTGGCTCCCTGAAGTCGTTCATGTTGATCTTTATGAGCCTTCTTTGATCACCGAAGAAGTGGATCGCGATCTGTTTTGCCAGTTCCGTCTTGCCCGTACCGGAAGGACCTATGAACATAAGGGTAGCAATAGGACGGGCTACTGCCCCCTCCTTCCTGAGAACAGCCCTGCGTTTCAACGCATCCACAACAGCTCTTATAGCTTCCTCTTGTCCGAATATGACCGAGTTTAGCTTTTCTTGCAGATTTTCCAAACTTACATAGCTATCCGCTCCCTTTACTATGTGCTCAACCGGGATACCTGTCCATTGGGCTAAAACGCTCCTGACTAATTCCTTACTGAGTACAGGTCTCATGCTCTGGGTCCTCCTTTCAAGGAGTATAGCCTTCTTGCTTCAGTGTAATCTCCAGAGATAATGGCATCCTTTATCTGATCATCTATGCTCCGTTCCGATGAGTGCCCCACGCATATCATGTCCTTGATGGATAGGAGCTGCAGCTTTGCCGCTGACTCGTCCATAAGGTCAATAGCTTTGTCCGGCAAGAATCGGTCCTTTACGTATCTAATACTAAGCCAGATGATCTCTTCTAGGACGTCATTCGGTATTATCACGTTGTGATGGTCCTCGTATTCGTCCTTTATCCTTTTCAAAATATCAAGAGTTTCTTCCGGCGAAGGTTCCCTGACGATTATCTTCTGAAATCTCCTAGCCAAAGCTGTATCTTGTTCAATCTGACGATAGTCCTTAAATGTCGTAGCACCTATTACCTTGATGTTGCCCCTTGCCAAATCGGACTTCAGCATCTCCGAAGCATCACTGTGATGTGAGCAGATAGTGTGAAGTTCATCTAAGAATAGGACGATCTTGCTGTCCTCTCTAGCCATCTCGAGTATGGATTTCATTCTACCTTCAAATTCACCGAACAGGGAAGCACCTGCAGGCAGAAGTGACATGTTTATTTGAAGTATTCTAATATCCGAAAGGGTGTGTGGCACTTCACTTTTTGCAACTAACTGTGCGAGCCCCTCGACTATAGCAGTCTTGCCCACACCGGCTTCGCCCAATAAAACCACAGCATTTTTTGACTTCTTAGACAATATACGCATCACAGCTTCCAATTCCGTCTCCCGCCCGATCAGACGTGGAAGCTTGTTCTGACGAGCCAACTCAACGAGGTCTAAGCCAAACTTGTCCCATCCCTCGTTCCTTCTTGTATCCCTTCTTTTCCCCTCCTCTACTATGCGTGGCAGCGGCTCCTCAAGCCGAAGCGATGGGGGATAACCTGAGAGACCAAGCAGGTTTTCAGTTAGCGCCAGTACCTCTTCTATTTCACCTCCGTTTGGGATAAAGACCTGTCTCCAACCACCAAGCGAGTTTTTTGCAAATGCATTCTTTACCTCAGGATCGTTCCCAATATACTCTAAATCATCGTCAACGAGGACGTAAATCGTAGAACCATCCCTCTGGTTGAAGCATACGTCTGTCTGGAGAGCCTGCCCCCTTGGCTTGCGAAAATATCGTTCACTAAGCTTTAGAGCCCTCATGATCGACGTCCTATTCTTGCTATCTTGGAGCTCGTGAGAAATTCTCTCCCTGTTCATAGGTGTGTTTAACACTGGCATAAGTCTTCCTCCTCGAAATGTTCCCTGGGTCTTAGGACACAAAGGTCTTTAGGAATCTCATCCCCTCTACCGAAGATGCTATTTGGGCTGCCAGAGCAGATAACGCATTCAGGATGCTTAGAAAAAGCACCAGACAGGTCCACTAATTTCAGATTCTGTTCATCGTAGTAGATATAATCGGATATTTCCTTTCCAGTATATCCGCCCAGATAATCGAGAATTATGCGCAAGCCAACGGTGGCAGCCATAGAGTTTATCGTTACAACTGATGCTGGCGTGTCCTGGGTGTCACTCCCCTCTATGTAACCGACCCTTCTTATGTACTCAATAAATTCAGGAGGTTGGAGATTCCCCACTTCTAAACCGTTGCAGACAAGACATTTACCTTTCTCTGTGGGTAACTGGAATCTCACATGGCTTCCGATAGATGTGACCTTCCCATCCTTCATCTTGATGCCCGAACCCATTTCAAGTAAAGGCTTCATATACCGGCTGGCAAACTCTGCCGCCTTATATCTTGTGAAATTATTGTCGGGCGCTACAACCAAAAAATCACAAGACTTGAGTGCTTCAATGCTCTCTTCAGTTGGGAACATCGAGTTTACGACATTTACCGCTATATCTGGTGAGAACCTTTGAAGCTCCCGTTTATGAATCTCTACCTTTGGTTTTTTTTCATCCTCACTAATGTAGTGGAAGAGCCTGCTCGCGTTATGCTTCTCTACGATATCAGCCTCTACGATGGTAACTGCCCGGATGAAAAACTTTATCAGATTCAAAAATGCCGAGCCTGTTCCACCCCCACCGATGATACCGAAATGTAAACCAGATAGCTGTTCTAAAGACGCTTTCGGATAAAACTCCAATGTACGCAGATGTCTTTCCAGATCAGCTTGTTGCTTTCCTCTTACTATGCGGCTGTTCTCGGGGTAGATCTGTTTAATTCCCTGCCTTTGAATCACCCTGATCTCATCGATCGGCTCCCAGTTCGGATATAATAGCTTATCAGTTAACTCGGCTACAATCTTCTGTCTGCTCTGTACAATGCGCATGAGATAATTGTTTGCCTTGAAATCCCAAATGTTTTTGAGCTCTTTCTCTACCTCGTAATTATCGATCGCGCTGAAGAAAGGATGACCACCCGTGTGGTTATGCCAATCCATAAGCCCGCTCCACTCCTTAGTTCGCTTTAAGACGTTAGCTACACTATGAGCAGAGAGCGTAACCGATCCTGGGCTTTGGACGCGGTATTCGTCCTGTGACGGTAGATACCCATCGACACAGAGGAAATCTCTCCCTCTGGCATGTTGATTCACACCGAGGTAACCGAAAAGCAGGTGCTCCTTTTGCCAGTCAGATAGTCTCTTTTGCATCGCAGAGAAAATGCTGTCAAGAATTATCAACTTGTTTTGTCTCATCGTTACTCTCTCCTAAAGGTGATAGGAGGAAAACCGCTTCCTCGCAAGCAGGCTCGAGCAGTAGCTTTCTTGCTAGAAGGCGGTCTTCGACACATCCCGTTACCCGCGGGTCCAGTCCTCGACCGCACCAAAACGACGAGGTTATGTAATATCTAACACCTCTTCGTCTTCTAGGACGTTGCCCTCCTCGTCATAAAGCACCTCCCTCTTGGGAATGCCGCCGAGCTCCTTTAGCTCAGCTACGGTAGCTCGCTCCTTAGGGCAGTCGATCTCCTTGTTGTTTATCGTGATCTTCCCCATTATTTTCACCTCCTCTAAAATGAAAGCCGAAGGCTATGCCTCTCAGCTCTGCTCTTCAGATCGAATCTGGGTCAACGTTTTTCAGATAAACTTGTAGGATCCTGATGAAATCGAGTACATTTTTCTCTTCCCGCACGATGCCATTCGGGTGAATACAGAGAAAACTCCAACCATTCCTATCCGCCCCATAGTGTCTGGGAATGTGCACATATTGCTTCTTTTTTTCGTGCCAGATTTTTAATTCCGGGTCAACGAAAATGTTTTGGTAAAAGTAGTATCCACCTCCCATGGCAGGATCATATATATTTTCAGGCACCATGATCTTGATATTTGATGTTTTCAGATTGGTGCGAGGATATGGCATTTCCACGTTCCTGACGATGATGATGCGGTTTTGGGGCGTATCTGTCCAATCCACGCCGTACTTTATAACGCGCCCAAAGCGGTCTCTCTTATCATACTTATCTTGTAAAATTCGCAGGTCCCTGTTGAACTTTATGACATTCATGAAGATACCTCCTTTTATTCATCCACATTTGCTCCACTAATTTTCCTTCGTGGTGGTAATACCTTCTCGTTTCCATTGTCTATAAAATTCATAGGCTCGTGGTATTCAGCCCTAATCTCTCTGAACTGAGCGGGGTCTAAACCCAAGAGTAAACACTCTCTTTCAAAACAAGTAAGCCCCCGCCCAATCCCGCGATATCTGATGATATCAGCAGCAGTCACCGGGAAGAAATTCCTGTCCCGCGATCTATTCATCATCACCATCCCCTGCCTTCATTCAACCTTAGTATGATGTTCTGTAGTAGAGCCTTATCTATAACCCCTTTATTGTCGTCTTTGAGATTCTCCGCAAATGCGAGGATTTGCGACACAACATTTTTCTGTCCCTCAGCTTTGAGGTGCCCTCGGATATCCACCTGGATAGACCTCAGAACGGTCTGGTTCCCCGCCAGAAACTTCAAAATCTCTTTTTTGCTTTTACCCAACTCTTTGCTGTTCCCGTTGCAGCTATAGACCCAAGTTGAACCTTGACCATTCTTAACAAGTCCTATCGCCGCTGCCTTATGGAATATCTCCCAAGCTTCTGTGTGGTCAAATGGTATAACATCTGGGAAGTCCGCAAACTTTGGTGAAAGATGGAAGATATTGCGCCTCTTCTCCTCTGGTTGGAATTCATAGGCCCTCCTCAGCTCGTCAATAACCGTAAGCGTATACAACGGATAGGCATATTCAGAGGTATAAAATAAAATCTCGGTGTCAGAAAAGTTATCTACAAGGTTCCACTTTCTTCCATCAGTTACCGCGCTAAGCCAATCAGCCAACTTTGAACTTTCGCCGCCCTTCACCGCTATGCAGCGGATAGTCAGATCTTGATTGTGCCGCGTTTTATCAACAGAATTAATTTTTAGAAAGCCAGAGGCTTCCCGAATTCGGGATTCTATCTGCGTCTTTAGTTCTGATTCGTCGTGCCCTTCTATGGTATCTTTGATGAATTTCCCCTCCAAAACTGTCAAAACGTCAAGGGTATCTATAGAGGAGAAACGCTCTGCGCTTATCTGAAGCAACGCAGGTGCGATCTCAGTCTTTACCAGGCCGCGATAGCTCCTTATCTTTCCTTTTCGATCAGTGAGGCGCATTAAAATCGTCTCAGCAAGCACCTCATCGGATACGGGAGATTCTTCGGCTTTCGGCCTTAGCTCCCAATAATATCTTTCCAGATCTCCATCGTCCAAAAGTGTCAACCCATTGGGCACAAGGCTATCATAATCAAAATCTACGAGCTCATCTTCATAGCCTTTCAGTTCCCGGATGTAGTCTGAGACCTCCTCGATCAGTTCGGCTAACTTCTGACGCTCCTCTTCAATATAGGCTAGAACTTTCGCTATAATCTCAACCACGCGGCGTCGCGCGCTTAATCCTACCTCCATTAAGAGTGACTTTCTAAGAATGTTGGCATACTCACTTATCAGGATTGGTAATTGACCGCGCTTTCGCCTTCGCTTGAACCAACTCATCCTACGGAAATCAGCGATCTCCTGTGCCTTTTGTTGTCGATCTTGTGCAATGCCATCCTGAGCTTGCTCAAAATCTGTGATCAGTTCATGAGTGATCTGTGCTTCCCTTTCCAATCTCTCCATCACGTGATCACAAACAGCTAAACTATAGCGTAATCCATATCCCGGGTTATCGATCTCATCAATGAAGTCCCTAAAGCATTTCAATGCTTCGTCAATAAAAAGCCCGCTATTCTGATCCATAATTCCGCCATCTCTGATCCATGCCGGTATTTCATTGATCAAGAAATTCTGATACAAGGCACTCAGGATGTCTTCTTTCTTTCCCACACGTGACCAGGTTGTTGGCAGAAAAGCCTGCTCAATGACATCGTTCATTAAAGGTGGGTTATTAGAAATATCTGCATCAACCCTGATGACCATCTCTATAATACGGTCTAGGTTGGCACGAACCCAAAACTCTTCAGTTTTTTGTTCAGCTGTTGGTCTCATTCCCTTTGCCTCCCAAATACAGTTCCAACGCAGCTCTTGCAGCGCGAGCTTGACAATAATAAAGGATGCTCTTCTTCGGGAGAAAAATTCTAGAAACACCACCCGTTCCAACATAGCGGATCTGACCAAAGGTGTCCTGCATGGCATAGGAAATCTCCAGTGTTTCTTTTTCTATGTTGTTGTAGATAGAACGTAGTTTGTTCGCGACCGGGCTCATTTGCTGCGCCAAGACGAAATCGGCAAGCATGCCCAAAAATTTGCCAGTTTCTATCAATGAGGTCAATTCCGTGACGGGCTCGAAGAGATAAACCTCGTCAGCTATTTTGCCCTTCTGCTCAAGAAATTTATCTTCACCTATCTGAACGGAAAAGTTAAAGTTTTTGCTCATCATTTGGTTTTGTTCTACCAGAACTGCGTATGCAGAAGCCAGCGATTCTTCCCTGTCTACTGGCTTTATAAAGCCCGGCAAAAGAGCTATATGGATCACTCGAATCTTCAAATTCTCCTCCAAGGCAATCTTTCTTACCAGATAAGAGACATCTACTACTGTCCCTGCCCCGCATCCGCCGCAAACCGAGTAGAATATATAGGCCTTAATCTGATCCTGTGCCACTTTGCGGAAACCCAAAGAGTTCGCTTCTTTCAAACTATCATTATTTTTGACTTTTAGAAAAGCTCCCCGTAAAGCATCCTCTATCCTTTTTATGTTCCATCGGACAATTACGCAACCAAGCTTTCGTAACGCCCTTGCACCAGCTTGGCTGCCTCCGGCAAGCAAAGATAGGACCTCCTCGTCGGCATATTCTCTTAAATAAGTAAACTCTTCATATTGCTTCATCCGGTCTACTAGCTCCTTGCCCTCCGGCACTTCTAATGGTACAATCTCAGAGGAGCTTAGCCTAAAAAGCTGCTTAATGTCCTCTACCCTATGTCCGCTTTGATCCAGTTCGTTTTTTGCGTATAATTCACGCAAGACTATGATCGGGTCGAAAATATCCACGTCGATGCATCGAATAACCTGAATGGGTAAGCTATCCTCTATTCCCAAAAGATCCCTTTTTGTTGCTTCCAACCTAGCTACGATAATGGAGGGAGTTGTCCCCAAACCTATGTTTACAACCTGCGGAATATCAATCGACCCAAGCAACTTTCTATCCATCTTGCCAACGCCATCCATATTCAAGCCTCCCCTCTACTTGAATAACTTCCTAATATCATCAGAAGTATGTAAGTTTGGCGGGACGAGCTCGTAACGTAAGGTGTGGTTGCCAACCATGAAAGTGTCGCCAGGAGTGAGCTTCCGCTTCCTGATTATCTGTTCATCATTGTCCATCCGTACAGGGCTGTTGCCCTTTCTCTCTAAAAATGCCTCCCCGTCCTCAAAACTTATTGTAGCGGCTATTCGATCAATCCCTTCCATGCGCAACCGACATCCATAATCACTTCCTATGTTGAGGAAACTACCAGTTGAGGTGCTTACAACACACTCCTTGTTTGCCTCTCCAACTACGCTTATCTTAGCTTGCCTGGGCTGCACAGCCCATTGATTCTGCATATTTCTTACTTTTGGGTCCTCTCTTATGAAAGCCCACCAAACCCCATAGCCAACCGCACCCAGAATGATCAGACCAAACGCGAAAACCAATAGCTTCCAGTTATTCCTTAAAAACCCTAAAACAAGATTAGGCTCTGGTTTGGGCCCTGCAGGTTTAACTTCCTTGATAGGCGGTTGCTCGCCAAGTTTTTTCATCACCTCATCAAATTTTCTTTCAATATCCGCTCTGATCTGGGATGTGACCATTTGTAGGTCTTCCGGACGAACATTTATTATCGTGGGATACGACCCATCGGCGCGGTGCAAATTGCTTAGCATATTCTCAGGCATGGGAGTTGCTTTAGGATTGAGATTGACAAGATAAACGTTGAATTTGCCAATGGGAAATTTCTTTGAAGCGAGCCCCTCGAGTGACATGATCGGTTTCCCAGATCCTGGGGTAGGCTCTGAAATGCCATCCGAATACAATAAGATGGATGCTGATCCTGCTCCAATACGCCTTATTTTTAGTTCAATCTTGTCAAGTGCTTCGTCAAAGTTAGTATCTGGCTGGTCCGCCTTTAGATCCCTGATTACAGACTTAAGATAATCCTTGTCAGCCTCCGTCCTGACGACTCTTTCCGCGACAACATCCGCAAACGTTCCGAACTTGACTATAACAAAATGAAAACCCCTATCAGTATCAGTTTTTTCGATGAACTCCTCCACAGCTGCTTTTACACCATCGAGCCTGAAACGCATACTCTTGGATACATCTATGGCAAGCACGATAGTCTCGGTCGTGTTTTCATCTGAAGAAACTATTGAAGAAACAATTAGATTGAGCATGACGAATGTTAATAATATTTTTCGCATTTGAGACCTCCTTATCCCAACCTTCTGTCTTCATGTTCTCAATAATTAACTCCTGAAATACTTCGGTAATATTTCCTTAACGGCATTACATAATGTCTGTGGGCACCACAGCTACTCTCTAGGGCGGTGATGGTTGATACAAACCGAGATCCATCATAACCACTGTGAGTCTCATCAATAATGCGGGGTCCTTGCGAGTTCCCTGTTTTATTAAAACACCGGCAAGAGTCTTGTACTCTTTCCACAACTCGGCGATAAGGTCTGAGTCCTCAGTATTTGAGGAAGTCGAAGATGCTCCTTCATTCACGTTAACCCTGGATAGAGACATATTGTCCATATTTCGTAACCCCTTTTGTTCAACTTTGCGGACACATTACAAACGGGTTTGTAACAATCTTTAATATTTCTTAACGAGAAACCTCAACATTTTCTTTCAGCCGAACACATTAACAGAGGTTCAGTTGAGCAACTATAAATTAGCGTATCATACATATAATCGTTACCTGTTATATCTTGCACCCCTCCATGATTGTTTGGTTTCTATGACATCAGTGCAGAACTATTTATCTGGAGAGAAGGGGAGCCATTTAACATTGAAAATCCAAGTGCACCTTTTTTTATTAAATTATCCACCAAAACCTCAACATGCTCCTTGTTATGCACCTCGTTGCACTTTAAAGCCAAAGCCTCAATGAGAGACTTTCTGTGAAAAGCGGTACCATGCTCTTTGATCAACGCTTCAATATCGCCAAGGAGGGTATTCTCATTTAGTTTATTGGCAACTGAAGTTTCAATAGCCTGGCCACCGCGGCCGATGGTGATAACTTCGCTGGCTGCCTCCTTGAGTATACCATTGGGTTTATCCGTGCACATCACAATCACCCTGCGACCACATCCTCGAGCGAAGCTGATAGCTGGGACGAAATGCCCATCCGCGCTGACCACAACTATTATGCCTATCTCGGGTCTGGTATACGGCGCCAAAGTTATGTCCCTTGCCATAATCTGGTCGTCAATGTTTTTACCATCTTCGTTCAGCTGTGGTGTGTAAACCATAACGATACCTCGAGCGCAGAGCAGCCTATATAACCAAAAAGGCTGATTAACATAGTTTGCATAGGCACGTGCCTCAACAACCGTCCCTTCCTTCTCCGATGTCTCAAAGATGAACTGGAGTCCCTCCCGGACCTTGTCGGTCCGTCCATTGAAAGGTATTACGTAGTTATCCACGTCGATATAAATCCCAACCTTATTATTCTCTGGCATACGTTTCCTCCTACTATCAAACTTATTAATTAATAGGAGTGCCATTGTACACTCGCCGGTATACTTTAATGGCACCTCCTAACACTATCTACAAAGCTGATGTGAAATCATTGTTCTGACTATAGAAACGAAAATATGCCGAACTTTCCGCTAAACTTAGTGAAAAAATTGGCAACCAGGGGGCTGAACAGCCTGAAGGTCTTGACAGGGACAAAGAAGCATGCTAAGATGCGTTTGTAGATACAAAAGATATTGCAAAATCTTCATTTGCTATCCTCGGATATGTGTTTTTTCAGCTTCGGATGAAAAGGGTCTGCTACACGTTGAATATAGTCCTACCAAGGGTCTAAGCTTCTTACGATCTCTTCGGAAATAAGCTGGAAGGACCCAAAGTATTTTGTCCAATCGTACTTTTACAATATCAGAATGATCTCTCTCCGGTAGCCACCCGGATTCTTGGCTGGCGACCTGTGCGTATCCCAAATTACATAGAGTAATTTCAGAAATAAAACCCGGTTATTCACGGGCTGCCAGCCAAGATTGATCCGACTTTTAGGATATGTTCATATCCTAAGGGTTTGCTGGGGTCAATTCCCATGGGTGGCAGCATCACCCACTGTCTTTGAGTGGAAGAACAGTGGGACGAAAAAAGGAGGTGAGATGATGGGCTTCCTGGATGAGTTCAAAGACATAAAGCCTCCAGAGGGAGTCTCCCAAGGGAGGTGGGAGAACTTCCTGTGGAACTTCTCTATCCTTTGGAGGGTCTGGAAGGAGACAGGGAAGCTCCTGAAGGACCGTCTGAAGGACATAGAAGGTCCTGACTGCCTAGACGGTGAAACCATATTAGGTTATGTCAGGGACCACTATGACCAAGACCAAAGAAGGATGCGGGAGATCGTCAACCACCTTAAGGGTTGCCTTCCTTGCACAATAAGAGAAATGGAGTTGCGCAGGGAAGAGAAGGGTCATATCCCGGAGTACATAGCATTTATAGCCCGGGAGTTAGACCTCTCCACAGAGGTGGTGGAACAAGCGATGCATAGAATCTCAAAAGAGAGAAATATGCCGCTCCATACCGTAGCGGGGGAACTAGCCCTTGCTTGTTGCTTCGGGCTTCTTCCTCGCGAAGAAATACTCCGCCTCGCTTCTTAGTCCACTCAAAAGGCAGATTAACATCTGCCTTATTTTATTACCTAAGTGTCATCCAATGAGATGCGGACTTCATGGTTTTAGAAGAGCCACAAACGCAGTTCTGATGCGGTTTATCATGGGATACAAAGAGTTAAGACTAACCTGAATAACTTTTCCTTTCTTCATTGCCACCTTCCACGGCAAGGCAAAGACCCGAGACACAAATCGCTTCATGCCGAAACTGCTAAATGTCTCCGCCAACAGCTTTGTATCTTCAGGAACGAGATTCCGTAAGAAGACATAATTGCCGCAGTTCGTTCTATTGCCTCTACCGCCCAGTGAAGGTACTCTGTGGAACTCCACTCCTTCCACTGTAATCAGTGACAGTAGCATGTATGTCAGCATCCATGTCTGTGGGTGACAGGGACGCTGAATCGTTATCCAATGCCTTCCTTCATAGGCATCCGAATTGCCAGTTGTTTTCTCTCTGCAATAACGATGTGGCTGAGATAACCATCCAGTTTATCTTGGTCTATTGTCTGGACCTGGTGATATTATGTACCCACTCACAAACTTGACTCAGCCAGCACCCTGGCACGTTTCCCTGGATACAGCTTGGTCAGCAGATGTTAGCCCCACATAGAGCGAAGTTCAGGAGTAAAAATCTATCATCAAGAGACTGAAACTACCTACACTTAAGATATCCAGTAAAGAAGAACTCTTACATTAGACCCAAAGCTGAAAAATCTTTCAGGTAATATGCTCAGATGAACTGGATTTCCTCAGATTTAGACCCCATGATACTAATACCTTGACCGAAAAGTTCAACCAGATAGTAAGATTTACTTGAGTGGCAAGAGGTTTACTCCTGACAAATAATTCCCTTTGCAAAAAGTCTTGTTACCTGCTTTGGTTAGGTGTCGGAAATGTGTGAATTAGAAATTCCCCAACATATACTCTAATAGGATTATATTTTATCTAAAGTTATTTAGTCAAAAAAATAAAGGGAAAAAGGCAAACTCCTCCTGTAAGGTTTTTCACCACATTAAAACCTTAATAAATATTACTCCATGTTTAATGAACTAATTTAATGACCTAACCCCTGGTCTCTCTCAACCTTTAATCAGCTTAATGTTTGATAATTAAATGATTCATAATTCACACAGAAACTCGACAATAATAACGAACTTAAAAAATCTAATGTCCATTTGGCTTCCCCATATCCCGTCCCTGTTTCCTCTTGATTGAATAGCAAAAGCAAGTTCCAGCATATAAATATCAACAACATCAATGCAATAAAAGAATGAGCATCATGTGTGTATACATGGTCACAATTGCTTTGTGCATTCAATTGCTTAAAACCATTATTCTCTATTCGCCATCGTATATGTCCTAACTCCCGTAATTGCTCTCCTGTGAGACTCTCATCTGTGCATAAAACCCAGAAATCCTCTTCTTTACCTGTCTTTACATAACTCTCCTTACTCACTGAAAGCTCTATTAAGCAATGTCCTTTTTCACCTTGCTTTTTATATCAAACATGGAGTGAAATGTATTAGAGAAATGGATAAATCTATCAAATAGATTATTCATATCCATCTCCTTATATTTATCCCCTTGGGTTGACAAGGGTAATTAACTACAAACCCTTTGAAAATATAGTCGGGGAATTTCTATGTGAATTCCAAATGTTGACTCAGGATTCTAATCATGGTATTATATAAGCGTGATTTTATTTTGTATAACCTCCTTGATTTTTAACGATACAAAATTTTCACTGGGGGTTATGTCACCGCTTCATTCTTGTAGCAAGAGTTATTTCGGACTTTTGTCAGTCAATCGGCCCGATAGGAAGGGGAATGTGCCCATTAGAGAGGCGGAAATCCCTTAGATTAGAAGAGAAGGATTGTGCATCTTCGGGGATTTGGGTTCGTCAAGGTGTTTCGGACCATCTCCAAAGAAGGAGAGGCGAAATATTGGGCGATAAATGACCTTGAGATGAGCAAGGGAGGGGGGACAGAACTGGAGAGACAGGGATGGGTATAGAAGTTTATCATCGTGGGATCAAGCAATGTTTTGGGATGGAGAAGGCATAGGCTCGCAAGGCGGTAGCCATTGTGCGTCATCTGCTTTTGGCTTTGCGAGCATTTTTGCATCTGGAAGTCTATCGTCTGCGAACAGGGGTGAGTTGGTATTCTGCAAAAGTGGCTATCCTTCGGGAGGCAGTAAAGGCTTATTTGGCTCATCCTGCCATGTCCTCAACCCAACTGCGTGAGTTTTACAAATGGATTATAGGAAGCTGGACGATACAAAGTTGATGAAGTTATTTCAAAAAGGCGATGAGGCTGCTTTCACCGCACTGTATTATAAGCACTGGGAGCAGATACGTACCACGATTAATTCTATCATCAACTATTCAGAAGTTGCAAAGGAACTTGCCCAGGAGACTTTCACAAGGGTCTTCGTGCATAGAGACAGTTTCAGAGGTGGAAGCTTTAAGGCGTGGGTGAGTGAAATAGCCAGGAATGTTGCACGTGATTATCTTCGGGCTGAGGAAAGGAGGCAACCGAGAGAGGTACCCTCCTATAATAGTAAGGGACGAGACATCCTCGAGCCTCTCTCCGGTAAAGAAACACCGCTTAATGATATTATAAAAAAGGACCTATTCGACTTCATAGATAGAGAGCTATATGAAATTCTAATCGAAAATCAACGAACAGAAGAGGATAAATATATTGGACTGCTGAAGAAACGGGCATTTATCCTATACGAATGGTTCGATTATACTTTATCTGAGGTTTACGACAAAATTTGTAAAGACGCACAAACTAAGAACATCAACATTACTTATGATGCGTTGGAAAACTGGTTAAGCAGACGCGACATCTTGGAGGATCTTCTATGGCACCTGTTCGAAGAGCATGAAAATGATATCAGCGACCGCATCCATGAGGCTATAACCCCCGGGTTATTAAATGAGCAAGAATGTAAACTTTACAATCTCTCCAAAGCGAAATTGTCGGTAAACGAAATTTCTGAAAGAACGGAAATACCGGTGCAGGAAATAAGAGATAGGCTGGAAAGTTTACTGGAAAAGATCTTTAATAGAATGTTTAAGCAATCTAAGCAAATATTATCGAGAAGACAGCGAAAATGAAAGAAATGCGATTACTCAGTCGTTTTTTATTAGGACTAAACTTTGGACAATTTTACTTCCATAATTGAATAAAATCGTTTATCCTCTAATATAAAGAAATAAAAAAGAAGGAGGATAAACGATGGATTATTTATACATTATATTAAACGCTTTTCGTCATTTATTCAATATACAAAGTTATGCTTTGTTTTGTGCTTTTGTCCTGGGCATTATATTCTCTAATGAAAGAAAAACTGTTACCAGCATCTGTAAAGCAACTGATAATAGTAAATATTGGTCTATGATCAAGTTCCTATCACGAAGTAAGTGGAACGCTGATGCTTTAGCGATAACACTGATCAAACTAATACAATCAACTATCAAAGATTGGGTCTATGTCTATGATGAAACTTACTCTATCAAAACAGGGAAGTCGCAATTCGGATTACATTTCTTCCCAAATCATAAGTATAACTCAAAGGGAAAGAACCAATCCAAATATCATTGGGGACATCAGTTTGCTGCATTAGGTATTTTATCTGTGTGTCTCAATCAAGCTGTTCTATTCCCTGTATGGGTTAAGATGATTATCCCTGGTGATGCTATGTTCAACAGTTTAGCTGTGTTAACAACCATAATGAGTAATATATCCTCTGGTCTTATAATCTTTGACAGAGGTTTCAACAATCGTAAAGTGTTCAAGATAGTGATTGAACATAAACATAATTTGTTATGTCGTGCTAAATCCAATGCTGTTTTCTACTTCCCAATAGAGCAGAAAGCCAAACGAGGTCGCCCAAGAAAATATGGAAAGCGTTTGGATATAACTACTATGAACTTTAGACATATAGATTTCAATGGACAAATATTGGAGGTAGCAGATGCTATTGTCTACACCAAGATGTGTCCACAACAAGTTCGTTTAGTAGTCAGACGCACATTTTCAAAGAAGACCAATACATACAAATATTTCTCTGTATACACCACAGACCTTAATTTGCCAATAGAGAAGATACTTTTTTATTATCGTCTTCGTTGGGAACAGGAGACAGCATTCCGAGATAGCAAACAGAGCTTTGGATTTGATGAATACCAAGTTAAATCATCAACAAGCATTAGTCGTTTTGTTCAGTTAAGTTTTGTAGCAATAAGTGTTATGCAAATGTTTTTCAATCAATCAGTAATCTACAATGTAGAAACTTACAATGTAGATAGGATAATAGAGACATTAGGAATACATTGGTATAAACCATCAAAACTGACACGAGGATTAATGCAAGCATATCTGCGTTACCTATTATTTCGTCAATTATTTTCTTGTTCGAAAGTGACATTATCTGAACAAACGAAAATACATGAACCATTGTCAAAAGTGATTTAGCTGATCTTATATTGTCCAAACTTTAGTATTAGGATGATAAGACAAATTTACGCCAATAAATTGGTTGGGGGGTTCTCATATGGAATCCGGACGGGATAGCTACTACAATACTCCCGGCTGTGTTTGGGTTGCATCTCCGGATCCATTGCAATCCAAAGCATCTCGGCCGGTGGCAATAGGCCGTAGAATAAACTCACGATATGCCGTTGTTATTCCGGGGACATCCGTATGTCATAAAGGGCAGTGTCCTGTGAAGGTTAGGGCGAAAGAGTGCGAGTTTCTTCATGTGGATACATACTTTCTGCCGAGGCTCTACAAGTATGTTTCCCTAGATAATCTCTCAAGATATCTTGGAGAGCTACCCGGCGCGGACAGAAAAAGACTGGACGAAAAAATATCGATAATACTATTAAAGAAGCGTGGCATACCCATAGATTAGGTGAGAAATATGAGAGCAAAAAACCGATCCTTTCAAAACATAAGCATAAAAACTGAAATAGGCGAAGTTTGGACCACCAAGGACAAGCCACTTCTCCCAGATGGCAGCACCATGGAGAAAATAAGTGATCCAAGATGCGTGGTTATTATATTAGACGATGAAGATGCTTATGATCCCAGGTTTCCAGATATCAGAGTGGCGCCAATCTCCACAGAGATAGAGTATGCCTGCAATCATGATTTAATCCTTTCCGCTGATGAAAACCCTCTTAAGAAAAGGATTATGATCGAACTATGGAACAGCCAGCCGATGCTAAAGATGAACCTAGGCGAATTCTTAGGAAAGCTCTCTGAGAGTGTAATAGACAAACTGGTCAGGCTCGATCAGAATCTCTGGGGAATGAACGACAATGTAGAAGGAATCGAAACTGGCGAACCTATTGTGGAACCTTCTGATGAGAGACTTGCCTTCCAAAAACGTGAGGTCGAAGCGACTAGCTATATATCGTCCCCCGTTGGAGCTTTATTAGAGAAGTGGGAGAGGGAAGAAACTAAGATGCGAGAAGTTCAGATAGTTCTGGACGTTTGGAAGAAATCGGGTTCCCTATTGAAAAAGATTCGGACACAAAATTGTCTGTCTTCAGATCAAATGGAGAGATATCTGCAAGGACTATATAGCGGGGAGAACTTACAGGAGATACTGAAACACTTAGCATCCTGTCCACATTGCTCTGTTAAAGCTGCCGAAGAGCGCAAAAAGAGAAAGACCGCTGAACACGCAGTAAAAATAGCAGCGGCCATCTCCGAGATCATGGGAAAGGTGACAACAGAGCATCACGGCGTCTTTATACGATATGACGCGTCGCTCCGTGAGCAGTTAGATTTCCGTATGAGATTGGAAAAGTTTAACGTGCACGCACTGGATGACCTTATAAACCCCATAGCAAGTGTGGATGACAATGGCGCAGTTTGCGTTGCCAGTGCAAGGTCAGCTAATATATCCCGGATTTGGGAAGCAAAACGTCCTCTCATCGTTATAAGTAGCCCGAAAGAATTAATTTCTCTGGCTGCTGAGTCTATCCCCGAAATACCAATAAAATGGAATATGGATATTTTCGCAGTTCAAATACCTGGTGAGGCTCCAGCGACTCGAGAGTGGCAAGCGAAGCAAGCCTGTGAGAGGTTCACTGGCATAACGAATCCACGTGAGGTTATCTTGGCTATTCTGGACCATGGTGCTTCGGATGAAGTTATACCCCTGTCCTGGCTGGAACGAATGGGCTATATTAAAAGCAACCCACACCCTCTGATCAAGGAACTGTCCGAATTTAGCGAAGTGATTGCTCCAATTAACCCCCATACTGGGGAGACCCCAAAATGGGAAGAGGCGCAATACTTTACAGCTACGGATGGGGAGGTTGCGCGTATGATCTTAGAAAGGATGGGGCGCTGGAATGGAAGAGCACGGACAGATTACTACAAAAACCTCATCAATTCTGTGATTACAGAAGAGACAGAACCCCTAAGTGAAGATGCCAAGCTCATGTGCCGATTACTCCACGCTCTTTATCTGCGCGGGTGGCGTTCGACCCTGTATTATGTGCTCAGAGATACTCAAAAAGCTATGCGCCCATTGCTTGACGGGCTTCTGAAGGAAGTGAAGGATGTCCGCTATCTTATGGCGTGGGGCAAAGTATACGCCAAAGGCGGGGATTTGAATACTGCCATTAACCTGTTAGAAGTTGCCGAGGCTAAGGCAAACGAACAAGACCTTCCCTATATCCTTCGAGTCCGAGCGGGGCTCAGCCTTGATCTCGGCGAGACTGGAGAAGCGATTGATTACTTACAGCGAGCCAGTGAATTACAACCAGAAAATATCACCGTTCTCACAGCATTGGCAACTGCCTATACACGGATCCCCGGACCAAGAGAGGAAACTTTCCAGCTGACCGACAGGATAAAAGAATTGGAACCCGATAGCCCTTATCCCTATCAGATCGCTGGCTACGCCCACATGCGACTTGGACTGGAAACCAGCCAGCGCGGACATTTTACTGAGGCAGCAGCGGAGTTTGACCAAGTCTTGGAGAAAGATCCTAATAATGTCCCTACGCTTACAGCATGGGCTGAAATGGCGATGGAGCGCGGACATCTACGTCCACAGCGCAGAGAATATAACAGGGAACCTATCTTCAGTGCTGAGGACCTGTTGAACAAGGCACTGGAAATTGAACCCCTCAACGTTCCAACCCTGGTATCCCTTGGAAGGTTACACACCGAGTTAAGGGAGTACCCTCAGGCAATGTCTTATTTACGTCAAGCCTTGAGCCAGTTACCACAGAACGTGCAAGCGTTGACCGCACTCGCCCATCTTTATACACAGCAGGGAAATTTTGAAAAAACGGGGGAAACTTTGGAACGAGCCGCGGGGGTTTACGGCGAGAATGTTCACATCGTTGCCGAACGAGGACGGATGCTTATCAAGCAGGGGGAACTGGATAGGGCTATAGATATCCTCAAAACTGAAATCGAGCATACAGAGGATGGTTTAAGCAAAATAGTCTTGCTCAATCTGTTGGTGAAGGCGTACTGCAAGAAAGGAGATTTTGTAACAGCGGCTGAGTGTTACACAAGAGCAACCGAGATTCAGCCACGCAATCCCCAAACTTACAACAACTGGGTGGAATGCTTATGTGCGGGGCACTCTAAAGATGATATTGAGAAAATAGTAACTATGCTTAAAGGACGAGCGGATATGAGGTTTTGCCCTCAGCTTCATCCCCAGGAGGTCGCCACACTTATTAGGAGATTGGATGTCCACAATTCATATATCCTGGAGATATGCGGCTTTGTGGAAAAGCTTTTCGGTGATGAAGAAGAAGGGGAAAGGCTATTACAGACATCGTATGAGTTGGGCTTAGCGCGTAGAAGAGAATTGGATACAAACTAACCTGGAACCACTGGCACCGTAAAGGCAAGCCCGTAGCGATAAACGGAATGTCCAATCTTACATAGAAACCCTTCGGGTGCTACATCAACCAATGTGCCGAGCGTCTCAGTAGGGATTGAGCGCGGCTCGTTCTCGAATAGCAAGAGGTTTTTATTTACATCGAAAACAGTTCCCTCTTCGAACATATACATAACTAAGCGACGTTGAGGCTTTGGTGCAAATGGACTCTCCAACCAGCCTGCTCGCCTTAAGAGAGTGTAGTTGGACACTGGTTTGAGTGCATCCCAATTGGGTGGATAGTAAAGGGAAAGAGTCACGCGTTCCAAAGGATAGTCCAATATCTTCTGGGGAATTGTCCAGTCAACATCTAACTCGCACCACTCAGCCTCGAATTTTCCATAACCGCTGGAACGCTCACCGCCAATACCTGTCTCTCCCAAAAACTTCAAGGCGGTGGTCAGGCGATCTTTCATATCCTGATCCCGGCACTTAACCAGAAAGTAAAGCCCACCTTTGCCTTCTCTCTGGTCATTAGAAAAGTAGACAAGTCTAAAGAAGTAAAGCAAGGATCGCCCCGTTCTCCTATCTATTGTCACGCGGGGGCGAAAGTCCGATTCTACAGCTTTATTCAACAACTCGTTCATCCTATCCAACTTTTCTCGAAGGCAGCGCCACTTCCGTGGATCGAGATCCTCGTTTTTCAACCTGACAGGCTTCCTATACCCAGCCCATTCCCAGAAAAAGCTGAGATCGATCCAATCCATATCGTCCAGCGTCTTTTTAACTCGCTTGGCTTCCTTGGGCTCAGGTTTATCCTCAAAATCGGGAAACGGTGGGCGCTTCTTAAGCTTGGGAAGGAAATAAGTGGTTCGCACCTCTCCATCCATAACTTTTCCCACAAACGGAAACGCCGAACTGAAGCAAAAAGGCAGTTCTTTGCTGGGTGGCACATTTTGCTTATCCTTAGGAAATTCTCCCAATAGTTCTTCTAAGCCTTTGCGACCGTACGTCTGCAACCATGCATGGCAAATGGAACTGAAGAGAGTGTCGCTGTGAAGGAAGTCGTAAATCTTTTCCACTGCTGCCCCTTCTGCTCCCAGGTGGATCGGGGAAGTAAAATTCAGTTTGACGATACTTGTGTCCATCTTTCCCCCTCTTTCAGCACGACAGCTTAACCCAACCAATTGGTAGGGGACGCCCGCATACATCGGTGACCCTCCTCGAAACAGGGAAGGAAACATCGGCATTCCCGCCACGCCTTTTTCCTAATCCATATTGATAATAGAGTTGCTCAAAGGTTTTAGGCAGATCAGTTTGAACTTTCCTTCCGATGGTCTTGGCGCGCCAGCCCGTGCCCCAGCCGATGGGCAAGAGACAGGCATTGGAAAGATTCTCAGCCTCTTTTGCTCGCTCGAGGCACCAGTCCGCTGTCTCTTTGAAACCGACCCCGCTGTAAAAAGAGCCTTCTTGGTTCAGCAGCCAGCAGGCAAACTCATTGCAAGCGGTAAGAAAATCTTGATCCAGGTCCACATAACGTCTTTTACACAAAAACTTCAACTCCTCTTCAGCCTGCCCTGAGAAAAGAAAATCATCCTCCTTAATGCCTACATGAAGGTGGATGCACGGCGGGATAGCTTCGACCAGCAGTGGGCTTAGCCTCCCATCCTTTTCCAGAGATCCATTTTGCTCCTTGTAGACATCAACCTGGATTATGTGCAGTTCATTCGCACCCAGATGTTCTGAATCGGTCACATGCAACACCCTCAGAAGGTCAAAATGCGGCTCAGGACCAAATGCCTGCGGAAGCTGCTCAATCCGTTGAGCTACATAGTTTGAACCATTCCTCTGAGAGCGTAATCGCTCTGTCAACTTCTTACTATACGCCACGGCCGTTAAATATCGCTCGATGAACTTCCAAATATCCGGATTATCCCTCGCCATCTTCCATAATAGCGCGGTGCGGATCGCCCCCTTGAGGGTTGTTCCAGGCACGTAAGGATCCTGGTAAAGGTGCTTGACGAAAGCTCTTACCCCTTTTCGTGGAGCAAAGCAGCAGTGGGCTGAGTAAAGCTTAACATTCTTTAGTTCTATCCCTTTTTGTCCAAGAAATGCCTTGATGTCAAACTCTCGTGCTCGCATCTGTTCAGCCAGTTCTTCCGGGTCAACTGAAGGATGCTCCGCAACCTTATCCAAATCCAAAACATGAAGGCGGCGCTCCTCTTCGTCATAGATGTATCCGTATCGTGGGATGGTATCCGTAGTACCGATGTGAAGCGGAGTAATGGTGGTCAATGTCCATCGTAGATTATTCCCATTATACTCATCCATCACTACCACCACTTATTTCCTCTTTCAGTATCTCATTGATCTTCTCCACCCAATTGATAGCCTGGAGACAGGCAACTGTTTGGTTCTTCGCCATTTCCTTTTCAGGCTCTTTACCCTCGTAATACCCAGGGTGGCGCAAGCTCACTGAGACATTCTCAAATCTAACCTTTCCGCTCCCTCGGGCACCATGCCCGCCGAGATAGTCATCTTCAAGAAGCCGCATTCCCAAGAGCACATCCTTGAAAAAATTCTGGTCATCTTCTTTCAAGAGGTTAAAAACCATCTCGAAATTGAAGAAAGCGCCGGCAGGGACCCTTTCCACTGTCCGGGGGACTGCCTGGGCGGTAATCCTGTCCACCGCGATCTCCATCTTTGCCTCTGTATATGGCAGATCTGTCTTCCGTTTCTGCAACTCATCAGCACTAAAATCACTGAGCAACGCATCTCTGACAATTAAACGGCTGGGCAGATTTTCATATTTTTCCGCCACATCAACGGCAACTCCAAAGATATTGCACACAAGGCATCTCTTGTACTCTTCCTCTGTTTCACATTCATGGATGCGCACAGGCGGTTCTTCTTGAATTTTTCTATTTAGCGGGAGACCGAAATGACGCTCAAGCAATGAGCGCATCTTACCCCGCAGAGAAGAGCCGGGGAGGAAAGGTCGATTGTCCAATGGATTTCGGACCACCGGCAGGTCAATGCCCCCCACCTGAAGACCTGGGTTTAGCGAACCGATATGCAACCCCGCCAACGCCCTGATTATTCCGCAGATAATTATTCTACCATTTGATTTAAGACATGCCATGCTATTGCCCCCTATCGCATCTTCGCACCGTGGTAACAGAGGATCGCCTCAAAGAACTCCACGAAACGTTCAAACCTTCTCGGATCGTCCTCCACTTTATCAATGGCGAAGGAGAGGACATCCCTTAATTCTCCCATTATCTCCTTCTTTTGCCTTCCGCTAACCCGCGAAATTCCGCTAACCCGCGAAATAGCGTGTTCCATCCTAGGTTTCAGCATCACAAGCTTCCGCCTGGAAAACCCGCCCTCCATCTCAATGCGCTTGATAGAATCGAACAAATTGCGAAACTGTCCCTTGGAAATCTCTCCGTTGGCAAGGCACACTCCAATCTCCTCAGCAAACTTCACAAGGGCGTCAGCATCGTCATGAACAATAATGGATTCTATCCTCTTTTTCTTATCCTCACTGAGTCCTTGTGGCGCTTGATGCCTCGTCTCCCTTTCTCTCCTCATGCTCTTCCCCCCTTCGGGATTTTGTCCTCGTCAGCAACTCCACCCATGTAACGGCCGGGAGCAAGTAGCGGACGGTAAAAGGATTCATCAGACGACAATGAAGCCACTGCCAGGATTCTTGAATCGCTTCCTTTTCATCCTTCTCTAATCCGCCGGTTTCCGGCCCCCGCCGAGACAGTATATGCGCCATCCGCGCCAAGTATAGCTTCCCGCGGCTATGGTAAACTTCGATAAGGGCAAACAAATCATATAGAAAAGCCCTAGGTAAAAAAAGTCTGATGCGGCGATCCATCGGAGGAATTGCCGAAGTAACCTTGTCACCCTTTCGAAAATTCATAAAGAGCTTAACCAAATCCGCCACATCTTCCGCTGATGCCCACTCCGCTTTTTCCTCCCCCGGCCAGCCTTGCCACCGAAACACTGGTTCAATGACCTTACTCTCCACTCTATCTGAAACCTTCCTTTTTATCTCATCCGACCAGAGCAGAGCAACGCTACCTTTCTCAAGCTCTGCCTCACCAATCCCTCGTGGCACAGGTACTTTGTTCTCCTTCGCCCTCTTTAACGCTCGCTTGCTCAGATCAGCCATAAGATGGATAGGAAGATGTTCGTCAACAGCGACAACGCCGCCGGACAGATCTAACTCGGGATTCTTCCCGGTGAAAGCCTTAAAGGAACGATGAATATCAAAAGCCAATTCCACCACATCGCTCCATGCCCCGATTATAAAAAGGTCATCGCCGCCTGAATACACAACAACAGCTTTCCGACCTTTCAGCCCCTCTTCAGGCACATCGCACATGTCAAAGTCGGACACGGTAAAGGGTTTGTCCTCAACCTTCCCCTCGCAGAGGGCGTTCATGTAGAACTTGAAGAACAAATCTATCTGCCGTGACAGTGCTGCCCATCGGCCAAAGTAGGAAAACTTCCGACCATCTGGCGAGGGATTGATCATCGGTGGGCCGTTAAACAAACCATCTTGAAAGAGATCCTTCATGTTGTCCACATCCATCCTTAAAACACCAAGCAGTGAGTCTCCGACAGCCCATTCTGTCAGATCATGGAAATCCAACGGCATGGGTCGTCCATTCTTATCCCTATTCTCAATCTGCCATGGTTGATGACGGGCCACAAAAAGGGGCCAGAGGTTCGGAAAGCAGTACTCCTTCGGCTCAACGCTGTTGATAAGCCACGCTTCCTCGGCTTCACCATTTTGCAGTTCGCTTTTCGCTTCCATGTCCCCCACGAGATAGTAATACCGTTGTTCAATTGTAACCATCGCCTTCGATGGCCTATATCCCTTCATGCGCAATAGGTAACGGTTTTCCTTCATCGGAAGATGCTCCCCCATATGATAGAGAGCGTGACAAAGCCAACAGACAGGAACTGTCTCGCCCTCTCGCCACGGCTCGGGCAAATCGAAGAGAAAAACCGCCTCGGCACCACATACCCGACATTCGCCTCGATGTTTTCCTTCTTTCTCCCACTGCCTCCATTTCTCCTCGGAGAGACACTTTTCGCACCCATCCACCTGATAAGGAACCAAATTACCTAAAGGGGTTATGGATTCTATGGTAACACGGATATGCTTTCGCCCACTATGGCAAAGGATGCAATCCGAAGACCAAACTCCCTGAGGTTGACGTTCGCCCGTTTTGGCTCGGGGGTAAAAAGGCCCAAGCAGACGCAGAAAATCTGATACTTTTGCCTCCAGCAGATAGCCAAATCGCTCCTTTTTGGCTGCCTCAACCTGACCAAGAGACACCCGTAACTTCTTACGCAATTCCTGTATATTCCCTAAGAGATCGCCATCCGTGATTGGCTCTTCTGCCCATTCTACTACCAGGTAAAGCCGGGCACCGTGTTCCTCCGCGAGATGGCGATTGAACTCCTCCCTGACCTTCGATAGAGCAGCTCTCGCTGTCTCTATGGCAGGAACCAGAATGGCGAATCGTCCCCCGCCGGAATAGAGAATATTCACAGGAGTAAGCCCCGCCTCGTGAACAAGCCGATGGGTGACGTGGGCCGCGAGCAGCTCCAGCAGGAAGGAACGAGCTCGTAAGGTTTTCAGAGCGCCCCGCGAACTGATGGTATATATAAAATTTTGCACCCCAGAAAAATCACCCGCTACAAAAAGATATTCCCCTCCACCTCTACCTTCGAGAATTGCCTGTTGAGTTGAACTATCTTGGGCGGATGCATAGCGATAAAGGCAGGAAGCGATAGCCGCCGCTACTTTGCACATGTCGTAAACGGATACGTCAGGCAATGCGACATCTCTTATATCGCCTCCCTCCCCGGGTATAGGAACTGTTTCATAGGGGATAAAAGAACCATACTTCTGCATGAGCACCATCGCGTTGTTGACATGTAACCCCGTCTTAAGTATTTGCTTAAGGTCGCAAAAAAGAGCTGAGCATAATTCCTGATAGTTTGTTGGGCTGAGGGATTTAGAAACAACTTCCTCAATAGGTATAACCTCAGGATAAACAGGTTCTTCGGTGAGAACAGAAGGCAAGAAGTAACCAATATGCGTGGGTGGGAAATATGAACCCTCGGATCCGAGGGAGAGCCCAGAGAAAATAGATACCAATGGAAAATGGGATATGGCGGCCTTGGGAAACGTGTCCTCGGTCCCTATGGCGAGATGAAAAGCCCGATCCACAAGCGCGCTCCATCGCTCCGCCCCACAACGTGTTTCCACTTGCCCTAAAACCTGCTCTACCCACATCGGTCTTTCATTTCCCCATGCGCGCACAGATAGGTCCTGTAGTGGATGAAGTAGAGCTCCTAAGACCAACTCTTCTATATCATCGTGTATCCATCCCATATTGCCTCACCATTTCCATTACGGACCACATACTTCCCCATCCCATACACATAACCCTTGCCTATATGCATAAGCTGTCCCAATAGCAAGTAGGGCATGAACCGGGATAAAGCCTCACCAACGTATGTTACTGTCCCGACAATACCGCCCATCCCAAGAATATCCTGCTGAGGTCGCGAGTAACGCTTCCAATCGTACCAAGAAAGGCTATCCACTTTTAGAGCAACACTATCGGCATCCTCAAGCAAGTCGCTCCAGCAGGCGTTCGAAATGCCCTGTCCATAAAATCTGGATAATAGCTCCGCACGGCGTAGTATAGTAATTATTATCTGGGTGAACGTTGGCTTATTCACCCAGGTATCTCTCATCCTGATCCGGGTTGGAGTCAAAAATTCCAATGTTATTTCATTACTTGTAAAACCTTGAGAACCCCGAACAATATCCTCTTTATCCACCAGTAAACTCTCGTTAGGAAGCAGACCTGTCTCAGAGTCGCACAGATAGATGGGTCTCCTCATCCCGTTAAGAGGATGCACGCTGTAAATCTCCGCAAGCTCCACCTTTCCCCGCCCCTTCCCCATCCCGGTCTGCCCCATAGCCTGCAGAGCAACGATGAACCACGGAAAGTAACGAATGCTCTTGCCGAAAAGGAGTATACGAAAATGTAGAAACTCCCCGGGCTGGAAAATGCCTTTATGGTCCAATGGTGGCTCAACTACATAAGCTTTTGGCGCTTCTTTATAACGCTGTAAGGTCTTGTCTCCGTTCTGCCCAATTATAGGCTGAGGCTTAAAAATAATAGCATACGGGCATACCCGGCTACAAGGGCATTTCCCGTGCCTCTTCCTACAAACCACGGCGTGGAAAGCGCTATCAATCGCACCATCTAATGTAGACCCCTTGTAACGAGGTAAAGAAACTCGCTCTATCGCCTGCAACGATACCTCGTAGACAGCTATGGAACAATGCCAGAAACCCAATTCCTTCATAGTCCTCTCCAATCGAGTCAATCTCTTCCAATAAATAATGAAAAGGTAATAATTAAAATCCAACTTCTAAAAGTCGTAGTCCTCTCCAATCGAGTCAATCTCTTCCAATAAATAATGAAAAGGTAATAATTAAAATCCAACTTCTAAAAGTCGTAGTCCTCTCCAATCGAGTCAATCTCTTCCAATACCGTCCTTACAGCTCTGCACTATAATTGATTCGAAATGCAGCTCTCCGCGGATCGCGAATCTCGGACACGTCAAAATGTTGTTTTCTATCAAAATCTCGGACATGTCAACAACTTCCTCATAGCCCATAACTTGGCAATACACAAAGGTTTGCTCGATAACCCTCTCGGATCCGTTTTTTTGTCGCGGATCCCCCCTGTTTTTTGCCCTAAATTCGATCCGCGGAAAACAACAGCACAACAAACATACCTCCGAAACAACCAGACTACATAGTGGAGTATTAATATCTCATCCCATCATAGCCCAAATCAAATCCAAGCCTGTATCTTTCTTTTTCGTCCTGCCATAGCAGAAATGGCAAGACGATTTACAATAAGAAACCCACGAGATTTATCCATTTCAAACGACAATAGTAGTAGAGGATAAATCTTCCAACCTCTGAGGGCCAAAAGCCCTGATCAGCGCCACACATTCAGCACACAAACTATATACGCGCACACTGTCCTCTTCAGAGTTGGTATATTCTACAACGCCTTTAAGTACGACGTCAAGAACTTTTGCTTAAGTTTTACAAATTTTTCTCCAAAAACAACAGAAAATCCGCTACAATAAAGGTAAAATTAACCTTTAAACCAATATATGGCGGATTTTCTGTGTAATTACAATATACCTTGGGTTGCAACATTT
>Ga0272448_1001226_pt1 | contig 35248 bp, 32 predicted proteins | sample YNPCB0191_FD_202220 | JGI IMG/M metagenome (GOLD analysis project Ga0272448, IMG submission 202220) | Hot spring sediment microbial communities from Yellowstone National Park, WY, United States - YNP-CB-019-1 | ecosystem: Environmental > Aquatic > Thermal springs > Hot (42-90C) > Sediment...
AGTTTGATACCGCTATCACCCTATCTGCCCATTTATTACCTATATAGGCAGATAGGCTATAGTCTATCCAGGGATAATTCGTCCCATACCCATGACAGGTAAAAACCACTGGTGTAGATGGAGAAAGTCCTTTTGCAATAAAAACTAACTCATGGGCACCATGGATATGGATAATATCAGGAGAAAATTCTTCCAGGATAAACTTTAAAGAGTGCTTATATTCTCTTACATTACTAAAAGTAAGAGATGGGAGTTGTTTATAAGGAATTCCAAATCTTAGAAGTAACTCTACCCCCTTTCCATAAGGGGTTCCAACAAGGATATCATATCTCTCCATCATTCCTTTAGCCAGTTCTAATAGATGGCTCTCAGTGCCAGCAAGTTCAAAATAAGGGAGTAAATAAAAAATCCTATGTCTTCTCATAAAGATTAAATATCAAAGCCCCCATAAACCAGAATCCCAAACCTATATGCAATGACCACATAGTACCATCAAACAATTGATGTACCATATAGGCAGTAAAACTGGCAATAATGGCTAGAATAACCTCTGTATTTTCAGTCCTCCTTAAAAGGACAAATCCCTTCCTATATATATCAAATAAAAATAGTAAGAAGGCAAAAAAACCCAAAATACCTGTTTCTGCTAGAAGGTTCAGCAAAAGATTATGGGCAAATGACATATTGATTTCCCGTGCCTGTGGAAGTTTATATGTAGGATAGATAAGAGGAAACACGCCTATCCCTACCCCAACTATAGGGTGGTCTTTAAATATCTTCCAGCTTGCCTCCCATATATAAATCCTCTCTATCTTAGAGGATGAATCCATACTGACCCTTGAGGATAAAAAAGAAAGGAGGTTATTCCCGGTGAGGATTGAATGAAGGGAAAATATACCTAAAGATATAGCAACGATAGTTATAAGGATCAGGATACTACGTCGTATCTTCTTATCACCAAAGGCTAAAATCACACCTTCGGCTACACATAGACCTATCCAAGCCCCTTCACTCATAGAAAGTAATAGACCAGATGCCAGAATAATAAGGCTTAAATAGTAGAATAGTTCCTTCTTACGAATAATCTCTACCTGACTGAAGGGGATAATAGTAGCTAATAGTGTTCCCAAGCCATTCTTACCTACAAATGGGGTATCAGCATAACTACCTCTATAGAGATATCCTACAAATCCACCAAAAGCAAGAAGTACTCCTCCTAGGATCAGATAGTCTATAATGGTAGAGACTAATCCCTGGGTAAATCTTTCCTTCCTTAGAAATAGATAGATGATATATAGGAATAAAACTACCAAGAAATTTCTCAAAGAAAAATCTCTAAAGGGAGAAAATATACTAGATATAAAAAATACCACAAGAAGAAATGTAGGGATAATATCAATCTTAAAACGCCAGTCTCTTGTAGTAAGTGTACTGAAAAAGAAATAGATAATAAAGCTTAATAAGCCACCTCCTAACCCAAAAAGGAAGGCAAAAAGCCTTAAAATATTATATCTTAAAGTATCTCCCCTCTCCATACCTATATTATTTTACTCCTTTATTCAAGAGGGGTCAAACATAAATAGGACTCTTCAACTTTTTGCATAGACCATCTCGGTGCTGGTAGCACAGGCAGATATCCCGTGTATAACTGTTTAATGCAAAGCCTTCCTTACCACATAAAATATTGAAGAAACATCTAAAAATATAATATATAATAAGTAGTATAAATCTTATTGATAAGGAGGAAAAATGAGAGAATTTAGACCATTAAAGCCGTTTGAAGAACTGTATAACTCCCAAAGAGAGCTTGAGTTTAAGGCAAAAACCTTAGAAGAATGGAGAGAATGGAGGAGGTCTTTAAAAGAGAAACTTATAGAACTCCTAGGAGGATTTCCAGAAAGGATAGACCTCTCTCCAGAGGTTGTAGAGAAAAAGGACTTTAATGAATATAAAAGAGAGAAGATAATCTTTGATAGTGCCCCTTATGTAAGTGTAATCGGATATCTGCTCATACCTAAGAACGTAGATCTCCCCGCTCCATCAGTAGTAGCCCTTCATGGACATGGATATGGAAAGGATGATATAGTTGGGATATGGGAGGATGGAACTGAAAGGTCTATCCCTGATGGTTATCATAAAGACTTTGGAATAACCCTTGCTAAAAATGGATTTATAACATTTGCCATAGAACAGGCCTGCTTTGGAGAGAGAAGAGAAGCCGAGGATATAGCAGTGAGCAAATATCAGTCCTCCTGTAGGAAGGTCTCATTCTGGGCAATGTTATTAGGTAAGACAGTATTGGGGATGCGGGTATGGGATATTATCAGGGCTATAGACTATCTACAAACGAGAACAGAAGTAAAGAAGGATTCTATAGGGGTGATGGGAATATCAGGTGGAGGAATGACTGCACTTTTTTCCAGCGCCATAGAGGAAAGGATAAAAGCAGCAGTTGTAAGCGGTTATTTAAATACATTCAAAACGAGTATACTCTCTATAAGACACTGTGAATGCAACTATGTACCGGGGATATTAAAATATGCAGAGATGTATGATATAGCATCTCTTATAGCCCCTAGAGCACTGCTCATCGAGAGCGGAACTAAAGATGATATATTCCCTGTTGAAGCTACTGAGTTTGCTCTATCAAAGGTAAAGAAAGCCTATGAACTTCTCAATGCCACAGAAAAATTAGACTCAGATATATTCGAGGGTAGACACCAAATAAGCGGAAGAAAGGCTTATACCTGGCTAAGAGAGAATCTCAGATAAACTAACCAAAAGAGACTACTCTCTTTTCCCTTATACTCTGAAGCCCTTTTTCTAATATCTTCTGAGTCTGAAGGGCTAACTCTGGAGAGGAAAGCCCTTCTGGGGATATATTATTCTCTATACAGTATAAGAAATAAGTAGGAGCATTCTTCTCGTTAGGAGGAAGGTCTTTAGGTTTTATTACCTGGGGTTCCTTCTTGTCAGAATACAGCACTATCCCATCTTTCGTCACTACAATCGTTCCCTCACTTCCATATATTGTGGGGTTTTCTGAAGGACCAGGTCCTATCTGACTCCATGTAGCTTCAGCTATTGCTATCGCCCTATCGTACTCTATAATAAGGACAGCATTATCCTCTGCAGGTATATAATCCCTCACCAGATTCTTACCTACACCGACAACACTCTGAGGCTTTCCCAAGAGATATCCAGACATATGGGCACCATAACCACAGAAGTCCATAAATGCCCCAGCCCCATTCTTTTCTGGGTCATAGAGCCAACTATAGAAATAGATAGAGCATCCTATCTCTTTGGGACCCTTATGTCCTGCCCTATATTTAAATTGAAATATCCTTCCTATGTGCCCCTCTTTAGCCATATCTAAGGCGTATCTGATAGCTGGATTCCAATTTGTAGGCCAGTTAATCATAAGTTTTATATCGTTCGACCTAGCCGAAGTTAACATCTTCTCCGAACTGTCGTAATCAGATGCCATTGGCTTTTCCACTATAACATTTATCCTCTTAGATGCTGCATATTCAGTAACCTCCAGATGTTTATTATTCTGGCAGGTAATCTGAACAATGTCTAATCTCTCCTTGTCCATAAGTTCCTGGTAGGTATCATAAAACCTATCCACTCCAAACTCCTTCCTCGCCCTTTCTCTTAAAGGTTCATAATGTTCAGCCACACCCACTACCTTTACATTGGCTAAACTGAGCCAATCCTTCAAAAGTCCCCAGATATGATCGTGTGATAAGCCAACGATACCAACATTGTAGACCTTAGCCATTAAAACTCACCCCTTTCTTCTAAGATAAGTATATTATACCAGAAGTTAATGATATAATCATTAAGGTAAAAAATCATTACAAGGAGGTTAAGTGAATTTGAAGATTAGGGATATTACCTATATAGCATTTTTGACAGGATTAAGCGTCATACTCACAAGGGTCTTGTCTATAAGGGTACCGATCTTTGGTATAGAGGGGATTAGAATAGGTTTTGGCCCATTACCGATTATTATTGCTTCTTTCTTACTTGGTCCAACTGAAGGGGCGATATGTGGGGCATTGGCAGACGTGGTTGGCTACTTCATAAATCCAATGGGTCCCTATATACCTATCTTCACTGTTATCTCTACTTTGAGAGGTTTCCTTCCCGGGATTATAAGCCTCTTATTTCAGAAAAAGGGACACTCCTTTATCTATTATTTTTTCCCAATATTAATATCTCAAACTATAACATCCATTATACTGGCACCTCTTTCTCTCCATATTATATTTAGAATGCCTTTAGGGGTGATATTAATTCCTACATTAATATCACAGATAATTCTTATACCTATATATAGTTTTCTTGTAAGAGAGATAGTAGTCTTAGCAAGGAGGTCAGATTTAAATGAAGCAGATTAATCTTTTGGTGCATGGCGGGGCTGGGGACATCCCTACTAAAACCCTAGAGATATATCAAAAAAATCTTAAAGATATATGGGAAGAAGGATATAAACTTCTTGAAGATGGGTGGGATGCCCTTTCGGTAGTAGAAAGAGTAATAGCCTTGATGGAAGATAGTGGAGTATTTGATGCTGGAAAGGGGTCATTTTTAAACAAGGATGGTTATATAGAGATGGATGCAAGTATTATGAACTCAGACGGGAGGGCTGGTGCGGTAGGAGGAGTAAGGACAGTAAGGAACCCCATAAGACTGGCTAGGTTGGTGATGGAAGAATCACCCCATATAATGTTGATAGGGCAAGGAGCTGAGAGGTTTGGGGAGAGATTTAATCTGCCGCCATTTATCCCAAAAGAGAATCCGTTAGGATTTTCTACTGACACGGTAGGAGCAGTAGCCATAGATAAAAGGGGAAAGATAGCAGCAGGAACATCTACCGGTGGTATAAGAGGGAAATTACCAGGTAGAATAGGAGATAGTCCAATCATAGGGGCAGGAACCTATGCTTCTTTTTGGGGTGGTATCTCCGCTACCGGATTAGGGGAAGATATCATAAGATTTGGACTAGCCAAAAAGATAGATATCTTTTTAAGGGAGTATAGTGCTCAGGATGCGGTAAAAATGGTAATAGAAGAGGCAAGGTCCAAGGATATTGAATGTGGTGTTATAGTAATAGATAGGAAAGGTAATAGAGGTATAGGTTATACTACAAAGGCAATGGCATGGTATCCAAGATGAAGAGATGTTATATCTCAGAACTTAAAGAAGGAACTATATTAGAGAAGGTTCCGTTTTTAGCAATAAAGAGGTCTACTGGAGTAAACAGGGGTGGAAAGCCTTATGTCACCCTTACTCTTGGAGATAAAACCGGTTCTATCCTTGCCAGAAGATGGGACTATGATGGGAAGGAGATACCAATAGGTTCGGTATATGAGGTTACAGGAAGGGTAGTAGAGTTTAACAATAGTCTAGAGATATCTCTAGAGCACCTTGAACCTACCAATCAATTTGATCCTAGAGATTTTATCCCTGAAGGGCAGAGGGATTCCCTTACACTTCTAAATGACCTGAAAAGATATACTGAAGAGATTGTCGATGATGGTATAAAAGGCTTAGTGAACTCGTTCTTAAATGACGAGAACTTTATAAAGAGATTTCTTTTAGCACCGGCAGGAAAGATGATACATCATGCATATATCGGAGGACTTATAGAACATACCTGGGAGGTCTGTAAGATATGCCTCTTAACAAGTGAGATTTATCCTGAGATAAACAGAGACCTAGTTGTTGCCGGTTCTATACTACATGATATAGGTAAGATAGATGAGCTTGTATACAATACCCAGATAGAATACTCTACAAAGGGGAGATTGTTGGGACATATATTTATAGGAGCAATGGGGGTAAAAGAAAGGGCAAAGAACATTCCAGGGCTTACCCCTGTATATCTACAACAGATTATTCATATAATCCTTAGTCATCATGGAGACTATTCTACTGGTTCACCTATACTCCCAATGACCCTAGAAGCAGAGACTGTCCATAGGGCAGATTATTTAAGTGCTCAGGTAAACAGATTCTATAATATCCTAAAGGATAAACCTGAAGATCGATGGATAAAAGGGGACAATCTGCTCGGAAGACAGCTCTATAAAAATAAGGTAAAGAACCTTACCATAGAGGAGATACTCATATCCCAGATAGAGAGGTTTGAAGAGGAGGAATAATTGATGAAGGAAAGACTTATAAATGTCTGGGTTTAGGAGGCATATACGAGTGGGAAGAATTGGATAAAATGTGGGATATGTCCACCTAAATTTCCGTACAATCTTCCTATACCCGACCTGGTAGAGGAAAATACAATCTTTTTAGAAAGGGTAATAGAAAAGATAAAGAAAGGACAACAGGTTGTATAATGGTAAAGATTATAGATGGGAAGAAGATATCAGATGATATATATAGAGAGTTAGAGGCTGAGATTGTACCACATAGAGGGCAGATAGGATTGGCAGTGATATTGGTAGGAGATGACCCGGCATCAGCCACATATGTAAGAAACAAAGAGAAGGCTTGTAAAAGATTGGGGATAAACTTTAAACTGGTAAGACTCCCGCAATCTGTTTCAAAAGAAGAGGTCCTAGAAAGTATATCTCGCCTAAACAATGACGATTCAATAAGCGGAATTATAGTACAGTTACCATTGCCCAGCCACATAGATGAATTTGAAATAACTAAAAGTGTTCTTCCAATAAAAGATGTAGATGGCTTACATCCCGAAAATCTTGGAAGTTTATTGAAGGGAAAGCCTAATATGGTACCCTGTACTCCATTAGGAATAATAGAGTTGCTAAGGAGAGAAGATATAGATATAAAAGGGAAAAAGGTGGTAATTGTAGGAAGAAGTAATCTAGTAGGGAAGCCCCTTTTCCATCTTCTACTTTCTATGGATGCAACTGTTACCATATGCCACTCCAAGACTAAAGACCTTAAGAAAGAAACATCTCAGGCAGATATACTAGTGGTAGCTGTAGGGGTTCCAGGACTTATAAAAAAGGATATGGTAAAACCAGGAGCAGTAGTAATAGATGTAGGGATAAATAAGGTAGATAATAAACTTGTAGGGGACGTAGATTTCGAAGGAGTAAAAGAGATAGCATCTTATATAACTCCAGTACCTGGAGGAGTAGGGCCAATGACAGTAGCGATGTTAATGAATAACGTTCTAAAGGCTTATAAGGTAAGGAATAATCTATGAACATAACAAAGACCAAATTAAGAAGTATAGTAAGGAGGAGTTTAGAATTCTATCCTAAGGAGGTCCTAAATGTATGGGAGGAGATAATACAGGATAGGGTTCTTGAGATCATAAGACCATATAAGACTATAATGAGCTATGTAAGTACCTCCAGAGAGGTATCTACCTTTAAGGTCTTAAAAAAAGTATTGGAAGAGGGAAAGACCTTGGTAGTACCTAAGGTAGTCTATAATGAGATAATACCTGTAAGGATAGAAGACCTAGGAGAGTTATCCGTTGGGGCTTTTAATGTGTTAGAGCCAAAGAACACTTCTCCTTTTGATATCACTAGACTTGAAGTTATCATAGTTCCTGGTATTGCATTTAATACCAATCTACACAGGTTAGGGCATGGAGGAGGACATTTTGACAAGTTCCTAAAATCCTTACCTCCTTATGTGTTAAAGATTGGTCTTGCCTATGATTTTCAGGTGGTAGAGGAGGAGTTTGAAGACCATTGGGATGAAAAAGTCGATATGATAATAACGGAGAAAAGGAGGATAGAATGAACGTCATTATAATCGGTGGAGGCCCAGGAGGATATGTAGCTGCCTTGAGAGGGGCTCAGCTAGGGTTATATATAACATTGATAGAAGAGGAAAGGGTAGGAGGAGTATGTCTAAATAAAGGCTGTATACCAACAAAGGCATTACTCGCAGCTACTGAAAGGGTAAATGACATAAAATCAGCCAGAGAATTTGGAATAGATGTAAAGGATTATTCTATTGATGTAAACAGAATCTTCACAAGAAAAGATCAGGTAGTAGACCAGCTGGTAAAAGGGGTAGAATTCCTTCTATCAAAACGTAAGGTAAAACTACTCAGAGAAAAAGCTAAAATTATAAGCCCAAAAGAGGTCTTGTTATCCAATGGTGAAAGGATTGAAGGAGATATCATTATAGTAGCTACTGGTTCTCTACCTATAACAAGTATAGGACCACTTAAGATAGACAATAACCGTATCATTTCAAGTGACTATGCTTTATCAAATTCGTCTATCCCAAAGAGCATTGTTATAATTGGCGCAGGGGCTATAGGTGTAGAGTTTGCAACATTCTATAGTGAGCTTGGAGTAGAGGTAAGTATTGTGGAGATGATGGATAGGGTAGTACCTGCTGAGGATGAAGAGATCTCTAGAATACTTGAGAGAAACCTTAAGAGGAAAGGTATAAAGGTATATCTAAAGACAACGGTTAAAGAGGTTACTGATGATGGGGTAGTACTTGAAGATGGACAACCTATAAATGGAGAAAAGATTCTAGTAGCGGTGGGGAGGAAGGCAAATACAGAAGGACTAGGATTAGAGAATCTCAACATCAATGTAAATGGTAAGGGATACATCTTAGTAGATGATTATCTTCAAACGAATATCCCCAATATCTATGCAATAGGTGACGTAACAGGTATATCTATGTTTGCTCATACTGCCTCCCATCAAGGACTTGCAGTAATAGATAATATCTTAGGTAAAAGAAAAAAAATGGACTATACTGCTGTTCCAAGGGCAACATTCTGTGAACCTCAGATAGGTAGTGTTGGTCTTACAGAGACACAGGCAAAGACTCAAGGCATTAATCCCATAATAGGAAGATTCCCGTTTAGAGCCTCTGGATATGCATTAGCTGTGGGAAAATGGGAAGGTCTAGTGAAACTTATAGCAGATGAAAGAAAAGAGCTTATTGGAGCCCATATAATAGGACCATATGCATCAACCCTCCTAGGAGAGATAACATTAGCGGTAAAGGAAAGATTAACACTAGATGAGATTGGAGAGACAATCCATGCCCATCCAACCCTTCCTGAGGCAATAATGGAAGCAAGTTTTGTAGGACTAGATTTACCACTCCATACTGTAGTATAATGATGGCTATGAAGAGTACTAGAATTGTAAAAGAAATAAAAGATAGGGGATTTAAAATAACCCCTCAGAGACAGCTTGTAGCTGAAGCATTGGAAGGCAACAAGACCCACCCAACAGTAGAGGACTTATATAAAGAGGTAGCCAAGATCGCACCTACCATTTCAGTAGCTACTATCTATAAGACCCTAAATGAACTGGTAGAAATTGGAGCCATCCAAAGGTTAGACGTAGGTGATAGGAAGGCACATTTTGACCCTGATACTACACCTCATAACCATTTTGTATGTTTGAGATGTGGGACTATATATGATATACCAGAAACAGGAAAGGTAAATGAAATCCCTGAACTTCCAGACTTCAAGGTCCTAAGATCTCAAACCATATACTACGGTTACTGCAAGAAGTGTAAGGGATAAATTCCCCAGAGTTTATGATTCATAGATAAGTCTTCCATCTATATATGTCCTTATTACCTTGAAGGACTTATCTAAAATTGTTATATCTGCCTTCTTTCCATAGGAGAATTCACCTATATCAAATTCTCCTATGCTCTCTGCGGGAACTTTAGATGCCATCTTAGAGACGAATGGCAGGGGGATGAAGGCTTTATTTACCATATTCCTTACCGCTACATCTAAGGTTAGTGTACTTCCTGCAAGGCTTCCATTAGGGAGTCTCGGTGCGCCACTTTTGACTGAGACCTTAAGTCCACCCAGCTCATAATTTCCATCAGAAAGACCAGTAGCACTCATACTATCACTTATAAGGATGATATTCCTATATCCTTTTGCCTTGTATACCATCCTTATAGTTCCAAAGTGCAGATGTATGCCATCCGCTATAATCTGACATCTTATAGCATCCGTAGCAAGAGCTGCCCCTATTATTCCAGGTTCTCGATGGTGAAAAGGCCTCATACCGTTAAAGAGATGAGTAACCTGAGTAGCTCCTGAAATCACTCCCTTCATAGTATCATCATAGGTGGCATCGGAATGCCCCATAGAGACGTTTATTCCTTTGTCCCTTAATATCTTGATAGTTTCTTCTGCACCAGAAAGTTCTGGAGCTATAGTTATAAGTTTTACAATATCCTCTTCAGTCAGTTTATTCAGAACCTCTTTTGTTGGTTCAACGATAAACTGTTCATTCTGGGCACCTTTGTACTTAGGATTTATAAACGGACCCTCAAGATGTATTCCAAGAATCTTAGCTCCTGTTTTATCTATCTCCTTCGCCTTCTTAACAGCTAATATAGCTTTTCTCGTAGTTTCTATGTCAAGGGTAGTAGTGGTTGGCAGGAAGGAGGTAACGCCATGGGCAGCCAAGAATTCAGCCATCTTTACTATACCCTGAGGGTCACCATCCATTACATCTACTCCCACTGCCCCATGGGTATGGATATCTACAAAGCCTGGCATAATATAACAGTCCTTGAATATCTCAATGGGGATATTATCCAATTCTGGAGTAATATTATATATGTGGTCATCTTCTACAACAAGTACCCCGTTCTCTATTATGGTATCCCCTAAAACGATGTTCCCCTTTAAGCCAAACATCTCATCCCTCCAGAGGAAGCTTTACTGGTTCTCGTAGTTCTATCGATCTATAGGCAGCCAATGCAACCTCCATTGCCTTTAAACCATCGTAACCTGTAACCTCTACTGGTTTATTATCCCTTATTGCATCTATAAAGCCCTTGATCATAAGAAGGTCTATATTAGACCCCCAACTTATCCAAGAGATATTCCTCGACCTATCCGAATACAATACATCGTTTTGATTGAAGACCTCTATCTCTAGCACGCCATTTTCAGCTATAAGCTCTATATTTACGTCTCCCCATATAGGAAAGACCTCGGGTCTAGACCAGCTAGTATCTATTGTGGCAAAGACTTCATTCTCAAAGGTAACACTCAGTAGACCTGCGTCATCTATAGGGATATTATGAAGAAGGGTATCACCTTCAGCATACACATAGGAAACCTCACAACCTAGATACCATCTAAGTATATCCATTATATGGACAGTATGGTCCATTATTGCCCCACCACCAGATAGAGCTTTATCTATAAACCATCCCCCAGGCATCTTTCCATGGTTTGTGCAGTTAAAGGCAAGAATTTTACCGAGTTCTCCTCTGTCTATCATATCCTTTACCCTTCTAATCACAGGAGAAAATCTTACAGGGAAAGCCACCTGGAGCTGAACCCCATAATTACGAGCTGCCTTTATCATCTCTTTAGCATCAGAGATATTAGTAGCTATAGGTTTTTCGCAGAGTATATGCTTTTTAGCTTGAGCACTAGATATCACCATATCTTTATGTCTTATATTCTCAGAACATACAACCACAAATTCAATATCTTCTCTTTTCAATAGTTCCTCATAGTCCTTATAAAACCTGGTATTATATCTATTAGATAGAGCCTTTCCCCTATCCTCATCCTCATCTGCTATTGCTACTATCTCTACATCCTGTATCTCTTTTAAACATTCTATATAACTATAAGCATGCATATGAGCAAAACTTAATATTGCACCATTCATCATATCTCACCTCCAACGGATATAGCTCTATTTACCCTGGATGACTCAAGGGCGGCTAAGGCGATCTCCAACGCCCTATATGCATCTTCTGGAGTTATAAGAGGCTCACTATTCTCCTCTATACAAGAAACAAAATGTCTTATCTCTGATAAATATGGGCTCTCAGCCAATGGACTCTCATATAGGATATAAGGATGATTATCTCTGGACATAAACATCTTCATAGAACTAGAATTTAAATTATCACTAGTTATTAAGCCCTCTGTCCCTATAATCTCAAAGCTTGTTCTAAACGGACTACCTGAAGGCTGAGCCCAGGTGATCTCAGACTGAGCAATAGCCTTAGACTTGAATCTCAATGTCACTAAGGCATAATCCTTCCTATCCAGATTCTTCCAGGTTAATGCATAAGCAAAGACCCGTTCCACCTCTCCAAATATCCACCGGAGATAATCAAAGTCATGGATCCCAGTATCTACGATACAGCCTCCACTCATCTCTACATCTCTATACCAATCCTTCCACCTCTTTGAAGGAAACTGTCCACCCCTTTTTGTTCTAGCCATCCTAGCTATCCCTACTGTCCCATCATCAACTAACTTCTTTGCTGATATATACTCAGGAAAGAATCTAAGAACATGGGCGGTCATAAACTTTACATCCACATCTCTTGCTACTTTAACAATCTCCCTTGCATCCTGCAAGGTTCTAGCTATAGGTTTTTCCAAAAGGGTATGCTTCCCCATTCTTAAAGCTTCAATAGCCATATCTCTATGGAGGGGAGTAGGAGTGCATATATCTATAATATCTATATCCGACCTCTTTACAATCTCACTAAAAGATGAATAGCTATCTGCATCATAGTCTCGGGCAAGAGATTCTGCCTTCTCAATATCAATATCACATATCGCCTGGACCTTGATACCATTTATCTGGCTCCAGCACGAAGTATGAGTACTTCCCATCACTCCTGCACCAACAACTGCTACCTTCAGCATTATCCTCACTTCCTTTCATTTAATCCTTTGCCTCTAGTTCTTTAGCCCTTTCATTACTAAGCCTTATCATATCATACAAAGCACCTTTTACTCCCATCTTCTCTAACGCATATATACCTCTAGCAGTAGTTCCACCTGGAGATGTTACACTGGACCTAAAAGAATTTGGACTTATCACATTCTTTTTGAGTAAATCTGCGGTCCCTTCAAAGATACTTAAGGTAAGCTTTAATGCAGTATCGTATGGAAGACCCTCAGAAACAGCCCCATCGATAAATCCTTCCATCAGATAGGCAACAAATCCTGGGCCACTTCCATTTAGGGCAGTCATTACACTCATATAGGGCTCAGGGACTTCACTCACAGAACCAAAATCACCAAACCAATCTATAAAGAGCCTCTTTTTATCTTCATCTACCCTTTCATTAGCAACAAATGGGATAAAGCTTTTATTTATACTACACAAAAGGTTTGGCATAACCCTTATTATCGGGCTATCAGGGAAAAAGGATTCCAATCTTCTTATCGGGACACCAGCCATTATAGAAACTATTAGAGTATCTTTAGAGAAGGTAAGGACAATATTCTTGGCATCCTGAGGCTTTACAGCAATAATAACAATTTCACTCCCAGAGGTCTCAGAGATATCCTTAGCTATGTTGAGTTTAAATCTATCCTCTATAAACCTACATCTTTCCTCTTTTATATCAAATCCGATAAACTCGTTCAATGGCCTATTTTTGTTTTTCCACCCCTCAAGTAAACTGGCAGCCATATTTCCTAAGCCTATAAAACCAATAGGATACCTCATCCTCTTACCTGCCCTTCTCCGTAGATAATATACTTTGTAGTGGTAATCTCTTCCAGTCCCATAGGACCTCTAGCATGCAACTTCTGAGTACTTATACCTATCTCTGCCCCTAGACCAAACTCATAGCCATCTGTAAATCTAGTAGAAGCATTAACATATACACAGGCAGCATCGACCTCTAAGAGAAATCTCCTTGCATTGAAATAATCTCTAGTAACAATACTCTCTGAATGATGGCTTCCATACTTGTTTATATGAGCTATTGCCTCATTTACATCCTTCACAACCTTAACAGCGATGATAAGGTCTAAGTACTCTGTATACCAATCCTCCTCAGTAGCCGAAATCACCCAGGGGACGATTTCTTTTGTTTTTTCACATCCTCTTATCTCTACTCCGGCAGACTTTAATCTTTCAAACATTACCGGCAAGAATTCTCTACTCACCTTTTCATTTACAAGAAGAGACTCTATAGCATTACATACACCTGGTCTCTGAACCTTTGCATTAAATACAATCTCTTCAGCCATCTTTAAATCTGCAGTCTCATCTACATATACATGGCAATTACCAACCCCTGTTTCTATGACAGGAACTGTCGATTCTTTCCTCACCGTCCTTATAAGATTAGCACCACCTCTCGGTATAAGGAGGTCTACATATTCATCACAGTGCATAAGTTCTACTGTTGCCTCTCTACGGGTATCATCTATGAATGAAATAACCTCCGGAGGAAGTCCAGATTCCTTTACAGCATCTTGAAGAACCTCTACTATCTTTGCATTAGAATTTATAGCTTCAGACCCACCCTTTAATATTACAGCATTTCCAGCTTTTAAACACAACCCTGCAGTATCAGCAGTAACATTTGGTCTTGCCTCATAGATGATACCAATAAGACCTATCGGTACCCTTACCTTTTGAATCTCTAGACCATTGGGTCTTTTCCAGGCAGAAACCACCTTTCCAATAGGGTCATCAAGACGAGAGACCTCCTGTAAGGATTCAGCCATAAAATCTATCCTCTTTTCATTCAACATAAGCCTATCAATAAGGGCAGAAGGAAGTCCTTTAGCATTTTCGATATCTATCCTATTGGCTTCAATGATCTCTTCTTTCTTTTCCTCTAACTTCTCAGCCATAAGAATTAATGCCTTATTCTTTATAGAAGTACTGGCTCTAGCCAATGTAGAAGAAGCTAATTTTGCTCTTCTAGCTAACTCTTTAACTTCCATATATTATTTCCCCTTTCTAAAATAGATTGATTAATTTGATTATACCATCTTTAACAATTCCATAAAGATATCTTAACCCAAATTTAAATTATTCTTATCTAATCCTTAAACCTGACAAAATATAATATACTTGAGAGATTAAAGAAAGGGGTGAAGGAAATGTTAAAGAATATTATAATAGCCTTTATAGCTTTAAGTGCCGTCCTCATAATATCTTCTGTTGGATATCTTTTAAGCACGTTCTAGGTGATCTGTAGGATATTAAGATATAGATATTTAGGGCTAGTCCTTTTACATCATATTCATACAAATGTTAGATATGTAAGTAGGGTATGGCAAAATGTCATACCCTACTTATTTTTCATTTCTCATCCATCACCTGTGGTATAATTTTATTAGGGATAAGATATGAGTAAAGAGTTTAGATTGGTTTCAAATTTTGGACCTACAGGAGACCAACCACAGGCGATAGAAAAACTTGTGGAAGGGTTAAATAGAGGATATAAGTTTCAGACCCTACTAGGAGTTACTGGGAGCGGTAAGACCTTTACTATGGCAAATATTATAGAGAAGGTTCAAAGACCAACCTTAGTAATTGCCCACAATAAAACCCTGGCTGCACAACTCTACAGTGAATTTAGAAGCTTCTTTCCCTATAATGCAGTAGAATATTTTATCAGTTACTATGACTACTATCAACCTGAAGCATATATACCGCAGACAGACACATATATAGAAAAAGATGCCTCCATAAATGATGAGATAGATAGGATGAGGCATTCTGCCACCCAATCCCTTATAGAGAGAAGGGATGTGATAGTAGTTGCAAGCGTCTCTTGTATATATGGTTTGGGTTCTCCTGAAGACTACCAGGAGATTACAGCCCAGGTAAGAGTGGGAGACACTATCAATAGAGAATCCCTTTTAGACAAACTTGTAGACCTCCAATACGAGAGAAATGACACAGAACTCTCTAGAGGGATGTTCAGAGTGAGAGGAGATATAATAGAGATATTTCCATCCTCTGAAGAGGTAATCTACAGGATAGATTCTTTTGGGGATACAGTAGAAAGGATAGTGGAATTTGACCCTGTCACTGGAGAAATCTTTGGAACTCTAAACTCTATAGTTATATACCCAGCGAAGCACTTTGTAACTACAAGGAGCAAACTGCTAAAAGCGGTAGAAAGTATAAAGCTTGAGTTAGCAGAAAGATTAAAAGAGCTTAGAGAAAAAGGGAAATTATTAGAAGCCCAGAGGCTTGAATCGAGAACTCTATACGATATAGAGATGCTCCTTGAGATAGGTTATTGTCCTGGAATAGAGAACTATTCTAGACATTTAAGCGGGCGCAAGCCAGGTGAAAGACCATATACACTCATAGATTACTTTCCTAGAGATTTCCTCCTCTTTATAGATGAATCCCATGTGACTGTTCCACAGTTAAATGGTATGTATGAGGGGGATAGGTCCAGGAAGGAAACCCTAGTAGAATATGGCTTTAGACTACCGTCCGCCTTAGATAATAGGCCCCTTAAGTTTGAGGAATTTATCAATGTAGTAGGACAGACCATATTTGTATCTGCTACCCCTGGACCCTACGAACTAGACGTCTCCGCACAGGTTGCTGAACAACTGATAAGACCAACAGGGGTTCCTGACCCTGAGATACAGATAAGACCTACCGATGGCCAGATAGATGACCTAATAAAGGAGATCCAAAAAACAGTAGAAAATGGAGGAAGGGTCCTTGTAACTACTCTTACTAAAAGGATGGCGGAAGACTTGAGTCAGTTCTTGAAAGAACTGAATATAAAGGTCACCTATATACATTCTGAGATAGATGCAATAGAGAGGGTTAAGATTATTAAGGGGTTAAGGAGTGGAAGATTTGATGTAGTTGTAGGTATAAATCTTCTGAGGGAAGGATTGGACCTACCAGAGGTGGAATTAGTAGCTATTCTAGATGCAGATAAAGAGGGTTTTTTAAGGTCAGAACGGTCTCTTATCCAGGTTATGGGAAGAGCAGCAAGGAATATCAACGGGAGGGTAATAATGTATGCAGACTTTGTCACCTCCTCTATGAAAAGGGCTATCGAAGAGACAAACAGAAGAAGGTTAGTTCAATTAGAGTATAATAGAATACATAACATAACACCCACTACAATAAAAAAGGAGATAAGAGACCTTATTCAGGTGGCAGAAGAGGAAGGCAGTTATGAGACAGAAGAGCTATCAAAGAAGGAGATTGCAAGAAGATTGAAGGAGCTAGAGAAAGAGATGCGTAGGGCAGCAGAAAATTTAGAATTCGAAAAGGCAGCTACTATAAGGGACGAGATTATAAGGTTAAGAGAAATCTTGGGGCAACCGGTGAGAAGATAAATGGCATTAGATAAGATAATTATACGAGGTGCAAGACAACATAATCTTAAGGATATAGATCTTGAGATACCCAGGGATAAGCTTGTTGTATTTACAGGTGTAAGTGGTTCAGGGAAGTCGTCCCTTGCCTTTGATACTATATATGCAGAAGGACAACGTAGGTATGTAGAATCTCTATCTGCCTATGCCAGACAGTTCCTGGGGTTAATGGATAAACCAGATGTGGATTTTATCGATGGACTTTCTCCCGCCATCTCGATAGATCAAAAGAGTGTATCACATAATCCCAGATCAATAGTAGGTACGGTTACCGAGATCTATGACTATCTGAGGGTATTGTTTGCTCGTATAGGACATCCACATTGCTGGAAATGTGGTAGACCCATAACACAACAAACAATAGATCAGATGGTAGACCAGCTTATCTCCTTACCTTCAGGTACAAAGATACACCTACTTGCACCTATAGTAAGGGGGAGGAAGGGAGAGTATAAAAACGTAATAGAAGAGGTGAGAAGGTCAGGATTCCTAAGGGCAAGGATAGATGGAAGATTGGTAGAGTTAGAAGAGGATATCTCTCTGGATAAGAACAAAAAACATAATATAGAGGTCGTAGTGGACAGGATAGTAATAAAACCAGAGATAAGAAGTAGGTTGGCTGAGTCTTTAGAGACAACGTTAAAGATGGGTGAAGGGATTGCGATAGTTGTAGTAGACGAAGGAGAAGAGTTACTGCTAAGTGAAAAATTTGCCTGTCCATACTGTGGAGTAAGTATGGAGGAGTTGAGCCCAAGGGTTTTTTCCTTCAATAGTCCCTATGGAGCATGTCCTGAATGCTCAGGGTTAGGATTCAAGATGGAGGTAGACCCTGACCTAGTAATCCCAGATAAGAACCTTCCTATTATGGATGCAATAGCCCCTTGGGTCCCATTAGGAAGCTACCATGCCAACCTGTTAGAGGCTCTTGGGGAGGAACTCGGATTTTATATGGATACACCTGTAAGAGAATTAACTGAAGACCAGTTAAAGATATTACTCTATGGTGATACTAACATAATGTTAAGATTCAGTTATTGGGGATTTGCCGGGCAAAAAAGGTATGCAAATCTCTATTATAAAGGAATCATACCGATGTTAGAAGAAAGATATAAAGAGACAGACTCAGACCTCTCTAGAGAAGAACTTGAACAGTATATGAGGCCATATCCCTGTCCTTCCTGTAATGGTAAGAGATTAAAACCAGAGAGCCTAGCAGTAAAGATCCAAGAGAGGTCTATTGCAGACCTTATAGCTATGGAACCTAGAGAGCTTATAACATTTATAAACAATTTGAATCTCACCGAGAGAGAAAATTACATAGCTCATCAACTTCTCAAAGAGATAAAAGCAAGACTTCAGTTCTTAATTGATGTAGGACTTGACTATATATCCTTAGATAGGCCCACCGCTACACTCTCAGGTGGAGAAGCACAGAGGATAAGGCTTGCCACCCAGATAGGTTCTGGGCTTATGGGTGTCCTCTATATACTAGATGAACCTAGTATAGGCCTACATGCAAGGGATGAGGCAAAGCTTATAGATACATTAAAGAGACTCAGAGATCTAGGAAATACGGTAATAGTTGTAGAACATGATGAATCTATGATGAGGTCTGCTGATTATATAGTAGATATAGGCCCGGGGGCTGGAGAGAACGGTGGATATCTGGTTGCCACTGGAACATTAGAAGAGATCATTGAAAATGAAAACTCTATTACAGGTGAGTACCTTTCAGGGAAAAGAGTTATCCCGATACCTCAAGAGAGAAGGAACACTAGAAACAAATACCTTACAATTGTAGGAGCAAAGGAACATAATCTAAAAAATATAACAGTGAATATACCTCTTGGACTTTTTGTCCTGGTAACAGGAGTTTCAGGTTCAGGAAAGAGTACATTGGTAAATGATATATTATATAAGGCTCTGGCTAGAGAGCTCCATAGGGCGAGACTCCAACCTGGTAAGTATGATAAAATCCTAGGGGTAGAATATATAGACAAGGTGATAAATATAGACCAGTCTCCTATAGGAAGGACTCCAAGATCTAACCCTGCTACATATACAGGGGTCTTTGATGATATAAGAAGGGTCTTTGCAGAGACGCATGATGCCAGAATAAGGGGATACAAGCCTGGGAGATTCAGCTTCAATGTAAAGGGTGGAAGGTGTGAAGCATGTCATGGGGATGGGGTAATTCAGATAGAGATGCACTTCCTACCTGATGTCTATGTCCCCTGTGAGGTATGTAATGGCAAGAGATACAATAGAGAAACACTAGAGGTTAAATATAGAGGAGCTAGTATAGCAGATGTATTAGATATGACAGTAGAACAGGCATTGATTCATTTTGAAAATATCCCGGCAATAAAGCAGAAACTCCAGACGCTTCAGGATGTAGGGCTTGGATATATAAAACTTGGACAACCCGCCCCTACCCTTTCAGGAGGAGAGGCTCAAAGGGTAAAGCTCGCATCAGAACTATCTAGGAAGAGCACAGGGAGGACACTCTATATCCTGGATGAGCCTACCACTGGACTCCACTTTGCAGACATAGAAAAACTCATAAATGTCCTCCAGAGATTAGTAGATATGGGAAATACTGTTATAGTTATAGAGCATAACCTGGATGTGATAAAGGTAGCAGATTATATAATTGACCTGGGTCCAGAAGGTGGAGATATGGGTGGATACGTAGTAGCAGAAGGTACGCCAGAAGAGATAGCACAGAACCCCAAATCCTATACAGGTATGTTCTTGAGGAATGTCCTGAAGATAAAGGAGAAGGTATATGCCTAGGTTGACTGATATCTTCCCAGAAGAGCCTGGGGTGTATATTATGAGGGATAGGAATAACAATGTGTTGTATATAGGGAAAGCCAGGTCCCTCCTAAATAGACTTAGGTCATACTTAAAACCAGATAATCCCCGTATAATAGAGATGATAAATCAGGTAGAAAATGTAGACTATATAGTTACATCTTCCGAGTTAGAAGCTCTCATATTAGAGAATAATCTTATAAAAGAATACAAGCCTCCATATAATATAAGACTTAAGGATGATAAGACCTACCCATATATACTAATCACAAAAGAAAAGTATCCTACTCTTACTGTAACTCGTAGGATAGAGGATAAAGGAGAATATTTTGGACCATATACAAGTACTCAGGCATTAAGAGCAACACTGCATATGATTCATAAGCGGTTTAAAATAAGAAGCTGCCTGGGAGACATTTCTAGATATAAAAATGCATGTCTAAATTATCATCTAGGACTATGTATAGCCCCGTGTATAAAAGATAGCCCTCTTCTATATAAAGAATATCAGGAGAATATAAGAGAGGTTATAAGAGTCTTAAATGGAGATGGTAAAGAGATTATAACCTCACTTAAGGAGGAGATGTTCAAAAAAGCAGCTGAATTAGACTTTGAGAAGGCTGCTATAATAAGAGACCAGATAAAAGCGTTAGAAAAGGTCATAGAGAAACAGCGTATAGTAAGTGACAAAAAGATAGAAGCAGACATATTTGCCCTCTTTACAACAAAGACATCTAGCACTGTAGCAGTACTGTTTATAAGGAGAGGAAGTCTCGTAGGAGAGGAAGACTTTGAACTTGACCATACAGGAGAGGAAGATATCTTAGGGGCTTTTATCACTGCCTTTTACAGGAATGGAAATCATATCCCACCTCTTATAGTTGTAAATCAAGAGATAAAAGACAAGTCTCTCATCGAGGATTGGCTCTCATCAACCCGCAATGGAAAGGTATGCATAAAGTTTCCTAAGAGAGGAGACTTAAAAGACTTCTTGGATATAGCCCAAAAGAATGCCATAGAAAGATTTAATTATCAGTTATTAAATACAGAAGACCCATTAATAGGTCTTCAGGAACTATTAGGACTTCCTAAACTTCCAGAGGTTATAGAAGGGTATGACATATCAAATATAGGTGGTAAAGAAGCAGTCGGTTCTATGGTGGTATTCAGGGATGGAAAACCTGATAAGAGTAGTTATAGAAAGTTTAGGATAAAGACGATAGAAGGGCCTAATGATTTTGGTATGATGCAAGAAGTCCTATGGAGGAGATTGAATAACAGTGAATGGGAACTACCAGATATAATACTTATAGATGGAGGGCTAGGACAGGTCAGTGCTGTAAAAGAAGTCCTGGATAGGAATGGATATAATATCCCTCTGGTTGGACTTGCAAAAAGAGAGGAAGTGGTCTGGCTTCCAGATGGGAATAGGTTCAAGCTCCCACGGAGGTCAGAAGCACTTAAACTCCTTCAGAGGATAAGGGATGAGGCACATAGATTTGCAGTAAGGTATCATCATCAGCTCAGAGAAACCACCCTAAAGCCAGAACTACTCGAGATTCCAGGGATAGGTGAGAAGAGGATGAAAAAAATCCTCTCATCTTTTCCTGACCTTTCTAAACTAAAGGACGTTCCAATAGAGGAGATTTCAAAAAAATGCGGTATCCCAAAGAATATCGCAGAAAGGATAAAGGAATGGATAGGGAGTACAGTATAACCATAAAACCATATGGAAGATTCCTGTATAAGATAAATGATTATGGGTTGGCAGGATTTGATTGGAAAGAATTCTCAGAAGATACTGAAAAAGAGGATGACCCCCTTGGGATAGGGGAAAGATTAAAAAGATACTTCAGAGGAGAAAGGATAGATTTTAGTGAGGTTCCTATAGATGAAAGTTTACTCAACCCAACCTATAGAGAGATAATAGACTTTGTAAAAAAGATACCTTATGGTAAGATATATACCTATACAGAGGTAGCAGAAAAAATAGGAAAACTAAGATGGGCAAGGGTAGTTGGGAATGCTATGAAGAATAACCCATATCCAATCATAGTTCCCTGCCACAGAGTAGTAGGTAAGAATGGACTAGGAGGATACAGCCTGGGAATTGATAGAAAGAGACTATTACTTAAAATAGAGGGGGTTATAGAATGATAAAGCGGTGGCTTGTACTTACCATAGCTATATGTCTAGTACCATATATAATCCAGGGCATCTCAGTAAGTAATTTTGGTTATGCCCTGTTGGCTGCTCTTATATTAGGGATATTGAACCTTATAATAAAACCTATTATCCAGATCATTACACTTCCAATAAACATTATAACCCTGGGATTGTTTACACTGGTTATAAATGCGATACTCCTGGAGATGGTAGCATGGCTTGTTCCAGGGTTTTACGTGGCAACCTTTTGGTCTGCTATTTGGGGTGGTCTTATAATAAGTATAGTATCTGGGATCTTGAACTGGCTCTTATAATATGAAGCCTGAGGTTATTGTCGCTTTAGATATAATAGACAGAGATAAAATCACCAATCTGATAAAAACTCTAGGGGATAAGATTTCCTACTATAAGGTAGGGTATATTCCATTTTATGCCTTTGGTTGGGAGATAGTAGATGAGCTCAATAGGATGGGAAAAAAGGTAATGCTTGATTTAAAGCTTGATGATATTCCTAACACTGTATCTGAAGCGATGAAGATAATATTAGCCCACAATCCAGAATTCGTTACCATACACTCTAACGCTGGAAAGGATACCCTAATGAAGGCGCAAAAGATAGTACAGAATAAGACCAAACTTCTTGGGATAACTCTTCTTACCAGCCTAGATGAAGAAGACCTTAAGACCTTAGGGGTCTCGGCTGAATTAAAAGAGAACGTCTTAAAAAGAGCTAGATTATGTAAAGAGATAGGGCTATCCGGAGTAGTAGCCTCTGTAGATGAGGCGGAGATAATAAAAGAAACATTAGGAGAGGATTTTATAGTTGTAACCCCTGGGATAAGGATAGGGAAAACAGAAGATGACCAGAAAAGGACTGCAACATATAAGAAGGCAAAGGAAAAAGGGGTAGACTTTGTAGTGATTGGTAGGCCCATATACAATGCCAGCAACCCTTCAGATGTTATTGAAAGATTAGAGGAGGAACAGATATGAATGAAGTTTCTGCAGGGTGTATCGTATATAGAAAGAACAGGAAAACATACCTCCTTATGATTCTAGACCGATTTGGATATTGGACCTTCCCAAAGGGGAAGGTAGAAGAGAATGAGGCTTTAGAAGCCACAGCGATAAGAGAGGTAAAAGAGGAAACCGGGATAGATGTAGAGATTGAAAGGTATATTGGAGAGACCAGTTATGAGTACACCCATCCAGAAAAAGGTAAGGTAGAAAAAACAGTTCATTGGTATCTGGCAAAGGCTCTATCCTATAAAATATCCCCAGCCTACGGGGAGATAACCAAAGCAGAGTGGATAGAGCTAGAAAAGGCAAAGGCATTAGCTAGTTATAAGGCAGACAAAAAAATATTAGAAAAACTCTAACTAGAAACCTATAGATTTCTGTATCTCCCCCTAATTCCTTTCGATTGTCTTTTTATAAAATTGAGCAATTTCTGAAAGTTATATAGATGTAGATATAAAAATAGGATTGTGGTATAATCACAACATCAACTATTAAGGGAAGGAGTGATTTTATGTCTAAAAAGATAACCTTTATCGGAGCAGGAAGTCTAGGATTCACTAGAGGTCTAGTGAGAGACCTTCTTACATTTCCGGCATTTCAGGATGCCACTATTGCCCTTATGGATATAGATGATGAGAGACTGGAATTTGCCAAGACCGCAGTTGAGAAAATTGTTTCTGCTGGAAGGTATCCTGCCAAGATATTAGCAACAAAAAATAGAGCAGAAGCTCTAGATGGTGCAGATGGGGTAGTTTGTACGATACTTGTAGGAAGTGTTCATGTATGGAGATACGATATAGAGATACCCAAAAAGTACGGAGTAGATATAAATGTGGGGGATACAAGAGGGCCTGCAGGTATATTTAGGGCATTAAGAACCATCCCGGTGATGCTTGATATATGCAGAGATATCGAAAAGTACTGTCCTGATGCTACATTTTTAAATTATACAAATCCTATGGCTATGCTTTGTAGGGCAATGCAAGGTGAAACCAAGGCAAAGGTTGTAGGACTATGCCATAGTGTTCAGGGGACAGCAGAGATGCTTGCCCACTGGATAGGCGCCCCTATGGAAGAAGTAACATATTTCTCTGCAGGGATAAATCACCAAGCATGGTTCCTTAAGTTTGAGTGGAATGGAAAGGATGCGTATCCTCTGATAAGAGAGGCTGTAACAACAAGACCTGAGATATACAATGAAGAACAGGTAAGGAATGAAATGTTTTTGCACCTAGGATACTATGTTACTGAGTCAAGCGGGCATAATTCTGAATATAATCCCTGGTTTAGGAAGAGACCTGATCTTATAGAGAAATACTGTACTCATGGGACTGGATGGAATCCAGGAGAATATGCATATATCCTAAAGGAGTATCTTAGAAGAGAGGATACCTGGAAAGAGGAGGTAAAATATTGGATTGAAAATGCACCTGTGGAGTTAAAACGTGGCAAAGAGTACGCTGCCTATATATTTAACGCAGTATTAGGTGATGGTACAATGTTCGAGTTCAATGGAAATGTGAGGAACTTTGGGCTTATAGATAATCTACCTCAGGGAGCATGTGTAGAGGTTCCTATCCTTGCATCTAAACGTGGACTAGACCCTCTTAAGGTTGGCTCACTTCCACCCCAACTCGCTCTTCTCAACTATATAAACTCTTCCTGTGAGGAATTGGCTGTAGAAGGAGCGTTGACTGGTGACCCTAAAAAGATATATCATGCCATATGCTATGACCCACTTACATCTAGTGTATTAAGCCTAGCAGAGATAAAAGAGATGGTTAAAGAGATGTTTGAAGCAAATAAAGAGTGGTTACCTCAATTCAAGAACTTTAATCTCTAATAAAAGCTAACAAAAGAAATAATTATGGCGAGTAATGAAAATGTCCTGTGACTCCTCATTACTCGCCGCTTTCTGAATGCTCTATCGGGTTACCGGTGTTATCTTTCCTCTATTATCTGCAGATGTAACTTCTGCTTCAACTATCTCTATAGTCTCTCTACTACTTTCAGGTGGAGCTACTGTTAGTGGAGTATTATTTATTAAGCTCTCGATAAAATATCTTATCTCTCTATAGTATCCCATCTCCTTAGGCAATTCTGGAGTAAAACTCTTCTCTCCATTCGGATTAACCTTTAAGACACCATGCTGATAGATAATGTTTGCCTTCTCGAAATTCACCCTAAACATCATCTCAAATCCGTAGTCTCCTTCTAGTGTCCAATCATCCTGGGCGTTTATAACCTTACCATCTGGATATATATAGTTTGTAGAGACTATATCATAGCCACTTCCAGGTATTACATTTCGGGCTATAGTCGAGACTGCTTCAGGCTTACCGAATAGCCAATTGATTGTATCTACATCATGAATATGCTGGTCTAATATGCATCCGCCACTCTTTTCCTTTGTTAAAAGCCAGTTTTGATATGACCACTTTGGAGAACCTCCACCGCGGTAGAAAAATCCCTCTAAAACCTCTCCAAATCTTCCGCTAGCCACACATTCCTTTAGATACTCATACTCGGGCCAGAATCTAAGGCAATGTCCAATCATAAGCTTTTTATTATTCTTCTTTGCAGCTTCTATCATCTCGGAACATTCTCTGGAATTTAGAGCCATCGGCTTCTCACATAGTACATTTAAACCCCTATTGAGAGCTTTTACTGTGGCTTCTGCATGCAGGTAGGTAGGTAAAGCGACATCTACATAGTCTAGTTCCTCTTTCTCTAACATTTCATCCATACTTGTATAGAGATTATATCTACTGAAGTCGTATTTGCTTGTGCCAACATCTATATTACCCTTTATAAACTTTCCTTCAAACTTTTCAGGGTCTACATCACAGATAGAAACAAGCTTTACAGGAAATCCTTCTGACTCAAGCCTTATATAGTTATCTAGATGACCTCTCCCCATAAAACCTATACCAATAAGTCCTACCTTTATCATCTTGCCTCCTTATTCTCTACCTAGAATTCTATCCATAGATTTAGATGTATTATATATAATCTGGAGTGGATAGTCTCTGTATGGTGACATCTCCGCATTTAGGTATCCATTATACCCAACCTCTTTTAAAGCATCTATAACCTCAGGATAATTTACATCTCCTGATAATAGGTCTACAAAACCAGAAAGGCCACTTCCACTTCTCCTATAATCCTTTATATGGACCTTTTTAATCCTATGTCCTAAGATCTTGATCCAATGTTCTGGATAACCTATATAGATTATATTACCAACATCCACATAAGCTCCTACATAGTTAGATTTTATCTTATCGATAAAATCCCTCATCTCTAATGGGGATAGTAAGAACTTATTCCATACATTCTCTACCCCTATACAGACCTTAAGTCTTTCTGCCTCAGGGACTAATTGGGTCAGGGCTTCAAATGCACGATTATAGGCAACATCATATTCTACCACTTCAGCTCCAGGCATAAAGTCCACCCCAACTACCCCTGGAACAACCAGGATCGTATCTACACCAAATATTGAGGCAATCTCTAACTGTTTCTTGCAGATATCCTTTGCCTTTTCTCTTATATCCCTCTGGCTACTTGTAAATGGATACTTCCAGTATAAACCTGCAGCAAAACCGCTTATCTCTATACCAATATCTTCCGCCATCTCTTTAAACCTCAGGATATCGTGCTCTTTGCTACTCAGATTGATCTCTCCATCCTCAGTTAGAGCCAGCTCTATCCCTTCAAAACCTGCCTCCTTTGCAACCTTCATACATTCTTCTATCTTCATCCCCGCAGGAAAGGACCAGATATTAATTCCCTTCTTCATTTTCATCCCTCCTTTAAAAACCTTCTCCTTGCAATCTCATATATAAGAATTCCTGCCGCTACAGAGGTATTTAAAGAATTAATCTCTCCTTTCATAGGTATACCGGCAAGAACATTGCATCTCTTCTTTATAATAGGACGCAAACCTTTATCTTCTCCTCCTATCACCAGGACGATAGGGAAAGTAAAATCTATATTATAATAAATCTCTCCCTTTGGGTCTGCCCCTACAATAGAAAAATCTGCCTGAATAAATCTATCTATACTCTGGGCAGTATTTGTTACAATACTAAATGGGATATGAAAGATTGCTCCACTTGACGAATTAATAAGCCCTTTTGAAATAAGGCTAGATCGATGTTTTGGAAGGACTATTCCATCTACCCCTGCACCTTCTGCAGTCCTTACTATAGCACCAAGGTTACGGGGGTCTTCTACCCCGTCAGCAACCACTATAAAGGACTTCTCCATAAATTCCTCTATATCTCGTGGCTGAACTGGAAATATATACGCTAAGATACCTTGTTTTGCATCTAGAGAAGGAACCTCCTGAACAGGAATCCCTTTCTCTCTAGCTTCTTGAAGAACATCCCTATATCTAGGGATAAGCCTTTTTTCTATCTGAACCTTTTGAACTATCCCTGTTTTTATTGCTTCTCTTACCGAATTTTTCCCCTCAATCCTCAACTCATCTTCCATCTTGTCCCTTCTTTAGTATCCTCTAGAGTTATGCCTATGCTATTGAGGTCATCTCTAATTCTATCAGTAAGGTCAAACCTCTTCTCCTGTCTTAACTTATTCCTCAGAGATATTATAATATTCATTACCTCACTCAACTTCTCGGAATCAAGAGAAAAACCCCTCGTTTCTAAAGGAGGGAACCCAAGGACATCTAACATCCTTGAGAGATTGAATTTAAATATAGGAAGGTTCGGATTCCATCCTCCTTCTAACATCGGTCTATTCTCCCTTATATAGGTAAATATTACACCTAGAGCCTGAGGGGTATTGAGGTCATTAGAGAGTGCCTCTCTAAACTCTGTAAATGCCTGATCATAAACAGGTTCTGGAGGCTCTGGGATCTGAGCTAGTAACCTCAGGGTATCTTCGATCCTCTCATATGCCCTCTGGGCATCTTCTAATGCCTGTATATCGAAATCTACAGGACTTCTGTAGTGGGTCCCAAGGAGATAGAGTCTAAGTGCTTCAGGCTTATATGAAGATAGGATGTTCCTAAGTGTTACAAAATTTCCAGTAGATTTCGACATCTTTTCCGACTTTAGATTTACCAGTCCGTTATGAATCCAGTATCTTACAAATCTACCCTCACCTAATACTGCTTCTGCCTGGGCAAGTTCGTTTTCATGGTGAGGAAATATCAACTCTATAGCCCCACCATGAATATCTATATCTTCTCCTAGATAGAGATGAGACATAACTGAACACTCTATATGCCATCCAGGTCTTCCCCTTCCCCAAGGACTTTCCCAGTTAGGTTCTCCTGGCTTTGCACTCTTCCATAATGCAAAATCCATCGGGTCTTTTTTATTTTCACTTGGCTCTACCCTTGCCCCACTTCTCATTTCTTCAAGAGTCCTCTTTGAGAGCTTTCCATACGATGGATAACTTCTTACTGAGAAGTATACATCCCCTCCTGACTCATAGGCGTATCCTTCATCCATAATCTTCTCTATAAACCCTATTATCTCATCTATATGTTCTGTAACCCTAGGATACACGGTAGCCCTCTTTATACCGAATCTATCCATATCAGTAAAGTACTCTCTTATAAATCTATCTGCAAGCTCCTTAGGTTCTGATTTTATCTCATTAGCTCTATTTATTATCTTATCATCTATATCAGTAAAGTTCTGCACATAGAGCACTCCATAACCTTCTGATAAAAGAAATCTATGGAGGATATCATATACAAGGTATGCCCTCCCATGCCCTACATGACAATAGTCATAAGGAGTAACTCCACATACATACATCCTTACTAGTTTTTTCTTCTTAGGATAAAACTCGTCTTCATTTCTGGTTAAAGTATTATAGAATCTCATTTGCTCCCTCCACATACATTAATGCATGCTTTAATCTTTCTATACATTTTGCCTTCCCTAATATAGGAATCAATTCCACAAGCTCTGGTCCTGAGTCATATCCTGTAATGGCTACCCTCACTGGATGATAGAACCTTCTTCCTTTAAGCCCTGATATAGCCATCGCATCCTTAAATATCTCTTCTATAGAAGAGAGGTTATCTTTCTCTTCGAATAGACTTAACAGGGCTTCAATTGCTCTTTTCCCATTTTTTATCTCATCTACATATCTCGAGAGGTCTGGTTCTTTCTGGTAATACCTTTCTAATTGTTCAGGGATATCTCTTAAGGTATCGGCATATTCTCTTATAGAAAGTATAGCCTTCTCTAACCACTCTCTAGGATACCTATTAAACTCCCCTAAAAAGGGTTCCGCGTATTTTACCAATCTCTCTATATCTACCTTTAGGATATGCTGTCTATTGATCCATCTTAACTTTGTCTCGTCATATGCAGCAGGACTAGGAGAAACCTCTTCAAGAGAAAACTCCCTTATAAGTTCTTCTTTAGTTTTTATCTCTTCTCCTTTTGGACTCCATCCCAGCAGTGCTAAATAATTTATTACCCCCTCAGGTATAAATCCCTCCCTTTTCAGGTCCTTTAAGGAGAATGAACCCTCTCTCTTAGAGAGTTTAGAGTGGTCACTTCCCACAATCATAGAGAGATGGGCAAACTTCGGTGGTTCTGCCCCTATAGCTTTGTATATAAGGAGTTGCCTAGGGGTATTTGAAAGGTGGTCTTCACCCCTTATCACGTGAGTAATATTCATAAGATAGTCATCTATCACCACGGCAAAATTATAGGTAGGCATCCCATCAGAACGGAGGATAATAAAATCTCCTGTGATTGCATTTACATCAAAGTCTATCTGCCCTCTTACTATATCGTCAACTATAAAGTGGATACCTGGTGGTATCTTAAATCTTATAGAATAAGGTTTTCCCTCATTCTCTAGTGCCTCTACCTCTTTAGGAGTAAGCATTGCACATCTACCACTATATCGAGGAGGTCTTCCTTCTTTTATCGCCTCTTCCCTTTCTTTCTCTAATTCCTGAGGTGTGCAAAAGCATTTATAGGCAAATCCTCTTTCTAGAAACTCCTTTGCATACCTTCTATATATCTCTAGTCTTTCACTCTGTCTGTAAGGACCCTCATCCCAATCTAAACCTAACCATAAAAGGTCCTCTAGTATCCCCTTATATGCCTCCTCAGATGTCCTCTCCACATCGGTATCTTCTATCCTCAAGATAAAACTTCCCTTATTTTTTCTAGCAAATAGCCAATTAAAGAGGGCTGTTCTTACATTACCTATATGCAAGCTTCCACTTGGGCTGGGAGCAAATCTAACCCTGACGCTCATCTAATATCCTCCTTTACTTCCAGTAGAACTACAGCTATTGCAGCTATCCCTTCTTTTCTTCCAATAGAACCTAATCCTTCGTTGGTAGTTGCCTTTATCCCTATAGAATCTGTATCTATCTCCAAGATCTTAGATATCTTCTCTTTCATCATATCTATATATGGACCAATCTTAGGCTCTTCAGCTATCACTACACTATCTATATTAACTATTCTATATCTATCTTCAATCCTTTTCTTTACCTCTCCTAGTATAACACAACTTGAGATATCCTTATAGGCAACAGTATTTGGGAAGAAAAATCCGATATCAGGTAAACCAGCAGCCCCAAGGATACCATCAGATATAGCATGTAAAAGCACATCGGCATCTGAATGACCTGCCAAACCAAATCCTGATGGAATTTCAACCCCACCTATAAAGAGTTTTCTCCCTTCTCTTATGGGATGGATATCGTATCCTATACCAACCCTCATAGATTTAAAAGCTTGATATACCTCTGTGCTATTTCCAGGTCTTCTCTAGTAGTAATCTTCAGATTGGTATACTCCCCTGGTACTACTCTCACCTTATAGCCCAACCTCTCCACTAAAGAGGCATCGTCTGTTCCATAAAACTCATCTCTAAATGCCTCTTCATAGGCATTTAATATCAATTTATACCTAAAGACCTGAGGAGTTTGAACACTCCATAGAAATTCTCTGGGTAAAGTAGATTCAACATATCCTTCCTTCACCACCTTTATCGTTTCTTTTACTGGTGAAGCAGGTATTACCGCTCCATATTTGATAGCCTCATCTATCAGTCTATCTATAAGTTCATAACTTATAAATGGCCTTGCCCCATCATGAATAGCAACTATATCACACATATCCAGAGCCTTTAACCCTACATAAACCGAGTCTTGCCTCTCCTTTCCCCCCACTACTATCTGAATTATAGGGATATTATATCCTTCTCTCTCTAGTAACTCTCTCACCTCAAGTTCATCTTGAGCCCTTACTACGATCACAAGCTGACTTAATGATGGAACCTTAATAAACTGTTCTAGGGAATAAAATAACACAACCTTTTCTCCCAATTCCATAAGGACCTTATTATGACCTAATCTCTTTGACTGTCCTGCTGCTGCAATTATAACCCCTAATTTCATCTGGTTCTTCCTACATCAATCGGCTTAAATGGTAAAACCCCCTTACTCTGTTCTTTTAATCTCCTCAATCCATCCTTTATATTCTTTGCCCTTATCTCGCCAATACCCTCCACCTCGTCTAACTGAGGAATATCTGCTCTCAATATATTCTGTAGGTTACCAAAGTGACTTATAAGTTTCTCAATAATATTTGAGGGGATACGGGCAATATAGCTTAGTAATCTATAGCCTCTACACTTTAAACTGGAGTCTGGCATACTAACAGTATCAGAAATACCTAATATGGTTGCCATTGATGTTAGATTCAAGATCTCTGTAAGATTCTTATTTTTTATCTCTTCCTTTACCTCTTCTAGAGATATCCCTTCTCCTATATAATCCTTCAAAAGTAAGGTCTCTTCATCTGATACCCCCCCTATAAGCTCATCCAGCTGCATCTTTACAAGCCTTCCCTCTATTCCTAATTCAGTAACATATCTGTCTATCTCCTGGGCTATCCGTTGCACCATTTCTATCCTATATAAACTCCAAAGTATATCAAAAAGGGTAACACTGTCCTCCAGCTCTAACATCGTAAGATTAGACATAGCCTGATCTAGGATCAGTCTATATCTCTCTAGAACCTGTAACCCCTGATTTGCTTTTACTAAAAGATTTCTTATATCCTGAAGTATATATTTGGTATTCCCAATATACAGGGTTATTATCTCCCTTCTTTCCGAGATTGCAATTACAAGGCATCCTGTCTGTTTAGCTGTTCTTTCTGCTGTCTTATGCCTGGTACCTGGTTCTGTAGTAGGGATTGAGATGTCTGGAGAAAGCTGGACATTAGCATAAAGTATCTTTTTCAGGTCCTCGGAAACAATAATCGCTCCATCCATCTTAGCCAGTTCATAAAGAGCCTCTGGAGAAAAGTCACAGTTTATAGAGAATCCTCCGTTAGAGATAGACATTACCTCTGGTGTTCCTCCAACTACAATAAGCCCCCCCATACTAGCCCTTAATATCCTTTCCAAACCATCTCTAAGGGGTGTACCCGGAGCTGTAAGTTTTAACGCCCTATAAAGGTCTAAGATAGGGTCTGGCATCTTTTTATAAACTCATACACCTCCCTTAAAAATCTTACCTCTTTTAATGTTCTAGGTCCTCCTCTTTTCATTACAGGTATTACCCCCTCTCTATATCCTAATCTTACCGCTTCCTCTATCCTTTTTTCCTGCCACATAACCTGTCTTATCTCTCCAGTAAGTCCCATCTCTCCAAAGCTAAACATATCTGAGGGGACAGGAATCTCCATAGTACTAGATATAATAGCTAATGCCACAGGTAGGTCTATGCCCGGGTCTTTTACATTTACTCCTCCGGGGATATTCAGGAATACATCCTTATTGAAAAGTGGCATCTGTAGTAGTTTCTCTAACACTGCTGTTATAATAGAGAATCTATTGTAATCGATACCCTGGACTATCCTTCTTGGGACACTGTATACAGACCTGGTTACTAGTGCCTGCACCTCTACCAGGATAGGTCTAGTTCCTTCCATTATAACACCAACAGTAGCCCCTGGTGTTTCTCCTAATCCTTCCCTTACAAAGAATAGAGATGGATTAGATATCTCCTTAAGACCAGAAGATTCCATCTCCATAAATGCCACCTCGTTTGTATCGCCATATCTATTCTTCACCGCCCTTAATATCCTAACCATACCATCCCTTTCCCCTTCAAAATAAAAGACCCCATCAACCATATGCTCCAAGGTTTTAGGACCGGCAAGTACCCCTTCCTTTGTTACATGACCGGTAATAAACGCTACAGTATTATCTCTCTTTGCTATATCTATGATCTTAGATGTACATAACTTTATCTGACTTATGGTACCAGCCTGTGTTTCAACAGATTCATCTTTTACTGCCTGGATAGAATCTGTAATAAAAACATCAGGTCTTATCTCATCGTACAGATTTATAGATGCATCAAGGCTAGACTCACTCAAAAGGATTAGATTCTTCCCATCTATACCAAGTCTCTTAGCCCTTAGACCTACCTGATACACCGATTCTTCAGCACAGTTATAAAGCACCCTTAAACCTTTTCTAGAAAGGGCATCAGAGATCTGAAGCATAAGAGTAGACTTCCCTATTCCAGGTTCTCCCCCTATAAGAAGGACCGAACCAGGTACTATTCCTCCACCGAGGAGTCTATCTATCTCAAGATAATCGGTAGTTATCCTTTCTAATGGGCTGCTCTCAATCTCTTCAAGTCTTGAACCCTTAGGAATTCTAGATGTTAAGGGCTTCTTCGTCTCCTTCTCAGGGAGGACTTCCTCTATACTATTCCATGCATCACATTGAGGGCATCTCCCTAACCAATGTGACGTTGTATATCCACATTCTTTACATCTATAAACCTTACCTGTCTTACTCACTCCGGCCTCTGGAGAGGGAAAAGGATTACCTCTCTTATAGAATTTACATTACTCAGGAGCATAGTCAATCGGTCTATCCCTATACCTAATCCTCCAGTAGGAGGCATACCATATTCTAAGGCTTCAATAAAATCCTCATCCATAGGATGAGTTTCTTCTTCTCCTCTGAGTTTTTCTTGAAGTTGAGCCTCGAACCTTCTCTTCTGTTCTACAGGGTCGTTGAGCTCAGAAAATGCATTTGCTATCTCAAGCCCTCCTATAAAGAGTTCAAATCTATCTGTAAACCTAGGGTCTGTCTCCCTTGCCTTTGCCAATGGAGATACTGCTACTGGATATCCGGTTACAAATGTTGGTTCCTTGAGATAAGGTTGTACCTCTTCATCAAAAAGCTCCATTAATACCTTTGCCCAGAGATTTTCCTCTACCGTAACCTTTATCTCAAGTTTCTTGGCATACTCCAAAAGTCTCTCTCTTTCCATCTCTAAAGGGTTTACCCCGGTATATTCTTTTACTATATCTAATAATTCAACCCTTTTCCAAGGAGAGGAGATGTCTATCTCCTCCTCTCCCCTATATATAACAGGCTTACCCATCAATACCTTGGCGAGATGGGTTATTAACTCTTCAGTAAGATTCATCATAGTATTATAATCTGCATAAGCCTGGTATAATTCTAACATAGTAAACTCAGGGTTATGAACAGTGGATATCCCTTCATTACGAAAACATCTATTGATCTCATAGACCCTCTCATATCCACCAACTATAAGCCTCTTTAGGTATAACTCTAAAGCAATCCTTAGATACAAATCTATGTCTAGGGCATTATGATGAGTAATGAATGGTCTAGCTGCACCACCCCCGGGTATCCTGTGAAGTATAGGAGTCTCTACCTCTATAAAACCCCTATCATCAAGGAAATTCCTCAGTTGTCTTATCATATTTGAACGGAGCAAAAATATTCTTCTTGCCTCTTCATTAGCTATCAGGTCAAGGTATCTCCGTCTATACCTTGTCTCTACATCAGTAATTCCATGCCATTTTTCTGGAAGTGGTCGATAGGATTTGGTAAGAAGCCAAAGGGTCTTCGCCTTTACAGAAGGTTCCCCTGTATGGGTCTTAAAAGGGAAGCCTTCCACTCCAATGAAATCTCCTACGTGACATTCTTCAAGAAGATCATATAATGAACCAAGCTCATCAGCCCTTCCATATATCTGCATCTTATCCTTTATATTTCTTATATCTAAGAAGGTAGCTCTTCCATGCTTTCTTATAGCTGTAACCC
>Ga0272448_1001227_pt1 | contig 35240 bp, 24 predicted proteins | sample YNPCB0191_FD_202220 | JGI IMG/M metagenome (GOLD analysis project Ga0272448, IMG submission 202220) | Hot spring sediment microbial communities from Yellowstone National Park, WY, United States - YNP-CB-019-1 | ecosystem: Environmental > Aquatic > Thermal springs > Hot (42-90C) > Sediment...
ACTCCTCAGCGCGCACTCGCACCGACCGCATGGGCGTGCCCTCCAAAAAAGACATCCTCACAAACATCCCGGAGGATACGCCCTCCTTCCTTCCCCCGCAATTTACACAAGAAAGGATACACTACCCCGCGGATTCAAGTCCTTGACCACGCTTGCGCTGGGATGCTAAAATAATAAGTTGGGAACGTGGCGCAGCGGGGGTGCACGCGCGCAGATCTGGCATTGAGTGGCTTTGTGGGAAAGGGCAGAGCGATGAACTGGCGCAAGTGGCTTGCAGGTTTTACCCTGATTGAGTTGCTGGTGGTAATCGCCATTATAGCGATTCTCGCCAGCCTCCTTCTGCCGGCCCTGACGCGTGCGCGCGAGGAGGCGCGCCGGGCGAAGTGCACGAGCAATCTGCATCAGATCGGCCTTGCCTTCGCGACATACTCTACCCATATTCAATTCTACCCCTTCCGGCTGCCCGTGGGCGTTGACGACACGCCCGCGAACCGCACCGAGCAGGACCCTGCCCAAAACAAGGTGAGAACCATGCTCAGCCTTGCCCTGCTCTACCCTGAAGAAATCCAGACAGCAGACATTTTTGCCTGTCCCAGCACCGAAAATCGGCCACGGCTGACGGTCATCTACGCTGGACCCGGCTCCGACCCCACCAAAAAGCGGCGCTACGGTCAATTTGAGGATGACCCCGACTACCCGAACGCCGAACTCCGGCACCGCTACTACCCCAGTTACGGCTACGACCATGACTGCAACTTCCGCGTGGTTTCGCCCATGGCGGCCATCATGGCCGATATGGACGGCTCCTCGGTAATGAACCCGGAATCCATCAACGCCAATCACAAGGGCGGGCAGAACGTCCTCTACTGGGATGGCCACGTGGAGTGGAAGGATTCCAACTACTGTGGCGAGCACGGTCCAAACGACAACATATTCACCACCGAAAGCGGCTGGGGCCAGGACAGCGACGCCTTCGTCCGCAGGACGTAGGACCACGAGTATCAAAGTAACGTTCATCCGTCTGGCGGCGGTCACGCATGTGGCCGCCGCCTTCTTTTCCACCCTGTATTTGGGGTTGCAAAAAAAACGCGCCGACATAACCCACAGGCCGAACCGTCATGGCGGGCGAACACACCATCCACCACGACGTTACCACTACACCCACAGGCTGTGATGTGGTAGCCTACCAACCATGGCAACGCTGGCAGCAGCAATAATCGCCCTGACCCTGATGGCCACGGCGCTCGCCCGCACCGACGCTTTTCACTATCCGGCCTATGCGAAGGAACCGCTCCTTCAGTCAGCAGTACTTCTTCTTTGGATTCTGTGGGCAGCCGAGGCAGCATTGGCTTCGGCGGCGCGCCAGGCAGCAGTGGGATCGTCGCGGTTATCCAAGCGCCTGCCAGAACTGACACTGGTGGCCTTCGGTCTTCTGGCCGCGCTCTCGGCGGTGTGGTCCGGGATTCCGTACGTAGCGGTCTTGGGGGCTCTGCCTCTCCTCTTCCGCCTCACGTGGGCACTCCTGGTGGCGGACTTCATCCGCCGCCCGAAGCAAGTGTACGCCCTTCTTCTGGCGATTGTTCTGGCCGGATTTCTCGCCGCGTTGGGGACGGCACTGGCGCGCTGGTCGGGAATGGAAATAGCCCACGCGCTTGCTCACTATGCCGGCCATCGCAACTTCCTAGCCATGTTCCTCATCTCGCCCCTTTGTCTCGGCGGGACGATGCTGACGATTTACACTTTTCATGGCATCCGCACACGCCGCCGCGCCGTCGCCTTGGCATTTCTGACACTTGGGTGGGGCGGAGTGGCGTTGATGCTACTGGTTTTTACCTGGTGCGACTCAATCGGTGGATGGGTCGGCCTGGCAGTGGCGGCCGGCCTTCTCATTCTCTGGCATCTGCGACAGCGGGCGCGACGTTTGGTCATCTTCGCAGCACTCATCCTGGGCATGGTGGGAGTCGCCTGGTTCCTCACCCCCCAGGTGCAGCAGGATTTTCGCCGCACCATTGTGGAAAGTCGCCGCTATCCGGAGCAGGCCACACGCTACTTTATCCTCACCGGTTCGTGGCGCATGTTTCGCCACCGCCCGCTCCTGGGCTGGGGGGCGGACACTTTCCTCAGCCGCTTTCCACAGTTCCGCCCCGTGGAGGCGATGGACTACGGTGTGATGGGACACCTAACCCTGCACCCACACAACGAGGTGGTCTCTACGGCGGTGAGCTACGGACTGGTGGGGACGGGGCTTTTGTTTGGCGCACTGGGGCTGGCAGTTTGGAGGGCGGCGCGTGTCATTGGCGCCCCCGAATCGAACGCCGGGCCGGCCGCGTGGATGCTGCGCGGCCTTGTGGCGGGAACACTGGGCATCCTCGCGCATTCGCTCTTTGACGTTGGCCTGCGCTTCTGGGCGCCGGCATGCATGTTCTGGACCCAGGTGGGGCTTCTCTTGGCAGTGGGGCGTGGCGCGGCCACGGTAGCGGAGGCTCCCATGACACTCACGCAACCGGGCTCGTCACCAGGAGTGAGCCTTCGGTTCAGCAACGTCATCCTATTCGCCGTCACTACGATGCTCGGCGCCGTAATCTGGTGGCAGATTACGTGGCAGGCAATCATCTCGGAGCGCCGGATTGCCGAAGGCGATGCACTACGGGGACGGGGCGCTTATGAGGCGGCCGCAGAGCGGTACAAGGAGGGCATCTTCCGATCGCGTTACACCACCGACTACATCCTGACGCACGGCCATCTGGGCCAAGTGCTCACGCTCGCGGGGCACATAACCGAGGCCATTCAGGTGTTCCGCGAACTGCGGCAGATTGCCCCCGGTCTCGGCAGGTGTGACCTGGCACTCGGTCAACTTTATGAGGCCGAGTTCCGCCGGTATCAGAAGAGCGACACCGCGTACGCGGGACGAGCCCTCCGCTTGGCAGCTGCGCACTTGCAGGCGTTTGTACACCGCCGGCCTGATGAGGTAGAGGCACGCAAGCGTTTGGCGCTGCTCCTGCGCACCTTGGGTGCGACATACTTGCCGGAGGCCACAGCACACCTGCGCTATGTGGTAACGCGCCGGCCTGGCGACCCCGCGGGGCATTTCATTCTCGCGGGCTGCCTGCTGGATGCGGGTGAGGCACCGGAAGCGGAGACGCACTTTGCGGAGGCAGCCCAACTCTCAGAAGCGCGCGCACGCGAACGCCTGGACAGGATGGCCCCTGCGTTTGCCGCTGGCCACGCTCCAGCAGTGGCCGCCTTGTTAACAACAGTCGTGCGAGAAATCAACGCGGCGAGAGAGGCCTGGGAATGGGCCGCCACCGCCGCCGAGCGCGCCAACTCCCCCCAGATAGGCAAATATCGTAGCCGCGCGGCAACGCTTGGACAACAACGGCGAATCGAGTGACGCGGCATGCGACAGGAGGCGAAAAACGCACAAACGGCCCCGCCCTCTGTGCACACCGAGGCTACTCCGGTGGGGGTGGGCCGGCGATGGCGACAACCGGCTCGCTACCCATAAGCCACTGACGCGCAACCGTGAGGACGCGCTCGGGCGTTACGGCGCGCACTTCTGCACAATAGCGCCCCAGATAGTCTAGCGGCAGGTCGTAAAAGGCGATCTCGCGCACTAAACTGGCAAGTGAGTCATTGGTCTCCAAGCGCAAAGGTAGCATGCCTAGGAGATTGCCGCGTGAATCCTCCAGTTCGTCCGCGCTGACCGGCTCACAGCAGAAGCGTTCGGTCTCCTCAGCGATTGCCGCCAGCGCCCTGCGGACGTTGGCGGGATTAACGCCCGCCCGGATGCACCAGTGCCCCGCCTGTGTCCGAGCATCCAGTGAGGCGCTGGCGTAGTAGGCCAGGCCCATCTGGTCCCGGACTCGCCGACCGATGCGCCCCATCAGGGCAAACTGGCCGAGGATGGACACGGCCACGGCGAGCGCGTGGTAGTCCGGGTGAAGGCGCGGGATGGCGCGGCGTGCCACTACCAAATCGCACTGGCTCTTGCCGGGCATGGCGATTACCTTTTCTTCCGGCGCAGCTGGGCGCGCCACCGTCTGCGGCACGAGGGCGGGCGTAGTGCCAAGCAGCTGCCACGAAACAAACGCTTCCTCCACTGCACGGCACATGCGATCAAATGAGATCGGGCCGACAAGGATCATCGTCAGGTTTTCCGGTCCGAAATTGCATGTGGCGAATTTCAGGATGTCCTCGCGAGTTAGGCGCAACAGCGTCTCTGGGGTTCCGCGCAGGTCACGCCCGTAGGGATGCGCCAACGAGTAAAGCGCCTCCAGCGCGGCGTGCATGGCCATCCAGGCGGTGGAATTGCGGTCGGCCTTCATGGCGGTAAGCGCCTGCGCGCGCACCTTCTCCAGTTCTTCCGCCGGCGCGGTCATTTCCGCGAGACATTCGCGCAGGAGACGCAGGATGGGCCCGAGGTCGCGGGGCAGGCAACGTCCGCCGAGATTAACAGCCTCAGTACTCACCCCGAAAGATATTGTGGCACCGACGCGGTCGGTAGCCAACGCGATCTGGCGTCTGGTCTTGCGCCTCGTGCCCTGGTCAAGCATCCGCGCCGTCAGGAAGGCCAAGCCTTCCTTGCCTGGCGGCTCCAGAGCGGCGCCCCCGCGCAGGAAGCCAGCGAGCACCACCGAATGGCTCTCCAGATTCTCCACGCCGAGAACGCGAATGCCGCAGTCCAAGCGACGCTCACGCACCTGAGGCAAGCGGGGCGACACTAGTGTGCTCGTATCCGCCTGAATAAGGCCGCAGTGCGAACACCATCCGCCACCCAATGCGGCCGTTATCGGCTGGGCAGCGGTGCCTGCTGTAGCCGCGCCTGACTCCGGGATGAATATGCCCACCGTCCTGTTGCGTGCGGTCAGGTAGGTGCGCGCGACGCGCACAACATCCGCCGCGCTCACGACGGCGACGCGGTCAACAAGAGTCTCCAACGCGCCCAGGTCGCCATGTGCATCAAGGTCGCCGATGAGATAGGCATTGGCCGCAATGCCATCGCGGGCGTACTCAACCTGCGCCTGGACCTGGCGACGCGCTCTGACGAGTTCCTCGGGGCGGGGCCCGCCATCGCACAATTTGCCGATCTCTGCGAAAACGGCTGCTTCTAACTTCTCCGGATGCACCCCGTCACGCAGCATACAACCAATAGAAAAAAGACCGGGATCCTTGAGCAATCGCGCGTAGGCGCTGGCTGAGACGGCGAATTTCTTGCGGCTGACCAGAACCTCGTGGAGTCGCGCGCTCTTCTCGAAGTGACCACCGCCCGACCAGGTAAGGGGCCGTGCCCCGCTCAGGACCGCCTCAAGCACCATGAGCGGGATACGGTCAGGATGGCCATACGCAGGAATGTGCCACACGCACTCCCAGTAAATGGCGCCGCCCGGGCGGCGAACTTCCACGCGCCGTTCGCCACACTGCTCCGGCTCTACTGAGCGCACCTCGTGACGCCGGCCCGATGGCGGTATACTACCAAAGCGTTGTCTGACGCGCGCCAAGGCATCGTCGAGTTCTAGGTCCCCGACCAAGACAAGCGTGGCGTTGTCCGGCACGTAGAACTCGCGGTAGTGAGCAAAGAGGTCGTCGCGCGTTATTTTTTCCAGGTCGCACTTGTAGCCGATGACAGGCCAGCGATAGGGGTGCACCTGAAAAGCAACGCCCTGGACTTCCTCGGCGAGTCGGTATTCAGGGCGGTTCTCAGCGCCCTCTCGCTCAGCAATGACGACGGTTCGCTCACGCGCCACCTCCCCAGGGTCGAATTCACAGTTAACCATACGGTCCGCTTCGATGTGCAGCGCCAAATCCAAGTGCTCTTTGGGAACAGTCTCAAAGTAAACCGTATCATCCTCTCGCGTAAAACCGTTGAGCACGCCGCCAACGCGGGCCAGGCTGCGGAAGACTTCGCCCTTCGGAAAGGTCGGCGTACCCTGAAAGAGCATATGCTCGGTCCAATGGCTGATGCCGGTGATGCCCGGTCGTTCGAAGCGGCTGCCGACGCGGTACCAGATCCAGACGCTCACCACGGGAGCAGCGCGCATCGGCTTAATAAGCACGCGCAGGCCATTTTCAAGACGGTGCTCACTGATCTCACCCATCTGTTCTCCTCATATGGTTTGCTGTGGGGAACTGTGCCTTCCCATTAGTCCGAAGTAAGGCTCAGTATAACATGATTCGCTGCGCGCCCAGTACTGACAGCAAAAGGCAACAGTACGCGCGACGGGCGGGGCATGAACGTGTTGGTCCAGCCCCCTCAATCGTGCCTATTACTCGGCCCCGCCCCACTCGCATCCACTGGCCGGATGCCCCGCGCCAGCGCGGGCGAAGCGGCAGCGAACTCGTAGCGACCCGCCGCGTGTTCACACAGGAGGGGATTGGCAAAGATCGTGCCATCACGAGGAGACAGCGGCTCTTCGCGAACGCGTTTGTAGTTATCTAGCCTATGCGCCGCCACGCTGCCAGCGGCGCTGAACAGGATGTTGTTGGGCATCGCGGCGATTGCGTCCGGGTTGGTCAGGATGATCTTGCCCTGCGCGTGGATGACGTTGCGTTCGAGGTGGAACCCAGCACACCTGGGGAAGGTCAGGCGCGCCTCACTATCGCTCACGAAGATGTTGTTGCGCACGGTGTTGTTGCGGGCCATGTGGTTGTGGGAGGGCCAGGCGCAGCTCACGGCGACGTTGGCCTCGACCAGGCAATTCTCGGCCTGCTCGTCAAGGTAGTAGCCACTCGCCTTATGTGCGTCTGCATCAGCCACGGCGCGCACGAAATTGCCACACACCTGAACGCGCTTACAGAAAGTAATGTAGATCGCTGCCCCGTCGCGCAGTTCGGTCATGACGCGCTCAATCCGGTTGGCTTCGATACGGTGGCCCTCGCCCGAGGCGGCGATGCCGGTGTAGGGCACATCGTGAACCGCGTTGTGGCTGATGACGGCGTTCCTGCCGGTGCACCAGAGGGCGATGGCGCTCGGGTAGCAGAGGCCGACGTGGCGGATGTGGTTATTGGCGATAGTTGCCTGCGCGCCAGCGACGAAGACGCCGCACGCCCCTGTGTCGTGGATGCAGCAATCCGTTACCTGCAGGCCGACACAGTCCTGCGCCTTGATGCCTTGTCCGGCAACATTGACTACCGTCAGACGTTCAAGGTGGCAGTTGCGGGCGAAGCGTGCGGCGAGCGCGCCGGAGAACCGCCCCGCACCGAAGCCGCCGGCGATGAGCGGCGTGTTCGTCACGGAGAGCGTCAGGCCGTGCAGCGTCACATTTTCGACCGGCGCCTGTTCTGTTCCCTCCAGGCGGATGATGGACTCAATGATGGGCGCGATGGCCTCGGCACTTGCCACATCCTCGCCCGGCGGGGGCCAGTAGACGACCTTGCCGACTGCGCGGTCAAGATACCACTGTCCCGGCTGGTGCATCCCCTCGCGCACATTCCAGACGACGTAGCGTTTCACACCGAACGCACCGGGCGGGTGGCCAGCAGAGTTGGCGAAGGTCACGGTGTGCGCCGCCGCGTCCAGCGCCGCCAGACCCACCAGCGACTCATCCCACTGGTGGTAAATGGTGAGTTCAGCGTTGGCGACTTGCAGCCACGGGCTGAGGTCCTCCGGGCAGTAGCGCAGAGTCGTCAATTCCTGAGGGGTGGGCTTGCGCTCCCAACCGCCGCCGGTGGTGCTCAGCCAGCACACGGGGAATTCGCTCAGATGGCTGAAGTAGCCCTGGTGGGGCAGGCGGGCGCGTTGGCAGAGGCGCCCATTGACGACAAGGGCGCGAAAATCCCACCGCCGCGCCGCAACCTCCGGAAGGTGTGCTGACCAAAGACCATTGCTTTCCGGCTGCCAGTTGGTTATGAGGCGACCGCCGTATAGGATAACTTTCTCGCCAGGTGCCGCCTCAATAGTCAGGCCGGAGTCGCGCGCGTCAAGAACAAGCGGTTCCTCAAGAAAATAAACGCCGGCGTGGAGGATGAGGCGGCGCGCCTCGCCGCGCCGCTGACGCGCTGCGTCGCGGGCCGCCGCCAATGCGACCGGCAGACCCCCGGCATCTACATGGATGTTCATATAGCCCATCCATTCGCTGCGTCAAAAACCGACTAAATCGGCACAACCATAATCAGCGACCGGCGATGAATCGCAACACCTGAACAGCAATGAAGCGGTCACCCGCCTCGCGCAGGTGGACACCGGAGGAGTCCGTCAGTTGTGCCCATTCCGGGGAATGCTTCATCGGCGTGTAAACGTCCAGATAGTCCAGCCCATATTCAGCGGCCACATTCCGGATGACTTCGTTGTATTTCTCAAGGAGATCAGGACGACCGAAGAAGTTGTGGAGTTTCTTTTGCTTGACCGCCGCCTCATGTACTGCGCGTGTGGTTGGCTCGTGTGAGGCACTGATGGACATGAGGCTGATCCGCTTGACGCCGCCTTCCCGGAGACGCTGAACGACGCGACGGTATGCGGCCGCAAACTCCTCGATCGGGACGAAACACTTGCCGAAGTCCTCCGTCCGGGGGTCCCAGGCAATCTTGCAGTCGTTGTGTCCAACGAAGACAAAGACCCAATCAGGCTTGTGTTCCAAGACCGTCCTCTCGAGCCGTTCCTCAATCCTGACGATGGAATCCCCACCCTTGCCCGAGTTGATAACCGTTACCTGGCCCCCGTACTTCGCCCGAAGGGCTCGCTCCACGATGCTGACATAATTGGCGCCGCGGTTCATGTCGGTGAGGGAGTCGCCCACGAAGGCAATGCGGCAGGGGACGGGCACGCACGCCGCCCGCGACAGTTCCTGCAATTCCTTGGCGACTTCGGGCGTGTGGACGCTGACGCGGGCAACAGGCTTCACGGCGAGAGCGGGGTGGGACAGGGTGAAGACCACGGTGCCCTCTGCGAGTTTCTCGCTGAGGCTAAACGGGAAGATGAGATGTCCGCGGTCATCAAGTTGTGCCGTGATCTTACCGCTCAATTTCTGGCGCGGCGCGCTCCAGGCAATTTCCACCTCGCCGGTCACCGGCCGGCCATCGGCCTGAAGGCCGGTCACCTCAATTTGAATGGATGCCCCCAAAGCAACGGCAAAGGGTCGGACTACCATGATCGCCTTCGTATCCGTGCCCGCTTCGACTTCCCCCTTCTCCATCATCGCGTCCTTCACCTCCCCCGAAGCAGCCATGGTTACCAGCAGTGCCACCGCAAGAACTCCGCTCAATGTGGCCGTGACCATGCAAACTCCCTCCACCCGCGTTCTTTGTTGGGGTCCTTCTGCACACCAATCTGAGAGCTCATACTCCGCACGAAGCAAATTTTGCCCACCCATTCTAAACCACCGTCGGCGTCTGGGAAAGTCTATAGGCAACCGGTCTCTATTGAATCATCCCACGGGCTTGCGTGAAACAGCTGTGTACGGGAGAGTAACCGATTGCCCCGCCCTACCGGTCGCCAGTGCCAGGAACATTAGCCATAGCCCATAAGTAGGCGCCAGGGGGTCCAGTATTCAGCTCCATACTCCTCCCAATAACTTGCGTACTTGGCGCGACATGTGTCGCAGAAATAAACAATTGCGGGCGAAACCTAGTTCGCATATACTGATTGGGGGGCAATTCCGCAGGTGAGGGATTTTATCTGGTGGCCGACCGATCTACATGCACGGCTGGCAAACTCAAGCAACTGCGCTGTCTATTGCGCGGCAAGCGGACGCTTCTGGTCGTCCTCCAAGACAATCCCGACCCTGATGCCATTGCTGCGGGCGTTGCCTTGCGGCAGTTGGTCAACTTCCTGCTCCGCGCCCGCCGTGGGCAGGCGCGTGCAGTGGTCAAATGCTCAATCGCCCACGGTGGCATCGTCGGCCGCGCCGAGAACCAGGCCCTTGCCAGATACCTCACCGCTAACCTGCGGCGGCTCCATGAAATCAACCCCGCTGCCTTTGACCTAGTTGCGCTGGTGGACACCCAACCGGGCACAGGCAACAACTCGTTGTCCGAAGGTGCGCGTGTGGATATTGTGATCGACCACCACCCTGTCGTGTCGGCCACACAACATGTACCTTTCACGGACATACGCAAGAACTACGGGGCCACCAGCACGATTCTGTTCCAGTATCTCCGCGAGGCTGGCGTGCCGATTCACCCCCCATTGGCGACGGGGCTCCTCTATGGCATCCGCTCCGACACTCAGGATCTCGGGCGGCAGGCCACTAGGGCCGATATTGAGGCGCATGCATTTCTCTACGCACGCGCGAACTCACGCATGCTCGGCTACATTACGCACAGCGGCCTGCCTGAAGACTACTTCCAGTTGCTCCACCGCAGCCTCCTCAACGCGCGGCGCTATGGCACGGGGATCATCACCTCCCTCGGAAACGTCGGCAACTCGGACATGATCGGAGAGGTAGCTGACCTCCTGCTGCGCGATGATAAGGCACACTGGTCGCTCGCCTACGGGGTCTGGCGGGGCATACTCTTCCTCTCACTACGCACCGACGGCAGACAGGGCAATGCCGATAAGGTAGTACGTCGCATCGTCGCCGGTCTTGGCACTGGTGGCGGCCACGACATGATGGCCGGCGGCCAAATCCCACTGCCACGCAGCAACACCGCCGCGCGCCGGCTGGAGAACCTGGCCCGCCGACGCTTCCTGCGCGCCACCGGCCAAGTCCACCACCGCGGCCGCCCCCTCGTTCACACAAGCTGAGCCTATCGCACGCGTTCGGTCACTTATCTGGGGGACATGCAAGGCCGAAGGAAGCATATCTTTCCCTGCCATCCGGAAAACCGAAGCCCCAGACCAGAAACGTGCGGAACCCGATTCCGGGCCGGGGGGCGGTACCTACGGCCCCCAGACGAGCCAGACGAAGAGGGCGCCGGCAAGCGTGGCGCTCAGGGTGAAGGGCACACCAATCTTGGCGAAGCGCCAGAACCCCACGGACTCCCCCTCGCGCCGTAACAGGCCCAGGGCGACGACATTGGCCGAGGCTCCAACTGGCGTAATGTTGCCGCCCAAGCACGCCCCGATGAGGAGGCCGAAGGTCAACACGTAATCCGTGGGAAGACCCACCGCTACGGCCAGCCTTCCCGCCACCGGCAGCATCAGGGCTGTATAGGGAACGTTATCGAGAAACGCGGACGCTAGGACTGAAAAGAGCACAATGGTGACGTAGGCCAGCGCCGGGCTGCCGCCCACCACGCCCTCAATGGCTCTGGCGATGGTGGCCACATGCCCGTACTTGTCCATGGCGTAGGCGAGGATGAACACTCCAGCAAGGAACGCTGTGGTTTCAATATCATAGCGCGCCAGCATCTTCGCTGTTGGCCCCCACCCATGAAAAACCGTCGCCCACACCACTCCCACTATTGCCCAGGCAACGCAGGAGACACCTGCGAACCACCGGAAGTCGGGGTCCACAAGGCTGGCACAGGCCAAGGTGGCGAGCGACAGAGCCAAGAGGATGGTCGGCACCCAACTGCCGACCCGGACCGGCGGCGGTGCCTGCACGGGCTGCCGGTAGCGGCGGAAGATCAGGTACAGGCAGCCGAGCGAGGCAATCGCGCCCACCTGCGTCGCAAAAAAGATTCCCGGCTTCCAGGGTCCGACCGTGCCGCGAGCGCGCATGAAGAAGAAGTCATTGAACGTCATGCCCTCGTGAGCCGCCAGGAGCATGGAGGGCGGGTCGCCAATGAGCATCGCCATACCCTGCAAGTTGGCGGAGACCGCCAAGCCGATAAGAAAGGGGGCAGGCGCTATGCGCAGCCGCCGCGAGACCTCGAGACCCACCGGCGCAACGATGAGTACCGCCGCCACGTTGGCGACGAACATGCTGATGAGGCTGCCGAGGACGCAAATCCAGAGAAGCGCCATGCCCGCCGTCCGAGAGGCTGAGACTACCCGATTGGCGAGCAGGGCAGGCACGCGCGAATCGAGGAAGAGTTCGGAAAGGACCAGCGTGCCTGCGAAGATACCGAGGATGTTCCAGTTGACGGCGGCGCGCGTTGCCTCTGCCCCTGTGGCCGGGTCGGCGGGCCTGCCAATGAACAGGGCGCGCAGGCCCAAGTGGCCAGCAGGGTCACCCAAAACCTGCGCGACACCGAACAACACCACGACACCTATCCACAGCGCCGCCGCCTGCCATTTCTTGGCGAAGATGACGTAGGCGTATACGATGATGAAGACGGCGGCAACCGCGCGCTCCAGCGTCACTCGATCCTCGCGCCTCCACCCTTGGAGGAGGATAAGCGGGCGAGACTATACCACAAAGCCATGCGGGGGGGCAACGAGCGATGCCGGGATGTCCTGCTTGACTGCCCACCCTATACCCCGTGGCACGCGGGTAAACGAGCGGATTTGGCATGCCTGCAGTCGGCTGCGAGCAAGCGGCGCGTCGGTCGCAAGCGAGTGACGACGGCACGGCAGGGCCGGACACCTTTGCGCCGAGACGACGCGTTCTGCGAGATATTTCTGCAAACCACGTGAGCACGACATTTGGCCTGACACGGAGGGGGAAGAGCTATGGAAAGGTCGGGGCTCTGGGCGCGCTGGCGGCACCGGTTCGACAACACGCTGTCTAAGGGCCCCCTCGCACTGTTCGGCCGGCTTATTGTTACCCTATCCTTCTCGTCCTGCTCGTGGTCCTCATTTTCGCCTGGGGGCCTCATGCAAGCGCCGGTCGGCGAAGCCGCATCCTTCTAGTGCATCACCTGGCACAGCACATTGCGGACGCTGGACGGTGGCACCGTGGCCGAGGATCGCGGCAGTGGACCCTTTCTTCTGTACATGTTTGGCTTGACCATAAGCGGCATCGTCTTCCTGGGCACTTTCACCGGTATCTTGGCCAGCGGGATTGAGAGACGCCTCGCCGAGTCGTGCAAGGGTTGCTCCACGGCCGTCGAAGAAGACCTCACAGTCATTCTCGGCTGGTCGCTGCAGATTTTCACGAACGTCAGCGAACTTGTTGTTGTTGCCAATGGAGTCAGTCGTGTCACCTTCAGCGGAGATGATTGCATCGTCGGTGTCGCCGAATCCAGAGAAATCGGGAACCGCACCTGCTCATTCTGCCGGCTAGGACATGTCAGCAAGTCCAATGCCCCTGCTGGCGCCGATGGTGGCAACTGCCGCTTTCCTCAGTATCCCGCCCCCGATACCGCTATTGGGGATCGTGATACCCGCGATTTCGTTGAAGGCGCGGGGGGCGGTGGAGCGAAAGTGCGGCGGGTGCGCGGGGCCGACGCGGGCAATCTTGACCGGCGGCCAAGGCGTTGCTATTATGAGGGTTACTTTTGGGAACTTAGCTCGTGCAGCGGGCAGGCTGTGCTCTCGCTGCGGCGAATCTAGCGAGGTCGCGGCGCTGTCTCGCAGACATCGGTACGAGCGGAAGGGGCACTTTTCGACGGCCGAATGGGGTTGATTCCATGGAAATACAGGTTGAGCACCTGACCAAGCGCTACGGCACGACCGTGGCCGTAGACGATCTCTCTTTTGAGGTAGAAAAGGGCGAAATTGTCGGCTTCCTCGGCCCAAACGGGGCCGGCAAGACGACGACAATGCGCATTCTAACGGGCTTCATGCCGGCCACTTCGGGTACAGTGCGCGTGGGGGGGTATGACGTTTTCTCTGATTCGCTGGCGGTACGGCGTAGGATTGGCTATGTCCCAGAAGGAATGCCGCTCTACCCGGAGATGCGGGTGTGCGAATACCTTAATTTCCGTGCCAGGGTCAAGGGCGTGCCACGGCATGCGCGCAAGCGGCGTATCAGCGAGGTCATGGAGCGCTGTGGCATCACCGACGTTCAGCGCAAACTCATCGGCAGCCTTTCCAAAGGCTACCGCCAGCGCGTTGGCCTCGCCGAGGCGCTAGTGCATGACCCACCGATCCTCATCCTAGACGAGCCGACTATCGGCCTGGACCCCAATCAAATCCGTCAGGTACGGCAGATGATCAAGGACCTCGGCGGCAGCCATACAATTCTCCTGTCCACCCACATTCTGCCGGAGGTGGAGATGACATGCGGGCGGGTCATGATCATCCACCAGGGCCGCCTGATCGTCTCTGACACCCCGGAGAACGTGGCGCGCCATCACTTGGGCGCCACCAACCTTATTCTTGAAGTGCGAGGGCCGGGTGAGAACGTCTGCAGTGCCCTGGCAAGTATAGAGGGAGTGCACGATGTGAAATGGAACGGGGCGCAGCCGGTGGGACGATTCACCGTCGTGCCCGAGAAGGGCCGCGATGTTCGCGAAGCCATCTTCCGGCGCATTGTGCATAATGGCTGGGTCCTCCTGGAGATGCGGCCCGAGCGCATATCTCTTGAGGAAATTTTCTACAAACTCACCACCCAGGAGGAGGTCTGATGCGAAACGTGCTTGCCATCGTCCGCCGCGAGGTGAACGCCTTCTTTTTCTCGTTCCTTGGCTACATTGTGGTTTTTGTGTTCGTCGGCCTGACAGGATTTTTCTTTCATAACGTTCTCTGGCGGTCCGAGGACGCTGGGATCACTGCTCAGGTCATGTTTGGCGTAGTCTCCTACACCATGATGTTGATTGCACCCCTGATTACGATGCGGTTGATTGCGGAAGAGGTGCGTACTGGCACGATTGAGACGATTATGACCGCTCCCATCACCGACACCGAACTCGTTCTCGGAAAGTTCTTTGGAGCGCTTATTTTCTACATTGTCATCCTGTTGCCGACACTGGTACACGTGGGGCTGCTCACGTGGCTGGGGAAGCCAGACCTTGCCCCTATCCTTAGCGGTTACCTTGGCCTCCTGCTCATGGGCGGTCTTTTTCTCTCCATCGGCCTCCTGTGTTCCTCGCTGACGCGCAATCAGATTGTGGCCGCCGTCGTTGGCATCGTGGTGCTTTTACTGCTCTTTGTCATTGGTGCGCTCGCCGAGTGGCGTAGCGGATGGGTTTATGACCTGATGCGCTATCTCGGCTTCATGTCGCACCAGGAGAGTTTCGCCCGCGGGATCATTGATACCCGCGATCTGGTCTATTACCTCAGCCTCACCGCTTTCTTCCTCTTTCTCTCAGTGAAGGCGGTGGAGAGCCGCAAGTGGCGCGCGGCGTGAGTCGGGAGCGAAGTCGGCACGAACTTGCGAAAAATGCACTGACTGTGCCGGAAGTTGGTGCTGGCGTTCGCGGGCCATCGCGCCGCGACCGTATAATGTGGAGGTGCGAACTGTGCCTGAGGTGAAGCCGACACCGTACAAGACCTTCACGCGCTTTGCCATTCTCTTCGGCCTGCTAATCATCCTCTTCGGGCTAGCGGCACTGCTTGTCATTCAGCCCAAGCTCTGGTATCGCAGCCTGCCAGTCATCGTCCCGCTGGCGCTCGGACTGGCACTCACTGTTGGCGGTATCGCGAGCAACCTCGGCTGGTTGGCGGACTTCTTTCTCCGACGCACTACTCTCGTGGGGATCAACGTCATAGTGATGACGCTGGTGATGCTGGCCATCGTCGTCTTCGTCAACCTCATCAGCACCCGGCAGTATCGGCGCTGGGATGTTACCCGCTCACGCCGCCACACGCTGAGCGACCGCACGCTGAATGTGCTCAAAGGCCTCAAGAAGGAACTCAAGATTACGGCTCTCTTCTTGGCCACGGAAGAACTTGAGTACATCAACTTCACTCAGCGCTGCACGGAACTACTCAAGGAGTATGCTGCCCGTTCGCCGCGTGTGCGCCTCCAGATCATCGATGTCGCCCGTGAGCCCGACAAGGCTGCGCTTTTCGCCAAGGAGGCCAAGGTTGAACCGCTGCCCGATTCTGTCGTCTTCCAGTACGGGGAGAAAACCAAGCAGGTGACCTTGCAGGACATGCTGCTGTATCCCCAACTCACTAGTTTCTACGCGCAACGTGAGCCGCCCCGTTTCCATGGCGAGGAGCCGTTCACCCGCGCCATCATGGTAGTCACCGAGGAGAAGCAAACCGCCGTGTATTTCACCACAGGCCACGGCGAGCGCAGCAGCAGCGCCACTGACGCAGGTGGACTGGATGCCCTAGCCGCACGGCTGCGCCGCGACAATTATGACGTTAAGACGGTTGACCTGTTCGCCAACCCCGAGGTGCCAGACGACTGCCGCGTCCTGATTATTGCGGCCCCGCGCACACCCTTTGATGCCGCCGCCAGCGATGCGGTGCGGCGTTACCTCCAGCGGACTAATCGCCCCGGTCTTCTAGCGCTCTTTGAGCCACGTGTAACTGGCGGAAATGCCGGCGGTCTGGACGCTGTCCTCCAGGAATACAACGTTCGCGTTCGTGATGATGTTGTGATGCAACGCGTCCAGGCCCTGACCGGTAACCTCGGCGTCGTTGTCCGCACTATGGCGGGTGGAAAGTACGCCAAGCACGAAATCACCGACCGGCTGGACACCCTGGGCGCTGTGTTTCCCACTGCCTGCGCGCTGGAAGTCATGGGACACGAGCGCCGCCACACCTCCGGTGCTGCGGAGCAAGAACAACCCGAGTATGCCCCCATCACCTTGGTCAGCACCCCTGATACTGCCTGGGGTGAGACCAACTTGGCTGACGAGCGCAAGGCCACAGAATGTGACCCAGAAGATCTCCGGGGGCCGGCTGCCCTTGTGGTGGCCGTGGAGGCCAAGACTCCACCGCCGAATCCTTACATCCCGGCGCCCCCGCCAGAGGCGCGCGGACCGCGGCTGGTTGTCTGCGCGGATGTTGATTTCGCGGCGAACTCATCCTTCTCGCGCTACTTGGGCAACGAGGCCCTGCTCCTCAATGCCATTTCCTGGCTGGCGCAGAAAGAAAGCCAGATTGGCATCCCGCCCCCGCCGGAAGATCGCAAGCCTGTTACGGTTAATCCACGGAACACAGTCATCACGTTCCTCACTTCCATTGTCGCCGTGCCATTGTTCGTGGTTCTTCTCGGAGGTATTGTCTGGTGGAGAAGGCGAACCTAGACGAGATTCTGATCTAGTAGCGCCGCCGCTCGCTGAGAGCGGTGCTGGTTGATCGTGGGGGCGTGATTAATTGACGTCGTGGCGCGAGTGGGGCAGCGGCCCGGACGCGCACAACAGTAGTTCGGAGGGTAAGCCGAATGAAGTTTCGCACTACGCTCATTCTGGTGCTGATTGCTGCAGCTCTGGCGGTCTATTTCTTTGCGGTGGAGCGCCATCGCCCCACAACCGACGAGCGCCGGGAAGCCGAAGCGAAGGTCTTTGCCGGTGAAGAATTCGTCGCGGGCTTCGGCGCCGATCGCAAAACACTTTCCCAACTTGTAACCAAACTAACCCTCCAGCAAACGGAGCCACCGCAAAACATCGTGCTGGAGAAACAGAAGGACGGCGAGTGGCGAATTACTCAGCCACATGCGCTGCGCGCCGAAAAGACGACCGTAGAAAGCGTTCTGTATGCCCTAGAGGGACTGCGCCGCAAGAATACCATCCGCCCCGACGCCGGCGCGAAACTGGACTTGGCCAAGTATGGCCTAGACAAACCTCGCGCCACTGCTATCTTCAACATCAGTCGCCCTGGCAGCGCGAGCAAGGAGTGGACGCTGCTGGTCGGCAACAAGACCCCCGACAACAAGAACTCCTTCGTCAAGCGGGCAGACGAAGATACCGTCATGGTGGTTGAAGCCAGCAGCCTGGACAGACTCACTCTTGGCGTCAACGACCTCCGCGACAAGGTCGTGCTCGCGGTGAAGCCAGACGATACCGAGCGTCTTGAACTGAAGCATTTGGATGGTGGACATATTCGATTGGATCGCAAGGACAAGGTGTGGCATCTGACCACCCCCGTCGCAGATTTTGCCGATCCTAATGAGGTCCGCAACATCCTTGACAAATTGGCAGGCATGCGTCTGGCCAAAGAGGATTTCGTGACCGAGGATGACTCCGACCTGCGAAAGTACGGTTTGGATGAGCCGCGGCTGGTGGTCGAGGTTTACGAGGCCGGGCAGGGAAAAACGCTCCTCGTCGGCAAAGCCCACGCCGAGAAGAGCGACAAGGTCTACGCCAAACGCGCTCAAGAGCCTTCCATTTTCACGCTTGACACCAGGGACACAACGTCGTTGAGTAAACAGGTGCGCGACCTGCGACTGAAACGGGCACTCGTCTTTGCTACCGACGACGTCGAACGCCTGACGCTGGAAACTCCCGGCGGGCCGGTGGCCCTGCGAACCAAGGAGAGGGACTGGGAGATGGAGCAGCCCAGCACCCGGACCGCCGACCGGGCCCGCGTGGACGAATTTCTGCGCGCGCTTGAGCGCCTGGAAATTGAGGAATGGGCCGACGAGGCGCAACCGGACCTTGCCAAATATGGTCTGGAAAAGCCGATGGCTACCATTACCCTCAATCTCAAAAAGGGCGAAGTGCGTGTACTCAAGATTGGTGGCACCGCTAAGGACGTGAGCCGACTCTATGCGCGACGCGGCGACAGCGGTCCTATACTCACCGTTAAGGCCGATTTTCTCCGCCACGCGCTCAAAGGCTACCTCGCCTTCATTTCGCGCCAGATAATCAGCTTCGGCCGCAACGACCTAGAGCGCCTTGTTATAGAGCGTCCCGATGGCATGGTGGCAATACACAAGAGCGGTGATCAGTGGCGCCTTGATAAGCCTATCGTAGGCAACGCAGACAAAAGCACCATGGACGACCTCCTCTGGGACCTCTCCTTCCTCCAGGCAGAGGAATACATCGCCGAGAAACCGCCTGATCTGGCTCCGTATGGCCTAGACAAACCGCACATGACAGTTACCCTCGAATATCAGAAAGAAATTAAGGATGTTGGTGGGGCACCCACCAAGACAGCGGAGGGCTCAAAACAAGAGGACAAACCGACCAAGCAAAAGATCACACAGATACTCCTCATTGGCAAGGTCCACGAAGGCGAAAACCGCTATGCAAAACTGGCCGATGGCGACCTTGTATTCACGCTCGGCAAGACACTCATAAAGCGTTTGGGCAGTGAGTTTGCCTCACGTGAAGTATGCAAGTTCTCTCGCGATGATGTAACTGCTATCGTGCTGGAGTACCCTGACAAGAAAGTCCGCATGGAGAAGAAGGAAGGCCGCTGGTTGGTAACCGTACCCGAGGAGAAACCAGCTGCTGCGGACACCATTAACGACCTGCTGAGCACAGCTTCGCAACTGCGTGCCCAGGAAGTTGCCGCGCACGCGGTGGACGACCCAGCCAAATACGGTCTAGACAAGCCCAACCTTGTCTTGACGATCTATCTCGGAAAGGAGAGCCGCAAACTGACCATTGGCGCCCTGCGGGAGGGCACGCACTATGTCACTACTGCCGATTCCCCCCTCCTCTTCCGCGTGTCTGAGCATGACGTCGCACGATTGATGCAAGAGAAGCCAACATCGCCTCCGCCACCTCCCGCGCCGCCAGCTGCTACAAACGCGCCCAAACTGCCTCAGGAAACACCGGCAGAAACGCCAAAGGCGGAGACTCCCAAGTGAAACCTCTGCTGGCAATCGCGGGCGCACTTTGCCTGATTGTGGTGCCAGTTGCCCGCGCTACCGGCGACGTTGCCAGCCGCCGCACTCCGGTGGTCGCCGCCGTGGAAAAAGCGCGCCTCTCGGTGGTGAACATTCGTACCAGCCGCGTGGTGCTCCGCCGCACTGCCGAGCCACAATTTGACACTGGCGACGACTTCTTTGACCGCATGTTTGAGGAGTTCTTCGGCCGCTATACGCCCGAAGAAGTGGAAGTTCCGCTCGGCTCCGGTGTCATTCTTGACGAAGACGGCTTTGTTGTCACCAACGAACACGTTGTGGCGCGCGCCAGTAACATCCGCGTCTCGCTGGCAGACAATACCGCCTACGACGCCATTCTCCTCTGCGCCGACCCGACCAACGACCTGGCGCTGTTGAAAATCCGTACCGAGCGTCGGTTCCAACCCATCGCCATCGGCACCTCCAGCGACTTGATGCTCGGCGAGACTGTTATCGCTCTAGGCAACCCGTTCGGCTTTGAAAACTCTGTCTCAACGGGTATCATCAGCGCTCTCAGCCGCGATATCACCGCGGGCGAAGGGCGCGCGGCCCGGCGCTACACAGGGCTAATTCAGACCAGCGCGCTCATCAATCCCGGCAATAGCGGCGGAGCGTTGCTCAACATTGATGCTGAACTCATCGGCATCAACACCGCCGTGGTCAGCGGCGCTCAGGGGATCGGCTTCGCGCTGCCCATCGACCGTGTTACCCGCGTTCTCGCCGACCTCTTCGCCCACCCCCACGTGACCAAGGTGTGGTTCGGAGTCCAATTCAACCCTGGCGCCAACGACGGGCCGACAGTGCGAGCAGTGGAACCCGGCAGCCCTGCCGCCAAGGCCGGCCTTCAGCCAGGAGATCGCCTCGTCGGGATCAATGGCAAGGCCATAACCAGTGAATTTGCGGTGCGACATCACCTTGCGCGACTCGCCCCCGGCGGCAGCCTCAAACTGGTAGCGCGACGTGGCAATCGGACACTTGACCTAGAAATGCCCCTGTTGCCCATTCCGAGACTGCCCCCGAAGACGAAAATCCAGGAAGCACTTGGTATCACCGTCCAGGACCTCTCGCCCAGCCTTGTGCGCACGCTTCACCTCTATGTGGACGAGGGAGTTCTCATCTCCAACGTAGCTAAGGATGGGCCAGGCGCACAGGTAGGCCTGAAGCCCGGCGATGTTATTGTCCAGATTGGCGCCTACCGGGTGCGCAACGTTGAGGAGGCAGCCCAAGTTATTGAAGGAGCCGCCCCGGGACAGGTCGTCTTCCTGCGGGTCGTCCGAGGTCGCTACCTGTTGAGTACACGCTTGACTCTCCGCTGAAGTGCTGCTCAAATCAACTCGCTGCGTGCAGAAGAATAAGCCATGAAGTTCACCGTCGCCTCCGGCCCCTTCAAAGAGAGTCTTACCGCCCGCGAGGCCGCCGAGACCATGGCTCTTGGCATCCGGCGAGTGCCCCAGGCTCGCAGCGCTGAAATCGTCAGCATCCCCATGGCCGACGGCGGTGAGGGCACTGTCGCCGCCATGGTCGAGGCCACTGGCGGAAGATTCGTCACCGCTACCGTCACTGGTCCGCTCGGAACACCTGTCCAGGCAACCTTCGGAGTCCTCGGCGACGGCAAAACGGCTGTAATTGAGATGGCCTCCGCCTCGGGCCTGATGCTGGTGCCCCACGAGCAACGCGACCCCCTGTTGACCACTACACGAGGCACGGGTGAGTTAATTCGCGCTGCACTCGATTTAGGCGTACAACACATCATCATCGGCATCGGCGGCAGCGCCACAGTGGATGGTGGTTGCGGGATGGCAGCGGCCCTCGGAGTCCGCCTCCTTGACCGCAAAGGCAAGCCTATCGGGTTGGGAGGGGGTGCGATTTATCGCTTGGCTCATATTGACATTTCCGACCGCGACCCTCGCTTGGCAGCCGTGCGGCTAGACGTTGCCTGCGACGTTGATAACCCGCTCCTCGGCCAACAAGGCGCCGCCCGCGTCTATGGCCCGCAAAAGGGTGCGACACCGGAAACGGTGGAGATCCTCGAGGGTAACCTCAAGCATCTGGCTGCATTGATACGGCGCGACCTGGGTGTGGATGTCGCAGATCAGCCCGGAGCGGGGGCAGCCGGAGGGCTGGGGGCCGGACTGGTGGCCTTTCTTGGCGCCCGGCTGCGCCGCGGTATTGATATCGTCGCTGAGGCACTGCGACTGGAGGAACGCCTGCAGGGGAGCGATCTTGTCCTCACGGGAGAGGGGCGACTTGACGAACAATCCATCCACGGCAAGGTCGTGTCCGGCGTCGCACGCGCAGCGCATTCGCGGGACATTCCCGTCATCGTCCTGGCCGGTGCCCTTGGGGAAGGGTGTGAGCGTATCCTGTCCCACGGCGTGACTGCGTATTTTGCTATAATTCCCACACCGGGTACGCTCGCCGATACCATGAGGAAGGCGAGGGACAACCTGCAACGAACCGCTGAGCAGGCAGTGCGTGCCTTTCTTGCCGGTCGCCGGGCTTGAGATTGAAACAGGTCGGGCCCGAGCGGACGCAAGCAGGAGTAATCCGAATGCCTCGCAAAGGGGCGATACGAATCCGTTTGCGGCGTTGGCTGCGGAACATTCTCCGCGCCCGCGGCAGTCCCGAAGCTATTGCCCTGGGGTTTGCCATCGGCATCTTCTTCGCTTTCATGCCGCCGCCGCCGTTCGGGTTCCAGATGATTTGCGCCGTCCTCGTGGCCACGCTGGTGGGTGCTAGCCGCGTCCCGGCCGTCGCGGCAACATGGGTCACCAACTGGGTAACGACCCCCTTTCTCGCGCCTTTCTGTTACGAGGTCGGCGTCTTCACGCTTCGTTTCCTCGGCGCCGGCACGGTCCGCCAGTGGAACAAGGTGAAGGCAATCATAGAGGCCTCGGAGGAACTCTCGTGGGCGTCCATACGTCAAGCTGCTGCTGCAGTGCTCAAACTCGGGTGGAATGTTATCGGTCCCTACTTCCTGGGCTGTTTTATCGTCGGGCTGGTGGGTGCGCTGATCTCCTATCCCATCATCCTGCGTCTGGTCAAAGGACATATCCTTCTGCGCTCGCAAAAGCGCGCGCGCCGCTGGCAGAAGATGCTTGAGCGAAGCCAGCGGCAGGCTGTGGCCGACGCGTCTGGACCGGATTCGCGAGACCGAAAGGATGCTGCCAGTCATGACTACCCCGCTCGACGCGATGACGGAGTTTGAGTTCATCGCGTGGCTTCGCGCTCGCGCGCCACACGTGGCCTGTGTCCGCGTGGGCATTGGCGACGACAGTGCTGTGCTTGATCTTCAGGGCCGTGACTGCCTAGTGACCGCCGATAGCGTGGTCGCCGGGGTGCATTTTGACCCTCAAAGCACTCCCGCGGAAAAAATCGGGCGCAAGGCGCTGGCGCGTGCAGTAAGCGACATTGCCGCCATGGCGGGCATCCCACTGGCTGTCGTGGCCTGTGTCATGCTTCCTCATGAATATCCTGCCGCCGAAGCACAGCAAATGTACGAAGGAATGGAGAAACTGGCGCGCGAGTGCGGGGCTGCGATTGTGGGGGGCGATATAACTGGCGGAGCGGCCCAGTTAGCGCTGGCAGTTACGGTAATCGGCTGTCCAGGAAATACACCTCCTGTGCTGCGTTCAGGAGCACGTGCCGGGGACCGCATCTTTGTGACGGGAAGGCTCGGCGGCTCCATCCTCGGCCATCACCTTGAGTTCTCGCCCCGCGTTCGTGAGGCCCAATCCCTCGCCCGCCAAGTGCCCCTGCATGCCATGATTGACATCAGCGATGGCCTCGCTGCCGACCTCAGCCATATCCTGGAGGAAAGCCGCTGCGGTGCTGTCCTACGCGCCCATGACATTCCCATCGCCACAGCTGCTCAATCGCTTGCCACCACAAGTGGCCGCTCTCCACTGGAGCACGCCTTGAGTGACGGTGAGGACTACGAGTTGCTCTTCACCGTCGCCGAGGCGGACGCGATGAAAGTGCCGCGGACCCTGCCAGGAAACGTCCCCGTCACAGACATCGGTCAGATCGTGGCAGAGCCCGGCCTGTGGCTGGAAGAAACCGCCGGCCAGCGCGTGAGCATTGACACTGCGCTGAGAAATCGCGGCTGGCTGCACAAGATCCGAAGGTAACCCTCACATCGAAAGGGATACGAATGAAGAGCAACGCACGCCTAACCGTCGTCCTGGATGCCATTCGCCATTGCGTTGACGCGCGCTGTTACGGCCATTTTGCCGAACACCTCGGCCGTTGCATCTATGGTGGCATCTGGACCGACCCGCATGGCGGTATTGCCAACGTCGGCGGCTTGCGTTCGGACGTGGTTCGGGCGCTCAGGCGCATTCGCCCGCCAGTAGTGCGCTGGCCGGGTGGCTGCTTCGCCGATTACTATCATTGGGAGGACGGCATCGGTCCACGGGCTTCCCGCCGGCGGCGCTGGAACCTGTGGTGGTGCCAGCCAGAACCAAACACCTTCGGCACCGACGAGTTCATGGCCTTCTGCCACGCCATTGGCGCAGAGCCAAACATCTGCCTCAACGTGGGCAGCGGTAGCCCACAGGAGGCCCTGGCGTGGCTGGAATACTGCAACGCCGACCAGGATACCACCTATGCCAGGCTGCGCGCACGCAACGGTCATCGGCAACCCTACGGCGTCCGGCTGTGGGCTGTAGGCAACGAGAGTTACGGCTGTGGTGGCCGCTTCACCGCCGAAAGTTATGCCGCCGAATTCCGCCGTTTCGCTTGCTTTCTGCGCAAGTTCCCGGCAGAGAAGCGCCTCGAGCTCATTGCCTGCGGGCACACGGCCGAGTGGAACGCGCGGCTTCTACGCGCACTTGAGGGCGCCCATGACCTCTGGGACCTCTTGAGTGTGCACCGCTACGTGGGCAACCGCCGGGGCGAGAAAGGCAGCGCCACAGAGTTCTCTGACGAGCAACATTACTACCTCATGGCAGACGTGAGTCTGGTCGAGCAGACACTCAGAGAGGTAACCGGCCTGCTCGACGCCGGTGGGCGTGCCCTCAGTGATAAGGGCATTGCGCTGGACGAGTGGGGCACCTGGTGGCCGGAGGCCACTACCCCCAATGGGCTGTTTCAACAAAACTCCCTGCGTGACGCGTTGTTTGCGGCGCGGTGCCTTCATATCTTCCACTGCTATCCCCGCCTCCGTATGGCAAATATAGCCCAGATGGTCAACGTGCTGCAGGCACTCCTCTTGACAGAGGGGCGACGTATGGTGCTCACCCCAACGTATCACGTGTTCAATCTCATGCAGGGGCACCAAGGAAGTCACGTGGTTGAAACGAGGCTGGAATGCCCTCGCTTGCCGCTCAGTGGGGAAGAATCGCCCGCGCTCAGCATCGGCGCTACTCTCTCCAGCGACCGACGGGAATTGCTGCTGAGCGTCACGAATGTTCTCCTCACAGCAGAAGTCCAACTGGACATTGAGATCGCACATGGGGCAACGCAGTGGCAGGAGACCCAGATCCTGACGGCAGCGGACATTCATGCCCACAACACCTTCGCCCACCCGCGCGCAGTGCAGCCGATTGCAGCCAGCGCGCCAACCTCTCTGCGTTCGGGTTGGCGTGTACACCTCCCGCCCAAATCGCTGGTAGTACTCAATCTCGCCGTAGCCACACAGCGTCGCAGGCCGTGAGGACACAGTGCTCGCGCCATGTCTGCAGCCCGGCCACGCGCCCGTGGCGGCACACTGGGATCATTTGCAGAACAGAGACGATCGTCGCCAGGGCAGGTGGCGCCGATTGACAGCGCCAACTGCAGGCTGATACCTTTTGAACAAGGAAGGAACGACCTCTCAGTCACCGTTGTGGGGAAGGAAAACTGCCCGTGGAAGGTGTGACTCTGGGGCGCGATGCGTTGATTGAGAAGTTCGGCATCAGCCAGCGGCTGGCCGTGCGCATCGGGGCGCTGCTGGCCAAGCAGGTCCAGGTCACTGCGGCAGTTCTGGAGGGAGCGCGACCCGGTTCGGCAATGGAAGCACTGCTTCTTCATCCTCGCGTCCTGACAGAGGCGGAGTCACTGAACAGCGAGATGCTGGGCACCCTCGCCGGCGAGGTGGGGGTTACTGAAACCCTCTCCGTGCAACGCACGGAGGGACGCGCCGTCATCGCCCTGGTGGAAGAAGTGTTGGCGGAGCAATCCTGGCGGGCCACTACACCCCCGGGGGAAAAGCTGGCCAGGCTTCCGGAGAAGCCAGACCTTCCTACCGACCTCCTCCGGCCCAGCGAGGTAAAAATGCTCTTCCTGCCGCAGGAGATCGCGCGACTCAAACTGGAGGCGCTTACCAGCGCTGATGAACACCAGCGCATTGCTGCGATACGGCGACTGTGTTTTGCTCCCATCAGCAACCAAGAAAAGGGCAGCCTCCTCCTGCAGGTGCTCCTGGACCCTGTGCCACCGGTGCGACGCGAGGCCATCCGCGAACTTGAGGCCCTCGGCTTTAATCACGCAATGGCCGAGGCATTGGAGGATGTCTTCGGCCCGGACGAGGCGCATCGCACGGCGGCGCTGGGCCGCATCGGGGCGTTGTTCGCGCACCTGCGGTCTGCCGAAAAAATGGTCGTCCTCACTGTCCTCGCCGCTGGCCTACGCGAATTCAGTGCAGCAGCAACACAGGCACACCTCTTGCAGGTGCTCAGCGAAGCGGTTCCGATGATTGCGGAGAACCCCACGCTGATTGAGGGACTGGTCTCCACTTGCACGCATCACCTGCTTCTCGCACCACAGGAATTGGAGCATACTACGCGCGACTTCCTGAGCCGTCTTGCCGTCGTCGCGCCGGACGAGACCGCACGGCAACTCACCAGGCAATTAGAGACCATGCGTGACAGACATGTGCGTGCCTTCCTCCTCCTCCTCCTTGCACAGATTGCCCTGCACGCCGGCGCTGCGGTTCCAGGCAGCGCCGAGAAAGTGGCCGATCTCATGGTGCAGGAACTGACCGCGGCGGAGAGTTTGGAATTTGACGAACAGCGGCTTGGCCATAACCTTGTGGCCCTCGGCAGAGCTGCCGCCGCACCGATGCTGGCGGCCTTTTGCTCCGGTGATAACCGGGTGCGTGCACTCCTGGCACCTTTCCTTGACGAACTCGTCACCCGCGTTCCAGAAACTCTCACCCAGGTGGCGGAACTTTTCCTCACCTGTCTGCGTTCCGGCGACCGGCGTCTGCGTATGCAGATTTTGCGCACACGTGCCCCCCTCCGCAAAGAACTGCCCCCGCTGCTGCGCCAGCGTATAGCCGAGGCACTGGTGCAGGAAATGACCGCGTACACCCATCCACACCTGATTGAGGAAGTTGACCGTTTCCTGGAGGAACTGGGCGCCGACGCCGTGCAACCGCTTGCAGGGGTAATTCGCGACGATGCATATAGCCAAGTGGCAGACCGCGCTGTGCGCATCCTGGCGCGCATCCTGCAGCAGCCGGAGGAGCGGAGCCGCCTGGATCCGGCACTCATCAATGCACTACTCAAGCAAGTGCGACGCCTGGCCGCAGATGCGCGTGTGCGCGGCGGCGGTTACTTCTGGGCCCTGGGCGTCATCTGTGCCGCACCCGGCACCGACCCACACGACAGCGAGGAAGCAGCCCTGTGGCTACAATCATGTGTCACACGCGTCCCTTGTTCTGCCGATGTCCTCGCTGCTCTCGGCTATTTGGGTGCCAGTGCTAACGTTTCCCTGGACCGCCGCATCGCTATCGCGCGCCTCTGCAGCGAAATCCTGGAGCCGCCCGGAGAGGCGCCTGAGGATATTCTCCGTGAGCGCGAGTCTCCCGAGGGCAAGGTTTATGAGTCCGGGGTCCGGGCGGATTTTGACTCGGTGGCGCTGCCGGCGGCAATCGATGCCTTGCGTCGCATCTGCCTAGCGCCCTGCACCACGGAGGCGTTACGCAATCAACTGGGCGAACGCCTGGCGGAGCTATGGGAGAAGGTGGCCTCTTGGACCTTGGTCTGGGGGCCGCGGAGCACCGATGAACTGGCCGACGCGCTCGGCGCAATAGGGGCCTCACCGGATACACCACCCGCACTGGTCCTTCGGATTGCCCGCGGGCTCAGCCTTCACATTTCCCGGCTCAGCGCTGTGCGTGCCCTTGGAACACTGGCGGCCAATCCCAGCGAAGAGCAGGAGTTCAACCTCGCTCTGTGCGAGGCGGGCCGGCGTGTGGCAAAGCAGTGGACGAAGGGAACGCTGACACTGGAGGAACGCCAACTCGTGCTCGGTACGCTCACCACCATCGCGGCGCGCGCGCAACTGCCGCGTCACAGCCCCCGTACCCATCGTCTCCGGCGCGAAGTGGTGGAACTCCTGTTTGCGGCCCTACGCGAGGAACAATACTGGACACGCGAGTTGCTGGAACGCCTCTGCAATACGCCAGGGATCTCGCAGCCATTGCAGAAGAGAATTCGCGAGCGACTCGCCGAGGTCTTCGCCCTGGCGCGAATCCCTAATCCATGAAGCGGCTGCGGTGTTGACCCCAGCTAGTCATCCGCTGCGGTTCCCGGCCCTGATCCGGAGGCAGCTCCTGAAGAGTGTACCATTATCCGCGCACACCCACCCGAAGGGTCAGCTGACGACCAGTCGCCCCCGCGTGCGCGCCATCTTCTGGGCCTGAGAGACTATATCCAGCCCAGCAAGCCGATTCCACGCCTCCATGAGGCGTTTCGTCACTGGACCCGGCACGGATGTGCCCAGCCTTATTCCGTCCAAATGGCTCACCGGAACGATGCAAGGACCGGTGGAGGTCAGGAAAGCTTCCTCCCCATTGTAAACATCAAAAACGGTATAACTGCCCTCCTCGCAAGGTATGCCTTCCTCGCGCGCCAGACGCATGGTCACCGCACGAGAGATACCAGGCAGGCAGTTGGCCAGCGACGGCGTCCGCAATACGCCGCCAGCCACAAAGAAGAAATTGTGGCTGCTGGACTCCGCGACCTTGCCTTCAAGGTCAAGAACCAACGCAAGTGCCCTGGCGTCAGCCGCACGCGCCTCCTCTGCGGCGATCATCAGATGCATCTTGTTGCCCACTTTGGCGTTGGGCGATAAACATTGCGGCGGGACCCGTCGCGTTGAGGCCGTAATCAGGCGCACCCCATGCTCATAGACCTCGGCGTGACTTGCCCAGTCCAATTCCTGGCAATACATCACCACGTTAGGACGCTCCGGTTCCTGAATGGTCCCGCGTGTAACGATCTGACAGAGTTCAAAATCCTCCTCAGGCTCAAAACACGGGCTATTGCGCCGGGCCAGTTCCTCCACGAGGCGCTGCATCTCAATGCGAGACACCGGAGGCCGAATACGCACGTAACGCAACGTGCGATATAGCCGCTCCATGTGGGCCTCCAGCTCAAAGGGGATGTGGTGGAAGGTCCGCTCAACATCATACACACCATCTCCCCAGCGAAGGCCGCGGTCAAAGATGCTGATGCTCGCCTGGTCTTCAGGAAGGAATTGGCCGTTCACATAGGCGATACGCTGAGCCATCTGAAGCCTGCCTATTCTACCCCGCCGTCAAGTACCATCCTCACCCCGTAACCACACCACTTTTCCGCCCGACTCTGCTCCCACAGGCAGCACAAGTATCTAGCACAGACGGTCATCGTGTCAAGGACTGCAGGCCCCGGCAGGCGATAGAACATCGGGCACCCACCGAGGTCATCACCCGTCCGCATTACTACGGGAGTTTGTTTCACAACCGGCCGCTGGGGTCAAGCACTTCTTTGACCGAAGCTCATTACCGATAATAGCGCTTCCGTCTTCAAGAGACGCAAAGTCTGGACGCCACAGGCCGGCAGTGGTATTCTGTGCGCCAGTGCTATGTTATCCCTCGTTTCATTCTGAAGGAGGATGCTGTGGCTGCAACTGTTCTTGCCGCGCAGTTGTATACGGTACGACAGTTCCTGCAAACGCCGACGGATATTGCCCGAAGTCTTTCGCGAGTGCGCGCTTTGGGTTACCAGGCGGTGCAACTATCCGCACTGGGTCCCATTGAGCCGCGCGAACTGCGAAAGATAGCGGACAGCGAGGGTCTCACCATCTGCGCGACTCATGTAACTTTTGAAAAATTACGGGACGAGCCTGACGCTGTGATAGAAGAACACAAGACTCTCGGCTGTGAACATGTCGCAATTGGCAGCCTGCCGAAAGAATATCAGGGCTCGGCTGCTGGCTTCACGCGCTTCGCCAGGGAAGCAGAGGCGGTCGGCCAGAAACTTGCTGCCGCAGGTCTCACCTTCTCCTACCATAACCACAGTTTTGAGTTTGAGAAATACGAAGGCCGCTTGGCACTGGACATCATTTTTGAGGAAAGTGATCCGCGCTACGTCAAGGCAGAACTTGACACCTACTGGATCCAGCACGGCGGTGGCGACCCAGCAGCCTGGATCAAGAAATTGGCCCACCGCTTGGTGCTTTTGCACCTGAAAGACATGACCATTCGTAACCGTACCCAGACCTTTGCTGAGGTAGGCGAGGGCAATCTCAACTGGGTTTCCATCATGTCCGCAGCAAAGGCAGCGGGCGTGCGCTGGTACATAGTTGAGCAGGACACGTGCGAACGCGACCCATTTGAAAGCCTCGCTATCAGCCTGCGCAATCTCAGAAACATGGGACTACAATAACATCCCAGGCGGCGACACCATCACGGGGCGCGCATGCTAATCCCCGCACGAGAATAGCCGCAGACCCGTCTGGGAAGACGAGCTAAAGGAAGCAACGTGGCAAAATTGGCGATAGACGGCGGTCCTCCTGTATGCGGCGGTAAAACGTGGCCACGCTATCTCCTCGGCACCGCAGAGCGCGAGGCTGCGATGGCCGTTATTGACCGCAACATCACCCAGGGCCGTGCCTTCGACCGCTACGGCGGCGAGGAGGTGGATGCCTACGAGCGCGAGTTTGCCGCCTTCGGCAGGCGCAAACACGCGACAGCGGTAAGTTCCGGCACGGCGGCCATTCACAGCATCTTGGGCGCCCTGCATCTGGAACCGGGAAGCGAGGTCATCTGTTCGCCCATTACCGACCCTGGCGCGGTGATGCCCGTGGTGTTCCAGTTGTGTATCCCAGTCTTTGCAGACACGGCGCCGGATTCATTCAATTCCTGCGCCGCGGGTGTCGCCCGTGTATTGAGCCCACGAACGGGAGCCATCCTCCTGGGCCACATTGCCGGCGAACCGCTTGACATAGAACCAGTGGCAGCGTTAGCCCGCACGCATAACATTCCGCTCATTGAGGATTGCGCTCAGGCGCACGGGGCCGAATACCGTGACTGCATGGTAGGCACCTTTGGCACAGCGGCAGCCTTCAGCACCATGAGCGGCAAGCACCACACCTCGGGCGGTCAGGGCGGCATGATCCTTACTGACGATGAGGCGTTGTGCCTGGAGGCCAAGCGCTTCGCCGACCGCGGTAAGCCATTCGGTTCCAACTCACCCACCAACCTCTTCCTGGGTCTGAACTACCGCATGACTGAGTTACAGGCCGCTATCGGTCGTGTTCAGTTACGGAAGTTGCCGGCGATTGTCCAGCGGCGGCGCGACCTAGCGGAACGGCTACGCGCCCACCTGCGCGACGCTGGTGTTGCAGCGCTGCGTCTGCCGGAACCGGTGCCGGGAGCAAAGCCCGCATGGTGGTTTCTGCGCGTGGCAGTTGATGAGAACCGCCTCAAGGTGCCCAAAGCGCAGTTGGCTGCGGCACTCCGGGCCGAGGGCGTGCCTGCCGCCGCCACCTACACCACTCTCATCTACGAGCAGCGCTGGTTCCGCGAGCGCGCCACGTTCGGCACCTCCGGCATCCCCTGGACCTTGCCTCGCCGGGGACGCAGGCGAAAATATGTTTACGAGCACTGCTGTCCCAACGCCGAGCGCGCACTGGCCACCCACATCCTTGTTGGTTTCCATGAGTCCATGCCAGAAGAAGCAATGGACCTCTTTGCGGAGGCCATGCTCAAAGTTGAAAAGGCCTACCTCAGGTAAGACGTCTGCAGACAGGATATCCCGTAGGCCAGTGAAGGCAGGGCTTGCTCCTGCGGAGACTACACCTCTTCAGGTGGGGAGGCGGTGATAATCTCAATCATACGTGCGGCCACCTCGGGGTCAAACTGCGACCCGGCGCATCGCTCAATCTCCTCAGCTGCCTCCTTGGGCGTTCGTGCTGGCCGGTAGAAGCGTGCCGAGGTGATGGCATCATAGGCATCCGCCACACAGATAATGCGCCCATAAAGTGGGATGTCAGTGCCGCGCAGGCCGTCTGGATAACCACCGCCATTGTACCACTCATGGTGGTGGCGGATGCCCGGCGCGAGCGGGCGTAATTCCTCAAGCGGTGCGAGGATAGCCTCGCCACGCGCGGGGTGGGTTTTCATTATCTCATATTCAGCCCGCGTCAACTTTCCGGGTTTGCGCAGGATCTCGTCCGGGATGGCGATTTTACCGATATCGTGCAGCACTGCAGACAATTTGGTAATTTCAACGTCGCGTTCAGATAGCTGCATCGCGCGCGCGATCTTCTCGCTGTAGCGGAGCACGCGGTCGGAGTGCCCGTGGGTGTACGGATCCTTGGCGTCCACGGCGTTGGCCAGTGCCAGCGTGGCGCTGAGGAAGATGCCGCGCATCCCCTCGTACAGCCTGGCGTTCTCCAAGCCGACCATCATCTGCTGCACCATGGTAGCCGCCAAGCGCAGATCGGCAGGAGCAAAGTGTCGTCCTGGCGACACCTCAGTGGGATGCTTGTCGAAGAGATGAACAACCCCAAACACATGCCCTTTGACTGTCAGCGGCATTGCTAGGAGATTACGCAAAGGGGTCGAGGCGTATCGGCCGAGGTCACGGGCTGGCGCGGAACTGGCAAAGGGTGCCCGCTCGCGCAGGACGCGCTCGTTGATGCGGCGGGCCATGCCTGGGGGCACCACATCATCGGGGTTGCCGAACACTGCCACCCGCTCCAACTTTGATCTATCGTGCCGCCAGAGGTACAGCGCGCCCCGCGTCGCCCCCACCGCCTGCCCCATGCTTTCCAGGAGCACCTGTGGCGTCTGCGCTGGCAGGAGAAAAGAATCGCTGACGTCCGGCCGCCGCCCCGTTACAAGGTTGGCCATGCCAGTGCTGGTGGCCACTATCTCCCCCACTTCGCGCAGGATTTCCATGGCCTTGGCGTCGCGGATCAGTTCATGGCGCGTCTCCCACAAAGACAGCACCAGGCCTCCCACCAAGGCCCCGAGCAGTGATGCCAACAGCGGCACAGGTTCAAGAATGTAGCCGCGGTGGGCCACAAGGACCCCAAAAACCGTCAAGACGAGCACCAGAAGAAGAACAAAAGCAACCAAACTGGCCGCCAAGCGGCGCAGGGAGAAAAAGAGTGGAGTAATCAACCCCAGCCCCACCACCAGAGCTACCGTCGCCGTACCTGGCGCAGGCACCAGGAAGCGACTGCTCAGTATCTGTTGTGTCGTTTCCGCCAGTAGTATGACGCCATACTTGGTTCCCCGCGGCGTAACGTAAACGTCGCGGCGCTCCACCTCCGGCCGTCCCTGCGAAATCCAGCCGATGTAGACGATCTTGTTGCGAATTACCTCCGGGTCGAACTTACCCGCGAGTATCTGGCGGAAGGTGTAGTCAAAAGGCCTGTAACTGGACTGGTCCTCGGCCGGCAAATCCAAAAGGAAGGCATGCTGCCGGCGGCTGTCACGGACGAGCGGAATCCGTCTCTGGCCCACGTGGAGGATGCCGCCTCGGCGCCACACCATGCCTCGCTGTGCCACGCCGAGCACAAGGAGTGGCGCCATGTGGCGGCTGTCTGCCACACCGAGCAACATGCCCTGCACCAGTCCGGTATAACCCACAGCCACCGCGAGAGGACCGATCACTTCCTCCGCCCGCAACGGAATGTTTTCTCCAGCGGCGACCACCGCAATGGGCATAGCCAGAAACCGCTCACTACGCGGGCCGATCTCGCAGGGTAGCGTACGCAACTTGCCGTCCGGATCAGGCTCCACATTAATGTGCGCTTCCCTTACCGCTGTACCAAACAGTTCCTTGTGACTGTAAGGAGGTTTGACCTTGACGAGAACATTCGCCTGATCGCGCTCGCAGTAACGCGCAAAAAACACGTTGCCATGTTTGCTGACAGCCTCACGGAGGGCGGCATCGTCGGTGGCATCCGGAGATGCGCCTTCCAACCACAGGTCAAAGGCAATAACCCGAGCGCCAGCTTCACGCAACAAGTCTATGACGCGGGCGTAGTTGCGGCGTGACCAGGGGAGGCTGCCCAGTTCAGCCAGCGAGTCCTCCTCAATGCCGATGATGACCACCCCGCTCCTGTGCGGGGGCGGACCGGGATGAAGGACGAAACGAAACCCCTCAATGCCCCCCCCGTGCGCTGGAACGGTGGCCTCCGCATTGGCACCGGGGGCTGACTTAGGCCCGCTCTTGTCCGGAAGGCTCGGGGCGCCTTTAGCTTTCTCGGCCTGGCCGGTCTCATCGCCTCGCACCACCGCCACAGACGGGGGCCGGCGCAATTGAAGGCCAAGATCCATCGCAATGAGATGTAGCCGGTGAAACAGGCCACGGTGCCATAGCGCTAATACTACTACCGCGACGCCCACGCCCAGGAGCAGTCGCCGCGCCACCCAACCCATACCCTTCTCCCGTAACTCACCGCGGCGCCTGCCGCAGCAGTCAATGGACGCTTAACTCTCTTCCCGCCGCACCGTGTCAAAGAAAGCGTCCATGAGACGACGCGGCAGCCACACCGACCGCACCCGGCGCAGCAGCTGCGCCCACCTGGCCTCCTCACGCGTCAGATATCTGGGGGCGAGTCGCGCCTTCCACTTGATAAGTGCCAGGTGATCAAACCGTCCAAGGACCCGTACTGCCCAGCGCCCACCCCACCACGAGGTGCGAAATCTCAATGCGCTGGTAAAGTCAAGGAGCCCTGGACGGCCATCTGCACTCACCAGGATATTGCCCCGATGCTGCAAATCCAGGTGGACAACGCCACGCCGATGCATCTCGGCAACAAGGTCTTCAAGCAACGTCATGAAGCCATTGCCCAGGCGCTGCTGCCCCGCTGCCGTATGAAGGGGTTCCCCAGGCACTGCGGTCATTACCAACGATAGGGCATCGGGACATCCACGGTACTGTGGAATGCCCTCCAGTCCGGCCAGCGAACGCAATGCACGCGCCTCACGCCGAATGAGAAAACGCCCCAGGAGATGCCGCCATATCCACGCCTTCGCGGCGTAGTCCTTGACAATCAAGCGCTCGCCACGCCAGTGACAGGCGTAGAGGTCGGGGGCGTAATTAGGCCCCTGTCGCAACATTTCGCGCCTGATAACTGCCAAATCAGCACGGGCGGGAAACCGCCTCCCGCTCCCATGCTGCCGGATGTCAGAATTACCCTGAAACAATCCTTGCTCTTCGTCGCTCATCGCACCATCAGGATAACGTTTTTCTACACCCACTGCAACCACGCTACCCAGCGGGGTGTAAATTGCGGGGGAAGGAAGAAGGGCGTATCCTCCGGGATGTTTGTGAGGATGTCTTTTTTGGAGGACACGCCCATGCGGTCGGTGCGAGTGCGCCCTGAGGAGTATTATGTACCTGCGGCGGGGCGGAGAGTCAACCTGTGGAGTCTGGTGCTGGACCCGGAGGAGTTCTTCGAGGGTCTCCAGGGGGCGGCGTTGAAGGTGGTGAAGGCGTCTCTGGAGGCGCAGCGCGATGCGCTGGTTGGGGTGGGGTGGCATGCGCGGGGTGGCGACGAGCGCGCCGACTACCGCAACGG